>Ga0326597_10001080_pt1 | contig 45371 bp, 42 predicted proteins | sample RVTome_12_FD_203789 | JGI IMG/M metagenome (GOLD analysis project Ga0326597, IMG submission 203789) | Soil microbial communities from uranium-contaminated site in the Upper Colorado River Basin, Wyoming, United States - RVT100D185 | ecosystem: Environmental > Terrestrial > Soil > Contaminated >...
ATCGTATCGGGATCCTGCTGGAAATCGTCCGCTGTATTCGTGATCAGCGTTTCCAGCTCGCCCTTGGCCGCGGAGACCAGGGCCGCAGCCTCGGCGGCGCTATTGTCGGTCGCTCCCTCTTCCGCTCCACCATCGCCGGCGGCACCACCACCTCCACCACATGCGGCTACCGACAAGGCCAAGGCCAGCGCAATAGCCCCGCGGTACCACCAGGCTGATTTGGCTGTTTTGCGCGATCTCATACGGCCATTCACCGATCCTCGAGGTTTCCCCTTGCTCTGAATCTATCAGAAGATTGTTTTTATGACACTAGAATTTTGCGCCGGCCCAACCCCCAAGTGTCGGTAAATTCCGGACTTCGGCGCGCGCAAGCGCGCCCGCGAATGGGGCGTATTTGTCCACATAGCGACAGATGGCACCCATGAACGAGGACAATGCGGGGTCGTTCCGGCGTTGCCGGGTGGCGCGGGTAGCCGCCTCCGCGGCTGTCAGGTTCGTGGCGTGATCCGGGCAGCAGGCGTACCCGCCAACCCAGCGCTGACGCCGTGCCCGGCCCCGACGATGCGCCAAAGGCGGACAAGCTGACTGGGCGATTGGATGGGCAAAAGAAAACCGCCCCCACCCGGCGGCGGGGGCGGCAGGCATGACGGGGAGGAGCGCTACTTCAGTTGCTCCACTTGCAGATAGTAGCTGGCCCCCGCACCCCGGGTGTAGGCGCCATCCACCGCGAGATATAGAGTGGCCGCGCCGCCTGCCTCAAAGTCGCAGTACTCGTCGGACCACCCGAATTTGCTCTCGGCCAGCAGCGTATTCGGGCAAGCAGCCGTGGAATACGGCTTTTGCCAGGTGCTGTCCTCGCCGAAGAAGTACAGGTTGGCATCCTGGGACAGCTTGATCATGCTCACCCGGTAGACGCCTTTTGCGGCAACGCTGAACTGGTAGTAGGAGTCCAGGGACTTTACCGGCACCGGACTGATCCCCTTCTCCGAATCGCCACCGGAAACGCTGCCCTTCGTCGGGCTGACGGGTGCCGGCCCCAGATCCGTCACGGCGCTGCCCCCGGTCAGGGACTTCACCTGCACGTAGTACTTGGCGCCTGCGCCATAGGTGAATGCCCCGTCCACGGCGAAGTACACGGGCACACCCCCCTTGACCTTGATGTCACAGTACTCGTCCATGAACACCTTGGTTTCCGGGTCCACACCCAACAGGGTGTTGGGACACAGCTCCCGTGGATAGGGTTTGAGGAAGGCATCCGCCGGTGTGTCATTCGGCCCGAAGACGTACAGGTTCGCATCCCGGCTCAGCTTGGCGATGGCAATGCGGAACTCACCGTCACCGCTGGGCGTGAAGGAATAGTAGGAGTCCTGATACTTCGCCGGGTCGGGCCCGATCCCCTTCTCCTCGTCACTGCCGGAGACGCTGCCCACATCCTCGTAGGGCAGTGGCGTCAGCTCGATCACGCCGCCACTGGCGTCATAGGGCTTGGTCTCCTCCACGACCACCGTGAAGGCGTAGACCGTGTCGGCGGTCGCGTTGGAGCCGTCGACACCGATCAGCAGCAGCTTGTAGCCGGGGTCGTTGTTGGCGATGCAGAACTCGGTTGCGCCTTCCGTGCTGGAGCGCTCGCAATAGTCCGCATCCGTCCCAGCGGTAAAATCAGACGGCGCGGCAATCGACGCCACGCGGACATACAGATCCAGGTCACCCTTGAAATCCACCAGGGTCACCCGGTAGGCCGTACCCGGTGAGACATACACCGAATAGTAGCTGTTCTCCGTCGGCGTAGCGCCGGAATCCGAGGGCACCGGCCCCCCACCGCCGACCACATTGCCGCGGAACTTGTATGGCGCGCCGCCCACCGGCTTGCCCACGTTCTCTGGCGCGTTCTCACCCAGCAACTCCTGGTGCTCCACCTGCAGCCGGAAGGCAGCGCCGGTGCGGGCAAAGTAGCCGTCCACGGCAACGTACAGGGTGTCGCCCGTGGGCCTGACGTAGCAGACCTCGTTGGTCAGCCCGCCGCGGTAGGAGCGGCAGACGGGCGTGGCAAACGTGCTGTCATTGTAGACGTACAGGTTGACGTCACCACTCAGCGAAATCAGGGACACCCGATAGGGCGCACCGGCGGTAACGGGCACCGTGTAATAGCTGTCCCCCACCGTGCCCGCGGGCACGTCATCCGCCATGGGCCGCACTCCGGCGCCGGAAGCGCCTTGTCCGGCCACGCCGAGCACCGTGTCCGGCCCCACCGTCAAGGCGCCGGAGGTGAAGACGGTACCAGCCACATCCGTCCAGGACCCCACGTCCAGTGCCTCCGGCACGCTGGCCGAACCTTCCGCCACGAACGCCGGGAAGAGAGTCAGCTTGTAGACCGCGCCGGCGACACTGTAGTAGCCGTCCACCGCGGCGTACACATTGTTCCCGGAGGCGGTGAAGTCACAGACCTGCAGCCCACCATCATAGGGCGGCTCGCACACGGGTGTGCTGAAGCTGTTGTCCTTGTCGTAGACGTACAGGTCCGCCTGATCCGTGGAGTCTTCCAGCGTCATACGATACTGCCGGCCCGGAATCACACTGGTGAGCTTGTAGTAGCTGTTGGTGCCGCGCTCGGCGTCCGTGAATTGATAGGTGGCCGTGATGCCCAGTTGTCCCCCCGAGGTCACACTCATCGGGAACAGCGTAGCCGGATCGCCCGGATAGGTTCCGCAGCCGTCTCCCAGGCCGAGCCCGGTGGTATTGCCCTGGTGCCAGATGCCGGGCGCCGCGCCCAGCGTACAGGGGGAGGCCGCGGAGCCACCGCCATGGGGTGAATCGTTCACATAGAGCGTGTAGGCCGCGCCTTCCGGGGCATAGTGGCCATCGACGGCGATGTACAGCGTGACGTCGCTGCCGGTGCTGTTCATGTAGGAACAGGCTTCCGGCACGGCACCGATACGCGCACCGCTGCAGGCAAAAGTGGCCATTTCGGGATCTTCACTCAGGTAGAGATCCACGTCCGCCGTGGGGCTCCCCAGGGACACCAGCACCGTAACGCCGTCGGCAACGGTAACCTTGTAGTAGCTGTCGGCGGTGCCGTCGGTATCGCCGGTCTGCGCCTTGCCCACTTCGCAGCAAAGCGGGTCGTTGCCCACCGTGCCACCGGCGCGGGCAACCGGGATGGCATAGAGATCGATCGGACTGCCCAGCGTTCCCTCGGTGAGGGGCTTGGGCAGGACGCTCAGCGTGTACTTCGCGCCGCGCACGGTCTTCAGGCCGTCCACCACGGCATACAGGGCCGTGACATCCTGCTGGGCAGCCATCGTAAAGGCTTCGGTCAGCGTACCCGTGGCCAAGCGCTCGGCGGGCGTCGTGGTGTAGGTGGGGTCACCCTGGTAGATGAAGACATCCGCATCGTCGGTGAGATTGGTCATCGTCACCGTGTAATCCACGCCTGGCGTGGCGCCTTGCACCAGATAATAGCTCTTCCCGCCGGTGACCTCCCCATCTCCCACCTTGCCCTGATAGAGCACGATGGAGATGTCGCTGAGGTTCCCGATCTCAACCGGTGCCTCGGGAGTCCCCTCGGCGGATTGGTAGCCCAGTTCGGCCGCGACCTCGTCACCAAGCGTGCTGCCGCTTCCGCCTTCCCCGCCCCCGCCGCCGCAACCGGCCAGCGCCAACAGCGCCAGCCCCAGTGCAGCCATTCCACCCATCTGCCACAATTGCTGTTGTCGATGTCGTCGGTGTTTCCCGATCATGGCACACCCTTGACGTAAGATGTCTCTGCTTGTACACACTACGCTACCGTCTGCCTTCCCGCTCGGCCCGCCTCCCGCTATGCATTCTTTTTCATGACAACGTCATTGTAGCACAATCCCAAGAGTTTGAAGGCCCGTGTGTCCCTGTCGCGGCGCAGCGAAAGTCCCGCCCGGAGCGATCATCCGGGGCAGGCTGCCGGACATGGCTGGCCAATCGCGGTGGGTGACGGTATGCATGGGGCCGCAACTTTCGGCGCATCCCAGTCACCCGGAGCACGGCCATGGATTTCTCATTCACTGCGGAGCAGGAGGCGTTTCGCGACTCCATCCGCGAATTCAACAAGCGCGAATGCACCCCGGAGATCGCGCGCCGGCTCGATGAGAATGAGGAATATCCGCGCCAGGCCTTCCAGCGCATGGCCGAGTTGGGCTGGCTGGGGCTGCCCTTTCCGGAGGAATATGGCGGGTTGGGGGGTACGCCCGTGGACATCGCGATCCTGGTGGAGGAACTGGCGCGGGGCATGGTGGCCGCGGCCCAGGCCTTCGGGGCGATGATCTATGTGGGTGGGCCCATCTTTCAGCTGGGCAACGAGGAGCAGCGCCGGCGCTTTCTGCCCGGCATGATCCGCGGCGACGTGCACCTGGCCATGGGGCTCACCGAGCCGGGCTCCGGCTCCGATGCGGCGGCGTTGAGCACCCGCGCCGTGCGGCGGGGCGACACGTATATCATCAACGGCAGCAAGATGTTCTCCTCCCGCGCCCACGTCGCCGACTATATCCTCGTCGCGGCGCGCACGGACCCCAAGGCACCCAAGCACCGGGGCATCAGCCTGTTCGCCGTGCCGGGCAAGGCCAAGGGCGTGACGGCGATCCCGCTCAAGAAGCTGGGTATCAAGGCCATCGGCACCTGCGAGGTGGTGCTGGAGGACGTGGAGGTGCCCGCGGAAAACCTGCTGGGCAAGGAGAACGAGGGCTGGCTGAGCCTGCTGCAATCCCTTTCCATGGAGCGCTACTACCTGGCCGCCCTGTGCACGGGCGGGATCGCCGCGGTGCTGGATCTGGCCGCGCCCTATTCCCGCGAGCGGCAACAGTTCGACCGGCCCATCGGCACATTCCAGGCGATTCAGCACAAGCTGGCGGACATCTATATCGACTACCAGGCCGCCCGCACACTGACCTATCAGGCCGCCTGGCTGGCCGCCCAGGGCAGGACCGGCGGCGGCGAGGGCAACGCGGCCAAGATCTTCGCCTCCGAAGCCTACATGCGCGCCGCCAACCAGGGGCTGCAGATCATGGGCGGCTATGGCTACATGATGGAGTTTGCCATGCAGCGCCACTTTCGCGACGCCAAGCTGTTCGAGATCGGCGGCGGCACGTCGGAAGTGCTGCGCAACGTGGTGGGCGGGCAGGTCTACAAGACCTGGTAGGCCAGCCCCGCACGGGCTAGAAAGGCACCAGCGACAGCAGAAATCCCGCCACACTGCCCAGCAGGATCAACAGCAGCGGCGAGACGCCCCGCCACAGCAGCGCCAGAGCCAGCGCGGAGAGCAGCACCGGCCGCCAGTCGAGCCAGGTGCCGCGGGCCAGCCACACCACCGCCGCGGCCATCAGCGCCACGGCGCTCATGTTCACCGCATCCAGAAACCGGGCGCTCCAGCGGGAGCGCCGCAGCACGGCCACCCAGGGCGAAACCAGCGCCACCAGCACGAATCCTGGGAGAAAGATGGCCACCGTCGCCACCACCGCCCCGGCCAGCCCGGCCATCTGAAAGCCGACGAAGGTGGCCGTGGAGAGCACCGGCCCGGGCGTGATCTGCCCGGCGGCCACCGCATCGAGCAGTTGCTGCCCGGTAAGCCAGCCCCGCGCCGCGACCAGCTCGTCCTGCAGGTAGGCCACCAGCACATAGCCGCTGCCGAAGAGCACCATGCCGATCTTGAGAAAGACCCACGCCAGGCTGGTCAGGCTCAGCGCCTGCACGGCCGTCGCGGCACCGGCCACGGCACCCGCCGCACCGGCCACGGCAGCATGCAGCGCCATACCCCCACCAGCGATGCCCCCACCAGCGATGCTTCCACCCGCCGGTGCGGCAAGTAGCGCCGCGCCCGCACCGCCGCCGCTGGGCCCCGGCCGCGCGGGCCAAGCCAGCAACAGCATGCCCACCACGCCGCCGGAGAGAATGGCAATCACCGGCGGCACGCCCAGCAGCGCCGCCGCCAGCACCGCCACGCCGATCAGCAGCAACCGCGGCCCCTTGGCGGCGCTCCTGCCCAATCGCCACACCGCCTGCACGAGAATGGCCAGCACCACCGCGCGAATGCCCATCCACCAGGGGGCCCAGCCCGGCGTGACCCCATACGCCCGGTACAGCCACGCCCAGGCCAGCGTGATCCCCGCGGCGGGCAGAATGAAGGCGATGCCGCCCAGCACCAGCCCGGGCCAGCCGGCCCGCTGGTAGCTGCAATGAATGGCCATCTCGGTGGAATTGGGGCCGGGGATGAGGTTCGTCACCCCCAGCAGATCGAGAAACTGCTCCCGGCTCAGCCATCGCCGGCGCGTGACCACCATCTGCTCCATCAGCGCGATATGCGCGGCCGGCCCGCCCCAGGAGAGGGCGCCCAGCTTGAACATCAACCACACCACTTCCCACAGACGGTGCTGCATCGCGAACTCCCGCATTCGATGACACCGCCCATCCCGTCACGTGCTCCCATCTGGCTATCGCATGGGGGCCGTTTCGCTCAATGCCCGCAACTCAATGCCCCCGCAACTCAATGCTCCCGCAACTCAATGCTCCCGCAACTCAATGCTCCGCCGCCGGGCGGAACTTGCCGATCAGGTCCAGCTGGGTGCGCGGGCCCTTGGCCGTGGCTGCCCGCCGGGCCGGGCGGCCCAGGCAGCCGCCGAGCCAGTCGGAGACGGCCGGCCAGTCAGAGAGGGACACCAGGCCGAAGCGCGCCCAGGACACCACCGCCGCCACGTTCAGATCCGCCACCGTGAAGGCATCACCCAGCAGGTGCGGCCGGCCGGCCAGGGCGTCGTTGAGCACGCCCAGGGGCTGGGCCAGGGCATCCTCCGCCCGGTCGGCGAGGAGCGCATCCCGGCAGTCCGGGTCGTAGAACCAGCGGTGGTTCATGCAGGTCTCCAGGTGCCCCTCCAGCTCCAGTTGAGCCCAGAAGCTCCATTGCAGGGCCCGTCCACGATCCTCCACCGTGGCCGGCCATAGCCCGTTGCCGTGCTTGGCGGCCAGGTAGAGGTTGATCGCCATGGATTCCACCAGGGTGAAGTCGCCGTCCTGCAGCACGGGCACATGCCCGTTGGGATTGACGGCCAGGTGTGCCGGCGTGCGGGTTTCCGTTTCCTCCACCGGCACCTGCTCATAGGCCAAGCCCAGCTCCTCCAACATCCAGGCATTGCGAAAGGTGCGCGTGTCGACCACGCCGAACAGTTTGAGCATGTCTCTTTCCTCCGGATAGGATGGGCAGCGGCCCGAGTGTGGCACATCCCCTGGTCGGCGCACCAGATGGGACGCCCCCGGGCCGCGGGTGCCGTCGAACATCGGCGGCGTGCCGCCAGGTGGCAGGCGCCGCGACGCCGCGAGCGCCGCTGGCCATTCCCGGCGCGGTGCCGTATACGGGAATGCGGCACGGCCCCCACGGCACGGGCCCCACGGCACACGCTCCAAGGTACGATGCCGCGGACCTATCCGTCACAGACCCACGCAGGGAAGGCAGCGTTATGGAATTGAAGGACAATGTGGCCGTCATCACCGGCGGCGGCAGCGGCATCGGCGCCGCCACGGCCAGGCTCTTCGCCGAGGAGGGCGCCAAGGTGCTCATCGCGGACTGGGAGGAAGAACACGCCCAGGCCGTCGTGCGGGAGATCACCCAGGCCGGCGGCACCGCGGAGGCGGCGAAGGTGGATGTCTCCAACCAGGGCCAGATCGCCGCCGCCATCGACGGCATCGTGGAAAAATGGGGCCGGCTGGACATCCTGGTCAACAATGCCGGCATCGCGCGGGACGGCACCGCCTTCAAGGTGCAGCAGCACATGTGGGATCAGGTCATGGCGGTCAATCTGGCCGGCGTGTTCTGGGGCTCCCAGGCGGCGCTGAAACACATGAAGGAGCGGGGCTACGGCCGCGTGATCAACACGGCCTCCATCGCTGCCTACGGCGCCTTCGGCCAAACCAACTATGCCGCCTCCAAGGCCGGCGTACTGGGCATCACCTATTCCCTGGCCCTGGAATTCTCCAAATTCGGCATCACCATCAACGCCATCGGCCCGGGCATCATCGACACGCCCCTGTCCCGCACGGCCAAGCAGGAGGTGCGCGACGCGCTGGTGAAGAAGATTCCCGCGGGCCGTATCGGGCAGCCGGAGGACATCGCCCGCGGCTTCCTGTTCCTGGCTTCGCCCAAGGCGGGCTTCATCACCGGGCAGTTCATCAAGATTGACGGCGGCTCCACCCTGCCCGGCTGGGGTGTGCTGTAGCCGTCACGACGGCAATCGCCCGCTGAGCCCATCACCACCAGGGAGCCCGCTTCATGACCCTGCAAATCGTGCTGGCCTATCTGCACTTCATCAGCATCATCATTGCCGTCGGCGCGCTGGCGGCGGAGTTGGTGCTGCTGCGGGAATCGATGACCCTCGGCGCGGCGCGCATGATGGGCCGCGTGGATGCCCTCTACGGGATGAGCGCCCTGGGCATCCTGGTCACGGGGCTGCTGCGGGTCTTTCACGGCGGCAAGGGCAGCGCCTTCTACCTGTCCAGCCCCATGTTCTACGGGCTGCTGGTGGGCTTCGCCCTGATCGCCCTGCTCTCCCTGCCGCCGACGATCACCTTTCTGCGCTGGCGCGGCGCTGTGCGCAACGCCCGCCCGCCCCTGATGGATTCGGGCACACGGCGGCGCCTGCTCACCCTGATGGTGCTCCAGGCGCTGCTGCTGATGCTGGTGATGCCGCTGCTGGCCGTGCTGATGGCCCGCGGCTACTGAGGAACAGTGCGACGGAAGGGTGGTGTCGGCAAGGCTGCGCAACCCGTGGGGCAGCGCCGCCGGAACCCCACCGGAACGCCAACCGCAGGGCGGCGTTCCGCGGTGGGCGGAAGGGGCTACTTCTTGGAGCGCACTTCGAAGTTCAGTGTCTTCTCGTAGACCCGCATCATGGCCGTGGCATCCTCGCCGGAATACCCCAGGCCACGCGTCATGCGCATCAGGTTGTGCACCTGCGGGCTCAGCGTCAGCGGCACACTCAATGCGTCCGCCAGCTCCAGGGCCAGGTGCATGTCCTTGTAGGCCAGATCCACGGTGAAGGTGGGGCTGAAATCGCCGGTCAGCGACTTCTTGGCCACGCCGCGGTAGCCCATGCTGTTGCCGCTGCTGTTGCGAATCACCTGGTTCAGCGTATCGGGGTCGATGCCGGCCTTGGCGCCCAGCATCAGGGCCTCGGCGCCCGCGGCCATGTTGCAGAAGGCCAGCATGTTGTTGACCAGCTTGGCCACGCAGCCGTTGCCCAGCCCGCCGCAGAAGATCACGTTCTCGCCGAAGGACTGGAACAGGGGCAGGTACTTGTCGAAGATGGCCTGGTCGCCGCCGACCATGATGGCGATGGTGCCCTTTTCCGCGCCCACCACGCCGCCGCTCACCGGGGCATCCATCATGGTGATGCCCTTGCCCTTCAATGTCTCGGCCACGTTGCGCACCACCAGGGGCGAGTTCGTGCTGAGGTCGAAGTAGATCGTGCCGGACTTGGCGTTTTCGGCGATCCCGCCCGGCCCCAGGGCCACCGCCTCCACGTCCTTGGGCATGGGCAGGGAGGTCATGATCACGTCACATTGCTTGGCCAGCTCCGCCACCGTGGCGGCGGCTTTGCCGCCCACGTCCACACAGGCCTTGACGGCATCCTTGCTCAGATCGAATACGAGGACTTCGTGACCGCTTTTCTTGATGATGTTCCGGCACATGGGCCCTCCCATGTGGCCCACGCCGATGAATCCGACTTTCATGGTCAATCTCCTGAATGCGTCGTGTGGCAAAGCGTTAGCTGTGAGGCAGCTTAGCTGTGAAGCAGCTTAGCTGTGAGGTAGCACTGTATCCGCGACAGCCTATATCACGCTTCACGCGGGAGTAAACCATTTCACCCGGGAACCCGGCGGATTTGCCTTGGACGGCGATTTCTTGCACACTCGCGGCGCCGCGCGGGGCCGCCGGCGCATTGGCACAGCCCCACGCACAACGGGGGAGCACACGCAACGGGAACGACGGAGAATCGGATATGGCAACGGACTGGATGGAAGTCGGCAAGCGCATGTTCACCGAGGTCATGGGCGACAAGGCGCTGGACAACATGGCGCGAATCACCAATGATTTCAATCGTGAAGCCATGGATATCGCCATCGAATACGGCTTCGGCCGCATCTGGGGCGACGACGCCATCTCTAAGAAACAGCACAGCCTGAACAACCTGTGCCTGCTGGCGGCGCTGAATCGGCAGGCCGAATTCCGCATCCACTTCAAGGGCGCCATCCGCAATGGCTGCACCAAGAAGGAATTGCGCGCCACGCTGCTCCAGATCATGGGCTACGCCGGCTTTCCCGCCGGGCTGGAGGCGTTTCGCGTGGCGGGAGAGGTCTTCGAGGAATACGAAAAGAAGGGCCGCCACGTCCCCGAGGAATAGCGCACTGGCGGAAGGCGCTCGCCGGCTGCCCCCACGCAGCAGGACCGCCGGCGGCGGACGGGGCGCGTCACACAAAATGGAGCAAGCCATGGAAAGCATCACCACGACCGTCCTCGCCGAGGGCTTCATCTTTCTCGAAGGCCCCCGCTGGCATGACGGGCGGCTGTGGATGTCGGACATCCTGGCCCAGACCGTCTATACGCTGACCCTGGACGGCCAGCAGGAGGAGGTCTTCCGGCTGCCCTCGCGCCCCTCGGGGCTGGGCTTTCTGCCCGACGGCACCCCCCTGGTCGTCTCGATGAAGGAGCGGCGGCTGTTCCGCTGTGTGGGCGGGGAATTGGTGGTGCACGCCGCGCTGGGCGAGCTGGTGCGGGCCGACACCAACGACATGGCCGTGGACAGTCAGGGCCGGGCCTACATCGGCAACCTGGGCTTCGACATGATGCACCGCGCCCCCTACGAGCCGGGGGAGCTGGTCATGGTCACGCCGGACGGCCATGCCCGCGTGGTGGCGGACGACCTGGGCTGCCCCAACGGCATCTGCCTCACCCCGGACGAGCGCACCCTGGTGGTGGCCGAGACGCTGGGCAACTGCCTCACCGCCTTCGACGTGGCTCCCGACGGCAGCCTGTCGGGGCGGCGGCAGTTCGCCGACCTGGGCCCCGCCGCCCCCGACGGCATCTGCATGGATCAGGAAGGCGCGGTGTGGGTGGGCGCCCTGAGCCAGCAGGCCTTTCTGCGTGTGCGGGAAGGCGGGGAGATCACCCACCGCGTGGAATGCCCCGGATCACTGGCCATCGCCCCGCAGCTCGGCGGGGAGGACGGGCGCACCTTCTTCGGGCTGACCACCATCGGCGGCTTCGTGGACGAAGGGGAGCCCCTGTCCGAATCACGGGTGGAAATCGCCCGTGTGCCCGTGCCGGGGGCAGGGTCACCCTAGGTTTCCAGCGAGATGGCCAGCACGACGCGGCGGGAGCGCTTGCCGCTGAGCAGGGCAATCAGGGTCAGCAGGCGGTACATCACGGGATACTTGCGGGCCATGGCGGCGAAGACCTCGCCGCAGCGGGCCTCGTCGGTCTCCGGCCGGGCCGTGACCTCCCGCCAGGGGCCGGTGGCCTGACCCCGCATGGTGCAGGGAGCCAGCCGCGCCCGGTCGCTGCGCCGCAGCCGTTTGACCTTGCCGGAATCATCGGGCGTGTAGGCATACACGCGATTGTCCAACACGACGAACCACAAGGGTGTGGCCACGCCGCGCCCGTCCCGGCGGAATGTCTCCAGACTGACGTACTGCCCTGTGGGCAGCGGGTTGCCCTGGCTCATGGGAAGCGCCCCCGTGGCTGGCGCCGCCGGCTGCGGCAGCGCCTAGATGCTCAGTTGGTACAGCTCGGCCACATTGTCGTGGACGATCAGGTTGCGCTCTGCCTCGGTCAGGTTGACCGTGTGCTTCGCCAGCACGTCCTGGGACCAGGGCCACGTGGAGTCGTTGTGGGGATAGTCATTGGCCCACATCAGCCGCCGGATATTGCACAGGTCCTTCACCTGGAAGGCCACGTGATCGTCCTGGAACGTGACGTAGATATGGTCATGGAAATATTCGCTGGGCAGGCGCTGCAGCTCCTTGGCGCGCAGCAGGTAGCGCAACTGCTTGTAGCTGTGGTCCATGCGGTACATGTAGTGGGGCACCCAACCCGCATCGGCCTCCACGCAGACGACCTTGAGCTTGGGATGCCGCTCGAACACGCCGTGGAAGCAGAGCATGCCCATGATGTCCTGGCAGGCGCGGATGATACCCAGGAAGGCGTTGATCTTGCCGCCCCGCGCCTTGGCGTTCACGGCGCCCATGGCCTGGTTGTCCGTCAGCACGTGAAAACTCACCGGCAGCTCCAACTCCACGGCGGCGGCCCAGAAGCGGTCCCACGCCGGATCGTCGTAGTCTGCCTCGCCCACGGGCTGACCGGGCATCATGACCCCGCGCAGGCCGAGCTGCTTGATCTCGTGCAGGTCCTGCACCGCCTCCGCCGGACTGCTGGCGGCGGACTGTCCCAGGCCGATCATGCGCTCAGGATTCTCGCTGCAGTATTCCGTGATCCAGCGGTTATAGGCCTGCATCAGCGCCCGCCGCAGGGAGACATCGGGCATGGCGCAGATGACCATGCCCAGCGAGGGATAGATCACCTCGGCGGAGATGCCGTCCTTGTCCTGGGCAGCGATGCGGTGCTTGGGGTCCCAGCCGCCCCGGGGCACCTCGCTGAAGTCGGAGCGCCGCGCGCGAATCTCCCGCGGGTCCCGGCCCGCACCGGCGATGATGGGCAGGGCGATGGGGCCGATGCCCTCCAGGTTGAACACCTCCCCCAGCTTCTCATGCTCCTCAAGCCGCGGCGCCCGGTCGCGAAACTTGGGGTCGATATGATCCACGTAGGTATTGTCCGGCTCAACGATGTGGGAATCGGCCGAGATGATGGGCTGCAGCATGGGGGAATCCTCCTGAACAGTGGGAGCGGGGGGCGCATGAGGCCGTTTGTCGAGGCTATTGCTTAGCGCATTGCCGCGATTTATTCCACTTGCCCACCCGGGGAGACGGCTACCGGGAACCTGCGCTGTTGTGCCATGATGCGCCATCACACAGGAGCGGCTGCATGGCATTTTCCGAGAAATTGCTTGCCGGCGGGAGGCGGGAGCATGCCGCCGTGCTGGCCGCCATCGCGGGCGTGGTGCTGCTGGCCTGGCTCTACCTGCTGCGCATGGCCATGATGATGGACGGCATGCAGATGGACGGCACGGACATGGGCCGGATGGGCACCGGCCAGCTGGACATGACACCCATGGGCTCGGCCATGGGCCCGGCCATGGGCATGGCCGGCATGCAAGCCTGGGGCGCCGCGGATCTGCTGATGCTCATCCTCATGTGGGTCGTGATGATGATCGGCATGATGCTGCCCACGGCCCTGCCCATGATCCTCATGTTCGTCACCATCAACCGCAAGCGCCGCGCCAAGGGCGAGACCGCCGTGCCCACGGCCCTGTTCGTCTCCGGCTACGTGCTGGTGTGGTCAGCCTTCAGCGTCGCGGCGGCCCTGGTGCAATGGGGCCTGCACGAGGCCGCCCTGCTCTCCCCCATGATGGTCAGCACCAATGCCTGGCTGGGCGGCGGGCTGTTCCTGGCCGCCGGCATCTACCAGTGGAGCAGCCTCAAATATGTGTGCCTGCGCCATTGCCAGACGCCCCTGGGCTTCATCATGTCGAGCTGGCGCGAGGGCCGCGGGGGCGCCCTGCGCATGGGGCTGCACCACGGCGCCTACTGCACCGGCTGCTGCTGGGTGCTCATGGCCCTGCTGTTCGTCGGCGGCGTGATGAATCTGCTCTGGGTGGCCGCCATCGCCGGGTTCGTGCTGGCCGAAAAGGTCATCCCCGGCCGCTGGTTCAGCCGTGCCACCGGCACCGCCATGCTCGCCTGGGGTTTTTTCCTGATGGCCGCGCCCTTCCTGGGCTAGGTCACGCGAGGCAGAACTGCCGTCAGGGGCGCAATGTCGCGTCAGGGGCTCCGCCCCACGTGGTTCCTAGAAGCGGACCCTGGCAGGGGCTACCGCCCCTGCGCCCGCGGCAAGATATTGGCTATGGGATGAATCCCCTTCCCGGACTTATCTAAAGCGACGCTTTCCGGTATATTGCAGCAACGGGGCAGGATGCCCCGCCCACCGCGATAGGGATGTCGGCCATGGTGCCCTTCTGGAAACACGAGGATTTCCCCTTCTGGGCGTGGCTTGCAGGATTTGCCGCGCAAGCGCTAATGCAGGCCCACGGCCTGTGGCCGGTAGTCTTTGCCTTCGCCACTGAGCGAATCGGCACGGTCGGGCTGATTGTCACAGGTATTCTGTTCGCCGTATCAGCCGGCGGTATCGCGGAATTGCAGCGACTCTCCAAAAATGGTCAATCCCGAACAGACACTCTGACGACAGCCATTGCCTGGGCATTCGTGCTGATTCCCCTGGCCGCCATCGCCCTGCAATGGATACCTGAGATTCAGATTGCCGTGCTTGGCGAGGACCCGCTCAGAGATTCCGCAAGGATCACCATTCCCGAACTCCGCGACCAGTACCGCAATACCCTGATGAAAATCCTCGGTGGAGCAGTCGTTCTCGCCGGTCTGTTCGTCGCATGGCAGCGCACTCACGCTGCCTTGAAAGCCGTGGAAGCCACGGAACGAGGTCAAGTCACGGAACGCTTCACGCGAGCCATCGAGCACATCGGAGCCATCCACGGTGCGGGTACGCAGAAAGAGCGCCCGAATATAGAGGTGCGATTGGGCGGCATCTATGCGCTGGCTCAAATTGCCAGGGAGGCCAAGGACACCGACGATAATCTCCGGATGCAAATCGTGGAGATTTTGGCTGCCTATCTCAGAGAGAACGCTACACCATCCGCAAAGTCTCAACGGTGGATTACGGACGATAGTCTAGAGAAAGGCGGATTCTACTACGATAGGCCACGGGAAGATGTTCAAGCTACTCTCAATGCTCTAGTCGGAAGGCAGTGCATTAGCGAAACAAGTGATCGTTTGAGCCTTTGGGGCGGATATTTTGCCGGCACTGAACTCGGACGTACGAATTTCAAAAGTGCTCGTCTTGCGGGGTGCTCTTTTCGTGACACGTTTCTAGCCAACGCAACTCTAATGAACACCTCACTACATCATGCTGATCTACGCGATGCGGTCCTACGGTGGGCTGAACTTGGAATGGCAATCTTAAAGGGTGCCGATCTGCGCTCTGCTGTTATGGACTGGTGCGGACTTCAAGGTGCAGATCTCTCCGATTCCAAACTGCAACGCGCCTCGCTAGCCCATGCCGATATGACCAATGCAAAGCTGCTAAACGCAAACATGCAGAACACAGACCTCTCAAGCACTCTGGGGCTTAAGAGGGAACAACTCCAGCAAGCCAAAATCTACAAATCCACGAAGCTCCCTCCAGAATTCGCCGACTTGGCCGAGAACGGCCTCGACGACGAGGAGTAGCTGGCTGTTCTCAACACGGGTGCAGGGCGCCGTGCGCCCTGCCGGGGCTCCAAGGGGCAGCGCCCCTTGGGCTGTTGCTGTACCGCATCCTTGGGCTTTTCTCGCGATGCCACGTCCCTTGGGCTGTCGTTGCAGTGAAACCCCCTTGGGCTGTTCCTGCTGTGCTGTTCAGCTACTCCCGCGCCGCTTGAACTTGGGCAGGGTGATCTCCTCGGTCACATCATCAAAACAGACCTCGACCGGCATGCCGATGGAAATTTCCTCATTCGGAATATCGACCAGGCTGCTGGTGAGGCGGGGGCCTTCTTCCAGTTCCACCTGCACCACGGCGTAGGGCAGGTCATCCTGGTAGGAGGAAAACCAGGAGCGGTGGTAGACCACATAGGTTGACACGGTGCCCCGGCCGCTCACCGCGGCCCAGGTGAGGTTGTCGCTGAAGCAGAAGGGGCACACGGGGCCGGGCGTCCAGTGGAACTTTTGACACTCGTCGCAGCGGGGCAGGGCCAGCTCGTGACGCCGGGCCGCCTCCCAGTGGGGCCGGTTGTCCGGGGTGATGCGCGGCAGGGGCTTTTCGTAGGCACGGCTGCCGCCGGGGTTGGGTTGCTGCCGGCTCATGCGCCTCCTGGGGTCTTGCGGAAGATGATGGAGTCGCCCCACACGGTGCCCCACTGGGCCACCTGGGCATCGGGTACCTGCCGCTCGCCGCAGGCCCCGCGCAGCTGCCGGGTGAGCTCCACGATGGAGTTCCAACCGCTCACATGGGCCTCGGAGAGCAGGCCGCCGCTGGTGTTGACGGGCAATTCGCCGCCGGGGCCGATGCGCCCGTGCTGCACCCAGTCCGCCGCCTCGCCCTGGCCGCAGAAGCCGAAGCGCTCCAGGGCGAACAGCACCGCCGGGGAGAAGGCATCGTAGGTGTAGAAGGCGTCCACGTCGCTGCGTTCCACGCCGGCCATGCGGTAGGATTCCAGGTCGACGTCGCGCGGCGTCCTGACGCTCGTGTCCTGTTGGTTGATGCCCAGGCCCGGCGTGCCGAAGACGAACTCGTCGCGCCCCCCGCGAATGCCCTGCATCCCGGAAATGTAGACCGGCGGCTGGGCCAGGTCCCGCGCCCGCTCGGCGGAGGTGACCAGCACACAGGCGGCACCATCGGTGACCAGACAGCAGTCGAACAGACGCAGCGGCTCGATGATGAAGCGCGAACCCAGGTAGTCGTCCAGGGTCATGGTCTTGCGCATGATGGCCTGGGGATTGGCCTGGGCATGGGCGCGGATGGACATGGGCACGGCGCCCAGCGCCTCCGGTGCCGCACCGTAGCGCTGCATGTAGCGCTGCCAGGCGATGGCCGCGCCGCCCATGGGCGCCGTGATGCCGTAGACATGGTTTTCCGCGTGGGTGCCTCCGTCCTCGCGTGTGCCCTCGTGATCCTCGTCCCCGCCCAGCAGGCCCTGCTGCTGGGTGAAGCTGCACCCGGTGATGCAGGCCACGCAGTCGGCCAGCCCGGCGCTGACGGCCATGGCCGCATGTTGCAGGCTCACGGTGACGAAGCGCCCGTGGGTCCAGGTCTGGTTCACATAGCGGATGTTCAGGCCGAAGGTTTCCGCGATGCGGTCGTAGTCCAGCCCCAGAGGCCAGCCCAGGTTGATGGACAGCCCGTCCACGTCATCCCGGGTCAGCCCCGCATCGGCCAGGGCTGCCTTGAAGGCGGTGGCGGCCAGCTTGAGCGGGCTGTCGGGCAGCCCGCGGCCGAGCTGGCTCATGCCCACGCCGGCGATAGCCGCGCGGTCGGCGATACCGCCGTGATGCTTAGACACCATGCTGCTTCGTTGCTCCTTCCTGCTCGGCCATCCACGCGGCCATCATCTCCCGCAGTTCCACCTTGCGCACCTTGCCCGTGGCGGTCAGCGGCAGCTCCTCGCGCTGCATGAAGCGGAAATGGCGCGGCACCTTGTAGGCCGCCAGATGGGCCTTGCAGGCCTGGGCGAGCGCCTTGGCATCGAGCTGCGCACCGGCCTGGGGCACGATCACGGCGGCCACGGCCTCGTCGCGCAGGGGATCGGGCACGGCGATCACGCTGGCATCGCTCACGCCGGGCTGGGTCAGCAGGAACTGCTCCACTTCCGCCGGGGCCACGTTGATGCCGCCGGTTTTTATCATGTCCTTGTGGCGGCCCGTGTAGTGAAAGTAGCCCTGCTCATCCTGCCAGCCCAGGTCGCCGGAGAGCAGGTAGCCCTCCGCATCGTAGGACTCCGCGTTGCGCTCCGGCTCCTTGTAGTAGCCGGGGGTGACATGGCCCTTGAGCTTGAACTCGCCCACCTCGCCCACCGGCAGGGGCGCATGGGTCTCCGGATCGGCCACCACCACCTCCTGCCCCGGCAGGAGCCGCCCCACCGTCTCGCAGCGCAGCGCCTCCGGCGCCTTGCAGTCGGACAGGGTGGCCACGCCGTAGCTTTCGGTCATGCCATAGACCTGGCACACCTCGCGGACGCCGAAGACGGCCGTGCGCTTCATCAACTCGGGCGTGGCGATGGTGATTCCCGTGCGCAGGGAACTCACGTCCCGCTTGCCGTAGTCGGGATGATCCATCATCTCCAGGATCATGTTGGGCATGCCGAGAAACACGGTGCAGCGCTCCTGCTCCATCAGGCGCAGCGCCTCGCCCGGCTCGAAATTGTGCTGCAACACCAGCGCGCCCCCGTGGGTCATCAGGGCGCTCACGCCCGTCACGCAGCCGAAGGCCCAGAACAGGGAGACCCCCAGCCACAGCCGATCCTGCTCGGTGAGATGCAGCCGCTCGCCCACGTGGTACAGATTCTCCACCAGACTGCGGTGCAGCAGCTGCACGCCCTTGGGAAAGGATGTCGTGCCGGAGGTGAAGAGCATGTAGGCCACGCCGTCAGGCTTTACCGTGGCCTGCGTTTCGGCGAGCACCGCCTCGTCCACCGCCGCGGCGCCGGCGATGACGTCGCGGTAGGGCGTCATGCCGGGGCCGGGATTGTCCCCGATGCACACCACGCGGGCCAGGGCCGGAACGCCCTTGCCGGGCACGTCGATCCCGCGCAGCATGGCCACGTAATCCTGGTTCAGGTAGCGCTGCACCATGATCAGCGTGCTCACGTCGCTCTTGGTGAGCACAAAGGCCACCTCCTCGGCCTTGTACCAGGTGTTCACCGTGATGGCCGTGCCGCCGAGCAGGGTCACCGCGAACAGGCTGAGCATGAACTCGGTCTGGTTGCCCATCCACACGGCCACATGGTCGCCCGGGCGGACGCCGAGCCCGTACAGCCCCCGCGCCAGCTCCCGCACACGCTCGCGGAACTGGGCGTAGGTGAGCCGCTCATCGCCATAGATGACGAACTCCCGCTGCGGAAAGCGCCGGGCCATCTCGTCCATCAATGCCGGCAATGTGCGGCTGGCTGGTATTTCCACGTCTGCACTCCTCATCGTTGGATTGCCGCTGACCGTGCTGTCCGTCTGGGTGCACATGCCGGGGTGCCACGGTTTGTCGGCGCCACTGGCTATAGATGTCACCGTTTGTCGGTGCCACTGGTTGTCGGCGCCACTGGTTGTCGGTGTCAGCGTCTGCCGGCACCTACGCGCCGGCCTTGCCGGCGGCGGCCTCGGCCTGACTCACCCACGCGGCCATGGTTTCCTTCAGTTCCACCTTGCGCACCTTGCCCGTGGCCGTCATGGGCAGCTCGTCGCGGGTCACGAAGCGGATGTAGCGCGGCACCTTGTAGGTGGCCAGACTCGCCTTGCAGGCCGCCTGAATCGCCGCGGCATCCAGCGTGACCCCCGGCTTGGGCACGATGCAGGCAGCCAGCACCTCCATCTTCACCGGATCGGGCACGCCCACCACGGCCACGTCGCTCACGCCGGGCTGGTTGGCCAGAAACTCCTCCACCTCGGCCGGCGCCACGTTGATGCCGCCGGACTTGATCATTTCCTTGAGCCGGCTGTGGAAATGAAAGTAGCCCTGTTCGTCCTTCCAGCCCATGTCCCCGGAATGGAAGTAGCCATCCTGGTCGAAGGCTTCGGCGTTCTTGTCCGGCGCCTTGTAGTACCCGGCCATGACATAGCCCTTGATCTTGATTTCGCCCAACTCGCCGTCGGGCATGGGCGCGTGGGTCGTGGGGTCGCCGATCACCATCTCGCTGCCGGGCAGCACCCGCCCGATGGTGGTGGTGCGAATCTCCTCGGGATCATCCGCATCGTTGACCGAGCAGTTGCCGTAGCTCTCTGTGAGCCCGTAGCACTGGCAGATCTGCTTTACGCCCAACTCGATGGCCCGCTTCATCAGCTCCGGTGTACCCAGCGTGACCCCGGTGCGCAGGCTGCTCAGGTCGCGCCGGGCGAAGTCGGGGTGCTCCAGCATGGCCAGGGTCATGTTGGGCATGCCGTAGTACACGGTGCAGCGCTCCCGCTCCATCAGCGCCATGGCCTCCGCCGGCTCGAAGCTGTGCTGCACGACCAGGCAGCCCGCATGGGTCATGAGGGCGAACAGGCCATTCTCGCAGGCCAGCCCCCAGAACAGGGTCACCCCCAGCCACAGGCGGTCGCCGGGCACCAGGTGCAGCCGCTCGCCGATGCCCCACATGTTCTCGATCAGGCCGAAGTGCTGAATCTGCGCGCCCTTGGGAAAGGAGGTGGTGCCGGAGGTGTAAAGCATGAAGGCAATGTCTTCCTTGTCCACCGCCGCCTGGGCTGCGTCGATCTCCCCGTCGGGCACGTCCGCGCCGTCGGCCAGCATGTCACTGTACTTGAGCAGGCCGGGAAAGGATTTGTCGCTGGCACAGATCACGCGCTGCATGGCGGGGATGCCCTCGCCGGGCACCTTGAGCTCGCGCAGCATGCCCACATAGTCCTGATTCAGGAAGCGCTCGGCCATGATCAGCGTCGTGGCATCGCAGTGGTTGAGCACGTACTCCAGCTCATGGGTCTTGTACCAGGTATTCACGGTCACCGTGGTGCCGCCCAGCAGGCCCACGGCGAACAGCACGTCGAGGAATTCGGTCTGGTTGCCCATGAGCAGGGCCACATGGTCGCCCCGCCGCACGCCCAGCTTGTACAGCCCCTTGGCCAGCCGGCGCACCCGCTCGCGGAACTGGGCATAGGTCACCCGCTCATCGCCGTAGACAATGAATTCCTGATCCGGATAGCGCTGGGCCATCTCGTCCATCAATCCCGCGATCGTGCGGGCCTTGGGCATCTCCATGCGACAGCTCCTCCATTGCACACAAACCGAGGGGCACCGGCACCGGTGGCGGGAATCCTCCCCGTCCCAACCGGCAGCGGGCCATTGAACCCCTCGCTATCTAATCCAAAAGCGCACACACGACAAGGCGGGTGGGGCCGGCGGATTCCGGCCGGCCTCACGGTTTGGGCAGCAGCAGGTACTGGGCATTGCCGTAGTAGGTGCCACGGAACAGACTGAACGTGGCGATGCATGCCTGGAGGTAGAACTCCCACAGGCGCAACTTGCGCCGCTCCATCCGGCCGGAGGCCTCGATGGCCGGCAGGTTGCGGCGGAAGTTGTCCAGCCAGGCCGCCAGCGTGCGCCGGTAGTTGCTGCCGTTCATGTACCAGGAGGACTCAATGGTGAAATGCCCCTGATGCCGGTACAACTCCGGCTCCGCCCACACGCGGCCGCCGGGAAAGATATACCGGTCCACGAAAGGATCCTGCCGCGGCTCCGCCTCCCGGCCCTTGGGCGGGCGGTAGACGATGTAGTGCAGCAGGCAGCGCCCATCCGGCTTGATGAAGCCGCGCACCTTCTCCAGTGCCTTGTCCAGGTTGCTGATGTGCTCGAACACGCCGATGGAGACGACCCGGTCGAAGGGCTGGTCGAAGCCGGCATCATTGAAGTCCCCCTCGGTCAGCGTGAAGTTGGGGGAATGCAGGGGGTGCCCCGGCTCCCCCTGCCGGGCGCGGATATAGTCCGCCTGGGTGCGGCTGAGCGTCAGGCCGTGCACCCGTGCCTGGGGATAGCGCCGCAGCACATGGGCCGCGAAGCTGCCGAAGCCACAGCCGATGTCCAGCAGGCTCATGCCGTCGGCCATGCCCGCCTTGTCGCACAGGTCATCCATCATGTCCCGCTGGGCCGTGTCCAGGTTGGACGCGCCGCGCTCCCACAGGGCCATGGAATACTTCATGGTCTCTCCCAGGAAATTCTCGAACAGGGAGAGGGGCATGTCGTAATGGGCTTCCATCAGCTCCCGGCTGCGGGCAGCGATCTCCTCCGTTGTTTCCGGAACGATGGTGGTAGGCCGGCCGATCAGCCGGTCCAGCCGGTGGTACAGATCCACGTAGGTATTCAGCACCCACTGCACCATGCGGTCCGGCACGGGCAGGCGGTTTTCAATGTAGCCCTCGACAAATCGACTCTCCAGGCCCACGTCATCTCCTGTGCGTTGCAGTGGATAGTGTTGCGCGGCCCCCCGGCGGCGAGTTTACCTCACGCACATGCATTGATTGCAGCAGCACACCACGGGCCATGTGTAATGCCAAGTCCCTCCCGTGCCGGCTCCAACGGCTGGCATCGCCCCCGCCCGTGCCAAGCCCAGCAAAGCTGCACCGGCAGGTCAAGGTGGGGCATGCCGCCGCCGAGCCGCCGTCGGTGCACCTGCCCCTTGCCAAGGGCGGCCCGGTTGCGCTGTGGTGACGCCAACCCGCGGCCCGGCTTTGCCTGATCGCCCCCGCAACCCATCCCACGCCCAGGAGCCCACCATGAGCGAGAAGACCGTCACCTACGAATCCCACGATCGCATTGCCGTCATCACCATCAACCGCCCGGACAAGCTCAACGCCATCAGCGCCGACGTGGAGCGCGATCTGCGCGAGGCCTGGCTGCGCCTGGGGGCAAGCGACGACCGTGTGGCCATTCTCACCGGGGCGGGCGACCGGGCCTTCTCCGCCGGGGCCGACCTGCGCCAGCCCCCGGAACTGTGGCGCTGCATGCCCGGCGTCGGCGTACCGGTGGACAAGCCCCTCATCGCCGCGATCAACGGCATCTGCATCGGGGGCGCGGTGTGCCTGGTGCAGTTCTGCGATCTGGCCGTGATGAGCGAGACGGCGCGCTTCAGCTATCCGGAGGCCAAGGTGGGCATCTGCGGCGGGCTGATCAGCTCCCTGGCCGCGCGCATTCCCCACAAGATGGCCATGGAACTGCTGCTGCTCGGCGAGGAGATGGGCGCCCAACGGGCCTACGAGATCGGCATGGTCAACCGGGTCGTGCCCCAGGCCGAGCTGATGGACGCGGCGATGGATTATGCCCAGCGCCTGTCGGTGAATGCGCCCCTGGTGCTGCGCATGATCAAGCGCTTCGTGGGCGAAGTGCTCCCCAAGGGCCCCTCGGAGCAGGCGGGCATCGCCCGGCGCGACCTGGAGCTGACCAACAACAGCCACGACGCCCAGGAAGGCCCCGCCGCCTTCCGCGAAAAGCGGCAGCCCAACTTCCTCGGCGCCTAGATCCACGCTCAGAACGGCAGGTCGGAGGAATGGGATTCCCCAGAGCCCCCATTTCCCAAGACCACGCCTGGAAACGGATTTTTCACATTGCTGGACACACCCCCACCAGACGCCCGAGGGTGGCTGTTCTGTGCGCAGCCGTCCCGCTCAGGAAACGTCTAGCCGGAATGGGCCAGGGGTGGCGGCTCAGCGCCGGTCAGGGCGGCGATCTCGGCCAGTGCGCGCTCCGCATAGAACGCCTTGCGCTGCCGCTTGCCCAGCTTGCCCGCCGTGTCCGATGGTGGGTCCAGCAGGCCGAAGTTGGCGTTCATGGGCTGAAAGGTCTCCGGCGGCGTCTCCATCAGGTAGCGGATCAGCCCGCCGATCATCGTGGCGGCGGATGGCCGCGATTCCGGCTGATGCAGCAGCTCTGCCGCGATGCGCCGGCCCACATACAGCCCGGTGGCCGCCGATTCCATGTAGCCTTCCACGCCGGTGATCTGCCCCGCAAAATAGAGCCGCCCGTCCCCGCGGAATGCCAGATCCGGCGTGAGCAGGCGCGGCGCATTGATGAAGGTGTTGCGGTGCATGGAGCCATAGCGGGCGAACTGGGCCTGCTCCAGCCCGGGAATCATGCGCAGCACACGCCGTTGCTCGGGCCAGGTCATCTTGGTCTGAAAGCCCACCATGCCCAGCAGCGTGCCCTGGCTGTTCTCCTGGCGCAGTTGCACGACGGCATAGGGGGTGCGCCCGGTGTGCGGATCGCGCAGCCCCACGGGCTTCATGGGGCCATAGGCCAGGGTCAGCGGGCCGCGCTGCACCATCACTTCGATCGGCAGGCAGCCCTCGAAGGGCCGCAAGGACTCGAAGGCATGGAAGGCCACGGTCTCCGCCCCGGCGACCGCGGTGATGAAGGCATGGTACTGGGCCTCGTCCAGCGGGCAGTTCCAGTAGTCCGCCTCCCCCTTGTCATAGCGGGAGGCCCGGTAGGCGATGTCCGTATTCAGGCTCTCGGTAAGCACCACCGGGGCGATGGCATCATAAAAGGCCAGATGGCTCTCCCCCAGCAGCCCCGCGAGCTGCGCCGACAGGGCGGGGGAGGTCAACGGGCCGGAGGCCACGATCACCCGCGCATGGCGGTCCAGCAGCGCGGGCAGATCGCTCATTTCCTCCCGGCACAGCCGGATGCGCGGGTGGGCCTCCAGTTGCGCCGTGATCCAGCGGGCGAAGGGCTCCCGGTCCACGGCCAGGGCCTGACCCGCCGGCACCGCATGGAGGGCGGCGCCTTGCAGCGTCAGCGCGCCCTGAAGCGCCATCTCCGCCTTGAGCAGCCCGTGGGCATTCTCCCGGTTGGTGCTCTTGAAGGAATTGGAGCAGACCAGCTCCGCGCAGTCGCCGCTGTGGTGGGCCTCGGTGCTGCGCTGGGGACGCATCTCATACAGATGCACCCCGATGCCCCGGCCGGCCAGGTGCCAGGCGGCCTCGCTGCCGGCAAATCCGCCGCCGATAATGGCTACCGTGCTGTCCATGGGTCTCGGATCGTTGGATTTTTTGGTGCGTCCGGGGGATAACAGAATTTGTGGCGCGGTCTGTTATTGTAGACGGGGCGCCGTCGGGAAGTCTAACGGATTTGGCGAAACGGCCCGTGGAACGAGCATTTCTGGACAGTCTGTCGACGCCGCTGCTGGCGGTGGACCGGGACGGCCGCATTCAGTTCGCCAACCGCGCCGCGGCCCAGCTGTGGCGGGTGCCGGCGGAGCGGTTGCAGCAGCTGGACATGGGGCGGCTGTTCGGCCCGGGCGACATGATCGCGACCCAGGTGCGGCGGGCGCTGGACAGCGAGACGACGGTGACCATCAATCCCTTCTCCCTGCTGCTGGAGGAGGGGCATGCGCCCCTGTCCCTGCGCGTGCAGGTGGATCCGGTGCTGGAGTCCGGGCAGCCCGTGGAGCAGGCCATGGTGTCCCTGCTCGATGTGACGCACCAGATGCAGATCGAGTCCAACGAGGCCGGGACGCGCCTGATGCATTCCATCGGGCTGATGGTGCGGCGGCTGGCCCACGAGGTGCAGAATCCGCTGAGCGGCATCAAGGGCGCCACCCAGCTGCTGGCGCGGCGCACCGAGGAGCTGCCCGAGCTGCACTCCTTCTCCAAGGTGATCCTGCGCGAGATCGGGCGGCTGGAACGGCTGGTGAAAGACCTGCTGCAATACGGGGGCGACCCGCCGCTGACGCGCAGCCGGTTCAACCTGCACGAGCTGCTGGACACGGTGATCTGGTTCCAGGGCAACTCCAGCGACAAGGTGCGCTTCGAGCGCATCTTCGATCCGTCCATGCCGGACATGTGGGGCGATCGGGATCGGCTGCACCAGGTGTTCCTCAACCTGATTCGCAATGCCGTGGAGGCCAGCCCGACGGGCGGTGTGGTGCGCGTGACCACGCGCATTCTGGGGCCGTGGCGCTCGCGTGAGCTGGTGCCCGACAGCTCCAAGACCTACTTCCAGATCGAGGTGGCGGACGAGGGGCCGGGCGTGAGACCGGAAAACCTGGGCAGTCTGTTCACGCCGTTCTTCACGACCAAGAAGAGCGGCAACGGCCTGGGACTGTCCCTGTGCTATCAGCTCGTGCGGGCCCATGCGGGCCAGTTGCGCTACCAGGCCGTGTCGGGGGGCGGGGCGGCATTCATCGTCGACCTGCCGCTGGACACTGTTTCCGCGGATTGACCGTTCACCCATGCCGCACCCATCGAGCCGACGCCGTATGCCGACCTCTCGCACAGCAAATCCGGGCCCCCGCCGCCGCTGGGGCTGGTTGGCCGTTGCCTTGCTGCTCCTGCTGGCCGGCTGCTCGCGCCCGGCGGAGACGTACGGCATCCGCACGCAGCAGTATGGCCGGCTGTTCGAGCACTTCGGCGCGGACACGGGCGCCATGTACGGGCGCATCCTGTTCCCGTCGGAATATCTCCAGCGCTCGGCGCTGATCAGCCTGGACGGCAAATCCTTCGTGAGCAATCTGGATGGCCGCTTCCTGATCGAGGATATCCCCGCGGGACCCCACGAGATGACGCTGCACCTCAAGGGTTTCGAGCCGGTGCAACGCCGGATCATGGTGCAGGCGGACCGCTACAACCCGGCCGGCGAGGTACACTTGATCCTGGCGCGGGGACTGGTCATCGGGCGGACAGTGGACGAGAAGGGCCGCTCGGCGGTGGATATTCCCGTGCGGCTGACGCCCACCAACGAGACCGTGCTCACCGACAAGGACGGCATCTTTCAGTTCGTCGGCGTGAACGCCGGGGCGCACGAGCTGGCTATCCCCGACGAGCGCTACTTCATGCCCTCGCAGCGCTTCGACCTGGAGCGGGGCGAGCAGCGCAACCTGGGCATCATCTCCGTGTCCCGCGTGAGCCGTCCCAGCGGATCGGCAACGGCCGAAACCGCACCCAGCGGCCAGCGCTAGCGCCGCGCCGCCGGCATTGGCGCCATTCACCGGAACCGTCATGGATACCGCCGTCACCACCTTTCATCCGCGTCACCCGCTGCACCGTCTCGCAACCGCCGCGGAGATGCGGGCCATGGATGCCCACGCCATCGAGCAGCAGGGGCTGCCGGCGCGCCTGCTGATGGAGAACGCCGCGGCCCAGGTGGCCGACACGGTGTGCGAGCTGATGGGCGAGGCGCAGCTGGGCGGGTCCGTCGTGGTGTGCTGCGGGGCCGGCAACAACGGGGGTGACGGCTATGCCGCCGCGCGGCACCTGGAAAACCGCGGCGTGAGCACGGTCGTGGTGGAGACCGGCCTGCCCAAGACGCCCGACGCCGTGGCCAACCGCGCCGCGCTGATTCACGTGGGCGACTGCATCGACTGGGGGGAGCATCGCGTGCGCGCCGAGGCCGCCGTCGCCCAGGCCCAGGTGATCGTGGATGCCCTGTTCGGCACCGGACTGACCCGGCCCATCGAGGGCGATGCGGCGGCGCTGGTCGAGGCGATCAATGCCTCCCCGGCCCCGGTCAAGCTGGCCGTGGACATCGCCTCGGGGATTCATAGCGACACGGGGGCGCTGCTGGGCGCGGCCGTGCGCTGCACCCACACCCTGGCGCTGCAGGTGGCCAAGCTGGGGCACCATCAGCATCCCGGCAGGGCGTATGCGGGGCAGGTGCGCATCGCGCCCATTTCCATCTCCCTGCGTTGGCCCGTGGCGGCGCCGCCGACCTATGTGCTGGAGCGGGACTTCGTGGCCGACCTGCTACCCGAGCGACCCGTGGCCGGGCACAAGGGCACCTTTGGCCATCTGCTGGCCGTGTGCGGCTCGGCGGGAATGGGTGGGGCCGCGGGGCTGGCCGGCATGGGCGCCCTGCGCGTGGGGGCGGGGCTGGTCACCCTGGGCGTCCCGCGCTGCCTGCGGGATCGCTACGTGGCCATCGCCCCGGAACTGATGACCCTGGCCGGGTCGGCGGGCGACGAGGCGCATTTCGACGCGCCGCAAGTGGCGCCTCTGCTCGCGGCGGCCGGCGAGCGCAATGCGCTGGTGCTGGGCTGCGGGCTGGGGCGCCACGCGGCCACGGGCGAATTCGTGCGGGACTTTGTGGCCCAGGCGGCGGCGCCGCTGCTCATCGATGCGGATGGCCTGTACTTCCTGGATGGCGCCCAGTTGCGGGCCCGGGGCGAACCAACGGTGATTACGCCGCACCCGGGGGAACTGTCGCGGCTATCCGGACTGAGCGTGGCGGACCTGTCCGCCGACCGGGTGGGCCACGCACGGCGCCTCGCCGCGGAATGGGGCGTGGTGCTCGTGCTCAAGGGGGCCGGGACGGTGGTGGCCGCGCCCGACGGCTCGGCCTACATCAACACGACGGGCGACCAGGGGCTGGCCTCCGGCGGCACGGGAGACGTGCTGAGCGGCATGATCGGTGGGTTGATGGCCCAGGGGCTGGCGCCCCTGGCGGCGGCCCTGGCGGGCGTGTACCTGCACGGGCTGGCGCGCGATCTGCGCAGCGCTGAGCGCACCACGGCGGCGTTTGTCGCATCGGATCTGGTGGGGGGGATCGATGCCGCCCTGCGGTGCGTGGCCGGCCCGTAGGGCCGCTCCACCACAGGGGGCACGGGGCAGGATGGCGGGATCCTGCAACGGCTGCGGGCTTAGCGCTTGGAGTACTGGTAACGCTTGCGGGCGCCCGGCTGGCCGTACTTCTTGCGTTCCACCTGGCGCGCATCGCGGGTCAGGAAGCCGGCCTTCTTGAGCAGATCCCGGTATTCCTCCTGGGGCACCTGGGTCAGCGCCCGGGCCAGCCCATGGCGAATCGCGCCCGCCTGGCCGCTGATCCCGCCGCCGTGCACGCGCACGATCACGTCAAACTGGCCGACGGCCTCGGTTACGGTCAGCGGTTGCCGCGCCATGACGCACTGGGCCTCGTCCCCGAAGTATTCGTCCAGAATCTTCTTGTTGACGCGGAACTGGCCGGTGCCGGGCCGCAGATACACGCGGGCCACGGCGTTCTTGCGCCGTCCGGTGCCGTAGTATTGTTGCATTGTCGCCATTCGGTCCTGCTGCGTAGGAGATCGTCATGCGCGCCGCGCCCGTCAGGGCAGCGGGCTGTGGGCGCTCAGTAGGGTAAGGTATAGGGTTGCGGCTGCTGCGCCTTGTGGGGATGCTCCGGCCCGGCATAGATTTTCAGCCGGTGCAGAATTTCCCGGTTCAGCGCATTCTTGGGCAGCATGCGCTTCACGGCCAGCCGCAGCAGCTCGGTGGGCTTTTCGGCCAGCAGGCGCGCTGCCTGGGCCGCCTTGATGCCGCCCGGATAACCGGTATGGTGATAGTAGTACTTGTCGAGCAGCTTGCTGCCGGTCATGCGCACCTTGTCCGCATTGATCACGATCACAAAATCGCCGGTGGCCACATGGGGCGTAAAGATGGGCTTGTGCTTGCCCCGCAGCACCTTGGCTACCTGGCTCGCCAGACGGCCCAGGATGAGCCCTTCGGCGTCAACGAGCAGCCATTTGGGGGCGTGCACGCCGTCCGGCTGCACGTCTTCCTTGCGGATGGAAACAGTCTTCATGGGTGGCGAATGCCGCGCTGTATGGTATGAAAGTGGTATCGGTCCGGGATCGCCCCGCCGATGGAATCTTTCCTTTATGCAGGGAATCACCCGCGTTGTCAAACCTGCCGCACACGATGAAGCCCGCTGAAACGTCACGCAAAACCGCGCCCGTGGTGCCGCGGCCCGGGGGCCGCGGCTGGGGCCGCCGGCGCCTGCTGGGGGCCATCCTGGCGGTGGGGCTGCTGGCCGGGCTGCATGGCGCGCCCTGGGCCGCTGCCCAGGCCCCCGCGGGGCAGCCGGCCGAAGCAGAACTCCCGCCTGTCTGGGGTGCGGTGGAGGCCCTGTTGGGCGCGGATGACAGCGACTGGCTGGTTGCGCTGAACGCGCTGCGCACGGACCCGGCGCGGGCCCGGGCTGACATGCTGCGTCTGCTCGCTCCGGAGGCGGAGGCCGGTCCCCGACGCTGGCACCTGGTCCACCATCTGCTGGAATTCGGCCGGGAGCAGGACATTCCCCAACTGCTGCTCCTGCTGGGCGAGGAGACGACGCCCCTGGAGCGGCGCGTCATTGCCGGCACGGTGCGGGGACTCTATGGCCCCTTGCGCGAGACGCCGCCGCCGCCGGTGCTGATCAACAACCTGACCTTTCTGCAAAGCCGCCCTCCGGTGCCCTATGAGCCGGCGCTGGCCGGCAAGTTCGTGCTGCGTCCCGGCGTGTTTGCGGCCTACCACGAGCGTGGGCTGGACCCGAAGCTGATCCTCAAGATGGAGCGCTTCAAGGGCCGGCGCTACGACACACTGCGCGATGTGGCCGATGCGGTGCGGCCCTCTTTCGGGCGGCGCGAGTGGAACGATAGCTGGCGCGACCTGCTGGCGCCGGTATCCGTGATGCCCGCGCGAGTGGTGCTGGAGGGGGTGCTGCGGCTGGACGTCTACAATCCCAACGAGCGGCCGCTGCTGCTGGAGGCGGAATTTGACGCCTGGTACGGGCATTTCGAGGAGCAGCCGGCCACCCAGTTCCTGTATATCCTCCCCCGCCAGTCCGCCTCGCGGGATTTCCGTGTGCGGCTGATCGGCCGCGCCGAGCGCCCCCCGGTGCGGGTGGATCTGCGCCTGCGGGAGGCCGGCGGTCAGCGCTATCATCTCAACCAGCATATCGCCATCAACTACTGACCGCCGTTCCGGCAGCGATCCGGCCCCCGGCCCGCCGGCGGTTCACGGGGCGCGTACCGTCCCGTCAATGGACGCCGATCCCTCGCCGCTTCAGTGGCTTGGGGCAGCGTTGGATGGGCCTGGTTGAATTCGTTTGGGCGGCATTGCACTAAGGCCCGGCGCTTGCATTTCCTCCTGGGCAGAACGGCGCGGCCGACATTGGGCAGCGCCCCGCCAATCACACGGAGGACGGCATGTCGGGTTTGTTCGATACCCACGTCACCCTGCTGGAAAAATCCCTGGATTTTCGCGCCAAGCGCAACGCGCTGCTGGCCGGTAACGTGGCCAACCTTGAGACTCCGGGCTATCAGGCCAAGGATCTGGTCTTCGAGACCACCCTGGCCAATGCCATGGCTGCGCGCACACCCGGGCCCCTGCAGGTGACCGATCCGCAGCACCTGGACGGCCGCATGGCCACGCCCCTGGAAATGGCCCAGCCCCAGCTGATCCGCTCCGGCAACCCGGTGGGCTCGCTGGACGGCAATACCGTTGAGCTCGAGAAGGAAATGGGCAAGCTGGCCGAAAACCAGGTGCACTACCAGGCCCTGATCCAGATGATGAGTCACAAGCTGCTCGCGCTGAAAACCGCGATCCGCGAAGGAGGCACACAATGAACTTCTTAAGCGCCATGGGCGTGAGCTCCTCGGGGCTCTCCGCCCAGCGGTTCCGCATCAACATCATCTCCGCCAACCTGGCCAACGCGGAGACGACGCGTACGCCGGAGGGCGGCCCCTACCGGCGGCGTGACGTGATCTTCGGGGCCCTGCCGCCCCAGCGTTCCTTCGAGGAGGAACTTCGCAGCCGCCCGGCCCCGGACGAGCCGCGGCATGTAAAGGTACTGGGGGTGGCCGTGGACGAGCGGCCGCCGATTCTGCGGTACGACCCGTCCCATCCCGATGCCAACGAGGAAGGGTACGTGGCCATGCCGAACATCAACACGATCGAAGAGATGTCCAATCTCATGCTCGCCCGGCGCTCCTACGAGGCCAACGTGGCGGCGTTCAACGCCACCAAGAGCATGGCCATGCGGGCATTGGAACTGGGCCGCATCTAGCGGCACATCCGGCTGGTGCGCACGGGGGCAGGATGCCGCCGCGGCAGATCGGCTGAACCCTGAGGCAAGGACCTTGCATCCATCAGCAGGATAGCCGTTTGGTGGCATGCGGTTGCAGATGATAGGATTGGGGGCAGGCGCTGGATGCGCGCCACCAGATCCACCAAAAGCGCCGGGATGCGCCACAGGGGCGATGCCGGCTTCCAGGTGACCGGCCTAGCAGGTGACTGGCCTAGCAGGTGACTGGCATGGCGCAAGGAACGCGCTGCGAGGGGACAGGATGCGATGAAAGATTTTGAGATTCGACAGATTCAGCCGGGGGTGGCCCCCAAGGACACCAACCGCACCACATCCAAGGAGCACACCGGCTCCGCGGAATTCGACAATCAGCTCCAGAGCGAGTTGCAGTCGACCGTCAAGGACATGGGCGAAATCAGCACCCAGGCCAAGGCCCTGACTACCGACGACGTGAATGCGACGCGGGACATGGCCCAACGCCTGCTGGAGCAGGCCAATGACCTGGCCAAGATGTATCACCGCCTCACCGGCAAGGAGCAGAAGTCATGATTGACCGCATCGGCAGTCCCTTGAATGGCATGTCGCTGAATGCCATGCAGCCCAGCGGCATGCAGCCCGCCGGGCTCAACTCCGCGCAGCTGGGGAGCCAGCCCACCCGCGGCAGCAGCGCCGATCTGGCCAGCGAGCTGGGCAGCACCTTCGGCAAGATGCTGGATGAGGTGAATGCCCTGCAACTCCAGGCCAATCAGAAGGTGGAAGAATTTGCCACCTCGCCGGACAAGGACATCCACGGCACCATGATCGCCTTGCAGAAAGCGGATGTGTCCCTGCGCATGATGCTGCAGGTGCGCAACAAGCTGCTGAATGCGTATCAGGAGATGACGCGCATGCAGTTCTAGTGCAGGCGGCAGCCCGGCCCGGCGCGGCGCCGCCCTGGGCGGCAACGCCGCCTGACGGGCCGCCCCGCGCGCTTCGCCCCGTCCCTGATTCATCCCCGCCATACCCCGCGATGTCGATGTTCCACCCGCGCCCCGCGCCGTTGGAACGCAACTTGCTTTACCCAGAGCGACTGACGTTTCATGCCGGAGTCGGCAGCATTGGCCCAAGGCGGTGCCACCCAATTGCACGCCACTGGGCCCCATGCCAGACTCAGCCAGTGGAATGGCCGGCCGTCGTACCGCCGGTCGCTGGTGGCGCACCACAGCCCACGGACGGAATGGATTCTGACACGGGAGCATAGGGAGCAATGGCCGAGGATCGCGGCAACTTCGTTGGGGATCTGCGAACGCAATTCCAAGGATTCTTCGACTCACTGTCAATGGGACGGCGCATTCTGCTGTTCGGTGTACTGGGCTCCGTCATTCTGGGGATGGTGCTGCTGGTCTACGTGGCGAACCGCGAAAGCTGGACGCCGCTGTACAGCAACATCTCCAATGAGGATGCCGGCGTCATCAAGGAGAAGCTGGACCAGAATCAGATTCCGGTGTTGGTCGGGCCGGGCGGGCGCTCCCTGCTCGTGCCGTCCAACATGGCGGACGAGGCGCGCATCGTGCTGGCCCAGGAGCATGTGAGCCTGGGCGGCGGCGTGGGCTTCATGGATCTGTTTGTCGGCCAGTCGGGCATCGGAGAGACGGAATTCCAGCAGCAGGTCAAATACCGCGTCGCCCTGGAGGGGGAACTGGCGCGGCTCATCACCAAGATCGACAGCATCCGCTCGGCCAAGGTGACCCTGGCCCTGCCCAAGAAAAGCGTGTTCCTGGATGAGGAGCAGCCCCCCACGGCCTCGGTCGTGGTGGAGGCGGCGACGGGGCAGACCCTGGGCCGCAACGAGGTGCTGACCATCGGCCACCTGGTGGCCAATGCGGTGGAGCGCCTGCAGCTGCAAAACGTGACCGTGGTCGATACCGGCGGGCGCCTGCTGAGCAAGAGCCTCACCGACGATGCGACCGGCGGCGGCGTGTCGGAGCAGTTCGCCTTCCGCCGCAACGTGGAAACGTCCCTGGAAGGCAAGATCATCAACCAGCTCGAGCCCGTCGTGGGTGAGCAGCGGGTACGCGCGCGCGTGTCGGCCGATCTGGAATTCGACCGGGTGCAGACCAACGAGGAAATCTACGATCCCGATGGCGCCGTGGTGCGCAGCGAGCAGAACTCCTCGGAAAATTCCACCGGCAGCCGCTCCATTCCCGTGGGCGTGCCGGGCGTGACCTCCAACCTGCCGGAGACCCAGGCCGGCGCGAGCGAGGTGGCCAACGTCACCCAGCTCAACCGTTCCACCCAGACCCGCAACTTCGAGACCAGCGTCAAGCGCGTGGTCAGCCATCCGGCGGTGGGCAAGATTCGCCGCCTCAGCGTCTCCGTGCTGATCGACGGCAAGTACAAGCCGGTCACCGACCCGCAGTCCGGCCAGATCCTGACCCGCCAGTACGAGGAATGGACCACCGAGGAAAAGGCCGAAATCCAGCGGCTCGTCAAGGCGGCGGTGGGTTTCAATGAGACCCGTGGCGATTCCCTGGAAGTGGTCAACATGCGCTTCAGCAAGGCCGTGGAAGAGGACGTGACGCGGCAACTGGAGCAGACAGCCCGCAACCGGGAATTCTTCCTGGATATTCTGCGCTACACCTTCCTCGGTGTGGGACTGCTGGCCCTGATCATGTTTGTGATCCGGCCCATGGTGCAGCGCCTGAGCGCCAAGCCGGAGGACCTGGATCTGCTGATGGGGCTGCCGGCGACGATCGGCGAGTTGGAAGGCGAGGAACTGGAAATTCCGACGGAGCGCGAGGTGGGCATCCCGCCACGGGACAAGATCCTCGATCTGGCCCGCACCGACCCGTTGGCCACGGCCTCCATGATCCGCGCCTGGCTGCGCGAAAAACGCTAACCCCACCGCGAGGACGTGAGCCATGGCTGGCGATCAAGCGACGGGGGCGGCGGCATTTCGCGCCCCCAACTTCGACCACGAGGATGACAGCGTGGTGCATGCCCTGCCCGAGGCCGAGCCACGGGCGGAATTCCTGCAACCCTTTGAGGCGCCGCCCCGCGACGACCCGGGCGACGACTTCCACGCGCAGCTGGAAGACATTCCCGAGGGCGAGACGGGCTTCGGTGCCGTCAAGTTTCAGCGCGAAAACACCCTGCTGACCAATGCCGACCTGTACGCGGCGAGTATCCGCGACGAGGCCGAACTGTACGTGAAGCAGATCCGCGAGGAAGTGGACCTGCTGAACCAGGAGGCCGAGGCGCGCTACGAGGAGGCCGCCAGGGTCAAGGCCCAGGCGGAGGAGGAGGCACGGCAACTGGCAGAGCAGGGCCAGGCGGAGGCCGACCGCATCCGCAATGAAGCCTACCAGGAAGGCTTTGCCCAGGGCGAAGCGGATGGCCAGGCCAAGCGCTATGAGGAAGCCGGGCCCATGCTGGGCCGCATCGAGAGCCTGCTGGAGGTGCTGAGCCAGTTCCGCAAGCAGGTGGAGTTCTACGCGGAAAAGGACAGTCTGCGCCTGGCTCTGCTGCTCGCCAAGCGTGTGCTGCATCAGGAGGTGCGGACCAACCGCAAGGTGGTGTGGAACCTGCTGGCCTCCCTGCTGGCCAAGTTTCGCGGCACGGGCAAGTTCACGGTCTGCCTCAATGACGAGGACTTCCGCTTCGCCACGGCGGCGCGGCCGGCCCTGGAGCGCTTTCTGGAGGAGGGCCAGGAACTGGGTTTCCGGGCCGATCCGAACCTGAGCCCCGGCAATGTGCTGATCGAGACGGACCGGGAAGTGATCGATGCCACCTTCGAATCCCAGTTTCACCACATCGAAGGGCTGCTGAGCCAGATGATCGGCGAGCGCGAAGCCCAGGCCCAGCGCGCGGAACCGTCACCGGCCGCCCCCGCGTCAGCAGCGCCCGCGGCCAGCGGCGATACGCCTTCCGCGACAGCCCCTGTCGGGGAGGACGAGGATGACTGAGCAGCAGTTGTATCCGCAGCACCTGCCCAACCTGCGCGGCTACCGCGACGCGATTCAGCAGGCGACCCTGGTGCGGCGCCACGGCAGGATCACCCAGGTCGTGGGCCAGATCATTCAGGCCAACAATCCGGGTACGTCCATCGGCAGCCTGTGCACCATCTACAATCCGGACACCAGCCAGCGCGTCCACGCGGAGGTGGTGGGATTCAAGGGCAATACCGTGCTGCTCATGGCCCTGGGGCAAATGCCGGACATCGGCCCCAACTGCCGTATCATTCCCGAATACCGGCCGCCCGTCGTCAAGGTGGGCGACGATCTGCTGGGCCGCACCATCGATGGCCTGGGGCACCCCATCGACGGCAAGGGCGAGCTGCCCCTGCCCCACGAGATGCCCCTGTACGCCGAGAGCATCAACCCCATGCAGCGCCGGCGCATTCTGGAGCCGGTCGATGTGGGCATTCGCGCCATCAATGGCCTGCTGACCGTGGGTCAGGGCCAGCGCGTGGGCATCATGTCCGGCTCCGGCGTGGGCAAGTCTGTGCTGATGGGCATGATGGCGCGGCACACCACCGCGGACATCAACGTGATCGCCCTGGTGGGGGAGCGCGGACGGGAGGTGCTGGAATTCATCGAGCGCGACCTGGGGCCCGAGGGTCTGGCCCGCACGGTGGTGGTGGTCGCCACCTCGGACAAGCCGCCGCTGATTCGCACCCGGGCCGCCTATCTGGCCACGACCATCGCCGAATACTTCCGGGATCAGGGCAAGCAGGTGCTGCTGATGATGGACTCGGTGACCCGCTTCGCCATGGCCCAGCGGGAGATCGGCCTGTCCGCCGGCGAGCCGCCCACGACCAAGGGCTATCCCCCGTCCGTGTTCGCCGCGCTGCCGCGCCTGCTGGAGCGGGCCGGCATGTCCCGCGGCAAGGGCTCCATCACCGCCTTCTACACCGTGCTGGTGGAAGGGGACGACCCCAACGAGCCCATCGCCGATGCGGTGCGCTCCGTGGTGGACGGGCACATTCTGCTCAGTCGGGAACTGGCGTCACGCGGGCAATATCCGGCCATCGACGTGCTGGGTTCCACCTCGCGGGTCATGTCCGATGTGGTCAACGCCCAGCACCGGCGGGATGCCATGTCCTTCGTGAGCACCCTGGCCACGTATCGCGAAGCGGAGGACCTGATCAACATCGGGGCCTACGTGCGCGGCAGCAACCCGCGCATCGACTACGCCCTGTCCAAGATCGATTCGATCATCGACTACCTCAAGCAGCCCATCGAATCCGCCGCGCCCCTGGGCGAGGCCGAGGCCATGCTGCAGCAGATGTTCGCCGACATCCAGCCCCACCACTAGTTCCAATCTGCCGCCCCCGGCCTTGCGTGGCATGGGTCGGCGCTGTGGCGCAGACCGATCCGCCCTGACCGCACCAGGGCGATACCCCGTGGCATAAATTACGGCTGGAACAGCACCGAGCGCGTGACCTTGTCCAGGGAGGCGGGGTTGAGCGCGAAGTGCAGCTCCATCAGCCGGTGCTCCGGGGTGCAGTGCTTGATGCAGAACTCCGCCGCCGGCTCGGTGAGGATCACCGCGTTGACCTCGTCGATCAGCTTGAGCGCCAGCTCCGGCGCCTCCAGGTTGGCGCAGCCGATGAACACGCCCTCCGGCGCGCGCTGGGCCACCTCGCGCCCGATCACCTCCTCGGTGTTGGCATCGTGGCAGATGAAGCCCAGGCGGGTGCCGGGCTCCAGCTCGCGCAGCAGCTTGCGCGTGGCCGGATGCAGATCGTAGGTGATGGGATGCACCTTGCGGTCGCCGCTGTGCACGACATCCAGCACCTCGTCGTAGTGGAAGATGCTCGTGATGAGATGCTTGACGTGCTTGGGCAGGGTCTTGGGGCTGTGCTGCAGATCTTCCAGCAGCAGGTGCTGCACTGTGATGCCGAAGCTTTCCGTGAGATCCCGCGCCCGCTCCTTGGACTGATGGTCGGTGCACTCCACGAAGGCCACGATAGGCTTGTGGGAATCGTAGGAAGGCGCACGCTGCCCCACCAGCCGGCCCAGGGTGACCGGATTGATGCCCAGGTTGTTGGCCTCCTTGAAGAAGCGCTCGATCAACGCATCCACCTGATCCAGCTCCCGGGTGGAGACCACCTCCGACAGGCTCTCGTTGACGAACACGCCCTTGCCCGGCCGGGAAATCAGCAGACCGCTGGCCTGCAGTTCCAGGTACACGCGGTGCACGGTGTTGCGGTGAATGCCCAGCTGCGCGGTCAGCTCGCGAATGGAGGGCAGGGTGCTGCCCGGCTCGTACACGCCGCTCATGATGGCGTAACGCACCTGCTCCTTGAGCTGGATATGCAGGGGCACCGCGGACTGGCGGTTGATCAGGAAGTGATTGCGTGCGCCGCCCGCATCGGCGTCCGGCTCGTTGTCCTGGGCGGGAATGAAGCGATGGGGCGGCAGCGGGATCGTGTTCTGGGCCATGGCGGGGCTCGCATGGGGTGAAGGCGGACAGTCGGCGCCGGCCCCTGGCACAGCGCCCGGCCGGTACCGCGGCCGGCGGACAGGTGCACCGGCCGATGCCGCCACGGCGGCGTGTCGACGCCGGGGCGGCTTATGCTATGGTCAAAGGATAGCCCTGAATCAGGCACTTGCAAACCTGAACCCGTCCAAGAGACCCGAAGGCGATGGCGAAGCTGACAGTTGACCGCATGGCGGTGGAGCAAAAGACGGTGCTGGTGCGCGTGGACTTCAACGTGCCGTTGGCCGATGGCAAGGTGACCGACGATACCCGCATTCAGGCGGCGCTGCCGACCATCCGTCATCTGCGCGATCGCGGCGCGCGCGTGGTGCTGATGTCCCATCTGGGCCGACCCAAGGGCCAGGCCAAGCCGGCGCTGTCCCTGGCCCCCGTGGCCAGGCGCCTGGCGGAATTGCTCGGTGCGCCCGTGGCCTTTGCCGCGGATTGCATCGGCGAGCCCGCCCGGCAGGCGGTGGCCGCGCTGGCGCCCGGCGGGGTGGTGCTGCTGGAGAACCTGCGCTTCCATCCGGAGGAGGAAAAGAACGACGAGGGCTTCGCCAAGGCATTGGCTTCCCTGGGCGATGCCTATGTCTCCGACGCCTTCGGCACAGTGCACCGTGCCCATGCCTCCACCGAGGGTGTGGCCCGGCAGTTTGCCCAGGCCGGCTGCGGCTTTCTCATCGCCAAGGAACTGGAATTCCTGGGCAAGGTCATGGAAGCACCGGAGTCACCCTTCGTGGCGGTGATCGGCGGGGCCAAGGTGGGTGACAAGATCGCCGTGATCCGCTCCCTGTTGCTGCGGGCCGACACCCTGCTCATCGGCGGGGGCATGGCCTACACCTTTCTCAAGGCCCAGGGCCACACCGTCGGGAACTCGCTGCTGGATGAACCCCATCTGGAGCTGGCCGGTGAGTTGATGCAGGAAGCCCGGCAACAGGGCAAGGCGCTGCTGCTGCCCGAGGATCACCTGATCGCCGCGAGCTTCGACAAGGACGCCAAGGCCGAGACCTGCGGCATCGACATTCCCGCGGGCAAGCTGGGCATGGATATCGGCCCGCGCACCCTGCAGCGATACAGCGAGGCGCTGCGCGATGCGCGCATGGTGCTGTGGAACGGCCCCATGGGCGTGTTCGAGTTCCCGGCCTTCCGCGAGGGCACCTTCGCCATTGCGCGGACCCTGGCCGACTGTGGCGGGATTACCGTCGTGGGCGGCGGCGATTCGGTGGCGGCGGTGAACCAGGCCGGCGTGGCCGGGCGCATCAGCCACATATCCACCGGCGGCGGCGCCTCCCTGGAGTTTCTGGAGGGGCGCACGCTGCCCGGCATCGCCGTGTTGACCGAGGCCTAGCTGCCGGGCAGCGCACCGCCGTTTAACGCGATATGGACCGCCGCGGCGCGGTCTTGCGGCTGGAGAGATCAGCGTGAAGGCGACTCCCCCGTCCAACACGATGCAGGAGCGGCCGACGCTGCATCTGGGCACGGCCCAGGACATCCCGGCGCTGGAGCGCATTGTCCGCGATTCCTTTGAGAATCCCTGGAGCACCCGCCTGCTGCTTGGCGCGGTGCGGAATCACCAATATGACGTGCACGTGATCCGGGGCACGGCCCAGGATGCCGTGGCCGTGACCATCACGCACACCGTGCTCGACAACAGCAATCTGGACATGCTTGCCGTGGCCGCGGCGGAGCGGGGCCAGGGGCTGGGACGACATCTGACGGAGTGCTGGATCGAGCGCAGCCGGGAGCGCGAGCTGGCCTGGCTCACCTTGCAGGTCAATACCCGCAACAATGAGGCCCGGCGGCTGTATGAGTCCCTGGGGTTTTACACGGCGCGGCTGCTGGGCGAGTACTATCCCAACGGCGATGCGGCATTCGACATGCGCCTGCGCATCTGAAGGCCCGCGCCGCGCCGGTCAGGCCCCCTTGCGCACGGCGGCGGGGGGCTCTGCCAGGATCGCGCGCTCGGCCAGCAGGGCCTCGCGGGCCAGTGCGCAATAATCCGCGTTCAGTTCGAAGCCGAGAAAATGCCGCCCGGCGGCCTGGGCAGCCAGGGCGGTCGTGCCCGACCCCATGAACGGATCCAGCACCACATCGCCCGGCCGGCTGAACAGGCGAATGAACCAGTCGGGCAGGGCCCGCGGAAAGGCCGCGCTGTGGCGGCGGTTGCCCGTCTCGGTGGCCAGGTGCAGCACATTGGTGGGATAGGCCATGGTGCGGCCGACCCAGTTGGCCACGCGCTTGCCGAAGCCGCTGCCCACCCGGGAATCGTCGCGGCGCTGATCCGTATCGCTCAGGTTGCGCAGGCGCGCCTTGGCCCAGTCGCCCATGGGTACGCGCACGGCATCCTGATCCATGTGAAAGCGCCGCTGCCGGTTGAATTGCAGGCAGCGCTCCCAGCCGTCCCGGAAGCGGTTGGGCCATTTGCCCGGGTAGCAGTTCTTCTTGTGCCAGATGAATTCTTCCGTCCACAGCCAGCCCTGCTCGCGCAGCGCCTGGATCAGCTCCAGCACGTAGGTGTGGCGTTCGCCGGAGACGACCTTCTCCTTGATGTTGAGGATGAAGGTGCCGTCATGGCTCAGCACACGGCGCAGCTCGGCGGCGAGTGGCAGGAACCACTGCACGTATTCGTCCGGATGCACTCCGCCATAGGTGGACTTGCGGCTGTCCGCATAGGGGGGTGACGTGATAATCAGTTGAACGGACCTGTCGGGCAGCAGCTCCAGGCCTTCCCGGCAGTCCATGTGATGAACCTCGTCAATGGACAACATGGTGTCTTCTCCATCGCAACCCGGCCCCATGTGGACGGGCCATGCCGCGCATCCGCGGGCTTGCCGCGGCGTTCCAGGTCTCGTCATGCCGGGGGCGGCCCGTGAGCTTCGCCGGCCCGGCGCGGGTGATTCACGCTTCTGGGCCTGTAGTGCAGGACGCGTGCAAATTTGGTCCCGCCGTGCTCTGCGGGACGCATTTTTCCCTGTCTGGAGCCTTCGCGGGTGGGAGCGGGGCCTGTGACGACCTGTGACGTGCTGATCATCGGCGGGGGCGTGATCGGGATCGCCATCGCCCGCGAGGTGCGCCGGCGGGTGCCGGCGTCCCGCGTGATCGTGCTGGAGAAGGAGCCGGCCACGGGGCTGCACGCCAGCGGGCGCAACAGCGGCGTGCTGCACGCGGGCTTCTACTACTCGGCGGACAGCCTGAAGGCCCGCATGACCCAGCAGGGCAACCGGGCGCTGGCCGAGTACTGCGACGCCAAGGGGATTCCCCTCAACCGCTGCGGCAAGCTGGTGGTGGCCCAGGACGCAAGCGAACTGGCGACGCTGGACGAGTTGCTGCGCCGCGGTCAGGCCAACGGGGTGCCCCTGGAAGCCATCTCGGCGGCCCAGGCGGAAGAGCTCGAGCCCCGCGTGAAGACCCACGAGCGCGCCCTGTGGTCGCCCACCACCGCCTCGGTGGACCCGGCGCGGGTGGTGGCGGCGATGACCGCCGATGCGCAGGGCGAGGGCGTGGAATTCCGCTACGGGGAGCGCTACCGCGGCCGGGAAGGGGACGGCGTGGTCACCAGCCGGGATGTCTATCAGGCAGGCTACGTGGTCAATGCGGCCGGGCTGTATGCGGACCGCATCGCCCAGGACTTCGGCTTTTCGGAGCACTACCGCATCCTGCCCTTCAAGGGGCTCTATCTGTATTCGGACGAACCACCGGGGGCGATTCGCACCAACATCTACCCCGTGCCCAACCTGCGCAATCCCTTCCTGGGGGTACACTTCACGGTGACCGCCGATGGCCACGCCAAGATCGGCCCCACGGCCATTCCAGCCTTCTGGCGCGAGCAGTACGAGGGGTGGAGCAATTTCGATGCGGGGGAACTGCTGGACATCCTCAAGCGGCAGGCGGGCCTGTTCCTTTTCTCCGGGTTCGACTTCAAGTCCCTGGCCGTGGAGGAGCTGCGCAAGTACTGGCGGCCGCACCTGGTGGAGCTGGCCGGCGCCCTGATGCACGATGTGCAGCCGGCTCACTACCGCCGCTGGGGGCGCCCCGGCATTCGCGCCCAACTGCTGGACCTGCGCACGCGCAAGCTGGAGATGGACTTCCGCTTCGAGCACGACGACCGCTCGCTGCACGTGCTCAATGCCGTCTCGCCGGGCTTCACCTGCGCCCTGCCCTTTGCGGCGCACCTGTGCGACCACATGCCTTTGTAACGACACACGCGCTCGATCAAGCCATCAGAGTCGGGGAGGCTCACGCGGCGCGCCGGGCGCCGCGCGCATGGGGCAGCGTGGCTACTTCTTGCTGGCGGCCTTGCGGGCCGGGCGGCCGAAGCAGTCCTGGAACCAGCGGTTCAGATTGGCGAACGCGGCCAGATCGACACCGGCGCCCTTGGTCCAGGACAGCACGGCGGCCACGTTCAGGTCGGCCACGGTGAAGCTGTTGCCGGCCAGATAACTCTTGCCGGCCAGGGCATCGTCCAGCACCTTCAGCGGGCCCTGCAGCTTCTGCTGGGACTTGGCGGCGCGATCGGGGTCGCGCTTGTCCTCCGGGGCCAGCACCAGGTTCCACAGGGCGGTAAGCAGCTCCGCCTCCACCTCCAGCATGACCCAGAAGCTCCATTGGTAGGCCCGTGCCTGATCTTCCACGGACTTGGGCCACAGCCCCTTGTCGTACTTGCTGGCCAGGTACAGGTTGATGGCCATGGACTCCACGAGCTTCAGGTTCCCATCCTCCAGCACCGGCACGTGACCGTTGGGATTGATCTTGAGAAATTCCGGGGTGCGCGTTTCCTTGGACGACACCGGATTCTGCTCGTAAGGCAGGCCCAGTTCCTCCAGCATCCACAGGGTGCGAAACGTACGGGTCTGCGTGGCGCCGTGAACCTTGATCATGGAAAAACTCCGATAGGGGTAAGGGTTGGTTGTCGATCAACAGGCTCTAGCACAATTCCCCGGATGGCGGAATCTGCCGGGCAGACTCAGGCGGGCAAGGCCAGATTGAACAACCCATGCAGCAGCGCGACGAGCACCAGGCTGCGCCGCCACAGCATGAGCCCGCTCAGGGCCAGCCCACCGCCCAGCCCCGCCAGCACCATGGGCAGCCCCTGAGGCACGTGCAGCGCGGCAAAGATGCCGGCCAGGGCCACCACCTTGCCCGCCGCGAGCCACCCGGCACGATCGGCCCGCCAGGCCAGGGGCTCCGCCGGGCTCGCGCCCAGCCAACGCCACAGCAGCGCCCCGCGGAAGATCCACTCTTCCAGTGCGCCGCCCAGGGCTGCCCAAACCGCAGGCGCGCCACCATCGGCACCCGGTGGCCAGGGAATCGTGGCCGGCCCCGCCGGCCGGTGCAGGACCCACCACCCGGCCAGCCCCAGCGCGAGGGCCACGGCCCCATGGCGCAGTGGCCGGCGCAGCAGCGCGCCATAAGGCCGCAGCAGGCCCTCGCGCAGCAATGCCGCCGCGCACCAGACGGCGCAAACGCCCTGCAACAACCCGACGCGCCAGGGCAGAGGCAGGGCCAGCCGATGGGTCAGCCAGGCGCCGACGCCCAGGTAGAGCAGCAAGAGGATCGGCCATGCCCTGGTGGCGATGACGGCAGGGGCGGCGGATGGCTTGGCCAAGGGGAGTTCAGGCGGGAGGGGCCCGCCGGGCGGCAGGCTCCCGACGCCGCGCGCGAAGCGGGGCGCCGGGCACGGGCGCTTACAGCAGGTGCTGGCTCACTTCCACCATACGGTTGGAGAAGCCCCACTCATTGTCATACCAGGACAGCACCTTGACCATGGTGTCGCCCACGACTGCCGTGGACAGGGCATCCACGATGGATGAGCGAGGGTCGCCCTTGTAGTCCATGGAGACCAGGGGCTCGTCGCTGTAGCCGAGAATGCCCTTCAGGTCGCCGCTCTCGCTGGCCGCCTTCAGCGCCGCGTTGATCTGCTCCACAGTGGCCGACTTGTTCAGCACCGCGGTCAGGTCCACCACCGACACGGTGGGCGTGGGCACGCGAATGGACAGGCCGTCCAGCTTGCCCTTCAGCTCGGGCAGCACCAGCCCGATGGCCTTGGCCGCGCCGGTGCTGGTGGGAATCATGGACAGGCCCGCCGCCCGCGCGCGGCGCAGATCCTTGTGGGGCTGGTCCAGGGTATTCTGGTCGTTGGTGTAGGCATGGATCGTGTTCATCAGCCCATGCTTGATGCCGAATGTCTGGTGCAGCACCTTGACCACCGGGGCCAGGCAATTGGTGGTGCAGGAGGCATTGGAGATCAGATGGTGCTTGGCCTTGTCGTAGGTATCGAAGTTCACGCCCTTGACGATGGTGATGTCCTCGCCCTTGGCCGGTGCGGAGAAGAGCACCTTCTTGGCGCCCGCGGCCAGGTGCTTTTCGCCCCCGGCGCGGTCCGCGAACAGCCCCGTGCATTCCAGCGCGACGTCCACGCCGAGAGACTTCCACGGCAGATTGGCCGGATCCCGCTCGCAGGTCACCTTGATCTTGCGGTCGTCCACGATCAGCGTGTCCCCCTCCACGCTCACATCGCCCTGGTAGGGCCCGTAGTTGGAGTCGTACTTGAGCAGGTGGGCCATCGTCCTGGCATCGGTGATGTCGTTGATCGCCCGTACGTCGAAGTTCTTGTTGCCGCGGGCGGCGCGCAGGATAAGGCGGCCGATGCGGCCGAAGCCGTTGATTCCGATTGCTGTCATCGTGTGCATACTCCTTGGGGGGGTGCTGGGCAGTGCGCCGGGGCGGCGCCGGAAACGGGTGGGCGGCCGGCGCAGCGCCTTCCGGAAACTATCTTTTCACGATACCACCCGCCCCGCGCAAGCTCCACCGGTAAGTTGAGCGGCCCGGGCACCGGCAGGCGCACAGATCGGGGGAGTCAGCGACAGTAGGGTAAGGGGGGGTACGGCAGGGATGCGGGGTACGGCAGGATTGGGATGCCGGCCGGACTGGCCGATCCTGCCGGAAAGTGGCGACCCCCACGCAGGGGGTCGCGCATGCGGCTACTCCATTGCCGGCGGCGGGGGCGTGCCGGCCTCGTCCTGCGCCGGCTCCGGCGCGTCCGCTGCGAGCGACAGGGTAAAGGGCAGGGCCTGGGAATGGGCCAGCTTGCCGGTTGCCGCATTGCGGCCCAGCACGCGCCAATACACGGTGTCGGTGTCGTTCTTGATCATCAGGCCCCGCGCCATGCCCGGCAGCTCGCCGGCCAGGGGCACCAGTTCCCGATCCTTGGTCCACTTGTCGCCCGCGGGCATGGCAAAGATGTTCTCCGCATGCTCGAAGGTCTCCTCCGTGCTGATCTGCACCTTGAACTCATCGTGCAGCTTGCTGTCCCAGCGGAACAGGAACAATCCCGCTTCCTCGAAGTGATACCCGGCGGGGGGGAAGTCCAGCCGAATCACCGACAGCCGCAGGGGCTCGCGGGTTTCGATACGGTTGTTCTGCTCGTTCAGCTCGTCCACCGAGTCGTCCGCATCGGCGGTGAGGATGATGTTGTACTCACCGAGCAGGGTGGACTCGGGAAACTGGTACTCGAATTCCAGCTCGATCTTGTCCCCCGGTGCCAGCAGGGCCACGGAGGTCTCCCGGATTTCCTGGCGTGTGCCCGGCAGGCGGGAATTCACGCTCTCCACACGCACGATGATGTCCCGGGCGATGTCGCCGCCCACATTCACCAGATCGGCGCGCACCTTGAGCGGCTCACCCACCAGGATGCCGGGGGCATTTAGATTCAGGTTCTCCCACAGCA
>Ga0326597_10001081_pt1 | contig 45360 bp, 32 predicted proteins | sample RVTome_12_FD_203789 | JGI IMG/M metagenome (GOLD analysis project Ga0326597, IMG submission 203789) | Soil microbial communities from uranium-contaminated site in the Upper Colorado River Basin, Wyoming, United States - RVT100D185 | ecosystem: Environmental > Terrestrial > Soil > Contaminated >...
CGAGCCGGCCGCAAAGGGCACAGGCGTCGTCGCCGGAGCCTCAGGCGGTCGAATCCCACCCCCTCCGCCATCCTCCTTCGCTCGGAATCGGCAACCCGCAAACGGACGATTTCGAGCTACGGAGGATGGCGCGCTGCGTAGCTCGAGTGATCGCGGTTATTTCGTTGGAAATTCGAGCGAAGCAGGGCGCCCCACTCCCGCACGGGTGGGATTCGAACGCGAGCCGGCCGCGTCACACCTCGATCATGTTCGCCTTGGTGTCCCGAAGCGTTACCAGCATCAGGGTCAGGTATTCCCGGATATGCCGGGTGAGCAGGAAATGTTCCCGGACGAACTCCCGCCCCGTGGTTCCCATCCGCTCCATGTCGTCCCGGTGGTGGAGCAGGTAGCGGATCCGGTGGGCCGCCCCCTCGGGGGTATTCACGAGAAACCCCGTTTGGTGGTTCAGCACCTGGAGGCGGATCCCGCCGACGTCCCCTCCGATGATCGGCTTCCCTTTCCACATCCCTTCGGTCACCGTCAGCCCGAAGCCCTCCTTGGTCGACTTCTGCAGGATGATCGTCGCCAGCCGTTGAAGCGCGTTGATCGTCCTGTGGGCGCCCGGCGGAAGGAGAAGAACGTGAACGTCCGGGTCGTTCCCCGCCGCCTCCAACACGTCATCGAGAACCGCCTTCCCCTCCGGATCGTCGGTGGCCCCCCCGCCCGCGAGGACCAGCTGGACCGGCGAAACCTTGCGCACCATCCGGTACGCGTCGATCACCCCGACCGGATCCTTGAACCGGTCGAACCGCGAGATCTGCACCAGGAGGGGGCGGGAAGGGTCCAGGCCGTACTCGGTCCGCACCGCGTCGATCTCCGCGGGAGCCAGGTCCCGGTTTTTCTCGCTCAGCGGGTCGATGCTCGGCGGCACGAGAAACTGCGGGTGGGGGAGCGGCTGCGCGAACTCGGCCATCGAGAAGATGCTGGCGTCGTATCCTTCCATGGTGGGCCTCAAGCTTTTCCAGACGGGGCGGAACGGCCGGCTGATGTCGATGTGGGCGCGCCAGATCCACTTCCCCTTCCGCCGGGTGCACAGGCGGAGGAGGGGCGCCGGCTGGGGGTCGTGGATGAAGACGATGTCCGCCCCCTCGAGGATCGGGCGGAGTCTTTTGAAATTTCTCGCGTTTACGTCTTCGTAGGTTTTCCATCCCTTCACCGGGATCGCGACGTTCGCCCCCTGCAGGCTGTTGTGCATCGATTTCGTGGTCTCGAAAAACCGGTGGTTCCCGTCGATGACCTCCCAGGAAGCGTCCAGCCCCAGTTCCCGCATGATCGGAGTCATCCACTCGAGGATCTCCGCGACCCCTCCGCCCTCCCGGGTGGAGTTCACGTGCACGACCCGGGTTCCCGACAGTTTTTCCCCGAGCTGTCGCAGCTGCCGGAGGACGGCCGGTCCGACGATCCCCTCGTAGGCGGCAAGAGGAGAGGTCATTTCGCCTCCTCCAGCCCCGATAGCAGGGTCGCGAGTTCCTTCCGCAGGTCGGCCAGCGAGTGGAAATAGAAATCGATGGAAGCCAGCGCCTCGATGTACAGCCGGTTTCTCCCGCCGTCCTCGTTTTCGAGGAGCCACGACGTGAAATCGTCTTTCCCGAAGGGAGGCCGTCGCCGGGCCTCGAGGAAGTGGAAGTAGACGCTGCCGTTGGTCATTTTCCGGATGGCGTCGGCGAGATCGGAGGAATGGGCGATCCGTATTCCGGCGGAGAAGATCACCGTGGTCGCCTCCATGAAGAAGAACTCGTCCCCCGGGCGCGCCCACGGGATCATGGTCAGCTCGCCGAGCCGTACGTCGATCACTTCGAGCGTCGCGGCGCGAAGCTCCCCGAGGGACGGAAACGAGTACGGGTCCAGGATGCCGAGCCGCTCCGCGAGCACGCGGTCCCCGAGGTACAATTTCGACCACACGGCGAAGTCGTTCCGGTAGTCGGGGTTGTCGAAGGTGGCCCGGAGCGTGGTTTCGCAATAATGGTGGAAGAGGACGTTCTCGCTGCACGCGGCGACCCTTTCCCGGAGTTCCCGCAGGTTGAACGCGGGGGGAAGGCCGCTCATCCGGGCGAGAAGCGCGCAATCCTTGACTTCGAACGGGGTCATGCCGCTCCTCCACCGGCCTCCGCCGGAATACGTCCCGGGTCGATCTCCTCGAGGTCCCTGATCGCCCTCGTGAGGCCGGCGGGATCCTCCACGTGGTGCGCATTGGGGACGGTGATCCGGTTCCCCACGACGATCCCGATCCCGCCGTTCGACAGGACCCACCGGATCGCCACGGCGTCGTTTTCATCGTCGCCAACGTACACGATCCGCTCCCTGGCGGGATCCCAGTCGGCAAGCCTGCACAACCTGCGCACCCCGGCGGACTTTCCCCCGCCTCCCAGCAGCGGCACCTCCACGACCTCGGGTCCCCGGTACACCTTGATCCCCTTCCGATGCCTCAATCGCTGGAGAAGGGAGACTCTCCGGCGGAACGAATGCGGCGAGGCGTTCCGGTAGTGGATCGCGACGGACCACCCCTTGTCCTCGATCTCCACGCCGGGAACGGAGGCGATCTCCTCGAAGAGGGGGAAGACGGCCCGCCGTCTCGCCGCCAGGAGCCCCTCGGAGGCGGCGCCCGGCCCGATGCGATGACCGCCGGGAAGCCGCCACTCCAGGCCGCTGGCCCCGCCGATGAATATCCCGGGGACGGGGACCCTGGAGACGACGTCGTCGAGCCTCCGGCTCGACAGAACCGCGACCCGGTTCCATGGGCTTCGGGCGAGGAACCGGAGCATCCTCTCGCATTCCCGGTGAAGGCGGGCCTCGGTCCGGTCGGGAACGATCGGGGAAAGGGTCCCGTCGAAGTCGAACACCCATAGGGACCGGCGGCCCAGGACGTAGCTCATGGCCCCGCCTCCGGCGTGGAGGTCTCCTCCGGCAACCGCAGCCGCGCGAGCTCGGCGATCAGTTTCCCGGCCCATCGGTAGATGTTGTTTTCGCGGATGGTCGCGCGCATCCGTCCCATCCTGGCGGACCGTTCCGCGGGATCCATCCCTAGCGCGAGGAAGATGGCGTCGGCCATCTGCTCGATGTCGTACGGATTGACGATGAGGGCGTCCTTCAGCTCGCGGGAAGCCCCGGTGAATTGGCTCAGGATCAGCACGCCGTCCTCGTCGTCCCTGGCGGCGACGAATTCCTTCGCGACCAGGTTCATCCCGTCGTGCAGCGACGTGACCATGCAGAGGTCGGACGCCTTGTAATAGGGAGCGATCGCCTCGTGGGTGTGATGCGCCTTGAGGAAAACGATCGGCTTCCACGTTTTCGTCTGGACGCGCCAGTTGATCTTTTCCACCGCCTCCTCGATTTCCGTGATCAGGTCGCGGTACTTCTTGATATGGGTGCGGCTGGGGGCTCCCAGTTCCACGAAAGTGAACCGCTCCAGGTATTCGGGGTACTTTTCGAAAAAACGCTCGATGGCCCGAAACCGCTCGGGGATCCCTTTCGTGTAGTCGATCCGGTCGACCCCCACGCCGAGATATTCCGCCCGGACCCCGATCTTCCCGAGGAGATCCTCCTTCACGGGCCAATCTTCCGCAGGAGTCGCCCCGAAGGAAAGATCATGGCTGACGCTGATGGGGAACGGCTTGATCAGCGTGGAGTGCCCCCCCCGGGTGACCGTGAACTGCTCCCAGTCGATCTTCGATTCGAGGAACCGGTCGACCGTCTCCAGGAAGTTGTTGCAGTGGAACTGGATGTGGAACCCGATGATGTCCGATCCGAGCATCCCCTGGAGGATCTCCTGGCGCCACGGGCAGATTCCGTACGCTTCCGGGTTCGGCCACGGGATATGCCAGAAGATGGCGACCTTCGCGTCGGGACGCTTTTCCTTGACCAGGGCCGGGAGCAGCGCGAGATGGTAGTCCTGGACCAGGACCAGGGGGGACTCCTCCCCGGCGATCTCCCGCAGCAGGGCGTCGGCGAACTTCCCGTTCACCGCCCGGTAATGATTCCAGTCGTCCAGGCGGAATTCGGGACGGTTGTGGGTGATGTGGCAGAGCGGCCACAGCCCCTCGTTCGCGAACCCGTAATAATACCCGTCCTCCTCCTCCTTGGTCAGCCAGATCCTCTTCAGGGTGTACGCCGGATCCTTCGGGGGTACGCGGAGCTTGGCGTTGGCGTCAACCGTCTCGCGGTCCGCGTCGCCGCTCCCGTGGGCGATCCACAGCCCGTCGCAAGCGCGCATGACGGGATCGAGCGCGGTGACCAGGCCCCCCGCGGGGACGATGCACCGGATGCCCGTGCCGTCCTTCTCGTGGATGTACGGCTCCCGGTTCGAGACGAGGACCAGCTTTTTCCCGACGAGTTCCGCCTGCATCTGGTGCTTCAGCCGCTTGGCCGTCCAGGGGGATTCCGGACGGACGCCCGGGGCGGAAAATTCATCGGCCCTCGCGCGCGCGACGGCCAGGCTCTTGGCCATCCGGTTCACTTCCGAGATCAGCGGATTAAGCGCCGCGTCCATCTTCGGGGGAACGGCGGGCTTGACGGATTTTATTTTCCCGGTCCGCAAATCCTTGATCCATCCCGCCATCTGGGCGATCGGCCCGGTGATGCTCCAGCGGACGACGATCAGGGTGATCGCGACGACCAGGACCGTCAAGACGAGGAAGCGGAGGAAGTTGTCCCTCCAGATCTCCGCGAGCCGGACGTCGATGTACGACGCGTCATGGAAGAGCGTCAGGACCCCGATCGTCTTGCCTTCCCCGGCGAGGGGAAAGGAGTAGAGATAGATCCTCCGGTTTCCGGCGTGGACGAAACCGGCCGCGGGCTGCCCTTCCGCCAGGACGTGGACGACCTGGGGAACCGACCCCTTGATCAGTGGATCGAGGTCGGCGGTCGAGGCCAGGACCTGGCCGCGGGCGTCGTGCACCGCGATCCCCCGGAACCGTTCGCGGTTGCTGAACCGCTGGACGAGGCGATTCAGTTTCTCGGGGGTATCCGACCCGACCAGGGGGGCGGCGGACTCCTGGATGCTTTCGGCCAGGATGATCGTGCGCCGCTCCAGCTCGGACGTCAGGCGGATCCTTTCCTCCCGCACCTGGTAGAACGAGAAAGCGCCCGCCGTCATGCCGACCACGAGGACGAGGGACACGACGAGCCGGACCGTGATCTTCACTTGTGGTCCCCGGTGCGATTCTCCGGATCATCGATCGTTCCCGCGGGCACGTTGACTTCCGGTGAAAGGAGGAGCGGGGGGGGCATCTCTTCCACGCCCAGGATGTCGACCAGGCGACGCAACCCCTCGGAGGTGGTCTGCAGCTCCCCGTCGGACAGTTCTTTCAGCCCCTTGAGGAGAAGCCCCTGGGCGATCCGGGGTATTCTCGAGGCCGTCTCCCTTCCCTTCACGGTCAACGAGACCGTCACGACGCGGTGGTCCTTCTCCGACCTCGTCCGCTTGACCTGGGCATGCTGTTCCAGCCGGTCCAGGATGCCGACCACCGTGGACGGGTGGAGGTACATCCGGCGGGCGAGGTCGGTCACGCGGATCGGCGCGGATTCCGCGAGCACTTTCATCGCCCACACCTGCGGCCCGGTCAGCCCTCCGACCTTTTCGGCGCGCTTCGAGTACCGGTGGACCACCTTGAACACGCGTCGAAGGTTGTCGAGGACATCGGCGATCTCCCGATCCCTTCGGGCCACCCCGGTTTTCTCCATGCGGCGGACTCTCCTCGCGAAAAATTATTTAATTTTAACACAAATGATTTGTATGATAAAAGGATGGTCGTGTCCGTGGAGTATAATTTCTCGCTTCATTGTCCCTGATGCATGAGGCGGGAAGGAACCGGATCTCCCTATGGAAATCATCGAACGCCTTCGGGAACGTCTTTCGAAGGAGTTGTCCCGCCTCCCTTCGCAATTCCGCCTCATGCTCCTGTCGATCGGCGTCGGAATCGTCGCGGGCCTCGGGGCGATCCTGTTCGACCGGCTCCTCGGATGGACGCTGCACAACGTACTGGAAGCGTTTACCGGGTATGCGGAGCCGACGGCGGGATCTCCCGCCGCGTCGCTCTTCACGCTCGCCCCGGTCCGATCCCTCTGGTTTTTCCTCGTCCCCGCTCTCGGAGGCCTTGTCTCCGGGGTGATCGTCTATCTCATCGCCCCGGAAGCGGAGGGGCACGGGACGGACGCCATGATCGAAGCGTTCCACCTCCGGGGGGGGAAGATCCGGAAACGGGTGCCGTTCATCAAGATCATCGCATCGGCCTTGACGATGGGAACCGGGGGGTCCGCCGGAAAGGAAGGCCCGATCGCCCAGATCGGGTCGGGGTTCGGGTCCACCTTCGCCTCCCTGCTGAAGCTGAAAGTGCGTGAGCGGAGGATCCTCGTGCTGGCCGGCGCCGCCGGCGGGATCGGCGCCATCTTCCAGGCGCCTCTGGGAGCGGCCCTGTTCGCCCCCGAAGTACTGTACCGGGAGGCGGAGTTCGAGTACGAGGCGATCCTCCCCTGCGTCGTCTCCTCGATCACGGCGTACGCCGTCTACACGCAACTCTACAAGGGAGGGGCGCTCTTCTTTCCCGGCGCGGTCGGTTTGTCCCTGCCCCGCGAACTTCTTCCGTACGCCGTCTTCGGCGTCGTCTGCGCGCTGGCCGGGTTTCTCTACGTCCGCACCTTCTACGGCTCCCGGGACCGTGGCTTCGCGCCGCTCCGGATCCACAAGATGCTGAAACCGGCGGTGGGCGGGCTCATGTTAGGGGCGATCGCGTATGCGTTCCCCCAGGTCACGGCCGGCGGCTACGGCTGGGTGCAGATGGCCCTCGAGGGGAAGATGCTCTGGTGGACGATGCTCCTCCTCGCCTTCCTGAAGATCCTCGGCACCTCCTGCACCATCGGGTCGGGTGGAAGCGGCGGCGTGTTCGGCCCCTCGGTCTACATCGGCGCGATGCTCGGCGGGGCGTTCGGCTTCCTCGGCCACCAAATCGCCCCGGAGTGGGTCGTGAACCCCAATTCGTTCGTGCTCGTGGGGATCGGAGGCTTCTTCGCCGGCGTCGCCAAGACCCCGATCTCCGCCATCATCATGGCGTGCGAGATGAGCGCGAGCTACACCCTCCTGGTCCCGCTGATGCTTGTCTCCTCGATCTCGTACTTGCTGCTGCGCAACACCAGCCTGTACGAGAAGCAGCAGATCAGCCGGATCGCGTCGCCGGCGCACCTCACCGAGTTCGCCCGGGGGATGCTGGAGAAGATCCGGGTGCACGAGGCGGTCAGCGAGCACCCGGTGATCCCCATCCCGGAGAACATGCCGTTCGCCGAGCTGGTGAAGACGGTCACCCGCTCGGGGGCGTCCCATTTCCCGGTGGTGGACCAGGAGGGGCGGATGACCGGGATCCTGTCGATCAACGACATCCGGGCGGTCCTCTTCGAGGAGACGATCGATCAGCTGATCGTGGCCCGCGACGTGGCGACGCCCAATGTCGTGCGGGTGCGCTGGAACGACACGCTCCAGCAGGCGCTGGACAAGATGGCGGCGATCAACGTGGACGAACTGCCGGTGGCCCGGGAAGAGCGGCCGGACGAGATCGTGGCGATGGTCTCGAAGCGGGACATCATCGACTACTATTATGGAAGGAGCACGCTGTAACGGGGCGGATCCACGCCCCGGGGCGGAATCGACGCATGGAAGGGGCCGAGACTTGAGAAAGATGCCGTCCGCCGGGATCCTGTTCCTCGCCGCCGTCCTCCTCTTCCCCGCGGTCGCGTTCGCGTCGGGGGAGGATCCCTCCGTCCCGCTCCTCCTGTACCTCGTCGTGATCCTCGTGACCGCGAAGCTCATGGGACACCTGGCCGTCGTGCTCGGACAGCCGTCGGTCCTCGGGGAGCTCCTGGCGGGGGTTCTCCTCGGCAACCTTTACCTTGCGGGCGTGCAGGGACTCGAGGGGATCGCGACCGATCCCGGTGTCGACCTGTTCGCCAGGATCGGCGTGGTGGTGCTCCTGTTCGAGGTGGGGCTGGAGTCGACGATCCGGGACATCCTGCGCGTGGGTCTCTCCTCGTTCCTCGTGGCGGTGCTGGGGGTCGCCGCGCCCTTCGCCCTCGGGTGGCTGGTCGGCGCATGGCTCGTCCCGCAACATTCCTGGCAGACCCACGCCTTCCTCGGGGCCACCCTGTGCGCCACCAGCGTCGGCATCACGGCGCGGGTCCTCCAGGACATCGGGAAATCCCGCGGCAAGGAGGCGCGGATCATCCTCGGGGCAGCGGTCGTCGACGACGTCCTCGGGCTGATCATCCTCGCCGCCATCTCCGGCTCCATCGTCGCGGCGGCGGAGGGGGGGGCTTCCTCGGGGGTCTGGCCGCAGGTGGAGATCACCCTGAAGGCGGTGGGGTTCCTTGCGGGCTCCCTCCTCATCGGCACGTGGATCACCCCCCGTCTGTTTTCGGGCGCCGCGCGGCTGCGGGGGACGGGGGTCCTGATCGGCGTGTCCCTCGCGTTCTGCTTCCTCCTGGCCCACCTGGCCGGGGTGGCGGGCCTGGCGCCGATCGTGGGCGCGTTCGCGGCGGGTCTGATCCTGGAGCCGGTCCATTTTCAACAATTCGGGGAGCGGAACATCCATTATCTCGAAGAGGGGCTCCGACCCCTGGTCGAACTCCTTGCACCGATCTTTTTCGTTCAGATGGGGTCCAAGGTGGACCTCACGGCGTTCGCCTCCACGGAGGCGCTCTGGCTCGCCCTCCTGCTCACGGTCGCCGCGGTGATCGGCAAGCAGCTCTGCTCTCTCGGGGTCCTCGACAGGACGGTCAACCGGTGGGCCGTCGGGATCGGGATGATCCCCCGCGGGGAGGTCGGGCTGATCTTCGCGAGCATCGGGGCGTCCCTCGTCTTCGAGGGGGAAAAAGTGATCGGGGCGGTTACCTACTCCGCGGTCGTCATCATGGTGATCGTGACCACCCTCGTCACCCCGCCGCTCCTCAAGTGGGCGCTGGCGGACCGGGTAGCCACGCCGGGGGAGGGAGGTCCTGAAGCATAGCCGGTGAGAAGGTCCCGCGGCAACCGATCCCGCCGTCCGGGGAGAAGTGCGCTACCTCCGCATGGAGAACAGGATCAGCAGGTTCATCAGGTAGATGGCCACCATTCCGATCGAGTCCCAGGCTAGCCACAGCCGCTTTTTCTCAGCCCGATAGGTGAACCCGATGACCGCGATCGCGGACATCGCCACGGCGGAAATCGCGGTGACCACCTGGCCCGGGTCGACGAAGGAGAGGAGCGCGCCGGGAGTGAAGAAGAAGTCGTCCGCGGCGAGGATCAAGCCGACGTTGAAGATGTTGCTCCCGAGCAGGTTCCCGATGGCGAGGTCCACCGCGCCCATCCGGAGGGCGGCCAGGCACACCACCACCTCGGGCAGGGACGTGGAGGCGGCGATGAAGAAGTTCCCCACGAACGTCTGCCCGAGAGCCGTGGACTCGGCGATCCCTTTCCCCACCAGGGGCAGCGCCGACGCCGCCAGGATGATGATCCCGGCGTGCAGGGCGTAGCCCAGCAGGGCGCTCCGCATCGGGATCTCCTTGTACCCTGGCTCCTCGGAGCGTTCCTTCGCAAAGGCGACGACCCGCTTCTTCTCGTAGATGTGGATCATCTTCATGGCGACGAGGTAGACCCCGAGGAACAGCAGGCTGTATCCGCCGATCCATCCGATCGGCGGGGATCGTTCCCCCAGGATCAGCCCCAGGCCCACGATGCCCAGGAGAAGGATCCCGAACCCCGCGGTGAGGGTGTGCCCGTGGTGCGCGCGGGTCGACAGGGGAAGAGGCCTGTGGAGGACGTCGAGCAGGGCGAGGATCAGGAGGTTGAAGGCACAGCTCCCGAGCACGTCCCCGACGGCGATGTCGGGGACGCCCGCGTAGGTCACGGAGCTCAGGCCCGTGATCAGCTCGGGGAGGGAGGTGACGCTGGCCATGAGGATCACGCCGATCCAGGTCCTGCCCAGGCCCGTCTTCCCCGCGAGGATGTCGCCGTACCGGGACAGCTTCGACCCCGAGAAGACGATCAGCGCCGTGCATGCGGCGTACATCGCCCAATATCGCATCACGCCCCCTCCTGACCCGGGAAAGGGTGCCTGAACTTCCGCGATCCCGTCCGACACCGCAAGTGCGGCCGCCCTCAGGCCCTGGACAGGTACAAGGTCTGGGTCGGGTAGGCGAACTCGATCTTGCGCTTCTCGAACTCCTCGTAGATCCGCAGGTTGGCCTTCTGCTGGAGGTCCATGTATCTCGTGTAGTCGTTCCCGTCGACGTAATAGACGATCTCGTAGATCAGGCTGAAGTCCCCGTAGGAGAAGAAGTGGACCCGGTCCAGGGTCGTCCCCTCGATCTCCCGGAAGATCTCCGTGACGATTCCCGGGATCTCCCGAAGGAGTGAAGCCGGGGTCTGGTACGTCACGCCGAGCCGGAACACGACCCGCCGCTTCGCCATCCGCTTGTAGTTGCGCACCCTCGAATCGGTGAGGTCCTTGTTGGACACGACGATCTGCTCGCCGCCGAGGCTGGCGATGCGCGTGGTCTTGATGCCGAAGCGTTCGATGACGCCCATGTAGTCGCCGACGATGACGAAGTCGCCGATCTCGAAGGGGCGGTCGAACAGGATGGTAAAGTAGGCGAACAGGTCCCCGAGGACGGTCTGCGCCGCGAGGGCGACCGCGATCCCGCCGATGCCGAGCCCGGCGATCACGGTGGAGATCCGGAACCCGAGGTTGTCGAGCAGGAAGAGGGTGCCGATGATCCAGACCAGGGCCTTCGCCAGGCTGACGACCCCCTTCAGGGCGCGGTCCCTGGTGGCGTCCGCCCCCCGCTTCCGCATGAACTCCTCGAAGCCGTACCGCACGAGCGCGACGGTGAAGACGATGGCGAAGAGCGTCAGGAGGACGATCCCCGCCATGTCGATGATCCGCTCGACCCGGGGCGTGAGCGTCAGGACCCGCAAGGCGGCCTGCGCGATTCCGAGGTAGGCCAGCGGGATTCCCGTCCCGTGGATCCGGCCGACGAGGAAGTCGTCGAACGTACTCGGGGTCCTTCCCGCCCGCGCTTTCAGGCGCCGCAGCGCCACGGCTTCGACGATCCACACCACGAGGATCCCGCCGATGAGGATCGCCAGGCTGATGAGGTACTCCGAGATCCGGTTGTGGTGGTACTCGCGCTGAAGGATCTCCTCGATCATCGGTTTCTCCTTTTCCGGATCGCAAGGTGCCGGTGATTCACGGTTCCGGGAGGCCTTCCAGGAGCGCCACCGGAAAGTCGTGGAACACCGCGTGGAGGTACAACAGCTTCGTTCCGTCGCCTCCGGCAGCGTGAAGGAGCTCCCCCGTGAAAACGTTGCGCCATCTGCCGGGAAGCTCCGGCGGCAGCCGGATGGCGGTTCGCGCTCCCCAGACCCCGAGGCCGAGGGGGAATTCCCCCGGCGGCGCAAGCCGGGTCGCGAGGCGCGGGACCGCCGCGATCGCCCACGCGTCGCCCCGTTTCCGCGTGAACGCCAGCGCGTGCTCCTTCACTCCTCCCGTTACGGGCAGCGGCACGTAGGCGCCGTCAAGGAACAGCTCCTTCCGCTCCCGCCGGAAGGAGAGCGCCTTGTAGGTCACGAAAAGCTTGACCCGCCCGTCTTTCCAGGTGGAGAGGAGGTCCGGGGGGAGCGGAGCGGCCCCGGGGCTCTCCATGGTCATCAGATCCTGAAGGAGGCGGGCGCGGCGAGGGTAATCCACCGGCCGGCGGTTGTCCGGGTCCACCAGGGAAAAGTCCCAGAGTTCCGTCCCCTGGTAGATGTCCGGAAATCCCGGAGAGGCGATCTTCAGCAGGAGCTGGGCCAGGCTGTTGATCGCCCCGTAGTGGGCGACTTTCCGCTGGAAAGGGAGGAAATCCGCCAGAAACGCATTGGTGTCGGGGGACGGATCCTCCAGCAGGGAGACGACGAACTCCTTCACCGCGGTTTCGTGGGCGATGTTGGGCCGGATCCACCGGGTGTGGATCTTCGCCTCCCGCATGGCTTTCACCATGTAGCTCTCGATCCGGGGTTTCAGTCCGGGGAGTTCCTCCTCCTCGAGGGGCCACGCACCCAGAAGCGTCTGGTAGAGAAGGATCTCCTCGCCCGGGTCCGGGGTCGCGATCCCGTTCACGATCCGTTTTTTCCCGGCGTTCTGTCGGGACCAGTGCTGGAGACGCTTCTCCCACTCCTCCGGGATCTCCGAGAGGACGTTGATCCGGGCACGCACATCCTCGCTTCTTTTCGTGTCGTGGGTCGAGGTGGCGTTCATGGTGTGTGGCCATCGGCCCGCCACCGTCTCGCAGTGGCCGTGGAGAGCGTTCACGGGGACTCCCGCGGAGGCGGGATTTCCCCCGACCTCGTTCATGGAGACGAGCCGGTTGCAGACGTAGAAAGAGGTGTCCTCGACCCCTTTCGCCATGATCGGGCCCGTGAACTGCTGCCAGCGCATCAGGAACCGGAGCCACTCCTCCCTCTCGGTCCCGGCGAGGGCCGGGGGGATCTCCAGCAGCAGGACCCGCCGCAGGAAGTCGAACACGGGGGTGCTCGCCTCGGTGCTGCGCTGCTGCGCCCATTTCAGTGCTTTCGTGATGTGCCGGACATCCCGGGCGGACAGCTCGGTGCTCCGCGCGTATGTCCGGTAGACGGGGAAGCAGGCGGTCACCTCGATCAGCGCGGCCCGCAGCTCCTTCCGGGGGAGGTCCCGCGCGTACCGGTCCTGCTCCGCCAGCCGGCCGAGGTGCTGGCCCAGGGAGTGCATCTCCCCGGCGAAAAGGGTGTCCATGATCAGTTTCCTGCTCCGGTACGCTGTTTCCCGGAAATCCGGCGCGATGCCGGTGGCCCGCGCGTAGACGTTGTCGAGAGCGTTCACGCCCCGCGCGCTGATGAAGACGCCGTTCAGCGTGTTCAGGAAGTCGTACCCCGTCGATCCGTGGACGGGCCATTCGGGGGGAAGCATCTCCTCCTCCCCGAGGATCTTTTCCACCAGCACGTGGAATCCCGCGGGCGGGTTGTCGTCTTCCGACCCCGTCAGTCGCTGCATGAGCCGGACGAGGTACTGGTGGGGATCGTACAGGCCGTCGACGTGGTCGATGCGCAGGCCGGTGACCTTCCCCTCCCTCGCGAGGCGAAGCACCGTCTCGTGCGCGGCGTCGAAGACGCGCGGATCCTCGACCCGGAGGCTGACCAGGTCGCTGACGGCGAAGAAGCGCCGGTAGTTGATCTCCTCGTTCGCGAGCCGCCAGAAGGAGAGCCAGTAATGCTGCTCGGAGAGGATCCGGTCGAGGGGATCGAAGCTGGCGGGGTCGCCTTTCCGCCCGTTCACCATCCGCAAGGTTTCGTCGAGATGCTCCCGGATCTCGTCGCGCTCCGTGTACAGGCGCAGGAGACGCTCCTTGATCCCCTCCTCGGAGGCGGTTCGCTCGCGGGCCGACTCCGCATCCGCGGCGGCGGTCTTGCCGAGGTGCTCGATCGAGGTGATCAGGTCCCAGAGGGCCCGGAAGGAGGGGTGGTCCGAACCGTACGTCTCCTCCAGCGAGGAGAGCCGCAGGGAAAGGATGCGCGGGTATGACAGGATGGAGACCGGCAGCCTCACGGAGTGACAGTGGACGATGAAGCCGCCCTTTTCCAGGCGCAGGGAGAGCTCCTGCTCCTCGATCATCCTGCCGTACGGCCCGCCCAGGATGGGGAGGAGGACCTTGCCGCAGAGCGCCTTCTTGGGGGAGTGCCAGTCGATGTCGAAGAATCCCGCGAACGGCGACCCCTGTCCGCTCTCCAGGACGTCCGTCCACCACCGGTTCTCGACGCTCGCGGCCATGTGGTTGGGGACGATGTCCAGGAGGAGACCCATCCCCCGGTCCTGCAGCGCCCTCACGAGCGGATCGAAATTCCCTTCTCCTCCCAGTTCGACATTCAGCCGGGCGGGGTCGGTCACGTCGTACCCGTGGGTGCTGCCCCGGCGGGCCTGGAAGATCGGCGAGGCGTACAGGTCGGTGACGCCCAGGGCTTCCAGGTACGGGACCAGGACGACGGCGTGTTCGAACCGGAAACGCCGGTGGAACTGGAGCCGGTAGGTGGCCGAGGGGATCCGGAGCGCCGCCACGGGTCAGCCCTCCGGGACGACGAACGAGAGTTTCTGCCCGATGGAGCGGAACAACCCGATCCAGAGGGCGGCCTGTTCGTCTCCATCGTTGGACTTCGCGAGGAAAGCGGGCCAGACGGTGTTCAGAAGGTCGTAATAGATGTTCTGGGCTCCCCAGAAGAGCACCTCGAAGGGGAGATCGTGCCCCATTTCCACCGCCTCCTCGAGGCGGCGGAGAAGGTCGAGGTCGTCGGGCTTCTCCCGAAGATCGTTCGCGATTGCGTCGATCCTCCTCTGGAGCGCGAACCCGAGGCCGGCCGAATCGAGGGGGACGCCGATGGCGCCGCCCTCCTCCAGCAGCCCCCGGATGACGGCCGCTTCCAGGTTCTTCGCCGACACGGCCCGGTGCAGCTCCGCGTTCAGCGCGATCCTCGCGGAGGCATGCAGGGGATCGGGGAGGGGAATGCCCATGCCCGAAAGGAACCGCATCATACTGGCGTGCTGGTTGTAGATCCCCCGGTGGTTCGCCTCGGTATCGGAGAGGGTCTGGTCGAGGAGGATGTGCAGGATTTTGCGCAACTCGTCGCGGAACAGGAGTTTCAGGGAGTAGGTTCCCAGGCCGAATTGCCTGTCCACGGTCCGGATCACCTCGGGGAGGTCGGCGCCCTTGAAGACGTCCCCGATCTCCCGGGCGAGGGTCTCGTACGCCTCCTCGCCCTGGAAGCCGCGGACCCCTCCGCTGACGTTGTGATCCCCCAGGTGAAGGACGCCAAAAGAGACCAGGGCCGTTTCCAGCGTGATCCCCGAGGTGACGCGCGCCCTTCCCAGGAGGAGCTTCGTCCTGCCCGCCGTCTGGACGCGGATGTCCTCGCGCTCGACGTCGTAGCAGAAGATCCGGTCGCGCTCGCCGTAATTCTCGAAGAGGGCGCTCACCGCGTAGTGGGCCGCGACCTTGTGCAGGTCCACCGTGGCCGGCTTCACGAACTTGTCGTACAGGGCGCGTCCGTCCTTGTGGTCCGGCACGTTGCTTTTGGCGCGCTCGAGCCCCTCCAGGAACCCGGCTTCGACGGAGTCGCCGAAGATCTCCCGGGAAAGCTGCACGACGCGGCCGGCGTACTGGAGGACCTGCACGGTTTCGATCCCCGAGAGATCGTCGAAGAACCACCCGCAGCTCGTGTACATGAGCATGGCTTGCCGCTGGATCTCCATCAGGCGGAGCGCCCGGATCTTTTGCTCCGGCGTCAGCCCCCCGGCGGCGTGCCTTCCGAAAAATCCATCGACCGAGGCGTCGGACCGGTCGAGGATCACCGAGATGTAATCATCCCGGGCGGCCCAGGGGTCCTGGAAGACCTTCCTCCCTTCCCCTTCGAACAGGGGGGCGATGGTGTCCCGGAGTCCGTCCATCGCCTCCCGCAGCGGCCTCCTCCATTCCTGGTTCCACCCCGGGCGTCCGCCGGAGTTGCATCCGCAGTCGCTCCGCCAGCGCTCCACGCCGTGGACGCAGCTCCAGGAGCTGTTGTCGAAGATCCGCACTTCGTGGGTGGGCGGGAATTTCTCCAGGTGCTCCCCGTAGTTCGTGACGCGGACCTCCGGGTTCGCATCGAACAGGCGCAACGCATGCGTGAGGGCCATCTCTCCGTGGCGGTGGTGGTGGCCGTACGTCTCCCCGTCGGTGGCGATATGGACGAGCTGCTGGGGCCACGGCCGCTCTTCCGAGAATGCCCCCAGCAGGCGGTTGGCGAGGGACTCTCCGCTGTCGAGGAGCCGCTCGAAGGCGACCCCCTGGGAGATGGGCCCGTCGTAGAAGAACAGGGCGATCTTCCGCCCCGAGGGGAGTTTGAGCTCGTACGGGATCGTGGGATCGATCCTGCCGTCGCCGACGTCGCGCCAGTCGCGGCTCCCTTTTTTCCGCACCTTGGCCGCCTGGCGGGGGGCGAGGATCGTGAACCGGATCCCCTCGCGGGCCAGGACCTCCAGGGTGCCGACGTCTGCGGCGGTTTCCGGGAGCCACATCCCCTCCGGCGGCCGGCCGAACCGGTGCGCGAAATCCCGGATCCCCCAGCGTACCTGCGTTTCCTTGTCCCGCGCGTTGGCCAGGGGAAGGATGACGTGGTTGTACGCCTGCGCCAGGGCGGAACCGTGTCCCGAGAACGCCTCGCGGCTTTCCCGGTCGCCCTCGAGGATGGCGCGGTACACCGCCGGGAAATTCTCCTCCATCCAGGACAGCAGCGTCGGGCCGAAGTTGAAGCTGATGCGGGAGTAGTTGTTGACGATCTTTTCGATGCGGCCGTCTCCGGCGAGGGCCCGGGAAAACGCGTTGGCCCCGTAGCATTCGGCCGAGATCCGCTCGTTCCAGTCGTGGAAGGGGTAGGCGGAGTCCTGCAGCTCGATCGCCTCCAGCCACGGGTTCTCCCGCGGCGGCTGGTAGAAGTGGCAGTGGATGCAGACGTAGCGGTCCATTTACCCGTTCTCCGGCGCGGGGGTTGAGAGGAGGAGGAACGACCTCGGACGGACCGCCAGAACGGATCCCGCGCGCGGGTCCCGGCGTTCGGAGACCGCCCCCCCCGGACCGCCCCATCGGACGTCGGAGGAATCCAGGATCGTTTCCCACGGACCGCCGGGAAGGGACAGGGGCAGGGTTGCCGGCGCGTCCCCGAAATGGAACACCGCGGCGGCCCGGGCGGGTCCGTTGCGGCGCAGGACGACGAGGGCGTTTTCCTTTTCGACGGGGGTCACTTCCATCCCTTCCCGATCCGTCCGCGACAGGACCGGATCGGTCTTCCGGATCCGGATCAGCTCCCGGTGGAGGTCCAGGAGGAGCGCATGGTTCCCCGATTCCCGAAGCGCCGGGTCCGGCCTGGAACGCAGGAACGTTCCCTCGTCCTGGGGATCGGGGATCTCCCCGTTCCAGCCGAAGGCGGCGAACTCCTCGATCCGCCCTTTCCGGACCGCCTCGATGAGGGCCTCGTCCCCATGGTGCACGAAGTAGAGGAACGGGGCAACCTCGCCGTACTCCTCCCCCATGAACAGGAGCGGCAGGAAGGGGGAAAGCAGGACGACTCCCGCGGCGAGCTTCAGGGATTCGAAGGACGCCAGCCGGGCGAGCCGGTCCCCGAGCCTCCGGTTTCCCACCTGGTCGTGGTTCTGGGCGAACACGACGAACTTCCCAGCGGGGAGCCGGCGCGAGGAATTTCCGTGCCGGCGCCGCCGATACGCGGAGTATTGCCCGGAGTAGACGAACCCGTCGGTGAACGCGCGCGCCAGGTGCCCGATCCCGCCGAAGTCGGCGTAGTACCCGTCGCGCTCGCCCGTCAGCAGGGTGTGGAGGGCGTGGTGAAAGTCGTCGTTCCACTGGGCGTCGAGCCCGTATCCCCCCTCTTCCGGCGGGGTGACGACCCGCGCGTCGTTCAGGTCGCTCTCCGGAATCAGGTACGCCATCCGGTTCTCCTCCTTCCGGAGGCCGCGCACGGTCGCGGCGAGATCCGCGAGGAAGGGAGAGGCGCTGAAGTCCAGGATGCCGTGGATCGCGTCGAGGCGCAGCGCGTCCGCGTGGAACTCCCGCAGCCAGTGGAGGGCGTTCTCCCGGAAAAACCTTCGCACCTCGTCGCTGTGGGGGCCGTCGAAATTCACGGCGGGTCCCCACGGGGTGCGGTACCGGTCGCTGAAGTAGGGGGCGAAGTCGGAAAGGTAATTCCCCTCCGGCCCGAGGTGGTTGTAGACCACGTCCAGCACGACGGCCAGGCCGCGCCGGTGGCATGCGTCGATCAGGCGCTTCAGCCCTTCCGGCCCCCCATAGCTCTCCTGCGCGGCGAACGGGTAGACGCCGTCGTACCCCCAGTTCCTCCTCCCCGGGAACTGCGCCACGGGCATCAGTTCCACGGCGGTGACCCCCAGGTCAACGAGGGAGTCCAGTCGCGGGATGACGGCGTCGAAGGTCCCCCCGGGCGTGTACGTCCCGACGTGCAGCTCGTACAGGATGTACGAGGAGAGGGGGATCCCGCGCCATTCGCGGTCCCGCCATGCGAACGTCCCGGGGTCGACGACCATGGAGGGGCCGTGGACGCCGTCAGGCTGGCGGCGCGAGGCGGGGTCGGGACGCTCGATTCCGCGGCCCAGGCGATAGAGGTACAGGTCACCGGCCGTCACCCCGTCGACGATCGCATGGTGGTACCCGAACCCATCGGGCTCGAGGCCCGCGACGCGCTCCGCCGGGGAGAGCAGGTGGACCTCGACCCCCCGCGCCGACGGCGCGAACACGAGGAAGCGGCAGCGGCCGCCCGGAAGGGGGGTCGCGCCGAGGGGGTGGGCGCGAGGATCGGTCATGCCCCGGATCCGCCGCTTTTGAGGAACAGGGCGGACAGCGGCGGAACCACCAGGGTCAGGGAGTGGAACCGGCCCTGGGCGGCGACGGGCGCCGCCTCCACGCCGCCGATGTTCCCCTGCCCGCTTCCGCCGTACTCCCGCGCGTCGCTGTTCAGGCACTCCCGCCAGAACCCGCCGCGGGGAACGCCGATCCGGTAATTGTGCCTCGGGACGGGGGTGAAGTTGAAGACGCCAAGGAGGATGTCGTCCCTCCCGCGGGCCTTCCGGAACAGGCTGATCACGCTCTGTTCGGCGTCCCGGGCGTCGGCCCATTCGAAGCCGTTCGGGTCGAAATCGAGTTCGTGCATGCCGGGTTCGTCCCGGTAGAACCGGTTCAGATACTCCACCCAGCGGGAAAGCGCGGCGTGCCGGGGCTCTTCCGCGAGTCGCCAGTCCAGGGCCGCGTCATGGTTCCACTCCCTCCACTGCCCGAACTCCCCTCCCATGAAGAGAAGCTTCTTCCCCGGCTGGGCGTACATGTACCCGAACAAGGCGCGGAGGTTCGCGAATTTCCGCCAGTCGTCGCCGGGCATCCTCCCGAGGAGCGACCCTTTCCCGTGGACGACCTCGTCGTGGGACAGGGGGAGGACGAAGTTCTCCGAGAAGGCGTACATCCCCCGGAACGTGAGCTTGTCGTGGTGGAACTTCCGGTAGACCGGGTCCTGGGACATGTACTCCAGCGTGTCGTGCATCCACCCCATGTCCCATTTCATCCCGAATCCGAGCCCCCCCACGTAGTTCGGGCGGGAGACCATGGGCCAGGCGGTGGACTCCTCGGCGATCGTCACGACGTCGGGAAACGCCCCGTACACCGTCTCGTTGAGGCGGCGCAGGAATGCGATCGCGTCGACGTTCTCCCGTCCTCCGTACCGGTTGGGGATCCACTCCCCGTCCTTCCGGGAGTAGTCCAGGTAGAGCATCGACGCCACGGCGTCGACGCGCAGGCCGTCCGCGTGGTACACGTCCAGCCAGAAGAAGGCGCTGCTGAGGAGAAAGCTCTGCACCTCCTTGCGCCCGTAGTTGAAGATCTCCGTGTCCCAGTCCGGGTGGTGTCCCTGGCGGGGGTCGGCGTGCTCGTAGAGGTGCGTGCCGTCGAAGAAGGCGAGCCCGTGGCCGTCCTTGGAGAAGTGGGAGGGGACCCAGTCCAGGAGGACGCCGATCCCGTGCCGGTGCAGGGTGTCCACGAGGTGCATGAAATCCTGCGGGGTCCCGTACCGGCTCGTCGGGGCGAAGTACCCCGTCCCCTGGTATCCCCAGGAGCCGTAGAACGGGTGTTCCATCACCGGGAGGAACTCCACGTGGGTGAAATTCATCCGGGTCAGGTAGGAGGCGAGGCGGGGAGCGAGCTCCCGGTATGTCAGCGTGCGGTTCCCCTCCTCCGGAACCCGCATCCAGGAACCGAGGTGCATCTCGTAGATGGCCATGGGCCGGTCCGCGGCGTTCCGCTTCCGCCGGCCGGCCATCCACCCGGCATCGCCCCATTCGTTTCGGAGGTCCCACACGATGCTCCCAGGCTCCGGGGGGGCCTGGGAGAAGAAAGCGAACGGGTCGGATTTATCGTACCGGTACCCACCGTATCGTGAGATCACGTGATATTTGTAGGCCGATCCGGCACCCGCGCCCGGGAGGAATCCTTCCCAGATCCCCGAATTCCCCCGGGGGCGCAGCGGGTCCGTTCGGTTGTCCCACCCGTTGAACTCCCCCATGACGGAAACCCCCTCCGCGTTGGGCGCCCAAACGGCGAAATACGTGCCCGCGTCGGTTCCCGATTCGAGGAGATGGGCCCCGAACTTTTCGTGGAGGCGAAGGTGGCTCCCCTCGTTGAACAGGTACAGGTCCTGATCGGTCAGCAAGGTCACGTCGTATCGCATTGAGGGCCACCTGCCTTTCTGATTCGGTCGGTCTCCCCGGCGCTTCGACGGGTCACTCCGGCGCCTCCATGAGGGAAAGGATCCCCAGCAGCGGGAGCTTGACCCAGTCGGGCCGGTTGTTGAGCTCGTACCCCAGTTCGTAGATCGCTTTTTCCAGAAGGTACACGTCGAGCAGGACCGCCAGCTCCTCCCGGGTACGGGGGAGGAACGATCCTTCCTTCGCGACGGCGAGGTACCCATGGAGAAACGCCGAGGCGACCCACCCGTTCCAGCAATCGGCCCACGGCTCGAGGGACGTGACGTCGCCCGGCCGGAAGACGCTGCCGCCGACCTCCCCGGTGAGGGGCGCGCGGGAGGCGTAGTGGAACGAACGGAGCATCCCCGCCACGTCGCGCACCGGGGACCGCTTGATCCGGCGGTCGGACAGGGAGCGGGCCGGCTCCCCCTCGAAATCGATCAGCACGAACTCCTTTCCGGTGTAGAGCACCTGGCCGAGATGGTAATCGCCGTGGATCCGGATCCGCATCGCCGTGATATTCCTGCTCAGGATTCCCTGGAAGCGCTTCAGGATCCTTTCCTCCATTTCGAGGACCTCCCGCCCCGGATCGCGAAGGGCTTCCGGCAAGGTCCGGACCCGCTTCCGCAGCAGGGCGAAGGTCTTGGCGGTGAGGTTCCGCATCGACTGGTACAGGGACCGCTGGTAGAACGGCGTGAACGGCTCGGGGGCGAAGGCCGGGTTTCCCACGTTCGCGGCCATGGCGAGGTGGAATTCCGCCGTTCGTTCTCCCATCTGGCGTGCCGACAGGAGGTACGAACCGATCAGTTCACCCGCCTTCGGGGGGACGGTCTCCTCGACCGCCCGGACCGGTCGGCCCGGCGGGCGGGGCACTTCCCCGATGTCGGCGGACCGCGTCATGACCCGTTCGTAGAACTGCCCGAGGCTGTCCAGTGTGTATTGCCACGCATCCCCGCGGTTCGGGACGAACCCAAGGAGGATCCCCAAGGTCATCGGCTCCTCGTGCGGCCTCACGAACTGCAGGGAGCCGGCGACGGGAGGAGCGTGGGGGAAGGCCGCCTTCTCCGTCAGGTAGGTCCCGATCTCGAGGTCCGGGTTGACGCCCAAGTCGACACGACGGAAGATCTTGAGGATCATCCTGTCACCGAAGATCACCGAACTGTTGCTCTGTTCCACCTTTCCCGGCCCGGGCGCCGGCGTCTCCTTCGAATCGCCGCGGATCTTCCGGAACGCCCGGGTCGGGACGCCGAGGATCTCCCCCCCCTTGCCCCGGAAGCGCCGCCGATGGCCGATCGCGTCCAGGAGGAGCAGGCACGACTCCCTGTCCTGCAGGGCATCGAAGAGAACGCTCTGCCGTGAGGCATCCGCGGTCCGTGCGATCACCGCCCCGGGGGCGTCGGCCAGCGTCCGCTCCGCGTCGGGCCCGGACGCGAAGGCGACGGGGAGGGAATAGACCTCCGGGTCTCCCTCCGTGTAATCGACCTGCACGAGCAGCAGGTGCAGGTGAGACGCCCCGTTGGCGAGGGGGATCGCTTCCAGGAGCCGGGCCCATTTGATTCGCCGGGCCTTCCCCCCGAACCAGCGCCGGTTCCGCAGGTAGGCGGGCAGGATCTTCTCCACTCCTCCACGGAGATCCTTCCGGAACAGGTTTCCCAGGCCTCCCTTGACCTGCAGGAGCGGCGCCTGGGTCTCCGCGGTGGCCGTGGCGGCCTCCGTTTCCCCGGCGGGACTCTCCAGGGAGAACCAGTAGAAGACGTGCGCCGCGAGGGTGAGGAAGTACGGCTGTTCCTTGATGGGGGGGAACCCGGTCTTCCCGACCAGCTCCACGGGGATCTTCCCCTTGTGCGCGGACAGGTCGATCTCCACGAACTGGGGGAACCGGGACAGGTTCGCCACCACCAGGATCAGCTCGTCCCCGAACGACCGGAGAAACGCCAGCACCTTGTGGTTCTCCGGGGTGAGGAACTCGATGGAGCCCCTGCCGAAGGCCTTGAACTGCTTTCGGAGGGCGATGACCCGCTTCATCCACCAGAGCAGGGAGCTGGAGATGTTCTGGCGCGCCTCGACGTTGACCGTCTCGTAGTGGTAATCCGGGTCGATCGTCACCGGGAGGAACAGCTTCTGGGAGCTTGCGCGGGAGAATCCGGCGTTGCGGTCGGCGCTCCACTGCATCGGTGTGCGCACGCCGTTCCGGTCGCCGATGTAGATGTTGTCCCCCATGCCGATCTCGTCTCCGTAGTAGATGACCGGAGTCCCCGGGAGGGAGAGCAGGAGGGCGTTCATCAGCTCGAACTTCTTCCGGTCCTTCCCGAGCAGGGGGTAGAGCCGGCGGCGGATCCCGAGGTTGATCCTCGCCTGCGGGTCGTTGGCGTACACCCGGTACATGTAGTCCCGCTCCTCGTCGGTGACCATTTCGAGGGTCAGCTCATCGTGGTTCCGGAGGAACAGGGCCCATTGGCAATCCGAAGGGATAGGAGGCGTCTGGGACAGGATGTCGATGATCGGGTACCGGTCCTCCATCCGGATCGCCATGAACATCCGGGGCATCAGCGGGAAGTGGAACGCCATATGGCATTCGTCCCCTTCCCCGAAATAGGCGACCGCGTCTTCGGGCCACTGGTTGGCCTCCGCCAGCAGCATCCGGTTGGGGTACCGCTCGTCCACGCGCTTCCGGATCGTCTTGAGGGCCTTGTGCGTCTCGGGAAGGTTCTCGCAGCTTGTCCCTTCCCGTTCGTAGAGGTACGGCACGGCGTCCAGCCGCAGACCGTCCACTCCCATGGCCAGCCAGAACTGCATCGTCTTGAGCATGGTCCTGCGGACCTCGGGGTTGTCGAAGTTCAGGTCCGGCTGGTGGGAGTAGAACCGGTGCCAGTAGTAGGCGTTCGCCAGCGGGTCCCACGTCCAGTTGGCGGACTCGAAATCCTTGAAGATGATCCGGGCGTCCCGGTACTTGTCCGGCGAGTCGCTCCAGACGTAGAAGTCACGCCATTTGCTGCCGGGGGGGGACCTGCGGGCCCTCTGGAACCACGGGTGCTGGTCCGAGGTGTGGTTCAGGACAAGCTCGGTGATGACCCGGAGTCCGCGTCGGTGCGCTTCGCGCAGGAACAGCCGGAAATCGGACAGCGCCCCGTAGGCCGGGTGCACGGCCGTGTAGTTGGAGATGTCGTACCCGTCGTCCTTCAGGGGGGAAGGATAGAAGGGGAGAATCCACAGGGCGGTGACGCCGAGGTCCCGCAGGTAGTCCAGCTTCTCGGTCAGCCCCCGGAAATCCCCGATACCGTCCCCGTCGCTGTCGAAAAAGGAACGGACGTGCAGCTCGTAGATGACCGCGTCCCGGTACCATTGCGGGTCGTCCCCGGGCATGGGTCTTCTCTTCTCCTCTCCAGCCATCGGTCCCCGGTCCCCTTTCCCGCTACATGAAGTAGTCGAAATCCTTCTCGGTGCGGACCCTGCGGCGCAGCCGGATGATGTGCGCCGGAACGGCGGAAGGGTCGAGCTCGACGAAGAACCGGCGCCCCTGCCACAGGAACCGCGCCCCGCTCAGCAGGTCGTGCCCCTGGAACGGGGCGGCGGCGCTCAGCCCGAACTCTTCGAGGGGGAGCTCCACCCAGCCGGACTGCGTGTGGCGGGGGTCGAGGTTGACCACCACGAGAACGGTGCCGGAACCGTCCTCCGCGGATTTGCTGTAGGCGATCAGCTGATCGTTGTCCACCGGGTGGAACCGGAGGTTGTCGTCCGACTGAAGCGGCGGGGACTCCCTGCGGATGCGGTTCACCAGGGCGATGAATTCCCGGAGACTGTCCGGCCTGCCGGTGTCCCAGGTCCGGATCTCGTACTTTTCCGAGTCGAGGTACTCCTCCCTGCCCGGGGCAAGGGCCGCGTGTTCGCACAGCTCGAAGGCGGGCCCGTAGATCCCGTAGCTCGCCCCGAGCGTGGCGGCCAGGACCAGCCGCGCCATGAACGCGGGACGTCCGCCGTACTGCAGATGCTCCGTCAGGATGTCGGGGGTGTTCGGCCAAAGGTTGGGCCGGAGGTATTCCCGCACCTCCGTCTGCGTCAGATCCCGGAAGTACGCCTCGAGCTCCGGCTTCGTGTTTCTCCAGGCGAAATAGGTGTAGGACTGGGTGAAGCCCGCCTTCGCCAGCCGGTACATGACCTTCGGGCGGGTGAACGCCTCGGCGAGGAAGATCGCGTCCGGGTGCTCCCGCTGGATACCGGCGATCAGCCATTCCCAGAAGGCGAACGGCTTGGTGTGCGGGTTGTCGACCCGGAAGATCCGGACTCCGCGCCCGGCCCAGAAGAGCACGACGCTTTTCAACTCCTCCCAGAGTTCCATCCAGCGAGGGGTGTCGAAATCGAACGGGATGATGTCCTCGTACTTCTTCGGGGGGTTCTCGGCGTACTGCACCGTGCCGTCGGGGCGCATCCGGAACCACTCGGGGTGCTCGGTTCCGTACGGATGGTCCGGCGCGCACTGGAAGGCGATGTCCATGGCGATCTCGATCCCGTGGCCCCGGGCGGCCCGGACCAGCTCCTCGAAGTCCCCGATCGTCCCGAGTTGCGGATGGACCGCCTTGTGGCCCCCTTCGGCGGCGCCGATCGCCCAGGGGCTGCCGACGTCCTCCGGCCGGGCGGCGGTGGCGTTGTTCCTTCCCTTGCGGTTGGCGCGCCCGACCGGGTGGATCGGGGGGAGGTAAAGGACGTCGAACCCCATCGAGGCAACGTACGGAAGACGCGCCTCCACGTCCTTGAAGGTGCCGTGGCGCCCCGGCTCCGGGGAGCACGACCGCGGGAACAGCTCGTACCATGCGCCGAACCGGGCCCTTTCCCGGTCCACCACGACCGGCAGCTCCCTTCCGTACCCGGTGGACAGGGTGCGGTCCGGGAACCGGTCCGCGAGGACGCCCAGCCCCTCGTCCAGCGCGGCGGTCTCGCACTCCGGTACCCCGCGGCCCTCCCCCGGACGGATCGACCGCGCGAAGGCCAGAAGCTTCCTGCGGTCCGCGCCTTTGGCACGTTTCGCGGCGTCTTCCGCGAGGGCGACTCCCACCAGGAGATCGACGGAGATCTCCTGGCCCGCTTCCATCTTCTTCGAGAGGTCCCGCTGCCAGGAGAGGAACCGGGCGACCCACGCCTGAAGGGTGTAGACGGTCCGCCCCACGGCCTCGACGCGGAATGTGCCGGCCCAACGGTCGTTTCCCATCGGGATCATTGGAGTTTCCGACCACGTCGGGCAGTCCGACTTGCGGTACAGCAGGAAGGCGGCGATGAGGTCGTGCCCGTCCGTGTGGATATCCGCTTCGACCCGTACGGTCTGTCCGACCGACCGTTTCACGGGGAAACGGCCCCCGTCGATTTCCGGGTAGACGTTTTCGATGACGACGCGCTGCCGGGATCGGGTCACGGGGCCTCCCATTTTATGCGGACAGGAATGATTTGTATGCAAACAATTATACGGTTTCCCGCGGCGCGATACAACCCGCCCCGCCCGCCCCGCCCGGTCTACCGCAGAACAGGAACGTCCCTGTTCTGCGGATCATCGCAGTTTAGCCCGACTTCTCAGGAACGTCCCTGTTCTGCGGACTTCGGCTCCGGGGTTCCGGCCCCGGAAGGTCGGCGCTGGCGTCTGCAGGCAGGGTATGCTTAACTATATTCGTTCGTTACGCACAAATTCCTTGGGCGGGCAACAATAACCTGAAGATTCTCCAAACCGGCAACCCTCCCGCTTCCCGCCGGGCATTCAGCGAGTCGATCCTTCTTCTGACGCGGAACCTCACCCCGCGGGGGATCATCGCGGCCTCCGCCACGCCCGAATCCGCCGCCCGGAACTACACGCGCGTCTTCTGCAGGGATGCCTCCATCTCCTCGATGGGAATGGCGGTTTCCGGGGATCCGCTCCTCCGGGGAGGCGCGATGGCCGGGCTGGAATTCCTCGCGAGCCGCCAGGCGGAGAACGGGCAGATCCCGAATTTCGTCGCCCCGGAAACCGGCGAGACCGACTTCTGGTACCTGGGGTGCATCGACGCGACCCTCTGGTGGCTTGCGGCCGTCGCGTTCTGGTCGCGGCACTTTCCGGAGGATTCCGTCGAGGAGCGGTTCCGCGGGCGGATCGACGCCGCCCTCCGGTGGCTTCTGTGCCAGGAGCACCAGAAGATCCGCCTGCTGCAGCAGAACGAGGCCAGCGACTGGGCCGACATCATGCCCCGGTCGGGGTTCGTTCTTTACACCAACGCCTTGTGGTACCACGTGAAACGCGTGTACTCGATCGCCGGCGCGGAGGAGACGCGGAACGACTTCAACGCCCTCTTCTCGCCGTTCACCGGGGAACGGCCGGAATACCGCCGCATGCGCCTCCTGACGCGATACGTCCGGAACGGGGGGAAACGCGGCGGCCTGTACCTGAGCTACGTGAACTTTTCCACCTGGGGTGGGGAGGGGGACGTCTTCGGGAACCTGCTGGCGGTGCTCTTCGGCCTGGCGGACGAAGGAAGGGCGAACCGGATCGTCGACGAACTCCTGGCGGCGGGGGTCGATGCCCCGAACCCGGTGCGCGCCGTCTGCGATCCCATCCGCCCGTGCAGCCCGCAATGGCGCGCCTACATGGGGAGACACCGGCAGAATGCGGAATACCAGTACCACAACGGGGGCGCGTGGCCTTTCCTCGGGGGGTTCTGGGTGATGGCGCTCGCGTCCGTGGGACGGGGACCGGAGGCGGTCGATGCCCTCTCCAGGGTGGCCCGGATGAACAGCGTCAACGGGTGGGCGTTCCACGAATGGTTCCACGGCAGGACGGGGGAGCCGCGCGGGATGCCGGGGCAATCGTGGAACGCGGCGGCGTACATCCTGGCGGAACGCTTCCTGGAACGCCCCCTGTTCCGTGGCCCGGAGAGTTCCTCCCCTCCAAAGCGGCGCCCGTCCGGCGGCGGGGAGGCATGAGCGGAAGATCGTGGCGGGCGAGGTCGTCCTCATGACCGTCACCGGCCGGCATTGCCCGTTCCGGGAGGCGAAGGAAGCCGCCCGCGGAAGACTCCCGGGGCAACCTGCGGCGGCGGTGTGCCACGAGATGGTCTGACGTTCCGGGGGCCGATCGTGAACTCGTCACGGCCCCTCTTTCTCTTCCACCCCGGAGATCCGCCGGATGATCTCCCTTGCCTTCTCCTGCCCCCCGAGCCCGAACGCGAGCCCCAGCGCCCCGAGGACGATCAGGAACGTCCCGAAGAGGAAGCGCGTCGCCACGTTGAGCTGTTCCAGCGCCGTGCCCAGCGCGACGATGATCACCAGGTACTGGATACCTTTCCCGAGGAGGTTCGCTTCCGGGATCCCGGCGGCGTGCGCGAAGGCGCGCGCGAATCTCCCGGCCAGCCTGCCGAGCCACGCCCCGAGACCGAGCATGACGAAGGCGAGGAACAGGTTCGGAAGGAAAGAAACGAAACGGTCGATGAGCAGTTCCACGGAGGTGAGGCCGAGGGAGTGGGCCGCCGTACCGGTGAATACCAGGATGACCACCCAGAAGACGATTGCGCCGATGAGCTCGAAGAAGGGGTATCGGATATCCCCTACCTCGAGGATCCTGAGGGCCGGGTTTTTCTTCGACAGCTTCTCCCAGCCGATCGAGTTCAGGAGCTTGATGACGAGGAGGCGCGATCCCAGGGCGATGGCGACGCCGATGACCAGCAGTGCGAAGGCGGCGAGGAAGTTCGGGAGGAAATCGACGATGCGGTTCCAGAGGTTTTCGAACGGAGTGACGATCGAGGTGGTCGGCATGGGGCCTCCTTGGCGCGTCGGGTCATCGCCCTGTCAGGATCCCGGAGAACCGGGAGGATTTCTGCTGTTGGTACCGCTTGAGGAGCAGGATGGGGACGCAGGCGCCCTGCATCACCCGCTCCTCCACTTCGGAGGTGAACAGGGAGGTGAGCTTTCCCGCGTAGCGTGAGGCGCCCATCAGCAGCAGGTCCGTGTCCCGCGCTTGCGCGATGATGCTCCCGGCGACGTCCTCCGACGGCATCACGAGCCGTTCCACCGGGAACCTGAAAGGAAGGTCCCGGGTCATATCATCCATCCATTCGGCCGCCTGTCGCTCCTCCCGGTCGGAGGCGTGCGGCGCAACCAGGTGCAGCAGGGTGACCGGGACGCCAAGGTCTGCGGAGAGCGCGGGCGCGACGTTGACGGCCAGCCGGCAGGAAGGGGTGTCCTCGACGGCGAGCAGCAGGCGCTTGACCTGGACGAGGCTCTCCCCCCGGAAGATGCCCACGTTGCAGGGGGCGTGCTCCAGGACGTTGAGCAGGACGATCTCCCGGAACTGCCCGGTCCACCCCTCTTTCCGCAAGGGGCCCACGAGGATGAAGTTGCTCTTCTCCTCCCGCGCGGTCTCGAGGATGCCGTGGGACATGCGGTGGGAGATCTTGATGAACCGATGGAATTCCGCCTCGCGCTCGGAGGCGATGTTCTCCGCCAGCCGGAGAAGCGTCCGGGACTCGCTCAGGTCGCCCGAATACCGGTGCAGGGCGACCTTCGGGGGCGCCTCGACAACAGAGACGGCCGTCACCTCCCCCTCGTAGTTCTTCGCGAGGGCGCAGGCGAGTCTCATGAGGGGGCGCACCTGTTCCTGGTGGAACGGGACGACGATCACCCGGTAATCCTTCCGGGCGGATTCCGCCTCGGCGAGGGCCAGCACCGAAATGGCCTCCTCCTCGGTCTTCGAGGCGTACAGCTTGTAAACGGCGAACCCGACGACGATCCAGGCCACCGCCGAGAACCATGCTCTGGGGCTGTAGACGAACATGTACCCGGCGAGAAAGAGCTGAGTCGCGATCCCGAGGGTGGGGACCAGGGGGACCAGGGGGACCCGGAACCCCCGCTTCAGGTTCGGGTGGGTCTTCCGCATCCGGATCAGCGTCACGTTCACCTGCAGGAAGACGAGGAGGAACATGATGTCCGCGGCGCTGGCCACGTCTTCGATCGGGAGGGCCACGGCCATCAGGATGACGATGACGGCCGAGGCGGCGATCGCCGCGTGCGGGGTCTTTTTCACCGCGTGGACCTTCCCGAGGAACGGGGGAAGGTTGTGGTCCCGGGCCATCGCGAAGGCGACGCGGGAGGAGGAGTAGACCGTCGCAAGAAGGGCGCTCGCGGTGGAGAGCAGGCCGCCGATCAGCAGCACCACGCCGCCGCCGGGGAAGAATTGCCGGGCCGCCTCCACGATCGCCAGCTCCTTCATCTCGCCGAGGAACATCCAGGAGGGGGTCGTCCCGCTCCGGATGGCGCCGATGGAGACGAAGGCGACCATCAGGTAGATGGGGATGACGATCAGCAGGGCGAGGAAGATGGCCTGCGGGATGTTCCGACCGGGATCCACCACCTCCTCGCTGCACTGGGCGATGACCTCGTACCCCTGGAAGGCGATGAAGGTGAGCCCCATCGCGCTGAAGATCGCACCGATCCCGTTCGGCAGGAACGGATGGAAGCCCCCCTGCCAGTCGGGCATGCCGCGCATCGCCCAGGCGCCGGCCGCCACGAAAAACAGGATGATCACGACCTTCGCCATCGTGACGAAGTTCCCGGCCTTCCCGGTCTCGGACGCCCCCCGGAAGTTGATGTAGGCGAAGACGAGGCAGGCCGCTACCGCGAGCGTCTTCTCGATGGAGAGGTAGGGGATCTGGGGGACGTGGACGCCGAACCCTTCGAGCACGTGCCCGAAGTAGGCGCCGAACCCCAGGGCGTAAAGGCTGCACGCCACCGCGTGGGCGAACCACGACATCCAGCCGGAAAGGAACCCGTTCGGGTGGGGGAGGGAGCTCTTCACCCACAGGTAGCCTCCCCCCGCGTCGTGGAAGCACGACCCGAGCTCCGCGTAGGCCATCGCCGTGAACAGCGTCACGATGCCGTTCAGGCCGAAAGCGAGGAGGAGGCCGGGCCCCGCCACCCCGGCGGCGATTCCCGTGAGGACGAAGATGCCTGCCCCGATCATCGCCCCGACGCCGATCATCGTCACGCTGAAGCCGGACATCTCGCGGCTCAGCCGGACTTCTCCGGCGCCCGGGCGGAATCCGTGCGGGGATGCGCTCATTCGCTCCTTCGGGAATCGTGAAAGTTTTTGGTGTCAGGATACCCCAATGCGATGCGGATGGCGCAGGCCTTGGATTCGAACGGGGTCATGCCGCGACCGATCAGCGTTTCCCCTTGCCCTGGTGTGGGGGAATGCCCGCGAGGGCTCCGACCGCCCGGGCGAGAGCGACGGGATTTTCCACGATCCTCGCCCCGGGGACGCTCGCGGCGCCGCCGACGGAGAAGGAGATCCCCCCCTTGCGGAGGACCCACCGCATCGCGACGGCGTCGTTCGTGTCGTCGCCGGCGTACAGGATCCGGTCTTTGGAGGGATCGAACCCGATGATCCGGCAGATCGTCCGGACGCCGAAGGATTTGCTCACGTTGCGGAGCAGTTGCACCTCGGCCACGGAGGGCCCACGGTACACACGGACGTCCTGCGCTCCCTCGAGCTCCTTGAGGAGCGGTTCCAGCATCGGCACGACCTCCGGAAGGACGTGCCGGTGGTGGATCGCGATCGACCACCCCTTGTCCTCGACATCCACCCCCGGTATATGGGAGAGCCTGGCGAGGAGGGGGTCGAGGGTCGCGCGGACCTTCTCCCGGCGGGATTCGAACGGGTCCCCCGGACGGATCCGATGCCCTCCCGGAAGACGCCACTCGAGCCCGCTGGCACCCCCCAGGATGACGCGCGGCAACGGGACGCGCCGGGCGAGGTCTTCGATCTCCCGGCTGGAGAGGACGACCACGAAGTGCAGGGGCATCCGGGCGAGTCCCTTCAAGAGTTCCCGGCACATCGGGTGAATCCGTGCCGCGTGCCGGTCGTCCACGATGGGGGAGAGGGTTCCGTCGAAGTCGAAGACCCAGAGGGACCGGATGCCGGCCCCGATCGTTCCTCCCGGATTTCTCCCCATGCGGCGTTCCTCCCCCACGGCGATAGTTATTGTTTTTAACACAAATGATTTGTATGATAAACAGGTTGTTGCGCGGCATCTCCTTATTTCGAATCACCACCCGGATCCACCGATACCATTTCGCCGGAGCAGGGCATGACCGGAGGCAATCGAGGAATGTGGAGGAAACGGATCGCCGCGGTCGCGATCCCCGGCGCCGTGCTTCTCGCTTTATCCCTCGGCGCCCGCTTCGTGCGGGAACCGGGGCCGGTCCCGGGTTCCGTCGACCACGGGAAAGAGCTGCGGCACGAGATCGAGGACCGGGTCCTCAAGGGTGAAACCGTGTCGGCGATCTTCGAAAAGCACCAACTGGACATCGGCGAACTGTTCCGGATGCGGCAGGCGTCCGCGAGCGTCCACCCGCTGAAGAACATTTCCGCGGGAAGACCGTACACGATCACCCTCGACCGGGACAACAACGTCCTCTCCCTCGCCTACCACATCAACGACGAGGAGATCCTGCGGGTCGTCCGCTCGGAGCCCGGCTACCGGGCCGACAAGGTGGCCATCGAATACGAGCGGCGGATCGCCACGCTGGGCGGCGTCGTCCGGTCGAATCTCGTCTCCGCTCTTCCAGGGGGCGGGCAATCGGCCCTGCTGGCGATCGAGCTTTCCGACATCTTCTCCTGGGACGTCGACTTCAACACGGATTTCCGGAAAGGGGACACGTTCCGGATCCTGGTGGAGGAACGATGGCTTGACGGCGCGTTCCGGAAATACGGCGACATCCTCGCGGCGGAACTCACCGTGGACGGCCACCGGCACCGGGCGTACCGCTTCGAGGCGGGGGGCCGGGCGGACTACTTCGACGACGAGGGGAAATCGTTGAGGAAGGCGTTCCTGAAGGCGCCGTTGAGTTACCGGAGGATCTCCTCGGGATTCACGAAGCGGAGGATGCACCCGATCCTGAAGATCGCGAGGCCCCATCTCGGCGTGGACTACGCGGCGCCCGCGGGCACCCCGGTGTCCACCGTGGGGGACGGCACCGTGATCTTCGCCGGGCGCAAGGGGCCGAACGGGAATCTCGTGATCGTCCGGCACCCGAACGGGTATACGACCTCGTACGGGCACCTCTCCCGGATCTCGAAAGGGATCCGGCGGGGGAGGGCGGTCCGGCAGGGGGAGGTCATCGGAAAGGTCGGCGCGACGGGGCGTGCGACCGGGCCCCACCTGGATTTTCGCATCCGCCGGAACGGCACGTTCCTGAACCCGTTGACCGTGAATCTCCCCCGGGGCGGGGCCGTTCCCCCGGGCCAAATGGCGGACTTCCACGGCGTGGCGGAGGAGTACGCGCGGTCCCTGTCGGCGCTCTCCCCGACCGTCCACGCCGATGCCGGTACCCGGGGCGAATCCGTGAACTGATCCGGCCTCACCGCGTGAAGGACCGATCCGATGAGAGACCTGCTCCCCCTTTTTCCCGCTGGGCCATCCTCCTGTTTCCCGCCACCACGTCCGCGTCTACAGAAGCCCGTCGGCTCTCGCACCTTTCACGGTCACCCCGGTAGCCCGCCGCTTCTCAAGTGGATGCTGGCGGGCCGGTCTTCGGGGGCGGGGGATTGATCCTGCACCGATCCTTTAACCGCATGGGGAGTTCGATTCCGGGGGGCATGTACGACGAAGTCAAGATCTTGACGGCTCCGGGATGACAGTCCCCGAAGAGCTTCAGGAACGATAATCCGTCCATGTCCGCCAACCAGTACTCGCAGATGATCAGGTCGAACCTGCCGGCCGATAACGCCGCTATCGCCTCCGTCGCGCTCGCGGCGACATGGGGGCTGCACCCCTCGACCCGGAGGAAGAGGGAGAGGAAGTCGCGGGTCCATGGCTCACCTCGACCAGCAGGATCCTCTTCCCGTTCAGCTCCCGGGAAATATTCGGCATCCCCCATTCCTCCGGAGCGAGACGATCGCGATGGAAGCGCGATGACGCCGTCACGCGAGCCCATTTCTTCCGTCGCGGTCGTCTCGCATCTGGCAGGTCAGGCATTCCCAGTAGACCTTCGGGGGTAGTTCCTCCTCGCGGGGAACGGGGATCTCTTCCACCGTTCCGCAAAGCACGCAGGTGAAAAAGACCCCGACGATGCTTTTCTGTTCCCTCGGTGCCGTTTCTAGAGCGTTCATCGTGTTTACCTCCGACGCTTCGCTTCTCCCGGCGTCCCGCACCGAACACCGGGCGGGACCGAAGAATTGTCAATGAAGCGGATCACAACCGCGATGCGGGCCGATTTCGACCCGGCTCCCTCGGATTAAGGAGCTTTGATCAGCCGGATGATTATTGAGTTCCCCCTTTCGCTGCTACCCACGCAGACAGCAGCTTATTGAAGTTGTTTGATGTTTGAAGCAATTGGCGTGCCAGAAGGGGGGTCTATTTATTAACAACTTGATATTTAAGGGAAAATATAGATCAATGCCTCGCTGAATTCCATCGAACAGGAATCCTGTTGTATGGATTAACAAACATAAGGATATCCCTACGTGAATGGAATTTCATACACCAGGGGACAAGGTTGTAAAAATCAGCGGAATTTTCCTGCCAGTTCTGCCGGCTTTCCGCGAAAAAGCGCGGGCAGGGGGGACATTCGCCCCCTGCCCGCGCGGAGTGTGCGTTATCGCTGCTTCACGCCGGATGCGCCGGTTACTCCTTTCTCCTCCGCACCCGTTTCCGGAGAGCGATCCCGAGGGCGAGGAGGAGCAGGAATCCATAGGTGCCGAGGTTTCCGCCGTTCCCTCCCCTCGAGGGGGAGATCGCGCACCCGAACCACCCGTCGTCGTCCCCCGAGGGCGTCGGAACGACCGCCGCGGCGGTGGTGAAGGTCCACACGTAATCGGCCGCCAGCGGATTCCCGGAGATGTCCGTGATGACGGTCGTGAGCGTCGCCGTGTAGACGGTGTTGTCCTGGAGGGCTGCCGACGGAGTGAATGTCGCGATCGTGCCCGCGCCGTTCAGGGCAACCACCCCGGCGACGTTGTCGACCCCGGCTTGCAGCAGGAACGAGGCCGTGGTCACCGTCGCGGGGTCGATCGCTTCGTTGAACGTGGCCGTGACCGCGCTGCCGACCGCCACGCCCGTCGCGTTGTTGTCCGGGCTGGTGGAGCTGACCGCCGGTGCCGTCGCGTCCGCCACCGCGCTGGTGGTGAAGGTCCACACGTAGTCGGCCGCCAGCGGGTTCGCGGAATTGTCCGTAATGGCGGTGGTGAGCGTCGCCGTGTAGACGGTGTTGTCCTGGAGGGCTGCCGACGGAGTGAATGTCGCGATCGTGCCCGCGCCGTTCAGGGCAACCGCCCCGGCGACGTTGTCGACCCCGGCTTGCAGCAGGAACGAGGCCGTGGTCACCGTCGCGGGGTCGATCGCTTCGTTGAACGTGGCCGTGACCGCGCTGCCGACCGGCACACCCGTCGCGTTGTTGTCCGGGAGGGTGGAGCTCACCGTCGGTGCCGTCGTATCCGCCCCCGCCGTTACCGTGAAGGAGTTGGTGGCGATCTTCTCCTGTCCGTGATTGAGGTTACTTGGATCGGGCGTCCAGTTCGGACCGAAGGTGGTGGTTCCTCCCACCTGCGCCAGGTCGAACTGGTTTCCGTACCAGGCGGCCGTGAAGGTGTATGTACCCGCCGCGGCCGGAGCCGTTCCCGTCAAAGTGATCGGGCCGGGAAATATCGCCCCACCGCCCAACCCGTTGGTCCCGGTACTGATGTCTACTTGTACCCCATCATTATCGTAGAGGTAGGCGCGAACCCAGCCCGCCCTGTATCCCCCGGTAAACTCCACGATTATAGTCTCTCCGGGCGTATATGTCGCTTTATCCGTTGTTGCGGAGAGATTGATATCGCTTTTTGCGTCGCTCGAATGCACACCGTGCGCATGGCATCCGGCGCAAGTGGATGGGGTTGGAGCAGGATGGCAGCTTACGCAGTTGCTATCGTACAAAGTTGGGGTGGCACCCGCGTTGCCGCTGTAGAAAAACAGCAGGACAAGGATCGATAGGCCGATGAAAAGGACGTTCCTCGACGAAAGACTGCCCGGTGTGAAGTACATACTGTTTTTCACCTCCGAAAGTTTTTAATGCGTCATGCAACGGGGAGCTCAAAACGTTGGAGTGAGATGTGGCAACTGCTAAGTAGGCATCACCTGGGTCAGGTTCAAACGAAATCACTGCTCAAGTTCACCGGAATACGCACTACACCAGCAAAGTTTCGGGGGGTTACCCTTTTCGCATTCATCCACGGGCAACCCCCCGGACCTTCTGGGAAGGCGGGTTAAAATCTTCACCCTCCCCCTGCGGATTTCAGAGACTAACTGTTTGAAGAGCTTTGGTAAGACAGATGATTATCGAGTGTCCCCTTTTGTAACCTTACCATTCATCACCAGGACCCTGTCGCCAACCTTGATCTGCTTTAAGCTCTCCAGATCTTTGTCCTTAATCTGCACTGTTTTTTCCATATTCATGTCATCCCGAATGGTTAACTTATTGCCATCAATTCTGGAAACTGTTCCTTTTATCTCCTGTGTCATTTCCTGTGCATGTGCTAAAAAGTTCATACCCACGACGACAGGGGTAAATACCATAATAACCAATGATACAAATAATAGGATCAACCTTTTGGTGTTCATACAATTTGCCTCCTTCATCGGTTTAAAAGTTTAAATCTTCCCCCCATGCGAGAGTTATAAAGGACTACAATGGGTGCGATCCCTTATAACCTTTATACCTTTCCTCACCTCCTTTTTTCTTTCAAAGTGCTGATACCCATGACCTCCTTTCTTTCCAAAGTTCTGCTATCCACGCAGACAGCAGCTTATTGGGGAGTTGTCTTATGATCGAGGCAATTGGCGTGCCAGAAGGGGGTGTATTTATTAACAACTTGATATTTAAAGGAAAATATCGATCAATGACCCGTTGAATTCCATCGAACAGGAATCCTGTTGTATGGATTAACACACATAAGGATATCCCTACGTGAATAGAATTTCATACACCAGGGGATGGGATAAGCTTTGGGGTTATTTTTTATCGGGATTTTTAAAATCTTCCGGGTTGAGGTTGAATTTTTTGACAAGGTTGTAAAAATCAGCACGGTATTTTCCTGCCAGTTCTGCCGCCTTGCTCACGTTGCCCTTGGTGAACTCAAGGAGGCGAACAATGTATCCCCTTTTAAACCCCTCCACTGCTTCTTTAAAGGGTTTTAACGGTCCCGCAGGCAGATCCTTTGCAGGGAGAATGATCTCTTCACGGATAACATCATCCTTGGTTATGGCCACAGCATGCTCAATGGTGTTCTCCAGTTCCCGCACATTTCCGGGCCAGTCATAGAGCATGAGCTTCTGTATAGCCATCGCCGAAATGCCTTTTATATTTTTTTTCATCATCTGGCTGATTTCCTTCAGGAAATGTTCTGCCAGAAGGGGTATATCCTCTTTCCTTTCCCGCAATGGCGGAAGATCGACAGGTATCACATGGATTCTGTAGAAGAGGTCCTCACGGAAGGAGCCATTTTTCACCTCGGCCTCCAGATCTTTATTGGTGGCCACGATTACCCTCACGTCCACTTCTACGGGTCTTCCACTTCCTAAAGGATAGAATTTCTTCTCCTGAAGAACCCTTAGGAGTTTTGCTTGAATGGAGAGGATCATATCTCCGATCTCATCGAGAAAGATGGTTCCCTCATGGGACTGGGCAAATAGCCCCCCATGGCTCCTTTTGGCATCGGTAAACGCCCCCTTTTCATAGCCGAAGAGTTCACTCTCCAGAAGGGTTTCAGGGATGGCAGCACAGTTGATGGCCACAAAGGGTTTATCTCTTCTTTCGCTGGCAAGATGGATTGCCTTTGCGATAAGTTCCTTGCCCGTGCCACTCTCTCCGGAGATGTAAACGGTGGAGTCGGTTCCGGCGATACGGGAGATCAACTCCAAGACCCTCTGCATCTTTCCACTTCTTGCAACAATGTTCTTGAAATCGTATCTCTCTTTCAGAAGACCCTCAAGCCTTCTCACCTCGTGGAAAAGCCTCTGATTCTCCATCGCCCTTTCTATCTGCAAAAGCAGCTCTTCGGGATCAAAGGGCTTGTTAAGGTAGTTAAACGCCCCCCTCTTCATAGCCTCTACAGCACTTTCAATACTTCCGTGGGCTGTGAGAAGGATCACGGGCATATAGGGATTGATGGAATGCATCTCTTCCATCAAAGAGATTCCATCCCGGGGGCCGAGCCTGAGGTCAACGATGGAAACGCCGAAGATCTCTTTCTTGGTTATGGCGATCGCTTCGACGTCATTGAGGGATGGGACCACTTCATACCCTGCCAATTCAAGCCTCATGGTGGTTAACTTTAAAAAGTTACTATCATCATCCACCACTAATATTTTTTTTGAAGACAAGGTATTTATTTTGAGAGTTCCTCCTTTTTTTCTTCTATCTCTATATCTACCTGCTTTGAATTCTTTATTGTATTGTTCAATTTCTCAATTTCTCTGTTTAAATTCTGATTCTCTTGAAGTATCCCTATCCATAATTTAGCCTGCACAGCGAAAGGACTCTCAGGAAACTTCATCAACAATTTTTTGAAGAGATTAATGGATTTCTTGTAGTCCTTTTTAGGATTATTATAATGACCGTAAATGAGCCCTATATTAAAAAGTGCTTCATCTCGAGGAGGAATGTTTTCATACAATGATAGGACTTTCTCGTTTTTTCTCAGAGACCCTTCGTAATCTCCCTGGTCAAGAAGTTTTTGTGCTGTGGTCAAGTCCTCACGGGACTCCCCTTTAACCGCCATTTCTTTCAGGGCAGCACAGCCAGTGAGCGAGATGAAGATCATGCAGGTAATTGAAAAATAAAGGTACAACCATGTCCTGATTCGCTTTCTACCCAAACCTTACCTCCATGAGCGCTTATGATATGTTTGACAATCGCCAGACCCAATCCGGTTCCCTTAATTTTCCCGTAGCTCGTAAGGGTGGCCTGCCTGAATTTATCAAAGATCGCGTTTAAATCCTCTTTCGGTACGCCGGGCCCAGTGTCCGCCACAGAAACGATCACCCCTTTTCCCAAAGGTTGTGCAGATATGGCAACATGACCTCCCCCTGGTGTAAATTTTACGGCATTCCCGATCAAATTCCTGAGCGCCTGAAGAATTCTTTCTCCATCCATTTTTACATGAGGCAAATCCTGAGGTATTTCCAATTTGATAACCACATTTTTGGCCATCGCCAGAGGTTCCATCCCGGAAACAGCTTTATTGATAAGGGACCTGATATCCGATATTTCCAAGTTGAGGGCCATCATCCCCGCCTCCATTTTTGACAGATCCAGCAGGGAATTGACCAAATCGATCAAACGGTTACTCTCTTCAGCTATGACGGTAAGAACCGTTCTCCTTTTCTCATTATGCTCCTCTCCTATGCCTTTCAGTAAGAGATTGGTCCCCTCTTTAATGGAGGCAAGGGGTGTACGCAACTCATGGGCCATCAATGAGAAAAAGTCGGACTTCATCTTTTCCATCTCGTTCAGTTTGTTGCACATGAGGTTAAAATCCTGCGCCAGACTTCCTATTTCGGGTGGAGAGGAGAGGTCTAAATTGCCCTCAAAATCCCCCCGAGCGACTTGCCTCGTCTTTTTCCTTAACAAGGAAAGGGGTCTGGTGATGCTCCGGGTAATGATGATGGAAATCATGATTCCCGTGAGGATAAAACCTGCACCCATTCCTGTTGCGATCTTATTGGTCTTTGCCCCGGATTCTCCAAGATTTCTTATCTTTTCATAAGTGTCCTGCTCTGTGGCAAGTCTTAAATTTCTCAGCCCCAATAGCATTTCGTCCACTGCTTTTTCCTTTTCTTCTTTATACCGATCCGGAGAATAGGGTTGCTTTTTCTTTATAAATTCCACTTCCTCATTGAACAAGGAGTTATAGCGCCCATGGTATTTTTTTATCCTGTTTAACACCTCTCTTTTATGTGGAGTATCTGCTACGGATATTGCCTCATCGATCCATTTACTGACATCCCTTTCAGCGAGTATAAACTGATTATGGAGTTCATTATCCTTTGTGATGATATATTTCCTTTCATGGCTGACCTGCGCGAGAAAGGAATCGGAAAGTTTTTGCTGATAGCTCCTCATGCTATTGTCCATCTGCAAAATATCACCGGTACCCCTATGGAAAAGGCCAAGCTGAAATATGGCATAGGCAATCACTGCCACCACTGGGATGGAGATGGAGAGATAGCCAATAACCATGCGGACAAAGATAGTCGGTCTCATCTTTTTTTATACTTTCCGTAATTCAGGAGATGGGAATATCCTTTTTCACCTGTCGCGACCTGGGGGACCGCCCCTTCCGGCCGCCTTCCATTGGGGCGAAACGTTGTTTCCCGCCCAATTCGCGAGACACGGGCCGGGTCCACGGGCATTCCGCCCGGCGAAACCTGTTCCCCATTTTCTCGCCGTCAGTATACTACTCTCGAAAATGGCGGAGACCTCTCGACGAGTCGCTTTCCCCAGTCATTGCTGGCCGACGTAAGGCCGTTTCGCCGAGGAGTTGAGGACTGGAGTCAGTTTCTCCCCGTGTCCGCTTTTCTCAGGGAAGATGAAAGAGGAACGATCTTCCCCTTGACTCGTATGCACCGAAGTTGCATATTGATGCATATGAGGACGACACTGAACATCGAGGCAAAATTGATCGAGGAGGCGGCCCGGCTCACCGGCGTCACGGAAAAGACCGCATTGGTCCGGATGGGACTTGTGGCGCTCATCGCCCGCGAAGGAGCCCGTCGCCTGGCGGATCTCGGGGGGACCGAAAAGAACCTCCGCCGGCCGCCCCGCAGGCGATCGGTTCGGGCCGCTTGATCCTGGTTGACACCTCCGTCTGGGTGGACCACTTCCGGCGCGGGAACGACCAACTCCGCTCCCTGCTCGGCGAAGAACAGGTTCTGGGCCACAGGTTCGTCCTGGGGGAACTCGCCTGCGGGAACCTGCGGAACCGGCGGGAGATCCTCATCCTCCTCGCCTCGCTGCCTCAGGCGCCCCTTGCCGGGCACGATGAAGTGCTCGGATTTCTAGAGAGCGAGAAGCTGCACGGGAAGGGAGTCGGCTGGATCGACATCCATCTGCTGGCATCCGCCCGCATCGCCCGCTCGCCGATCTGGACCCTTGACCAGCGCCTGTCCCGGACGGCGAAATCCTTCTCGATCGGGTATTAAGAAATCAATGTAACCAGCACAGCTCCTCAATCGGATGGACGTTGGCGGCGGGGATGCCGATGCGATCGATCAGGGCTTCCTTCCTGAAACCGTAGACCGTGAATCTCCCCCGGGGCGGGGCCGTTCCCCCGGACCGCATGGCGGACTTCCACGGCGTGGCGGAGGAGTACGCGCGGTCCCTGTCGGCGCTCTCCCCGACCGTCCACGCCGATGCCGGATCCCGGGGTGGTTCCGTGAACTGATCCGGCCTTGAAAAGCCCCCCTCGTTCCCGTAAAATGCCTTATTTGACACGCAATCGACCGGCCGGCGGGCACCCCGCGGGTGCGCCGGCGGCCAGGCCCGCCGCAACGGAAGTCGGCGAACCCCGTCAGGTCCGGAAGGAAGCAGCGGCAGCCGCACATCTCCGTGTGCCGGCGGTTCACCTGGCCGCCGGCGGACCCGCGGACGCGAACGCGCGGAACCGGCGGAGCCGCCGCAGGAGGGGGGCGCCCCAGTACGAGCTTCGCGCTGCTGGGGTACCCCCGCCGTAGGAAGAACGGGGGGCAAAGTGAGGCCGGCCTCCAGGGTTCCGTTCCCGCAGAGGCCGTGCACCGAGAGGGTCGATGCGCCGCCTCCGGCGAGGTGCCCGACCGAAGCGTACCCACGGCGGTACGGTGAGGGAGGGGAACGATGCCGGGGCGGATGCAGCGGGCCTCGAATGCCGGGATCTAAGGGAATGGAGCCTTGGAGGCCGGAGCGCAGCCGGGCGGGTTCACCGCACGGCGAGCCACGAACGGAGCCCCCGCTCTGAGGCGGTGAAGCCGGGGGAGGCATCGCGGCCGCGCCGCGCGGGAGCGCTCGTTCAATTCGCTGGGGGGGAGGGACGCGGAAACGATGGCCTACGAGGCGCTCGCGAGGAAGTGGCGCCCGAAGACGTTCGACGAGATCGTCGGGCAGGGGCACGTCACCCGGGCCCTCGCCAACGCCATCACTTCGGGGAAGATCCACCACGCCTACCTGTTCTCCGGCACCCGCGGCGTAGGCAAGACCACCTTCGCCCGAATCCTCGCCCGCGCGCTCAACTGCGAGAAGGGGCCCACCCCCTCGCCGTGCCTCACTTGTCCCTCGTGCGTCGAGGTCGGCACCGGAACCGACGTCCAGGAGATCGACGGCGCTTCCAACACCGGCATCGACGACATCCGCAGCCTGCGCGAGAACGCCGCCTACGCCCCCTCCCGCCTCCGGTACAAGGTCTACATCATCGACGAGGTCCACATGCTGTCCAAGCAGGCCTTCAACGGGCTGCTGAAGACGCTTGAGGAGCCGCCTCCCCACGTGGTGTTCATCCTCGCCACCACGGAGCCCAACCGGATCCCCGATACGATCCTCTCCCGCGTGCAGCGGTTCGATTTCCGCATGCTGACCGACGCCGAAGTGCGCGGGCGGCTGTCGGAGATGGCCCGCGCGGAAGGGATCTCCGCCGAGGAGGACGCCCTCGCCCTCATGGCGCGGTACGCCTTCGGATCGATGCGCGACGGGCAATCCCTCTTCGAACAGGCGGCGGTTTCCGGCGGCGGGAGCGTCACGGCGGCGCTGGTCGAGGGGATGCTCGGGCTGGTGGGGGTCGAGGCCGCGATCGACCTTGTCTCCGCGGCCGTCCTCGACGGAGCGGGGCCGGCCCTGTCCCGGTTCGCCTCCCTGCTCTCCCGCGGCGCGGATCTCAAGTACCTGTTCCTTTCCGTGATCGACGTCCTGCGCGACGCGGCCGTCCTCTCCTTCACCGGGCAGGAAGCGCTCCTTTTCCGCCACTCCCCGGCGTCCCTCGACCGGATGCGGGGGCTGACGGCGCGCCGATCCCGGGAGGCGTGGATGCTCCTTCTCGACATCGCGTTCCGGTCCGAGCGGGACGTGCTGGCGACCGAGTTCCCGCACCTCGGATTCGAGCTTCTCCTGCTGCGCCTTGCGAACGCCCAGGGGTTGCTCTCCATCGAGACGCTCGGCTTGCCCGCCGACTTGTCCGCCGAAGCGGCGGGCGCCGCGAAGGCGGAGGCGGTTGCAACGATGACGTCGACGACAGTCCCGGCGGCCACGTTCTCCCGCAAGCCGGCTTCCCGCGTCGACGCGCCGGTTGCCGCCGCCCATGCCTCGGCGACCGGAAAATCGGCCGAGGCAGGGGCCGCCAAAGGCGGATCGGCGAAGGGGGACACCGGCCTTTGGGACGCCGTGCGGCGCATCCTCGAGGGGAAGAAGAAGACCGTCCTGCTCGGCCTCCTCTCCCAGATGCGGGGAGAGATGCAGGGGAGCGAATTCGTCGTCGCCTGCGGACACGAGATGATGCTCGACCGGTTGAAGGAGAAGGACAAGTGGCAGCCGCTCCTCGCCGCCCTCGAGGAGGCGGCCGGGCGCGCCGTACCCGTCCGGTTGTCGGTTTCGACGGAAAAAAAAAGCCCGGAGCCTGACGGTGTAGCCGCGGGGGAGGCCGGCCTCGAGCGCAAGGCGCTCGAAGAGCCGGCCGTCCTCGAGATATTGCGGACCTTCGAGGGATCGGTTCTGGTCAAGGTGCAGCCCGCGCCGCCGGCCGAGATCCCGCGGAGCGGAGCCCCGGCGGACGAGGATGCGGGGGAGTCGGGGATCCCGGAAGAGGAGGCGGAATGACCGATTTCAAGGACCTGATGCGGCAGGCGCAGGAGGTGCGCGACCGGTTCCAGCGCCTCCAGGAGGATCTGGGGGGGCGCACCGTCGAGGGGTCGGCGGGCGGCGGGATGGTGGTGGCCGTCATGAACGGCCGCCAGGAGCTCCTCTCCGTGCGCATCGAGAAGGAAGTGGTCTCCCCCGACGATGTGGGGATGCTGCAGGACCTGGTCCGCGCGGCGGTGAACGACGCCCTCGCTCGCTCCCGGGAGCTTGCGGCCGCCGAGATGGGGAAGATCACGGGCGGGATGCTTCCGCCGGGGATCCTGTGACCGCCGTCTACCCGAAACCGCTGCGCCGCCTCGTCGTCCTCCTCTCCCGCCTCCCCGGGATCGGGGAGAAGACGGCGACTCGCCTGTCGATGTTCCTCCTTTCGATGCCGCCCGAGTTCGTCCGCGAGCTGGGGGCGGCCATCGCCGGGATTCCGGAATCCGTGACAAAATGTTCGAAATGCTTTAATATCGCCGACGAGGATCCGTGTGGATTCTGCGCGGACCCCGCGCGCCGGGATGACCTGATCTGCGTCGTGGAAGGTCCCACCGATATTGTCCCGATCGAAAAAAGCGGGGAATTCAAGGGACGCTACCATGTCCTCGGCGGGGCGATCTCGCCGATCGACGGGGTCATGCCGGACGACCTCCGGGTGCGGGAGCTCCTGGAGCGGACCGCCCGCGGGGGCGTTTCCGAGGTGATCCTGGCGACGAACCTCACGGCGGAGGGGGAGGCCACGGCGTCCTACCTGGCCGAGGTCCTCAAAGGCAGGAACATCCGCGTGAGCCGGATCGCCTACGGTCTCCCGATGGGAGCGGACCTCGAGTACGCCGACGAGATCACCGTCGGACGGGCGATGAAGGGGCGGCGGGAATTGTGAACCGATCGACAGGTACCGGATTATTCAAACGAGAGGGGCAGGGAAGATGACCCAGAGCGGCAAGGCGGTGAAACTGCCGGTGAAAAACGGCCTCGGATTCTTCGAGATCCGGATGGAGAGCATCGGCGGGTTGGGCGCGAACGTGGCCGGGAAGATCCTCACCGAGGCGGCGATCATCGGGATGGGGATGAACGGCGCCGGGTTCGCATCGTACGGTTCGGAGAAGAAGGGGACGCCGATCAAGTCGTTCGTGCGGATCTGCGAGGGAGACCAGCAGGTCCGGATCAACAGCCCGGTGGAGGAGCCGCACGTCCTGGCGATCTTCCACGAGGCGCTGGCGAAATCGGTTCCCGTGACCGCGGGCGCGGTCCCGGGATTGACGGTCGTGCTCCTGAACACCCGCAAGACGACCTCGGAGGCGCGGGACTTCCTGAAGCTCGAGGGAGGGAAGGTCGGCGTGGTCGACGCGATGGAGATCGCCATGGCGACCGGCTCCAGAGTGAACATGGTCATGATGGGCGCGATCATGAAGGCCGCCGGCTTCTTCGAATGGAAGGCGGTCGAAGAGGCGATCCTGGCGCAGTTCGGGAGGAAATACGCCTCCCTGATGAAGGCGAACATGGATGCGCTGAAGCGCGGGTTCGACGAGGTGAGGTTCGAGGAGTTCCGGAAGGACGGGAAATTCCCCCCCCAGCCGTTCCGGCGCGAGGAGCCGAAACTCGGCTACGAGACGGCCCCCATCGGCGGGACGATCTACTCGGTCGGGAACATGCGCTTCAAGGACCTCTCCACCAGCCGCACGGGAACGATCCCCCTCTTCATTCTCGACAAGTGCACCCGGTGCGGCGAGTGCGACATCACCTGTCCCGACTACTGCTTCGTGTGGGAGAAGGGGAAGGACCCCAAGACGGGCAAGGACGGGATGGTCCTGCTCGGGATCGACTACCAGTACTGCAAGGGGTGCCTGCGGTGCACCCACATCTGCAAATTCGGCGCCCTGGTTCCCGCCAAGGAAGCGGAGCAGGACATGGACAAGATCACCGTCAAGCACAAGTTCCTGAAATAGCGGTTTTTCCGAAACCATAAGGAGAAGGCGAATGGCGCAGACGGCGAAGAAGCGGAGCGGACGCCCCGCCCAGGTGATGGTCGTCCAGAGCGGCAACGAGATCGCGGCGACGGCGGCCAAGCAGATCAACTACCACGTCATGGGGTACTACCCCATCACGCCCTCGACGGAGGTCGCCGAGACCCTCGACGCGATGAAGGCGGAGGGAGAGC
>Ga0326597_10001082_pt1 | contig 45265 bp, 34 predicted proteins | sample RVTome_12_FD_203789 | JGI IMG/M metagenome (GOLD analysis project Ga0326597, IMG submission 203789) | Soil microbial communities from uranium-contaminated site in the Upper Colorado River Basin, Wyoming, United States - RVT100D185 | ecosystem: Environmental > Terrestrial > Soil > Contaminated >...
CTGACAGCCTCGGCCGCTCGACCGGGCGCTCGGGCGCGACCTGGGCCCACACCGGCGTCACCAGACAGAGACAACAGGTGACCCCTGCGAGGACAATCCGGCGGCCGAAACCCGGTGCAACACCGGTTCGCGCGAGGTCCGTCGCCGCAGAGCGGCAAAGGTTTGACGTAGAATGACTTCCGGCTGTTACGCGGCGGATCGGGCTCGTGGAGATGTCCATGAAGAAGCTCGTCCTCGGTTGCCTCGGAATCCTCGTGATCCTCGCCGTTTCCGGGGGCGTGCTGGGGTACGTCTACCTGGTCAGGCCCGCCCGGGAGTATCTGGCCGCTTTTCGAGAGATGGCGGCGATCGGGGACCTCGACGAGCAAATCTCGAACCAGGACGCGTTCGATCCGCCCGAGTCCGGTGATCTGACGCCGGAGATGGTCGACCGCTTCACGCGCGTGCAGGAGGCGGTGCGGGATGCGCTGGGGGCGCGGTTCGCCGATCTCGAGTCGCGCTACGCCGACCTCGAGGCCGCCGCGAAGGCGGAAGCGGGGCGTGTAAGCCCCGACCGGGTGATGGCCGTGTACCGCGATCTCGCCGCGGCCCTCGCCGATGCCAAGCGCGCGCAGGTGAAGGCGCTCAACGACGCGGGCTTCTCGCTCGCCGAGTACGAGTGGGTCCAGCGCCAGATGTACGAGGCCGCGGGCATCCTCGTGGCGAGCGTCGACCTCGACGCGTTGCGCCAGGCGGTGACCGACCGCGCCGACGGGCTGGAGGTGACGCCGTCGCCTGGCGCGGGCGAGGTGCCCGAGGGCAACAAGGCGCTGGTGCAGCCGTACCTCGAGAAGCTGAAGGAGTGGCTGCCGCTCGCCTGGTTCGGCCTGTAGGTCCAGCGCTACCGGCCCGGGGGCTTCTCCGCCTTCGGCTCACTTGGCGGCGGCTGCCAGAAACCCGCGGTGCCCGCCGCCTTCGCCGCCACCTCCCCGTGGAAGAGCGCCGCGTTAAAGACCACCTTGAACGTGCCGAAGGGCTGCCCGCGCCACTGCGGGCGGAAGCCGAGCAGCACCACGTGGCCCCGCCCGTGGCGCACGTCGACCGCGGCGGCGTAGCCGTTCAGGTGCTTCTCGCCCAGCAGGTAGCCCGACAGGAGCGGCGATCCGCGCTCGCGGTACTTCGCCAGCACCGTTCCTTCGAAGCCGGGGAGCGTCGTGAACGCCGGGCTCCGGTCGACGAACACGCTGGCGCGGCCGGCGAGACCGGCGGTGACCGGGTGCGCCGTGTCCACGATGACTTCCAGGATCGAGCCGTTCGCGAAAAACTGGTCGCGCGGGAGGCCGGCGACGACGTTGCGGACGGCGAGGTGCAGGGCGTCGATGGCGAACAGGGCGCTCGAGTTGAAGCAGACGAGCGTGCCGCCGTCGCGGACGAACGCGTCCAGCGCGCGGACGCCGGCGTCGCCGATCCCGCCTTCGTAGCGCGGCGGGACGGAGCCCTGCTGGAAGCCCTCCAGGATCGTCCGCGTGCGTTCGTCGGCGACCACGATCACGTCGAACCGTGCGCCGAGCGCGCCGGCCTGCACGCCGGCGTTGTCGAGGCTGGTGAACTCGAACCCGTACTGCTCCAGCAGCCAGCGGGTCCAGCCTTCGTCCATGCTCGCGGTCCAGGGCCGGAAGAGGCCGAGACGCGGTTTCGCGATCCGGATGCCGGTGGCGGTGCCGGCGCGTTCGGCGCGCAGCGCGAGCGACTCGACCCATTGACTCATGGTCGCGTCCGGCGCGCCGGAGATCGCGTAGCGCCCGCGCCCGTCGAGCGCCACCGTGGCGCCGGCGCGCCACGCGGCGTTCACCGCGCGGAACGCGTTGTTCTGCGCGGCGTCGACGACGAGCACCGGGCCGCTGCCGGTGGCCCGCGCGGGCAACGGCCGGAGGCCGGCGGCGACCGGGTCGGTGTCGAATCCGGCGCCGGGCACGCTGTCGAACGGCGCCGCGTCGGGGTCGCCCGCCGCGCGCCAGTCGGCGGCCTGACCCGCGACGGGCGTCATCGCCGCGCGCGCCGCCTCGTCGAGGGGCGTGGTCGCCGCGATGACCCGCACGTCCATCTGGAAGGGGAGCGTCCACCCGGCCGCGTCGTAGGGTTGCTCGGGTGGGCCGTCCGGGTACTCGCGCAGATCGGGATAGGTCTGCACCCCGAGGACCTGCCGGGCGAGCGCGGCGAACTCCTGGTCCATCGGGATGACCCAGGTGCCGGCCGGATGGCGCTGGCCGTCGATCGTCGCGGCGGCCGAGAGCTGCGACACGCGGAGGCCGTTGAACGCGAGGCGGCGCAGCAGCTCGACCGGCGCCACCGGGTCGCGCTGGTCCTGCGGGACGAGGTAGGCGTAGGGCGGCTCCGCGGCGTACCGGCGGATGGCGTCGCGTCCGCCCTGGTAGCGGTTGTAGAGCAGCTCCTGCTTGTAGCGTGCGGCGTAGTCGAGGACCGCGGTCGAGGCGGTCAGCATGTAGTCCACGGCGTCGCGCAGCCGCCACCACCCGCCCTTCCAGGGGCTGGGGTAGAGCGACTCCGAGCGGAGGCCTGTGCGGTCCCGCGGAAAGTCGGCGATCGTGTAGAAGTGCGGCGTGGCGTACCGGTACAGCGCCGTCTCGGTCCAGAACGCCGCCGTGTTCTTCAGCATCGGCATGTAGTCCACGTAGCCCGGGTACCACGCGTCGAAGCCGGTGCCCATGTGCGTCGCGCCCACCTGCCCGCGCTCCTCGAGCGCCTGCGCGATGAGCATGCCGATCGTGTTGACGGTGCGCGACATCAGCGGGTGCACCTCGGTGGCGATCGGCTCGGCGAACGGCGGCAGCCAGATCCGCGTCGGGAACGGCGAGGACTGGTGCTGGACGTAGATGATCTGCGGCTCCCACTCGCGCCACGTGCGCGCGAGCACCCGCGACTCGATCATGTTGAGCATGTACGCGTCGCGGTTGTTGTCATGGCCGATGTACTTCTGGTAGAGGCGCGGCAGCGGCGCGATCTCGTACGGCCCGCCGACGTTGCCGCGGTACCACTCGACCACGATGTTCTGCCCGTCGGGGTTGACCGAGGGCCAGAGCATGAGGACGACCTGGTCGAGGATCCGCGCGATGCGCGGGTCGTCGGCGTTGGAGACGAGGTCGTAGGCGAGCTGGATCGTGTGCTGCGCGTGCGCGACCTCGCTGGCGTGCAGCCCGCCGTCGATGTGGACGAACGCCTTGCCCTCGGCCGCCAGCCGCCGCGCCTCGTCGTCGGCGAGGCCCGCGGGATGCGCGAGCCGCTGCGCGATCTGCCGGTACCGGTCGAGACGGGCGAGGTTCTCCGGGCTCGAGATGACGGCGAAGTACCACGCCCGGCCCTCCGACGTCCGGCCGGCCTCGACGAGCTGCACCCGATCGCTCGCAGCGTCGAGCCGCTCGAAATAGGCGAGCGACTCGTCGTACGTGGCCAGCTTGAAGTCGGCGCCGACGCGGAAGCCCAGCACCGATTCCGGCGTGGGCAGCGCCGCCTGCGGCGCGCCCGGCGCCGCCCCGGCGACGACCGCCCCACCGGGAATCCCCGCCGCGACCACCGCCAGCGCCAGACATCCGATCGTCATCACCAGTGCGCGCGTCATGAGATGAGCCTCCAGGGGGAAAATTCTGCGCAAAAGGCGGACCGTGCGCGGGATGCGCTGGGGGTGCGGGTACGCCGCAGCGCGTGCGCACGAGCCGGCGTCAGTCCGGTCGCACGGCAAGCGTCAATCCGTGCGCACGATCCGCCAGCGCCCCGCACGACGGTCGTCCCCCTCTACGGTACGTACGCGACGGCATCAATCTCCACCCGCAGACCCGGATGCGGGAGCGCGGCCACCTGCACGGTCGTGCGCGCCGGCTTGTGGCCGGCGAACATCCGCTCGTAGACGGCGTTCATCTGCTGGAACTCGCGCATGTCGACGATGAAGACGCCGCAGCGAAGAACGTGTTGCAGGCCCGACCCGGCGGCCTCGAGGATCGCCGCCACGTTCTTCAGCACCTGCTCGGTCTGGGTCTCGATGTCCGGGCCGGCCAGCCGACCGGTGGCCGCGTCGGTCGCCCCCTGACCCGACACGAAGATCAGCCGCTCGAAGTCGATCCCTGGGGAATACGGGCCAACCGGCCGGGGCAGGCGATCACTGGTGATGACGTGATGAGACATGCAACTATCCTTCGACGCTCATCGCACTCCACATCCCGACCACGGCGTCGCGGAGCGTGGCGGTCGTGCCGTCGTAGACCCGATCGAAGTCGCCGGGGGCCGCGGACGCGTCGGGGAGCGACGGCGCGGCGACCGGCGGGCCGAACCAGACGCGCACGCGGGGGCCGGACCACGGCAGCAGCGACCGCCAGCGGAACCCGCGGCCGCGGGGCCACACTTCGTACAGACCGTCGATGGCGACCGGGACGATCGGCGCCCCGAGGTGCGCGGCCAGGATGGCCGCGCCCTTCTTGAACGTCTTCGGCTCGCCGTCGATCGCCCGCTCGCCTTCCGGAAACAGGATCAACACCTTGCGCTGACGGAGGCCGAACGCGCCCGCCTGCATCGCCCTCAGCAAGTTGGAGTCGGGGTCGACCGGGACGACGTTGATCAGCCGCGCGAGGCGCTGGCGGAACGGCGACTCGAAGTACTCGCTCGCGCCGACGAAGAAGAGCTGCCGGAACGTCCGGAACGGCAGCACGCTGACGAGCAGGAACGCGTCGAGGTAGCTCTCGTGGTTCGGGCTGATGATGCACGGCCCGCTCGCCGGCAGGTGGCCGCGGCCGCGCACGTCGAGCCGGTACAGGACGCGCGCCAGCGCGGCGCCGAGCCTCACGATGGCGAACAGGGTGAAGGCCAGGGCCGTGCGCGGTGCGACCAGCTCGGCCAGCCGCGCGTCCGGCGCCGCCGCGGCGGCGAGCAGCGAGTTCCAGACGTCGCCGCGCGCCGCCGACGCGTCGTCGCGCGCCAGGGCCGACGGCCGCACGGCCTCGACCAGTTCGCGGACCGTGAACAGCGTTTGCCCGACCTCCGGCGCCACCCGCGTCCCGAACACCTGCTCGAGCCGCGTGAGCAGCTCGACGCGCTCCATCGAATCGAGCCCGAGATCGAGCTCGAGGTTCGCCTCGGGCCGGACCACGACGCCCGCCGGCGCGCTGGCGGCGATGGCGGCGAGCGCCCGGGCCACGTGGGGATCGGCCGCCCACGTCAGGTCGCCCGCGCTCCACGGCCGCTCGTCGCCGGCGCGCGCCCGGGGGCCGCGCTCGCGGATCTCGCGCTCGATCGCGAACCGCTTCAGCTTCCCGGTGGTCGTGCGCGGCAGCGCCTCGAGCCGGATGTCGTAGCTCTGGACGCGCTTGTGGCTGGGCAGGCCGACCGACAGCCCCTCGATCTCGAACCGCAGGATCTCGCGCGTGTTCACGATGCGCCGATCGCGCATCGCGTCGAGGTCGGGCACCACGACGGCGTGCAGCCGCTCGGCCGCCGGCTCGTCCTCGCGCGTCAGCCCGAGCACGCACAGCTCGCGGATGAACGGCGATCGCCCGTAGTGCGCCTCGATCTCCTCGGGATAGATGTTCTTGCCCGACGCCAGGACGATGACCTCCTTGCGGCGCCCCGTGATGTACAGCCGGCCCGACCCGTCGAGCCGGCCGAGGTCGCCGGTGTGGAGCCACCCGTCGTCGAGTGCCGCCTGCGTCGCGTCCGGACGTTCGTAGTAGCCCGCCATGATGATCGGGCCCCGGATCGCCACCTCGCCGTCCGCACGCTCGTCGTCGCCCCCCTCCTTCGCGAGGATGCGCACGTCGACGCCCGGCAGGGGGTGACCCACCGAGTCGGTGCGGCGGTCGCCCGGCCGCGTCAGCGCCGCGGCGCCGGACGACTCGGTGAGCCCGTACGCCTGCAGGATGTCGAAGCCGAGCCGGTGGAGCTCGCGACCGATCACCGGATCGAACCGCGAGCCGCCGGTGATGAGCAGCCGCATGCGAGGCCCGAGCACGCGGTGCACGCGCGCGAAGAAAAGCCGGCCGAGGTTCAGTCGGAGCCCGGTGCGGAGCCAGCCGTTGAGCGTCAGGAGCGTCCGGAAGCCTATCCGTTCGAATCGTCCCGCGGCCGCCACCTCGTGCATCACCCGCTGGTGGATCAAGTAGAAGAACTGCGGCACGCAGACGAACGCGGAGATCTGCCGCTCGGCCAGCGCGCGCAGCAGCTCGCTCGTGTTCACCTGCTCCAGAAAGACGACGCGCGCGCCGACGGCGAGCGGCAGCAGCAGGTTGGCGACCTGGGCGAGCGCGTGGAAGAGCGGCAGCACCGACAGGACGGCGTCGCGATCGTCGACCCGGACGACCTGGAACACCGCCTCGCGCTCGGCGAGCAGGTTCCCGTGCGTGAGCACGACCCCCTTGGGGTCGCTCGTCGTGCCGGAGGTGTAGAGGATGACGGCCGGGTCGGACGGCGTCGCCGGGCAAGGCGGCACCCGGTCGGGATCCAGCTCCCCCTTCGCGTGCCCACGCCAGACGTCGTCGAAGCTGAACAGACCGTCCGTCCGCCCGGCGAGCAGCGCGAGGCCGCACTCGGGCCGCCCGCGCGCCGCCAGCCGGCCCACGGCTTCGACGGCGACGGGCGCGTAGCGCGCGCTCGTGAAGAGCAGCCGCGCCTCGCAGTCGGCCAGCAGCGTCTCGACCTGCGACGCCTTGTAGGCGGTGTCGAACGGCACCGCGACCGCGCCGAGCCGCGCGACGGCCAGGTAGGCGGCGCACCACCGGCCGTCGTTGTCGGCGAGCATGGCGACGCGGTCTCCGGGGCGGCAGCCGCGAGAGGCCAGCCAGGCCGCACCCAGCTCGGCCATACGGTCGAGGTCGCGATAGGTCATCGCTTCGACACGCTCGCGCCGCTGCACCTCCACCGCCGTGTGGTCCGGAAAACGGCCGACCGCCGAGGCAAACTGCTCGTAGAGGTTCTGCATCTGCTGCCCGGACGCGCACCGGGAGCGTGCAGGATAGCCCAGCGCGGCGGCCGACGCCAAACACCGGGGACGACCGGCCGTCCATCCGGTCTATAATGGAGGCTCTTCGACTCCAAGGAGTAGCAGCCGATGATCAAGTTCCTGGCGGTGTGCGCCGGGCTCTCGACGCTCGCCGTGGCGGCGGCGACGTGGGCCGCCGGCGCGGGTGACGACCTGAAAACGGGCGAGATGGCCCCGGCGTTCACGCTGAAGGCGAGCGACGGGAAGACCTACAGCCTCACGGATCTGAGGGGGACGACCGTCGTCCTCGCCTGGTTCCCGAAGGCGTTCACGGCCGGGTGAACGGCCGAGTGCAAGTCGCTCCGTGCGAGCGGCGATCTCATCCGGCAGTTCGACGCGACGTACTTCATGGTGAGCGTCGACACTCTCGAGGACAACACGAAGTTCGCCCAGATGCACGAGGCGGATTTCCCCATCATGGCCGATCCGGACAAGACGGCGGCGGAGGCGTACGGCGTCCTCGGACGCAGGGGCTTCGCCAACCGGTGGACGTTCTACATCGGCCCCGACGGCACGATCCTCGACATCGACAAAGCGGTCAAGACCGCGACGGCGGGCGAGGACATGGCGGCGAAGCTGGGCGCGCTCGGCGTCAGGAAGCGTATGTAGCGCAGGGTAACGGCGCTCTCCACGTGTCTCGGCCGCGACGCCCGTGGTGGCCGGTTTGACCCGTCCACCTAGACCGATCGGCGGGCTCAGCGCTTGCTGGGGCCCTTGCGGCGCGGCCTGACCGGCGTGGTCGCCTTCTTCGGTTTCTTCGACCGAGTCGCCGGCCTGGTCCGCGCAGGCGCAGCCACGGGCTTCGCGCGAACCGATTGCGGCTTGGCGGGTGTGGCGATGTCGATCCCGAACATCTCCGACAGGTCGCCTTCGTGGAGGACCCTCCCGGCCTTTGGTCCCTTCCTGCGCGGCGCCAGGCCTTTGCCGGCCCTCGTGATGAGATCCTGGTGAGCGACCTTGCGCAGCGCGAACAGGAGGTCGGGTTTCTCGTCGAGCCGCGCGCCGATGCCGTAGAGCACCGCCGCGATGTGCTTGCACATCGAGGCCCAGTCGGGACAACTGCACGCGAACGCGATCTCCCTGGGCGACGGGAAAAGACCGGTCTTCTCCTGGCAGAGGCGCGCCATCACGCCCCGGGAGAACCGCCCCTGCAGCAGCTCGACCAGCGAGTCGATGGCACCGCTGCAGTCCCGGCAGACGGCGTTCCAGCGCGGCCTGGGGACCGCCGCCACGTTCACCTCGACCTGATAGAGGTGAGACCCGCTCACGAGCGCCGTCACCGTGCCCGGTGCGATCTGCAGATCCACCACCGAGCCGTTCCGGACGTAGGTCCGGCCGCGCGGCAGCCGGTTCGCGAAGTCGCTGTAGCGCTCGAGGTTGTCGCACCAGGCCTTGCCCCAGAACGTCTTCGCGATCGCACGGCCGTCGATGACCACCGGCGACGTCTGCCGCCCTTTCTTCGCGAGCCGAGCCAGCGCGCGCGCCGCCTGGGCACGACGGGCGGCGACGGGGACGTACGGGTTCCAATCGTAGTAGTACATCGTCAGTCCTGCGAAGCGGCATGAAGGTCGAGCGCGACGAGCTTCAGGAGTTCCTCGTTCTTTATCTCGGTCAGCAGCAGCTCGGCGCCACCCTCCAGCAGATCCTGCGACAGCTGCCGCTTCGCGTCGATGAGCTGATCGATCTTCTCCTCGACGGTCCCCCGACACAAGAACTTGTGCACGAGGACGTTCTTGGTCTGGCCGATGCGGAACGCCCGGTCGGTGGCCTGGTTCTCCACCGCGGGATTCCACCAGCGGTCGAAGTGAATTATGTGCGAGGCGGCGGTCAGGTTGAGGCCGGCGCCGCCGGCCTTGAGCGAGAGCACGAAGAACGGCGCCCCCTCGTCCTCCTGGAACCGCCGCACGAGCGCCTGGCGATTCCGCACGTTGGTCCCCCCGTGCAGGACCAGCCCGGGCCGCCCGAACACCGATCCGAGAAACGCGGCGAGTGGCGAGGTCACCTCGCGGAACTGTGTGAAGACGAGCGCCTTCTCCTGCTTCGCCGCGATGACGGCGGCGATCTCCCGCAGGCGCGCGAGCTTCCCGCTGTCGGCCTCGGCCCACCGGCCGTCGCCGAGCCACTGCGACGGGTGGTTGCAGATCTGTTTGAAGCGCATCAGAAACGCCAGCACGACGCCGCGGCGCTTGATGGCATCCGCGGCCTCGAGCGTCGTGTCGAGCTGGGCGGCCAGCTCCTTCACCGCCTGCTGGTAGAGCGCGGCCTGCGCGCGCGTCAGATGGCAGTACGCCTTCACCTCCGTCTTGTCCGGCAGGTCGGCAATGACGGCCTTGTCGGTCTTCAAGCGCCTGAGGATGTAAGGACGCACCAGCTCGCGGAGCGGCGCGTAGGGATTGGTCGGCCGCGCCACGAGACGCTTCGCGAAGCTCGTGAAGTCCTTGCTCGAGCCGAGGAGCCCCGGGTTGATGAAATCGAAGATCGACCAGAGGTCCCCGAGCCGGTTCTCGACCGGTGTGCCGGTGAGCGCGATCCGCGCCTGCGCGTCGATCGCTTTGGCGGCGCGCGTCTGCCTGGCGCCGGGGTTTTTGATCGCCTGCGCCTCGTCCAGCACCGCCAGCGACCATCGGATCTTCAGCAACCCTGGGTTTCGCAGCAGCGATCCGTAGCTCGTCATCACGAGATCGACGCCGGCGAGCTTCTCCCGGTCGAGCGCCCGCAGCTCGGCGGCCGGCATTGCCGACGGATGCGCGACGAGCGTCCTCACGCTCGGCGCGAAACGCTCGACTTCCGCAATCCAGTTCGCGAGCAGCGACGCGGGCGCCACGAGCAGGCTGGTCCGCCCTCCACCATCCCCGCTCCTGCGCCGCACCAGCATCAACGCCAGCACCTGCATGGTCTTCCCCAGGCCCATGTCGTCGGCAAGGCACGCGCCGAGGCCCAGCGTCGAGAGCAGGTGAAGCCAGCGCAGGCCCACGTGCTGGTACGGCCGCAGCTTCGTCTGGAGCTCGTCGCCCGGCTCCACCCGCGCGAGCACGTCGGGCCGACGAAGCGCGTCGAGCGTGGCGGCGAGCCAGGGGCCGGCGACGACACGCGACCACTCGGACGCGGCGTCAATCGCCCGGTCGCCCGACACGTTGGCGCCCGCGAGGAGACGCATCGCCTCGGCGAAGCTGACGCCGCGAGCCGTCGCCGCTTGCTCGACCGTTCGAAACTCGTCGAGCATGCGAGCGAGCTTCTCCCGGTTCACCTCGACCCATCGCCCGCGGAGGAGGTAAAGGCCGTCTGATGCGGCCAGCAGCTTCTTGATCTCCGCGGCAGTCAGCCGCTCGCCGTCGAGCGTCACCTCCATCCGGAAGTCGAGGAGTCCACTCGCGCCGAGACCCGACGGCGCCTTGCCACCGACGGTGGCCGTTACCTGTGGGCGCGGCGGACGGTTCGCCCGCCACGTCCCCGGCACGCGCACGACGACGCCGGCTGATTCAAGGAGCGGCAGATCCGTCAGGAGCTGGAACGCCTCGCCGGGCGTCCACCTGAGCGGGTAAAAGATCTCGCCGGCCTCGACCATCGCCTTCAGCCACGCGCACTGCTCCGCCGCGCGCTGCACCGGCACGAGCAGCGACAGGAGCTTCGACTTGTTCGCCGTGCCCGCGTACTCGCGCAAGGCCTGGCCGAGCGGCAGGTGCTGGGCCTTCGCGTGCGCCGACAGGCGCGTGGTGTAGGTCGCCAGGAACGCGAACGGCGCCTCGTCATCGCGTGTGTTCTCGGCGAGGTTGAAGTGGACGCGGCCGACCAGATGCCAGGCTGGGTTCTTGCGGTTGAGAAAGTCCTGTACCGAAGCCTTCGATTCGGACAGCTCAAGGCGAAACGCCTCGTCGAGCGCGTCCCAGAGCGTCCGCAGCACGAACGCGGTCAGGTACTCCGCGCCGGTCATCGGCGGCCCGGCCAGGGCGAGCATCTCGAGGTCCTCGGTCGATGGTGACGGGATCTCCGCCCGGACGCCGCGCTCGCCGATGTCCGGCACCGTGCAGACGGCGGTCACGTAGCGCGCGCCGAACTCGCGCCAGTAGCCGAGCGCGGGCGGCAGGACCGTGCCCACCTCTCCGGCGCCGAGTTGGAGGAGACCGTGACCGTGGCCACGCGCGAAGGCGCGCTGGAGCCTCGAGGACACGTCGGGCGACAGCGCCGGTGCGTCGTCCACCGGCACGAGCAGTAATCGGCCGTGAGGCGTGAAGATGGGGCCCAGCCGCGTGGGCGTGCTCGTCACCATGACCGTGGGCTCGTACTGTAGTGCAGGCGTTCGAGCCTGCGCTACACGTGAGGCTCGGCGGTAGTGGTCTATAGAACCACTACCGGCTCGGCCCGCGCTCACCGCTTCGTGTACCGAGCCTCGCTCGTGCGGTCCCAGGTAGCGCCTGCGCCGGTCGAGTGTGCTGTGGCACGTGCTCGACAAGCACCTCGACGGCTCGTCGCGGCTGACCCAGCGGGCCGAGTTCGAGGCCCGCGGCGTCGTGGGACGGCTCTACTGGTACGCGCTTCCGCCGGTGCACGCCATCATGTTCGCCGGCATGATTCGGGCGATTCGCCCGTCGTGGCCGGTCCGCGGCCGCCCGTGCCCCGGGCTTGACAAGCGGGCTCCCGGGGCCGAGATTTGGGCAGAGTTCTCCGGTTCCCTCAATCGGGCCCGCCGCCCCTACGTGCGCCCAGCAAGGAGGACGAGATGGCCTTTCGCCTCCGGCCAGCCCACATGAACGCCCGTGTTCTGACGGTATTCGCCCTCGTTTCGCTACCGTTGCTCGGCCTCGTGATCATCGTGACGCTGGGGATCGGTCAGGCCCGGCTCCGGAACGCGTTCGGCATGCAGCTGTCGCAGGTGGCCGAGCAGACGGTTTCGGCGGTCGACGCCTATCTGTTCCACCGGTTCATCGACGTCTCGTTGATGGGGCGCACGCCGATCGTCCGGGCGGCGTCGGCGCGCGCGTCGGCGGAGCGGTTCGACGCCGGCCGTGTGCGCGAGATCGATCGGCAGTGGCAGCAGTCCGGCGGCAAGTCCCCGGAGGTGGCGGCCGTGATTGGCAACCCGACCGCGCAGTTCCTGCGCGACCAGGTCCAGCACGATTCGATCTACCGTGAGATCCTGCTGACCGATCGGTACGGCCGGCTCGTGGCGGCGTCGAGCGCGACGACCGACTACGACCAGTCGGACGAAGACTGGTGGCTCGACGCGGCGGCCGCCGGCCCCGGCGGGCGCGTCACCGTGACCGACGTGCGGTGGGACGACAGCGCGCGGGTCTTCGCGCTGGAGATCGCGGTCCCGGTGCCGACGCCGTCGGGCGACGAGCTGGCCGGCGTGCTGAAGGTCGTCGCGGACATCCGCGAGATGCTCGCCTTCGTCTTGAGCGCGCGGATCGGCGTCACCGGCGAAGCCACGCTCGTACGCCCGGACGGCTCGATCGTGTTCAGTCAGCGGCCGCGGCAGGCGGACGCGCAGTTCTTCGCCGCGACGCTGCTGCGCGAGCGGCTCCTGGCCGTCGACGCCGGCGCGCCGATCTACAACCTGGCCTTCACGGCGAGCGACGATCAGGGCGCCCGCTACGTCATCGGCGTGGCGCCGAGCCAGCTCGGCATGAGCTACCCGAACCTGTCCTGGCTCGTCGCCGTCTCGCAAGCGGACGCGGAGCTGTTCGCCCCGGTGCGGGCCCAGGCCATCTCGCTGCTCATCGTGATCGCGATCGCGACGATGGTCGTGCTGGTGTTCGCGCTGTGGTTTTCGATGCGGCTCGCGGCGCCGCCGCTCGATATCGACATGAAGCTCGTCGAGCATCCTCCGGTGGCGCGGATCGCCGACGAGGAGACGGGACGGTAGCGGCGGCCCCGGGCTAGTGTCCCGTTACCGTGATTCGTCACATAATTCGCGGGCGGGGCATCCCGGCTGGCGGCGTTGCTCCTCCCTCAAATACGGCCTGTATTCTCGGTCGTCGCGCCTTGCCAGCCGGGCGCCGCGCTCCGCGACTTATGCAACGAATCACGGTAACGGGACACTAGCGGCCGTCGCGCTCGAACAGCCGGGCGATCTCGTCTCGGGCCGGCGGCTCGAGCGGGGACACCCGGCCCGCGCGCTCGATGGTGAGGCCCTCCGCGGCCGGCCGGACTTCGGCGACGGCTGCGGCGGGCACGCCGTGCGCCGCCAGCGCGGCGACGATCGTCGGCGCGTCGCCCGGCGCGGCGCCGACGAGCAGCGCGCCCGAGGCGATGAGGGCGAGCGGGTCGAGGTCGAGCGCCTGACAGATCGCCGCCGTTTCCGGGAGAATCGGGATCCGGTCGCCGAAGGCGCGCAGGCCCCGGCCGGCCGCCGTGGCCATCTCGGCCAGGCCGGCCAGCACGCCGCCTTCGGTCGGGTCGTGGAGGCCGTGCACGTCCGCCGCGGCCGCCGCGGCGAGCGCGGCGTCGACCACGCTGATACCCGGCTCCTCGAGCAGGCCGGCGGCCCGGTCGAGGAGCCGATCCGGCACGCGGCCGGCGAGCGCGGCACGCCGCTCGAGCGCGAGGATCGCGGTGCCTTCGATCGCGGCGCCGCGTGTGAGCAGAAGGACGTCGCCGGGTGCGAGCCGGGCTTTCGAGACCAGGCCTGACGTGGCGACCTCGCCGAGCATCTGTCCGACGACGATCGGCCGGTCGAGCCCGACCGTGATCTCGGTGTGGCCGCCGGCGACGGTCGCCCCGAGCGCGTCGCACGCCGACAGGACGTCGGCCATGATGGCGTCGGCCATGGCCGCGGTCGCCGACGTCTCGGGCAGGAGCAGGACGGCGAAGAACCAGCGCGGCCGGGCGCCGAGCACCGCCACGTCGTTCGCGTTCACGTGGACGGCGTAGGACCCGATGCGATCGGTCGCGAACGTCACCGGGTCGGTGGCCACGACGAGCGCCCGGTCGCCGAAGTCGATCACGGCGGCGTCCTCGCCTGGGCGGGGCCCGACGACGAGGCGCGGGTCGTCGCGGCGCAGACGGGCGAGCAGCGACGCCAGGTCGGCGGCGGGCAGCTTCCCGGCGGCGAGCTTCGGCGCCATCGCCGCTATCTTACCGGCGGCGGCAAGAAGGGCCGCCGCGATTCCGGCGTGGACCCGCCGGGTCCCCGCGAAGCCAGGCGGGCACGTCACGATTTTCGGCCCGGAACGCCCCGGTCCGGGCCGATTCTGCGGCACGGGTTTTGCCGTATCCGAGGGCAGGTCAGGGAAGGGGGTAGGCGATGGTGGAGATCGCCCGTATTCGGACCGCCAGTCCCCCCCTCGAGGTCGGTACCGGTTCAGGTTTCGCCGGCGTGGAGCGACGGAACCGGGCTTCGAGGGAGCTACTGGTTCGACGCGTCCGGAACGAGTTCGAGGAGATGCCGGGCCTGCGGCTGACGTTCGGGCAGGCGAGGCTGCTCTTCGGGCTCGAGCCGGGGTGCTGCGTGCGCATCCTCGGCGTCCTGGCGGAGTCGGGCTATCTCATCCGTTCGAAGGACGGCACCTACGGTCGGCGGGATCTGGTCGCGTGAGACGTAGAGCCCCCGCTCCCCGGGCTTCGCGGCTCCCCGATCGCGCCCGACGCGTCGGCGTGTCGCTGTCGGTGTGTCCGCCCGCCTGACCGACGCACCCGTCCTCACCCGCGCCGCGCGATCTCCGCGGCGATCCACCTCACGCCTCGTCGTCGAGCATCTGCGGGACGAACGCTTCCTCGAGCTGGCGATCGCGTCGGCGCACGGCCGGATGCAGCACGACTTTCAGCACATCGTCGCGGTGGCTGGCGACGAGGTCGATGGCCTCGTGGATGTCGTCGAGCGCGAAGCGGTGGCTGAGGAGCGGCGTGAGGTCCACGCGGCCGGACGCCACCAGCGCCATCAGCCGCCGCATCCGCTCCCGGCCGCCTGGGCAGAGCGTCGTGAGAATCCGCTTGTCGCCGAGGCCGGAGGAGAGCGTCTCGGTCGGCGCGACGAGCTTGCCGGCGTAGACGCCCAGGCTCGACAGCGTGCCGCCCGCCCGGACGGCGCGGAGCGCGGTCTCGAACGAGTCCTGCTGGCCGAGCGCCTCGATCGCGACGTCGGCACCGCGGCCGGCGGTCAGACGGCGGATGATCTCGAGCGGGTCCTGTTCGTGAAAGTCGATCGTGACGTTGGCCCCCAGGCGGCGCGCGAGCAGCAGCCGGTCGGCCAGTCCGTCGACGGCGATGACGAGCGCGGCGCCGCGCAGGCTGGCGCCGATCGTCGCGCACAGGCCGGTCGGGCCCTGGGCGAAGATCGCGACGGCGTCGCCGATCTTCACGCCCGCGGCTTCGACGCCGGCGAGGCCGGCGGAGAAGATGTGCGGGACGAGCAGCACGTCCTCGTCGGACAGCTCGGCGGGGATCGGCGCCAGGTTCGCCGCCGCGTGCGGGACGAGCAGGTACTCGGCCCACGCGCCGTCGATCGTGTGGCCGAAGCGCCAGCCGCCGCTGACGCCGCCGCACTGCGACGAGGCGCCGTTGAGGCAATAGAAGCAGTATCCACACGGCGTGATCGCGCCGACGACGACGCGCTGGCCGACCTCGTAGTCGGCGTGGAGCCCGTCGCCGAGCTCGTCGATGATGCCGACCGGCTCGTGCCCGAGCACGAGGTCGCGCCGCACGTGGTAGTCGCCGCGCACGATCTTGATGTCGGTCGGGCAGATGCTCGTCGTCGTGATGCGGATGACGGCTTCGCCCGGGCCGGGCGACGGCTTCGGCCGATCTTCGATCTCGAGATGGTCCTTTCCCCGGAACACCACCGCTTTCATCGTGCGCATGGGGCTATCCTCGCAGGGCCGCAGGCGGCGGCCTGCCGGAGGGTTCGCAAGGCAGGTGCCAGCGCCGGCACGGCCGCGCCCGCGGCCGTTTGCGGGCTCCGCCGCGGCGCCGGGCGGGCCGCGCCGCCGGCCGGCGCCGGGATTCCGGCGTCCTGGGCAGAGGCTGCGTGGCGCCGGATGGAGGTAGAGTGAGTGGCGGAGGGGACGAAGTGACGCCCGACCAGTCGACGTTCAGCGACGCGGACTTCGAGTTCCTGATGCAGCACGACTCGGACGTCGTGCTGCGCGACGGCTCGACGCTCCATTTGCGACCGATTCGTCCCGGCGATCGCGAGCGGGTGGCGGAGTTCTACCGCCGCCTGTCGCACGAGAGCCTCTACTTCCGCTTCTTCACGGTGCCCAAGCTCGAGGGCGAGAAGCTCGATGCGCTCATGTCGGTGGACTACGAGCGCCAGTTCGCGATGGTGGGGGACCTGCGCGGCCGCATCGTGGCCGTGGCGGGGTACTCGCGGGCGCCCGACGCGCCGGACCGGGCGGAGGTGGCGTTCGCGATCGCCGACGAGCTGCAGGGTCGCGGCGTCGGCACGCGGCTGCTGGAGCGGCTGGCGGAGATCGCGCGCGAGCAGGGGCTCTCGGCGTTCGACGCCTACGTGCTCGGCGAGAACCGGCGCATGATGGACGTCTTCCTCGATTCGGGGTACGAGGTCGGCCGGCGGCTCGAAGGCGGCATCTTCCACGTCGCGCTGTCACTCGAGGAGACCGAGGCGCACCAGGCGCGCTCGGCCGCGCGCGCGCAGCAGGCGGCGAGCGCGTCGATGCGGCTGCTGTTCGAGCCGCGGGTGGTCGCGGTGGTCGGCGCGAGCCGGCAGCGCGGAAAGATCGGCGCCGAGGTGTTCTTCAACATGCGCCAGTCGTTCCAGGGCGAGGTCGTGCCGGTCCATCTCGACGCGGCCGAGATCGACGGCGTGCCCGCTTTTCCGTCCGTGTCGGCGATTCCGGGCGACGTGGACCTGGCCGTGATCGTCGTGCCGGCGGCCCGCGTGCTCGCGGTCGTCGACGAGTGCATCGCGAAGGGGGTGAAGGGCGTCGTCGTGATTTCGGCCGGGTTCAGCGAGACCGGCGGGCGCGGCCGCGATCTCGAGACGGCGCTCGTCGAGAAGATCCGGACCGCGGGCATCCGGCTCATCGGTCCGAACTGCATGGGGATCATCAACACCGACGAGCGCGTCGGGCTGAACGCGACGTTCTCACCCATCTACCCGCGCGCCGGACGGGTCGCGATGATGACGCAGAGCGGCGCGCTCGGCGTCGCGATCCTCGACTACGTGAACCAGCTCAATCTCGGCGTCTCGACGTTCGTGTCGGCGGGCAACAAGGCGGACGTCTCGGGCAACGATCTGATCCAGTTCTGGGCGGAGGACCCGCGGACATCGGTGATCCTGCTGTACCTCGAGAGCTTCGGCAACCCGCGGAAGTTCAGCGAGATCGCGCGTCGCGTCGGCCGCGACAAGCCGATCGTCGTCGTCAAGGCCGGGCGGTCGGGCGCCGGCCAGCGTGCCGCCTCGTCGCACACGGGGGCGCTCGCGACCAGCGATGCGATCGCCGACGCGCTGTTCCGTCAAGCCGGGGTCATCCGGACCGAGACGTTCGAAGAGCTGTTCGACGTCGGGATGCTGCTCGCGCACCAGCCGCCGCCGCGCGGCCCGCGCGTGGCGATCCTGACGAATGCCGGCGGCCCGGCCATCCTGGCGGCTGACGCGTGCGAGGCGCACGGCCTGGAGCTGCCGACGCTCGGCGACGCCACGGTCGCCGCGCTCCGCGCCTTCCTGTCGGAGAACGCGAGCGTGGCCAACCCGGTGGACATGATCGCGGCGGCCGGCCCGGACGAGTACAGGCGAGCCCTCGAGGTGCTGCTCGCCGACGACCGCGTGGACGGCGTGCTGGTGATCTACATCCCGCCGGTGCTTGCCGAGGCGGACAACGTCGCTGCCGCGATCGTCGAGGGGGCGGCGCACGCCAGCGGCAAGACCGTCGTCGCGACCTTCATGGGCGCCGAAGGCGTGGCGCCGAAGCTCGCGTCCATCCCGGCCTACATGTTCCCCGAGTCGGCCGCCATCGCGATGGCGCACGCGGCGGACTACGGCGCGTGGCGCGCGCGGGCGGCCGGCCGCGCGCCCGAATTCACCGACATCCGCAGCGACCGCGCGCGGCGCGTGATCGAAGGGGCGCTCGTCCGGGGCGGCGGGTGGCTGACGCTCGTCGAGGCCCAGGATGTCGCGAGCGCGTTCGGGATCCCGGTCGCCACGGCCCGGCCGGCGCACTCGCTCGACGAGGCGGTCGCCGCCGCCGAGGCGATCGGCTTCCCGGTCGCGCTGAAGGCCGCCGGCCCGACCATCGTCCACAAGTCGGACGTCGGGGGCGTCCGGCTGAACCTGCGCGACGCCGACGCCGTGGCCGCGGCGTACCGCGGCCTCGACCGGAAGCTCCGCGATCAGATCGCCGACGTGTTCGTGCAACAGATGGTGCCCGGCGGCGTGGAGATCCTGATCGGCGCCGTCGACGACCCGACCTTCGGTCAGCTCGTCGCGTGCGGGAGCGGCGGCGTGCTCGTGGATCTGATGGCGGACACCGCGTTCCGCATCCATCCGCTGACCGACGCGGACGCCGCCGACCTGGTGCGCGAGTTCAAAGGCAGCGCGCTCTTGGCGGGCTATCGCGGCCGCGGCCCCGTGGACGCCGCCGCGCTCGAGGAGACGCTGCTCCGCGTGTCGGTCATGCTCGAGGTCTGTCCGGAGATCCAGGAGCTCGACATCAACCCGCTCAAGGTGCTGGCCCGCGGCGTGCGGGCCGTGGACGTGCGGATGCGGGTCGATCGACGCCCGCCGCGGCCGCGGGGGCGGCGGATTCAGTACTGACGCTCGAACGCCTCAGGCGACAGGCCGCGGGCATGGCGTGGACATTAGGTAGCCTTTCCCAGCTCCTCCACCTGCGGCTCGCCCGGTCGCACGGTCAGCACGGGGCAGGGCGCCTTGCGGACGACGCGCTCGGCGACGCTGCCGAGCAGCATGTGGGCGACGGGCCCGCGGCCGTGGGTGCCCATGACGATCAAATCGATCTTGGCCTCGGACGCGTAGGTGAGGATCTCGACGAACGGGTGGCCGACGCGCGTCACGCAGGTGACGTTGGCGCCCGCCCCCTCCGAGGTCAGCTGGGCGAGCTGCGCCTTGGCGTCCTGCTCCCAGCGCTCGAGCACGCCGGCGAGCGACACGCCGAACGCCTCGGCGGCCCACGGCTGCACGTACGGGTCCTGCACGACGTGCAGCAGGTGCACGGCGCTCCGGAACGCCTCGCCGAGCGCGCAGGCGTAGCGCTGCGCCGCGGCCGAGGCGTCGCTGAAATCGGTCGGTACCAGAATCGTCTTGATGGTGATCATGACGCGTTCGTTGGCGGGCGCCGGGCCGACGCCCCGCGGACCCTCGCGGGCATCTTGCGGCGTCTCTTCGAAAAAGGCAAGCGGCGTGCCTCACGCGATCGGCAGCGACAGGATGACCCGCGTGCCGCCCCCCTCGGGACAATCGATCGCGAGCGTGCCGCCGTGCCCTTCGACGATGCGCCGCGCGGTCGGCAGGCCCAGGCCCGTGCCGCGGTGCTTCGTCGTGAAGAACGGTTCGAAGATGCGCTCGCGCACGGCGGCCGGGATGCCCGGACCGGCGTCGCGGATCTGGACCTCGCACCGGCCGTTGGCGGCGGCGACCGAGACGTCGATCCGGCCCTTCCCGCCCAGCGCCTGTCCGGCGTTCATGAACAGATTGAGGAACACGCGCTGCAGCTGCCCCGGGTCGGCCTGCACGATCGCGTCATCACCGGAGAGCGTCACCTCGACGTGCTCCATGCCGGGGTCGCGCTTGAGCTGGTGGACGGTGTCCTCGATGAGCGGCAGGATCGGACCGGTTGCGGTCTTCGGCGGTTTCGGGCGCGCGAAGAGCAGCAGGTCCTGCAGGAGGTCGTTGAGCGAGTCGAGCCGCTCCTGCACGTCGGAGACCACGGCACGGTCGCGGCTGTTGGCGGGCAGGCGCGCGCCGATGATCTGCAGCACACCGCGGATGCCGGCCAGGGGATTCTTCACCTCGTGCGCGACGATGGCGGCCATCTCGCCCAGGCGGGCCAGCGTCGTCTGCTCCCGAAGCAGCGTCTCGGCGCGTTTGCGCTCGGTGATGTCGCTGCGGATCGCCATGTACTGGAACGGCAGCGCATGCTCGTCGAGGAACGGGACGATCGTCGTGTCGACCCAGTAGAGGGCGCCGTCCTTCGCCCGGTTGCGGATCTCGCCGCGCCAGATGTTGCCGCGGCTGATCGTCTGCCACAGGCCGCGGAAGAACTCCTTCGGGTGGTACCCGGAGTTGATGATCCGGTGATCCTGACCGAGCAGCTCCTCGCGGGAGTACTTCGAGATCTCGCAGAACTTGTCGTTGGCGTACTTGATGCGGCCGTGTACGTCGGTGATGGCGACGATCGCCGACTGGTCCAGCGCGGTCTTGAGAGCTTCGAGGTCCTTGAGCGAGACCTGGAGCCGCCGCTCGGCCTCGTGTTTCTCGGTGATGTCGGTGCCCGAGCTGAGCGTTCCGCCGACCGCGCCGCCCTCGTCCCGCAACAGCGTGTTCTGCCAGGCGATCAGCCGCTCGCTGCCGTCGCGCGTGACCACGGAGTTCTCGAAGTAGGCGAGTTCGCCCGACTCGGCCGTGACGGCGCGGTGCATTCGACGCAGGTCTTCGCGGATCCGCTCCGGGATGCAGCGGTCGAACCAGTCGATCCCCAGCAGCTCGTCCTCGTTCCACCCCAGCACCGCGCAGCCCCGCCGGTTGATCATCACGATCGTGCCGTCGCGATCGAGCGCCAGCATGATGACCCCGGCCACGTCGAGGTACTGCTGCGTCGTCCGCGCTTCCTTGTCGGCCGCGTCCTGGGCCCGCTTGTACTGCCACGCGAGGCCGGCCGTGATCCAGATGACGACCACCGACAACGCCCGGTTGATGATGCCGATGTCGAGGTGCGCGTCGGGGGGCACGAAGAACGCGCTGAGCACGATGAGCACCGTCGCCACCCCGGCGGCGAACAGCGCGAAGCGGTCGTCGGCCGCTCGCAGCCCCAGCAGCACGACGATGAGATAGAGGGTGCCCGTGGCGATCTCGAGCGGCACCCACAGGCTGACCAGGAAGATGGCCGCGGTCAGCGTGACGGCCAGCAGAATCAGGCCCTGGCCGGCCGAAACCGGGCGGAGCGGCGTGCGAGAGGGCATATGGCGCGAGATTTGAAGGACCTCAGGCGGTGACAGGAATCATGGGCGCGGCGACACCGTTCCCTTCACGGGAACGGCCTGAAAACGACGGTGGCGCCGCTGGCCCCGCCTGGGAAATATTCTCCATGCAGCCGGGAAAATCCTCGCACCCGCACGTCCTCGTCGTCGATGACGAGGCGCTCATCCGCTGGTCCCTGGCTGAGAGCCTGACCCACGCAGGGTACCACGTTCTGGAGGCGCCGGACCGCCAGAGCGCCCTCCGGTACCTCGACCGGGCCCCGGACGGCGTCTGCGTCGTGGTGCTGGACCTGCGCCTGCCGGACTCACAGGACCTCGGCCTGCTCCGCCACATCCGCCGGATCGCTCCGCGGTGTCACGTCATCATCATGACGGCGTACGGGACCCCCGAGCTGGTGGACGAGGCCCTGCGCGACGGGGCCTTCCGTGTCGTCGACAAACCCTTCGATCTCGACCTGATGATCGGCATCGTCGGCGAGGCCATCGCCGGCACCGCACGCTAACCTTAGCCCCCAATGCGTCAAGATCAGTGTTAGTTCCTGGTGCGTGCTTGGTGCCTGATGCTTGGTCCGTGCCCCGCTGCGGGCGGCCGCAGCGCCCTTCACCGGTGGTGGCCGGAAGGGAAGCCGCCGTCCGGGGATGCCGCACCCGGCACCAAGCACCAAGAACCAAGCACTGATCGCTTTTTGTCACATCGAGGTTAGGCCCCCACGCCCGCCCCAACGGACCGCCCGGCCGGGGCGCGTCCGACGTCCGCCAAGCCGGTATAATGCGGCGATCATGCCCAACGCGACTCTCCTCGTCGTCGACGACGAGCAGCTGATCCGGTGGTCGCTCGTCGAGCGGATGCGGCAGGACGGGCACGAGGTGCTCGAGGCCGGCACCGGCGCCGAGGCGCTGGAGCGCTGTACGGACGACGTGGATCTCGTGCTGCTCGACTTCCGTCTGCCGGACGCCGACGGGCTGACCCTGCTGCGCCAGATCCGGCGGCAGCATCCCGACGTCGTCGTGATCATGATGACCGCCTACACGAGCGTCGACACGGCGGTCGAGGCGATGAAGGACGGCGCGTATCACTACGTCGGGAAGCCGTTCAACCTCGACGAGGTGGCCGTGCTCGTCCAGAAGGGGCTCGAGACGAACGCTCTCCGGCGCGAGGTGCGGGCGCTCCGGGCGAGCCAGACCGAACAGTACGACCTGGACAAGATCGTGGGCGAGTCGTCCGCGATGACCGAGCTCAAGGCCCTGCTCACCAAAGTGGCGGTCAGCCCGGCGTCCACGGTGCTGCTGACGGGCGAGAGCGGGACGGGCAAGGACCTGGCGGCCAAGGTGATTCACTACTTGAGCGCGCGCGCCGGTCGGCCGTTCATGAACATCACCTGCTCGGCGCTGCCCGAGCCGCTGCTCGAGTCGGAGCTGTTCGGCCACGAGCGCGGCGCGTTCACCGACGCGCGGCAGCAGAAGCGCGGCCTGCTCGAGTCGGCCGACGGCGGCACGGTGTTTCTCGACGAGATCGGCGAGATGGTGCCGGCGCTGCAGGCGAAGCTGCTGCGCTTCCTCGAGGAGAAGGCGTTCAAGCGCGTGGGAGGCGCGGCGGACGTGCGCGTGGACGTCCGGGTCGTCGCTGCCACCAACCGCAACCTCGAGGAAGCCGTGGCGCAGGGCCGGTTCCGCGATGATCTCTACTACCGCCTCAACGTGCTGCCGGTCCTCCTGCCGCCGCTGCGCGAGCACCCGGGCGACATCCCGCTGCTGGTGACCTACTACGTCGACGCGTTCAGCCGGGAGTTCCGGAAGCAGGTCCGGGGCGTGACGGCCGACGCGCTCGATCGGCTGCAGCGCCACGGCTGGCCCGGCAACATCCGCGAGCTGCGCAACGCCGTCGAGCGTGCGGTGCTGCTCGCCGAGACCGACCGCCTCGGTCCCGAGCAGTTCCCGATGCTGTCGGCGAAGCCCGTCACCTCAGGCTTCGAGCTGCCGCCGACCGGCGTCAAACTCGACGAGCTGGAGCGGGACCTGGTGGCCCAGGCGCTGGCCCGATCGGGTGGCAATCAGACGCGGGCGGCGGCGCTGCTCGGCCTCAATCGCGACCAGATTCGCTACAGAATCGAGAAGTTCGGCCTCGGGCGATCGTGACCGTTTTCCCGCGATTCTCGCCCTCGACCGCGGAATTTTCCCCAGCTTCGCCGTCCCTTCCGGTGGCACTGCCGGGAATCCGAAGCCTTTCAGCCCCTCCGATGCCGTGACCCTGGCACGCCGGTTGCTGAATTCTCGGCGGGTGGTTGCCCTTTTCACGCGGGTTCCCCGGGCGGCGCGAGTCGATCGCCGCGCCGGTGGCGGCTCGCGGGAGACCCAGCATGGTGACTCGGGAACGCGTGGAAGCGGTCCTCGAACGGGTCCGCCCGTTTCTGCAGGCCGACGGGGGGGACATCGAGCTGCTCGAGGTGCAGGGCAATAGCGCGAAGGTGCGCCTGACCGGCATGTGCGCCGGCTGCCCCAGCGCGCACATGACGCTCTACATGGGCGTCGAGATGGCGCTGCGCGAGGAGATCCGCGAGTTCGAGGAGCTCCACGTCGTCTGACGAGGAAGCCGATGCGGACACCGATCGCCTTCTCGATGGACGACGTGGTGGTGGGACAGAGCGCGCGGATGCGCGCCGTCTTCGACTTCGTGCGCGTCATCGGCGACAGCCACAGCAACGTCCTGGTCACCGGCGAGAGCGGGACCGGCAAGGAAATCATCGCGAACGTCATCCACGCCTCGAGCCCGCGCCGCCATCAGCCGTTCGTGCCGGTGAGCTGCGCGCTTTTCTCGGACACCCTCATCGAGACCGAGCTGTTCGGACACGAGCGCGGCGCGTTCACCGGCGCGATCAAGGATCGCCCGGGCCGGTTCGAGCTCGCGCAGGGTGGCACGATCTTCCTCGACGACATCGACGACGTGCCGCCGTCGGCGCAGGTGAAGCTGCTGCGCGTGCTGCAGAACCGCACGATCGAGCGTGTCGGCGGCACGCGGACCATCCCGGTGGACGTGCGGGTCGTCGCCGGCTCGAAGCGCGACCTGACGCGGCTCGTCACGGCGGGCGGGTTCCGGGAGGATCTGTACTACCGGCTGAACGTGCTGCCGATCGTGCTGCCGCCGCTCCGGGAGCGGCGCGAAGACGTGCCGGTGCTCATGGAGCACTTCCTCCGCCGCCACTTCCGCAGGCGGGGGGAGGAGATGCCCGAGATCGCGGCGGTGGTGCGGCAGGCGTTCGTGCAGTACCCGTGGCCGGGCAACGTGCGCGAGCTCGAGAACGCGTGCGAGCGGATCGCGCAGACCTGCCTGTGCGGCACGGTGCGCATCGGCTGCGTCGCGTCGAGCGTGCTGTTCCAGGGAGACGGCCGCGCGCCGGAAACCGCCGCGGCGCCTCCGGCGGACGACCCGTCGCCGCACGCGCTGTCGCTCGACGACCGGCTGCGCGAAGTGGAAGCGAACCTGATTACCTGGGCGCTGAAGGTGAGCATCGGCAACAAGTCGAAGGCGGCCGAGCTGCTCAACGTCAAGCGCTCGACGCTCGGCGATCGCATCAACCGGTGCGGACTCGGCAGGCTGGTGTCCGAGACGGGGAGCGAGGCGCCGGTGGCCGTGGGCGGTATGTCGTGATCGCCCGCGGCGCGAGGGAGTGAGTGGTGAAAGAGACGACATACGGACTGGGCATCGAGCTGGCGACCGGGTTCGACGATGCGGTTTCGCGCGTGACCGACGCGTTGAAGACCGAGGGCTTCGGCGTGCTGACGACGATCGACGTCAAGAGCACGCTGAAGCAGAAGCTCGATCTGGAGTTCCGGAAGTACGTGATACTCGGCGCCTGCAACCCGCATCTGGCGAGCCGCGCGCTCCAGGCGGAGCTCGAGATCGGGCTCCTGCTGCCGTGCAACGTGATCGTCTACGAGCTGGAGGGTGGCCGAACGGCCGTGTCGGCGATGGCGCCCCTGCCCGCGATGGGCATCGTCGGCAATCCGACGCTGACGGACGTGGCGACCGAGGCGGACCGCGGGCTTCGGCGCGCGCTGTCGTCGCTCGAAACGGCCTAGCAGCGCGACGACAGGGACACCCCATGCCGGATCGAGGCTCGTTCTCCATCGACTCGGTCGTGGTCGGCCGCAGCCCCCGGATACGCGCGGTCTTCGACTTCGTGCGCGTGATCGCCGACAGCGACAGCAGCGTGCTCGTCACCGGGGAGACCGGCACCGGCAAGGAGCTGGTCGCCAACCTCATTCACTATTCGAGCGCGCGCCGGCACAAGCCGTTCGTCCCGGTGAGCTGCGCCATCCTCACCGAGACCCTGATCGAATCGGAGCTGTTCGGCCACGAGCGCGGGGCGTTCACCGGCGCCATCAAGGATCGGCCGGGCCGCTTCGAGCTGGCCGACGGCGGCACGATCTTCCTCGACGACATCGACGACATCCCCAACTCCGTGCAGGTGAAGCTGCTGCGTGTGCTCCAGAACCGGACCGTGGAGCGCGTCGGCGGAACCCGCGCGATCCCGGTGAACGTGCGGGTGATCACCGGCTCGAAGCGGAACCTCAAGCAGCTCGTCGCGGAAGGCAAGTTCCGCGAGGACCTCTACTACCGCCTCAACGTCGTCCCGATCGTCCTGCCGCCGCTCCGGGAGCGCCGCGAGGACATTCCGATTCTCATGGACCATTTCCTGACGCGCTACTTCCGCGAGCGCGGCGAGGATGCCAAGCCGACGGCCGCGGCGGTGCGCCAGGCGTTCCTCGGCTACGCGTGGCCCGGCAACGTGCGGGAGCTGGAGAACGCCTGCGAACGCGTGGCGCAGACCTGCACCTGCGACACGGTCCGGCTCGGCTGCGTGCCGGCGAGCGTGCTGTTCCATCCGCAGCTCGAGGTCGCCGAGCCGGTCATCGACGTGGCCGTGCCGCAGCCGGCGGTCTCGCTCGACGAGCGGCTCGCCGAGGTCGAGTCCCGGCTGATCACCTGGGCGCTCAAGGTGAGCCACGGCAACAAGTCGCGCGCGGCGGAGGTGCTGAAGATCAAGCGCTCGACGCTCGGCGATCGCATCAAGAAACTCGGGCTCGATCACCTCGAAGTCAACTGACGAAAGGCCGGCAGGCGCCCGCAGCCGGCCGAGGGCGACCCGCGCCGGGAGGCCGGATCTGCGCGTGTTCGAGCGGGCCGGATTGGTGGTATCGGTGTTGCTTTCTCGATCGGACATGGACACTGTCGTCGCCCGGCGCGCCGCGACGACTGGCGGCGCCTTCCGCGTCCAGGTGCTTGGCGCCGACGCCGACCCGGTGCCACCGGCCGACCTCGCCCGGCTGTTCCCCGAGCTGCGTCCCTTCTCGCCGCGCTTCGACCGCCTCGCCCAGTCGGCGCGCGTCGAAGTCTCCAGCGACGAGGCCCTCGTGGGGCTCGCCATCTACCTGCGCGCCGAGGACGAGCTGCGCGTGCCCGAGCTCGCCGTGAGCCCGGGCCCGCACAACGGATCGCGCGAGGTTCTCCATACGCTGTTCGACGCCCTCGAAGTCGCCTGCCTCGCCGGCGGACACCGGCGTCTCGTCGTGACCCCGCCCCCCTCCGCGCTCGCGATGCTCCAGCGCCGCGGCTACGAGCTCATCCGCGAAGGCTGCGCGGGCACGTGGCTCGAGAAGCGGTTCCGATGAGGGCGAGCTGACGCGGGCCGTTCCGAGGGCGAGCTGACGCGGGCCGTTCACAGGGCGAGCTGACGAGTGCCGTTTCCGAGAACGACACGCGCCAGTTCCCGTTGAACGGTAACCGAGGCTCTCGTTGAACGGCCCGCGAAAGCGCCCGTTGAACGGCAAGCGAGGCGCCCGTCGAACGGCCCCGGCCTGCCCTAGGTCATGGCCAGATCTTCGAGTCCCTTGCGGTCCAGGACGACGAATCCGTCCTTCTCGGTGTGGACGAGATGCTGCTTGCCCCAGCGGCTCATGATCCGGATGCACGTCTCGATGGTCGTGCCGGTCATGTCGGCCAGCTCCTGCCGTGACAGCGGCAGGGGAATGAAGACGCCCCCGCGATCGGGCCGCCCGTTGTCGTCTGCCAGCTTGAGGAAGAGCCGGGCGAACCGGGGCTCGACGCGGCCGCCGGTGAGCTCCGCCATGCGATTGGTCAGCTCGATCAGGCGGTGGGTGAGGCCCAGCAGCAGGCCGCGGACGAGCGACGGATGCTGCTCGAGGAGCGCGAAGAACTCGTGCCGTGGCACCAGGACGCAGACCGTGTCCTCGATCGCCACCGCCGAGGCGGGAAACGGCCGGCCTTCGTAGACGGCCACCGCACCGAAGGGGTCGCCGACGCCGAAGACCTCGAGGATCACGTCCTTGCCCGCCGGCGTGGACTTGCAGATTTTCACGCGGCCGCGCGCGATCGTGTAGAAGAAGTCCGACGGCGAGCCCTCGTCGAAGATGACGTCGTTGCGGGCGTAGGCCTTGACCCGCGACACGGCCGCCACGCGCGTTCGGTCCTCGGGACCCAGCTTGCGAAAGACGGGTATCGTACGGAGCAGGTCCTCGGGGGCAGCGGGCATGCGCGGGATCATACTCCGACCTATCGCCTGACTGGCAGCTCCAGGGCAATCCGGCGGATTCCCGTCATGGCTGCGCGAGCGACCCCTTCGACCTGACGGATTTTCGGCACTTGCGTTGGATTTTTCCACGCTAAGGAGCTCGGAATAGCCGGAAAAGGGGCAGCCTGTTACGATTCTCAACGGCATGACCTTTGCTGTCCGACGGCGTGGTCCCCTACCGGGGAGGGGGGTGGGATCCCGTGGGTTCCCGCGCGCCAAGCACCGATATACGTCTACACGTCGCGGCCGCGTCCCGAGGCCGGGGGAGAGGAGACTAACATGGGTCGCTTCAAGCGGAACCTCGGCCCCGCGGTTCCCATCGCCGGCGCGCTGGCGATGTGGATCGTGGCCGTGGCGACCGTGCCGGCGGAGACGGGGCCGGCGGTCCCAGGGCCGCAGAGCGGCGCGTCGGCGCCGGCGCAGGCCAGCGGGTACGTCGGGGCAGACACCTGCATGACGTGCCACGAGGACCAGGCCACGAAGGCGAGCTACGCGGACAGCCCGCACGCACGGGCGGCGGATCCGCGTTCGCCGGCTGCGGCGTACGGTTGCGAGTCGTGCCATGGTCCGGGCGAGGCACACGTTGAGGGTGGCGGAGACAAGACGCAGATCAAGAACCCCAACACGCTACGGTCGAGCGACGTCGCGGAGATCTGCTTGACGTGCCACAACCGGGGCGAGCCGGCGGCCTGGGACGGCAGCCAGCACGATGGGAAGAACCTCTCGTGCGTCACGTGCCACAGCGTGCACGAGGCGAAGTCCGAGGCGTCGCACCTGAAGAAGACCGGCGTCCTCGAGACGTGCGGCCAGTGCCACCGCGACAAGCTGATGAAGCTGGACAAGTCGGGGCACATGCCGGTGCGCGAGGGCAAGATGGACTGCGCATCGTGCCACAACCCGCATGGCTCACGGAACAACGTCCGGCTGCTGCGCGAAGGCAACTCGGTCGGCGAGGCGTGCACGAGCTGCCACACCGAGAAGCGCGGGCCCTTCCTGTGGGAGCACGCGCCGGTGCGCGAGAACTGCGCGACCTGTCACGACCCGCACGGGTCGTCGAACGATCGGATGCTGGTGGCCAAGCTGCCGTTCCTGTGCCAGCGGTGTCACGTCCACACGCGGCACCCGAGCACGATCTACGACAACGCCGTGATCAACACGAACACCCGCATCTTCAACCGCGGGTGCGTGAACTGTCACCAGAACCTCCACGGGTCGAACAGCCCGTCGGGTCACACCTTCCTTCGGTAGGGCACAGGAGACCTTGAGATGCGCATTAGAATCATCGCAGTGATGACGGCGCTTCTGCTCGCCTGCGCGCCCCTCGCGAAGGCCCAGCAGCAAGCCACGGACGTCGTGGGCACCAAGTCGACCGGCTCGTTCGATCTCGGCGGCCGGGTGTCCGACATCAGCGGCGACGGGGCCCGCTACCAGCGGTATCGGGATCTCGGGGACGGCGGGTTCCTCGACAACTTCACGTGGTCGGTGCAGCGCAACGGCTGGTTCGTCGACTTCGGGGCCAAGAACGTCGGCTGGAAGGATCAGTTCTTCTCCGGCGCGTTCCTCAACCCGGGCAAGGCGAAGATCTCGTTCACCTGGGATCAGATCCCGCTGCTCTTCAGCCGGACGACCGAGACGCTCTACCGCAACGAGGGCGGCGGCGTCCTGCGGCTGGACGACGACATCCAGCTGGGGTACGAGACCGGAGCCCTGAGGCTCACGGACGTGCTCGGGCGCGCGCAGGGGGTCGACACGCGGTTCCGCCGCGACACGGCGACCTTCGACGCGAGGTTCACGCCGGCGACGGATCTCGACGTGACGTTCAACTTCAAGACCTTCAAGAAGGACGGCAGCATGCCGTGGAGCGCGTCGTTCGGCTTCAGTGCCGTCAACGAGATCCCCGTGCCGATCGACCAGCGGACGACCGAGTTCACGGTGGGCACCGAGTGGGCGAAGCCGGAAGGCTCGCTCGGGGTCGGCTACCTCTACTCGAAATTCGACAACCAGATCGAGACCCTGGTCTGGGACAGCCCGTTCAAGCTCAACGACTCGACCAATTCGTCCGCGTATGTCGCTGGGAACGGCACCTCGCAGGGCCGGCAGGCGCTCTGGCCCGACAGCACGTTCAACCAGGTCCACGTGAACGGGTCCTACAAGCTGGCCGGTCGCAGCCGGTTGAGCGGCTATTTCGCCCTGGGCTTCATGGATCAGAACGCCGCGCTGATCCCGTACACGATCAACACGGCCATCCCGACGCTCCACCTGGACCGGAGCACCGCGGAGGCCAGCGCCCACACGACCACCGCCAACGTCAACTACGTGGCACGGCCGAACCGGGACGTGACGGTGACTGCCCAGTATCGCTTGTATGACTTCGACAACCGCATGCCCGAGTTCCACCGCGAGGAGTACGTGCGGTTCGACCAGGTCATCGAGGAGTCGGAGGCGAACGCCCACCCGAACAGCATCAAGCGGAACTCCTTCGACATGGACGTCAGCTTCAACGGTTTGCCGTACTCGTCGGTGAAGGTGGGGTACAGCTTCCTGGGCGCCGATCGGGAAGCGCGCATCTTCGAGACGACGCACGACAACGTCTTTCGGGTGGCGTTCAACACCGTAGGGAACCAGTACATCACTCTCCGAAGCATCTACGAGTACTCCAAGCGTTCGACCGACGGTTTCCTCGAGGAAGAGCTCGAGCACGTCGGCGAGCAGCCAGGCATGCGGCACTTCGACATCGCCGCGCGCAACCGCAGCCGTTTCAGCGCGGTCGTGACCCTGATCCCGGTGCAGGTGCTGATGGTCAACGGCTCACTGGCCTACGGGAAGGACGACTACACGGAGACGGAATTCGGCCTCCAGGACAACAAGCACCAGCTGTACACGGTCGGTTTCGACGTCGTGCCACGCGACGAAGTGTCGTTCGGGATCAGCTACGGACACGAGATCTACGACTCGCTGCAGAACTCGCGGCAGGCCAATCCGGGCGCGCAGTTCGTCGACCCCTCGCGCGACTGGTCGACGACCGGAAACGACACGACCAACTACGTGATCGCCACCTTCGACCTGCTGCGGGCCATCCCGAAGACGGACCTGCGGTTCGCGTACGACTGGAGCAGCTCCAAGGCCACGTACGTCTACGGCGCGGGCAGCGTGGTCCGAACGCTGCCCGACGGCTCGACGGTGTCGCCGGCGCTGCTGGGCGGCATCGAGCAGCTCCCGCCGATCACGAACGAGCTGACCCGGGCCTCGGTCGACCTGAAGTACTTCTTCACGCAGCACGTTGCGGGGGGGATCGTCTACTGGTACGACAAGTACTCGGTCCAGGACTTCCAGCTGGCCAACGAGAAGATCGGCACCAACGAGCTCGCGAACGCCTACTTGCTCGGGTACCTCTACCGGCCGTACACCGCCAACACCGTGTGGCTGCGGCTCTCCGTGCTCTGGTAACGGCATCCTGCCAGCGGCGGTCCGGGTTGACCGGACCGCCGCGCATCGTCTCTCTCTCTCCTCCTCCTCTTCACGTTCAGGGTCAAGGCCGCCGCTGGGGCGGCCGTGACACAGCTTGTCCGGACGGACCACTCCCAGGCCGATCGGCCGATCGCGGCGTTCTCGAGGATCACGCCCGCGCGCGGTCGGGCGCCGAGCGACACGCACGGCGCGCTGACAACCGGCCGGCGGCGGTGAATCCTTCAACACCCCAGGCCCGCGAGATGCGCCGCCGGGCCATGAGTGTTGTCCCGCCCGACACTCGACGGCCACCCACGAACGGCACCCCTCGCCGCGACGATGCCGCCGCGCGTTCCTGTCGGGATCAACGCTCACGAGATTCCGTCAAGCTCGACGAATCAGATCTCTGTCGCTACCGGTTTTGCGGCGGGCTCGGTGTTGGATTTTTCAACGCTGCGCGACGCAAGCGCCTGGAAACCTGCGAACTCGGGCGGTCGTTTCAGCGGTACACCGTTTGCTGCCGCCTGACGTGGTCCTGTACGGGAGAGGACCCAGCGCTCATCCGGGGAAGCGGACTGCAGGCAGCACTCATACGTTAACGGTCGCGTCCCGAGGCCGTGGGAGGAGATCACATGGGTCGCTTGAAGCGAACCCTTGGCCCTGCGGTTCCCATCGCCGGCGCGCTGGCGGTGTGGATCGTGGCCGTCGCGATCGTGCCGGCGGAAACCACGCCGGCGACCGCGGCGGTCGCGAGCGGCGTGGCGGCGCCGGCCCAGGCCGCCGGGTACGTGGGGGAAGACACCTGTCTGGGTTGCCACGAAGACCAGCAGGCGTATCACGCCACCCCGCATGGACAGGCCGCGAATGCGAAGACACCGGCAGCCACGCACGGCTGCGAGTCGTGCCATGGTCCCGGCCAGGCCCACGTCGATGGCGGCGGTGACAAGACGCAGATCAAGACCTTCACCACGCTGACGCCGAGCGAGGCGAGCGAGATCTGCACGACCTGTCACAACCGCGGCAGCCACATGATGTGGGACAGCAGCGCGCACGAGAACCGCGGCGTCGCCTGCAGCGCCTGCCACAGCGTTCACGATCCGAAGTCACCGACGGCGGCGCTCAAGACGGCGACGATCAGCGAGACCTGCGCGGAGTGCCATCGCGACAAGGTGACGATGACGCGGCGCTCGGCGCACATGCCGGTGTCGAACGATCCACAGCGGCCGGGCAAGATGGAGTGCACGTCGTGCCACAACCCGCACGGCAGCACGAACATCAAGATGCTGAAGGCCGGCACGTCGGTCAGCGACAGCTGCACGAGCTGCCATCCCGAGAAGCGCGGTCCCTACCTCTGGGAGCACGCCACCGTCGCGGACAGTTGCACCAACTGCCATGATCCGCACGGGTCCTCGTTCGACCGCATGCTCGTGACCAAGCAGCCCATGCTCTGCCAGCGCTGCCACGTGACGACGCGTCATCCTCCAACGGTGTACGACAACTACGTACGGACGCGCACGACAGGCGCCAACCGGCTCGTGGGTCGTTCCTGCGTGGTGTGCCACCAGAACATCCACGGATCGAACGCGGCGTCGGGCAAGTTCTTCCTGCGTTAACCGAGGAGGGTGAGAAGATGCGCACGAGATTTCCAGTACTGTCTGCCGCACTTCTGCTCGCCTCGGCTGGCCTGGCGAACGTCCAGGCCCAGGCGCAGCAGCCTGACACGGCGTTCAACCCGAACGTCTGGGTGAACGTCGGCTTCCGCGCGATGAGCGTGAAGGGTGACACCGCCCGCTTCGAGCGCTACAGCGACCTTCGCAAGAACGCGATGGCGCTGGACCTGTTCGGGTCCACGCAGGCCGATGACTGGCGGATCCAGTACGGCGCCAGGAACGTCGGCTACGACGACCAGAGCTACTTCGTCTCGCTCAGCGGGATGGGGAAGGTGAAGGCGTCGTTCAGCTACGACCAGCTGCCGCTCAACTACGGCTTCAGGTCGGACGGCTACGTCCAGACGCCGTACGACGGGGACTACAAGCTGGACTTCGCCACGCGTGAGGCGGTCCAGGCGGGCGACGCCGTCGCCATTCCGGGCAGTCCGAGCCTGCGGTCCTCGTACCTGCCGTTCTACTCGCCGGTCGACCTGCAGTCCCGGCGGAACACGTTCGACGGCCGTTTCGTGTTCTCGCCGACGACGGACGTGGATCTCACGATCGGCGTGAACAGTTTCAGCCGCCAGGGCACGATGCCGTGGGGCGCGTCGTTCGGCTTCAGCCAGGCGAACGAGATCGCCGCACCGGTCGACCACAACGCGTCCAACGTCAGCGCGGCCCTCGAGTGGGGGAACGAGAAGGGGGCCGTGAGCATCGGTTACGAGCACTCGGAGTTCGACAACCACGTGCAGGAGCTCGTCTGGGACAGCCCCTATCGGATCACGGACCGGACGGACTCGAGGGCGTACGTGACGGGCGACGGGACGACACAGGGCCGGCTGTCGCTGCCGCCGAGCAACACCCAGGAAACGTTCAGCGGCACGAGCGTCGCGCGGTTCGCTCGCCGGAGCACGGTGAGCGCCAACTTCGCGGTGTCCACGCTGAAGCAGGGCGGGACCATCATCCCGTTCACGATCAACACGGCCATCGAGCCGATTCACCTCGAGCGAAATCACGCCGAGGCAAAAGTCAACGTGGGGGTCTTCGGTCTGGCGTTCAACTCGAGGCCCGTCCCCAACCTGTGGCTGACCGGGCGGTACCGCTACCGCAAACACGACAACAAGACCCCGATGTTCGAGGGCGACGAGTACGTGCGCTTCGACCAGGTGCTCGAAGAAGGCGGCGGGGAGACCGAGCAGTTCAACATCGAGCGCAACACGCTGAACCTCGGCCTGTCGTACACCGCGCTGCCGCACACCGCGTTCCGGGTGGACTACGTCCGCGACGCGGTGGATCGGACGCACCGCGAATTCGCGACGACGACCGAGAACGCGATCAAGTTCTCGGTGGACTCGATCGGCTCGCCGTTCGTGACGCTGCGGTCGTCGTACGAGCACGTGCAGCGGACGGGCAGCGGGTTCAACGAAGAGGTGCTCGAACACGCCGGCCAACAGCCGGAAATGCGCCACTACGACGTGGCGAACCGCGATCGGGACCGCGGCACGGTGCTGTTCACTGTCACGCCGAATGCGATGGCCGCCGTGACCTTCTCGCTAGCCGCCGGCAAGGACGACTACCCGGATCAGGAGTTCGGGCTGCTCGACAACAAGAACCAGGCCTACACCGCCGGGTTCGACGTCTACCCAAACGACCAGGTCTCGTTCGGCGTCGTGTACGCGTACGAGAAGTACACGTCCCTCATGAAGACGCGCAACGCCAGCCCAGGTGCCACGTTCGTCGATCCCCAGTACGACTGGAGCGACGACGCGGAGGAGAAGGTCAACAGCGTCACGGTCACGTTGGACCTCATCAAGGCGATCGAGAAAACCGACATTCGGGTCGGCTACGACTACAGCAAGTCGGACGCGAACTTCAAGTACAGCGGGAACAACATCGACCGCCTGAGTGCGCTCGGCACGTTCGAGCCACTGCCGACGAACACCAACGAGTTCAACCGCGCCTCGCTCGACCTCCGCTACTTCGTCACACCGAGGGCGGCGTTGAACATCGCGTACTGGTTCGATAAGTACAACGTGGATGACTTCGCGGTGCCGGAGTCCGCGCCGGGCTCGAACGAACCGAGGGTGGACCCGCAGGGTCTGATGTCGCTCGGGTACTTCACCCGGCCGTACACGGCGCACGTCGGGTTCGTCCGCGTCCTGGTGTTCTTCTAGTTCACGCTCCCGTGGAACCGGCCGCCCCGCGGCGGGGCGGCCGGTTCTCTGGGCTCGGGATCAGGCCTGCGGCGTCTGACCGCGTCTTCCCCCGAGCAACCGCACGCCTTGCCGCACCGCCTGGCCGCGCCGGGACGTGACGTGGCCAATTCCCCACCCCCCCTGGCGGATTTTCGGCGCCCTGACGGACCTGGCGCCCGGCGCCGGGGCATACCCATAGGGACTACGTTGCGTTTCTCAACGCCAATGCATAAGTTATCGGATCGTCAACAGATACGGTTGTTCGTTTTCTCAACGGTATGCCGTTTGCTGGGGCGTGGCGCTGACCCTTCGCGGGAAACGGGTCCGGCCGGGTGCCAGAAGGCCGGCTGACCGTGGGTGGTGGCCGCGTCCCGAGGCCGGGGGAGGAAAACTCATGATGGCTCGCTTCAGGCGGAGCCTCGGCCCCGCGGTTCCCATCGCCGGCGCGCTGGCGATGTGGATCCTGGCCGTTGCGACCGTGCCGGCTGAGACGCCGCCGGCGGTGGCCACGGCGGCGGGCGGCGCGGCCGCGCCGGCCCAGGCCAGTGGGTACGTGGGGCAAGACACCTGTCTGACCTGCCACCAGGATCAGGCTTACGAAGGTACCGCGCACGCGCGGGCGGCGGATGCCAGAACGCCCGCCGCGACGCACGGTTGCGAGAGCTGTCACGGTCCCGGCGAGGAGCACGTCAACGGCGGCGGCGACGCGTCCAAGATCAGGCGGTTCACCCGGGGAGGCGCAAGCCCCGCCGAAACCAGCGACACCTGCACGACCTGCCACAATCGAGGCGAGCACGCGCTCTGGAAGGGCAGTCAGCACGAGGGGCGTGACCTGACGTGCACGACCTGCCACAGCGTGCACAACCCGCAGTCGGAGGCGAAGCAGCTCAAGGCCAGGGACCAGCGCGCGCTGTGTGCGACGTGCCACCGCGACAAGATCGCCAAGCTCGACCGGTCTGGCCACATGCCGGTTCGGGAAGGGAAGCTCCAGTGCACGACGTGCCACAACGTGCACGGCACAACCAACGTGCGCCTGCTGCGCAAGGGGGACTCGGTCGCCGAGCTCTGCACGTCGTGCCACGCGGAGAAGCGCGGCCCGTACCTCTGGGAGCACCCGCCGTCCCGGGACGGCTGCACGACCTGCCACGATCCACACGGGTCGGCCAACGAGCGCATGCTCGTGTCGAAGCCGCCGATCCTCTGCCAGCGGTGCCACGTCCACACGCGCCATCCGAGCACGATCTATGACGCCGGCGCGGTGCAGACCAGCGCCCGGGTGTACGCCCGGTCCTGCGTGACCTGCCACGCGGCGATTCACGGATCCAACCATCCATCGGGCCAGCGCTTCGTCCGATAGGGGAGGACACCATGCGCATCAGAACGGTTGTAACGACCATCGCGCTGGCTGTGATCCCGATCGTGGCGAGCGCGCAGAGCACGACGAACCAATCGACCGGCAACTGGATCGACCTCGGCGTCCGCGGGTCGAGCATCTCGGGCGACAGCGCCCGCTACGAACGCTATCGCGATCTGGGCGACGGCCTCTTCATGGAGGGTCTCCGGCTGACGCGCGAGACGACGAACGGCTGGCTCGTGGACTTCGGCGCCGATCACGTCGGACGCCAGGACCAGCGCTACACTGGGGGATTCACCCTGCCCGGCAGGTTCAAGGGCTGGGTGACCTGGGACCAGATTCCTATGCTCATGAGCAACTCGAGCCAGACGATCTTCACCGGGGTCGGCACGGGGGTCCTGCGGGTGAGCAGCGACCAGGGCCGCTTCGGCTCGAACCCGACCCTGTTCTCGGCCGTCGCCCAGGGGTTCGACATCGATTCGCGGCGGCATGTCCTGCAGACGGGGTTCCAGTACCTGGCCACCCAGGAGCTGACGCTGAACACGCAGGTCCGGTACACCGACCGGGAGGGGGTCATTCCGTACGGTGGCAGCTTCGGCCACAGCTCGCTCGCCGAGACCGTGGCCCCGGTCAACCACACGCTCACCGACGTCGACGCCGGCGCCGAGTACGTCCGTGATCCCGTGCTGGTCCGCGTGGGCTACACCGCGTCGATCTTCAGCAACGAGTTCACGACCCTGGAATTCGACAATCCCTTCGTGGCGACCGACTCCACGAGCGCCTCGTCGAGGGGCCGTTCGTCCCTGCCGCCGAGCAGCTCGTACTACGGCGTGAACGGCCTCGTGTCCTTCACGCTCCCGCGCCGCACGCGGCTCTCGGCGTACGTTTCGGCCGGCTCGCTCAAGGACGCCGGCGATCCGATCATGCCGTTCACGATCAATTCGGCGGTCGCGGTCCTGCCGTTCGTGCGTGAGACGGTCGACGGCGAGGGGCGCACCACGTCCGTGAACCTGAGCTTCACGTCGCGGCCGACGCGGATGGTGAACCTCAGCCTGCGCTACCGGTCCTACGACTACGACAACCGCACGCCCGAGTTCGCCGTGCGGCAGTTCGAGGCCTACGACGGCAGCCCCTCGGCGATCGCGTCCCAGACCTGCGGCGTCGGCGACGCCATCTGCTCGGAGCCGTTCGGCGTCGTGCGCCGCAGTTTCGACGCCGATCTGCGCCTGGCCCCGATCTCGGCCGCCGCGGCGGGGTTCGGCTACTCGCGGGTCACCGAGGACCGGAGCCACCGTATCTTCGAGTCGACGAAGGAGGACGTGTTCCGGGCGTCGTTCGATTCGGTCGGCACCGCGTACTTCACGCTGCGGACCAAGTACGAGCACTCGCAGAAGCGCGCCGCCGGCAGTGCCACGGAGATCGAGGAGCACGTCGCCGACCTCCTCAGCCACGCCAACGAGCAGCCCACGATGCGGCATTTCGACGTCGCCGAGCGGGACCGGGACCGCGTGACGGTGCTGGGCACGCTCGTGGCGTCGGACAACGTCGCGATCACGGCGTCGGTGGCCGCCGGGACGGATGACTACATTCGGGACGAGTTCGTCCCGAGCCAGGCGAGCCGGTTCGGCCTTCGGGATAACAAACACCGGGTGATGAGCCTCGGCTTCGACGCGATGCCGACGGCCCAGGCGCTGTTCACCGCGTCGTACTCTTTCGAGCGATACGAGGCGTTCTCGGTCTCACGTCAGGCGAACCCGGGTGCGCAGTTCCTCGACCAGTCGCGCGACTGGGCGACCGACGCCACCGATCGCGTGCACTCGTTTATCGTCGCCATGGACCTGACCCGGCTCGCCGATCGCGTCGATCTGCGGGTCAGCTACGACTTCAACCGGGCGCGGGCGCTTTACGAGTACACGACGGGTCCCGTCGCCGACCGGACGCTGCCCGAGGAGGTCATCGTGCCGGGCACGCTGCCGGCGCCGGTGGCGCTGCCGCCCACGCTCAGCCGGCTGCATCGGGGCTCGACGGACCTGACCTACTGGGCCAGCAGCCGGCTCGGGATCGGCGTGTCCTACTGGTACGAGGACTACGCCGTCGAGGATTTCACGCTCGACGTCGAATCCACGCCGAACCTGCTGCGTGGCAGCACGCTGCTGCTCGGCTACCTGTACCGGCCGTACACGGCCAACACCGTGTGGGGACGACTGATTTATCGCTGGTGATCTCCGACCCCGCTGCACGACTCGCAACCGCAGAAGCCCGAAGCCGGCTCACGCCGGCTTCGGGCTGTTGACGTGTTCACCTCCAGACGACACCACCTGACCCGGACGCGCCGAACGATCGCCGTCGCGCACGTGACAGGTGCGCGGCGCTGCGCATCGCGCCTCCGGCCTGGCGGCAGCCCCCCTCCCGGGTTTCCGTCACGCATTCGCGCGGCCCGGTGAGGCCGAGAAACGGTACTCGGGGAGTCCATGTGTTGCTTCTCACAAGTGCTCTGTGGATTCCAGACAAAGACTCGTCCCGCCGCCGTGGAGTTTTTCCGCGGCATACCGCTTGCTCACCCCCACTTCGGTCTTCGGCGGGAAGAAGATCGGCCGGCCTTCATCATCCGGTCCGCTGAGTTCTTAGACACGTCGCGGCCGCGTCCCGAGGCCGTGGAGGAGATCACCATGGGTCGCTTCAAGCGGACCCTTGGCCCTGCGGTTCCCATCGCCGGCGCGCTGGCGATGTGGATCGTGGCGGTGGCGATCGTGCCGGCGGAGACCACGCCGACGCCCGCCGCCGTGACGACCGGCGCAGCCGCGCCGGCCCAGGCCAGCGGGTACGTGGGGGAAGACATGTGTCTGACCTGCCACAAAGACCAGAAGTACGAGGGCACACCGCACGCCTTCGCGGCCAACGAGCACACGCCGGCCGCCACGCACGGCTGCGAGAGCTGTCACGGACCCGGCCAAGCGCACGTCGACGGTGGCGGGGACAAGGCCCTGATCAAGAACCCGGCGTCGCTCTCGCCGCGCGACGGAAGCGCGCTGTGCACGACGTGCCACGATCGCGCGACGCACGCGCTCTGGAACGGCAGCCAGCACGACCAGCGGAACGTCGGCTGCTCCTCGTGCCACAGCATCCACGCCGCCAAGGGCGAGCCGATGCTGTCGGCGCCGTCCGAGCCGGTGCTGTGCGGCACCTGCCACAAGAACATCACGAACAAGATGCACCGGTTCAACCACATGCCGGTCCGCGAGGGCGAGCTGCTGTGCGGCTCGTGTCACAACGTGCACGGCAGCGCCAACGTCAAGCTGCTCAAGACCGGGTTCACGGTCAACGAGAGCTGCATGAGCTGCCACGCGGAGAAGCGCGGCCCGATGCTCTGGGAACACCCGCCGGTGGCCGAGAGCTGCGTCACCTGCCATGACGCGCACGGGTCGAACAACGACCGGATGCTCGTGGCCAAGCAGCCGTTCCTCTGCCAGCGCTGTCACGTGACCGCGCGGCATCCTCCAACGATCTATGACGGGTATCTGCTGAAGAACTCGCAGAACGCCAACAAGATCTACGGGCGTTCGTGCGTGGTCTGCCACCAGATGGTTCATGGATCGAACGCCCCGGTCGGCAAGGCGTTCCTGCGTTAGGTGAGGAGGAAAGCAATGCGCAACAGACTGTTGATCATGACTGCGGCGCTGGTGCTGGCCTCCGCGAGTCCGGCCCTGGCGCAGACACAATCCACCCCGCCGGCCCCGGCCAGTCCCCTGCTGGGGTCGATCTCGGTCGGGGTCCAGGGGAGCTCGGTAACCGGCGACGAAGCCCGCTTCGAGCGGTACCGCGACCTGCGGAACCGTCAGAACATCCAGTTCGACTTCGCCAAGGAAACCGAGAAGTACCTGCTCGACGTGACGGCGACCAACGTCGGCAACCGGAACGGGGCCTACGGCCTCGAGTACACCAACAGCAAAGTGAAGTTCGAGTTCAGCTTCGACTCGCTTCCGTTCAACTACGGCTACAACACCCTGACGCCCTGGACCGTGTCGACGAACGGGTCCGTGGCGACCCTCACGCTCGACCCGGCGACGCGGCTGGCCATCCAGAATGGAACCATTCCAGCCGGTACGGTCGGCATTCCGATCACCGGGGCGCAGGTGGCCCTCCCGTCGGTGTGGCGGGCGCTGGCCACGCCGTTCGGTCTCGATTCGCGGCGTGACAGCATCCACGTGGGCCTCAAGTACGCCATCGCCAAAGAACTCGAGGCCGAGTTCGCGCTGTCCAGCCGGAAGCGCCAGGGGTACATGCCGTTCGGCGGCGCGTTCGCCTTCAACAACGCGAACGAGTTCCCGCTGCCGATCGACGACCGAACCACGGACTTCGAGGCCGGCGTCGACTGGACGAACGAGAAGGGGATGCTTCGGGTCGCCTACGAGCGGTCGATGTTCGCCAACGCCTACACCGCGCTCGTCTGGGACAACCCGACCCGGGCCACCGACTATAGCGACAATCGGACGACGGTGACGGGCTACGACCCGAGCGGCTACAGCAACGGCAACGGCCCGGCGACCGGCCGACTGGCCACGGCGCCCGACAACACGCTGAACGCCGTGACCCTGACGGGACTCGCCAAGTTCGCCCGGCGCACCTCGTTCAGCGGCAACGTGGCCATCATCAGCATGACGCAGGACGATGCGCTGATCCCCTGGACGACCAACAGCGTCATCGCCAACCCCACGGTGTACGCCCTGTTCCCGGCGCTCGCGCAGCTGCCGCGGCCGACGGCGCAGGCCGAGGTGAAGGCGCTCAGCGGTTCGTTCGTCTTCAACACGCGGGCACACCAGTACGTCAACCTGACCGCCCGCTACCGGTACCACGACCACGACAACCGGACACCGGCGTTCCCCTTGACCAACACGGTCCGGTTCGATGCGGTGCCCGAGCCACCGTCCGGCTCGACCGAGGCCTACACGATCACGCAGAACAAGTTCGATGTGGACGCCTCGTTCAACGTGTTGCCGTACACCAGCTTCAAGGTCGGATACGGCCTGGATGCCAACAAGAAGACCTACCTGGCCTATCGCAAGCTGACCGACAATACCGTGCGAGCATCGATCGACACGGTCGGCAACCAGTACGTGACGTTCAGGGCGATCTTCGAGCACACCAAGCGGACGGGCAGCGACTTCCATCAGGAAGCGATCGTCGATCCGGGCGGACAGCCGAACCTGCGGCTGTTCGACGATGCGGAGCGCACCCGGAACCGGACGACGCTGCTCGTGACCCTGATGCCGGCGCCGGTGTTCGACATCACTGCGTCTTACGGCTACGGGAAGGACGATTACGACATCGGCCTGAACCCGCAGTTCGGGCTGCTCAACAACGACAACAACGTCGTCAACGTAGGCTTCAACGTCAACCCGACCGAGCAGGTGTCCTTCGGCCTGAACGTCGGCCAGGAGAAGTTCGCGTCACAGCAGAAGTCGCGCAACGCCAACCCGGCGCCAGATTCGTCGTGGACCGACCCGACTCGCGACTGGTTCCTCGACAACGACGAAACGGTCAGGAACGTCGACCTCTACCTCGATCTGGTCAAGCTGGGCGGCAAGGCCGACGTCCACATCGCGTACGACCTCAGCGATTCGGACAACGCGTTCGTGCACTACGGTCCGCGTATCGACGCGCTCCGCGCCCTCGCGACGCCCCAGTCCGAACCGCTGCCGAACGTGACCAACCAATGGCGGCGGTTCACGCTCGACCTGACGTACTTCTTGACGGCCAGGACCGGCGTGGGCCTGGGCTACTGGTACGAGAAGTTCGAGGTCAGCGACTTCGCGACGATCGACCTGCCGGGCCAGCCCGGCGATCCACGGGTCGACTACCTCGGCGGGATCACGACCGGCTACGGCAACCGGCCGTACACCGGGAACACGGGGTTCATCCGCCTGCTGTATCACTTCTAGTCCGGAAACTTCCCGTCTCCTCCCGTGGACCGGCCACCCCGCGTTGGGGTGGCAGGTTTTTTCGGTTCGGGCTCGGATCTCCGCCGAGGCGCTCCCGAATGCACGCCCGACTTGTGTACAATCAGGGCATGGTGGGATGCGTGACGACCGTGTTTTCGGCCGTGATCCTGGCCTGGGGGCTGGGGACTCAGACTCCGGCGCTGGCGAAGGTGGACCAGGGCCGGCAGCTGTTCGAGAAGAACCGGTGCCTGCTGTGCCACAAACTGGGCGACACGGGCGGCACGCTGTCGGTCGCCCTCGACGGCGTTGCCTCGCGCCGGGACGCGAAGGCAATGCGGCGCATCCTCACCGAGCCGGACCAGGCGCTGAAGGACTCCACGGCCAAGGTGAAAATGCCCAAGTTCCCGCTGAAAGACGAGGAGATCGACGCCCTCGTGGCCTATCTTCAGACCTTGCGGGCGCCGGCCGGCCGGTGAAATTTTCCGCACCCGGGCTTCCGCGTCCGCGAATTTCCCCCGGCATCCGATGAGCCCATCCCCGCCCGATGCCAGCGGTCCCGCCGAAAGTGGCGGAAATCCGGCAGATTCTCCTAAAGCCCCGCTTGGTATAGGGTTTGCCTTTGGTCGCTCCGTGGCCTGTCCGTATGCCGCCCCCACGCCGGCGTCCCAGACGCCCCTGCTGACGCTGCGCGCCAGACCGCTCCGCATCGCCCTGGTGGGCAACCCCAACGTCGGCAAGAGCCTCCTCTTCGGCCGCCTGACCGGCCGCTACGCCACGGTCTCCAACTACCCGGGCACGACCGTCGGCATCACGCGCGGCCGGACGCTCATCGGCGCCGAAGTCTGCGACGTCCTCGATACCCCGGGCATCAACGTGCTCGACGGGTTCCTCAGCGAAGACGAGGCCATCACGCGGCGGATCATCACCGGCGACGATGCCGACCTCGTGGTCCAGGTGGCCGACGCGCGCAACCTGCGCCGCGCGCTGATGCTGACCTGGCAGATCGCGGCGCTGGGGAAGCCGATGATCCTCGTCCTCAACATGGTGGACGAGGCGCACGCGCACGGTATCGAGATCGACGTGCCCGCGCTGGCCGCCGAGATCGGCATTCCGGTGATCGAGACCGTGGCGGTCGAGGGGCGCGGCATGGCGGAGCTGCGGACGGCGTTGACGCAACCGGGTGAGCCGGTCGTCCGAGCCGAACCGGGCAAGGACCACGTGCGGTGGGCGCACGATCTGGCGGTGAAGCACCGGCGGCTGCGCCGCCGCTCGATCGGCCGCTTCCAGGAGTGGCTGAACCAGGCGGTGCGCCAGCCGGCCACCGGCCTGCCGATCCTCATGGCCGTGCTCTACGCGATGTACCTGTTCGTCGGCGTCTTCGGCGCGCAGACGCTCGTCGGGCTCCTCGAGGGAGGACTGTTCGGGAGCTGGCTCAATCCGGCGGTCGCCGCGCTGGCCGATCGGTTGCCGTGGGCGCTGTTGCGGGACTTCATCGCGGGGGACTACGGCCTGGTCACGATGGGGCTCACCTACGCGATCGCGATCGTGCTGCCGGTGGTCACGACGTTCTTCCTGATTTTCGGCTTCCTCGAGGACAGCGGCTACATCCCGCGCCTGGCGATCTTCAGCGATCGGATCTTCCGTGCCATGGGGCTCAACGGCAAGGCGGTGCTGCCGATGGTGCTCGGCCTCGGCTGCGACACGATGGCCACCATGACGACGCGGATGCTGAACACACCCAAGGAGCGGCTGATCGCGATCCTCCTGCTGGCGCTCGGCGTGCCTTGCTCGGCGCAGCTCGCGACGATCATGGGCATCCTGGGCGGCATCTCGTTCGCCGCCCTGCTCACGCTCTTCGGCGTCGTCCTGCTGCAGATGGTGGCCGTCGGGTTCCTCGCCGCGCGCGTGCTGCCGGGTGACCGGACGGAGTTCATCCTCGAGCTGCCGCCAATCCGCCTTCCGCGATTGGGCAACATCTGGACGAAGACGCTGTTGCGCGTACGTTGGTACCTGGGCGAGGCGGTGCCGCTCTTCCTGATCGGCACGGCGCTGCTGTTCGCGCTGGACCGCATCGGCGGGCTCGTGTGGCTGGCGAACATCAGCCGGCCGGTCGTGAGCGGCTGGCTCGGCCTGCCGCCGCGGACGGCCGAGGTGTTCGTGATGGGCTTCCTGCGCCGGGACTACGGCGCGGCCGGACTGTTCGACCTGGCGAACCAGGGGTTGCTGACCGGTGTGCAAGTCGTCGTCGCCCTCACGGTCATGACGCTCTTCATGCCGTGCGTAGCGAACCTCCTCATGATCGTCCGCGAGCGCGGCCCGCGCGTGGCGCTCGCGATTCTGGTGTTCGTCACCTTCATCGCGGTGATGACGGGGACCGTACTGAATCATGGCCTTGGGCTGCTCCATCTCTCGTTTTGACGAAGCGCGTCCGCTGTCGTCGCTGGTGCCCGGTACCGCCGGCGTCGTTGTGAAGGTCCTGCGCGACAGCAGCGGGCGCGCCGATCGGCTCACCGCGCTCGGCGTCACGCCCGGCGCCCGCATCCGGGTGCTGCAGACGTTTCCGGGCATCGTGTTCCAGTGCGACGAGACAGAGCTGGCGGTCGAGCGTACCGTGGCGCGGAGCATCCTGGTCGACGTGGCGACGGCGCCGCCGGATACCGGCACGACGCTTGCGACCTATCTCTAGGGGAGCCTCGAAGTGCCGGGTTTCCGGCAGGAGGACCTTATGAGGCACGCAATCTCAGCGGTTGTGGTGCTGGCGCTGGTGGGCTGCAGCTCGCTCAGGCCGCTACCGATCAGGGCCGGCGAGACGTGCTTCCGCTGCCGGCAGGTGATCCTCGAGCCGAAGCTCGCGGCCGAGATCATCGACGCCAACGGGCGCGCGTTCAAGTTCCGTACGGTCGGGTGCGTGGCGAAGTACCTGGTCGATCACCCGGACGAGAAGCTCGCGGGCATCTGGGTCAC
>Ga0326597_10001083_pt1 | contig 45257 bp, 44 predicted proteins | sample RVTome_12_FD_203789 | JGI IMG/M metagenome (GOLD analysis project Ga0326597, IMG submission 203789) | Soil microbial communities from uranium-contaminated site in the Upper Colorado River Basin, Wyoming, United States - RVT100D185 | ecosystem: Environmental > Terrestrial > Soil > Contaminated >...
CCCGTGATCGTGCACGGCGGCGGGCCGCAGATCGACACGGTGCTGGACAAGATGGGGATCACCAGCCGCTACGTGCGCGGCATGCGCGTCACCGACCAGGAGACCCTGGACATCGTCGAGATGGTGCTTGTCGGCAAGGTCAATAAGGCAATCGTCACCCTCATCAACCGTCACGGCGGCACGGCCGTCGGTTTGAGCGGCAAAGACGGCGGTCTCATCCTGGCGCGCAAAATGAGCGTCAAGGTCTCGGACAACGGCAAGGAGCCGGAGATCATCGACATCGGCATGGTGGGCGAGATTATCGGCATTGATCCCAAGATCATCAATTCGCTGGGCGAGAAGGACTTTATTCCGGTGATCGCGCCGGTGGGCGTCGGCGAAAACGGCGAGACCTACAACATTAACGCCGATCTGGTGGCGGGCGAGCTGGCCGAGGCGCTGCACGCGGAGAAACTCATTTTGATGACTGACGTCGAGGGGGTCAAAGACAAAAAGGGCGAGCTTTTGAGCACGCTACGCGTGAACCAGGCGGGCAAAATGATTCAAGACGGGGTCGTCGGCTCGGGTATGATTCCCAAGGTCGAGTGCTGCGTCAACGCGCTCAAGGGCGGAGTGGGAAAAACCCACATCATCGACGGCCGGGTGAAACACGCGGTGTTGCTGGAAATCTTTACCAAAGAGGGCGTCGGCACAGAGGTGGTGAGGAAGTAGTTCATGAACAACCGGGAGGTCGCCAAGCTCACCGACAAGTACGTCGCCAAAACCTACACGCGCTATCCCATCGCGCTGGTACGCGGCAAGGGCGCGCGGGTGTGGGACGCCGACGGCAAAGAGTACCTCGACTTTCTCGCCGGCATCGCGGTCAACGGTCTCGGCCACTGTCATCCCGCGGTGGTTCGCGCCATCGAGCAGCAAGCAAAAAAGCTGCTGCATGTCTCCAATCTCTATCATATCCAGCCCCAGGCGGAGCTGGCGCGGGAGCTCTGCCGTCACTCGTTCGCGGACCGGGTTTTCTTTTGCAACAGCGGCGCGGAGGCCAACGAGGCGGCGCTCAAACTGGCGCGCCGCTACGGCGGCGAGCACCTGGGCGGCAAATACGAAATTCTCACGGCGCACAATTCTTTTCACGGGCGCACGCTGGCCACGCTGACGGCCACAGGGCAGGAAAAAGTGCGGGCGGGTTATGATCCGCTGCCGGCGGGCTTTCGCCAGATGCCGTTTAATGATCTCGGCGCCGCCGAAGCGGCCATCGATGAAACCAAGACGGTGGGGATTCTCGTGGAGCCGATCCAGGGTGAAGGGGGAATCAACGTTGCGGATGAGAGCTACATGCGCGGCCTGCGGGAACTCTGCGACCGGCGCGGTTTGCTGCTGATCTTCGACGAAGTGCAAACCGGCATGGGGCGCACGGGAAAACTTTTCGGCTATGAACATTTCGGCGTGCAGCCGGACATTATGACTTTGGCCAAAGCGTTAGGCGGAGGCTTGCCGTTGGGCGCGATGCTGGCGCGGGAGGAGGTCGCTAAGAGCTTCGGGCCGGGCAGTCATGCTTCGACCTTCGGCGGCAATCCGCTGGTCTGCAGCGCAGGCCTGGCGGTCATGAAGACGCTGCTTCAGGGGGGCGCGCTCAGGAACTGCGTCAAGATGGGCAAGTTACTGGCGCAAGGTCTTGAGCGCCTCAAGGAGCGTTTTTCCTTCGCCCACGCCATTCGCGGTAAGGGGTTGATCCTGGGCCTGGAGCTGGAAATAGAAGGAGCCAAGATCGTCGAGGCTTGCATGGAGGCGGGACTATTGATCAATTGCACCGCCTATAAGGTTTTGCGCTTCGTACCGCCGCTGACGATCACGGCGAAAGAAATCGAGCGCGGCTTGGCCATTCTCGAAACAGTTCTCGCGCGCGTCTGAAAGACGCTCGATCATCGATTATGGGCAAAAAAGATCTGTTGAATTTTAGCGGGCTCAGCCGCGAAGATATGTTCGCGATATTTGATCTGGCGGCAGATCTCAAGCAAAAACTCAAAGCCGGTATCGCCCACCCGCTGCTGGCGCGCCGCTGCCTGGCGATGATTTTCGAGAAGCCGAGCCTGCGCACACGCGTGACCTTCGAAGCGGGCATGGTGCAGCTGGGCGGTCACGCGGTGTTCTTAGGCCCCAACGAAGTGCAGCTCGGCGTGCGCGAGACGCCGGCCGATTGCGCGCGCAGTCTGAGCCGCTGGGTGGATATCATTAGCGTCCGGACGTTTTTCCAAGAGACGCTGGACGAGATGGCGCGCTACGCAACGGTGCCGGTGATCAACGCGCTCTCCGACGAGTCCCATCCCTGCCAGGTGCTTGCTGATTGCCTGACGCTGATCGAGCACAGGGGGAAATTGGACGGGTTGAAAGTGACTTTTCTCGGCGACGGCAACAATGTGGTTCATTCCTGGATTGAGGCGGCGGAAAAGCTGCCGATCTCTTTCGCCCTCGCTTGTCCGAAAGGCTACGAGCCGAACCGCGACCTGACGGACCGGGCGCGCCAAAACGGCGCGAGCATCCAGATCACGCAATCCGTCGAAGAAGCGGTAAGCGGCGCCGACGTAGTTTATACGGATGTCTGGGCGAGCATGGGTCAAGAGCGAGAGGCGGTGGAGCGCGCGATGGTCTTTCGCGACTATCAGGTCAACGAGCGGCTCGTGGCGATGGCGAAGAAGGACGCAATGGTAATGCATTGCTTGCCGGCGCATCGCGGCCAGGAAATCACCCACGAGGTGTTAGAGAGCGGGCAATCGATCGTCTTCGACCAGGCCGAAAATCGGCTCCACGCGCAAAAGGCGATCATGGTCTGGCTGCTGCAGAGCTGAAACGTTCAAAGTTCAAGGTTCAATATTGAAGGGGACGCAGGAGTGTAAGCAGCGACGATGAAAGTTAACAAAGTCGTTCTAGCTTATTCCGGAGGGTTGGATACCTCGGTCATCCTGCGCTGGCTAAAGGAGGAGTACGGGTGCGAAGTGATCGCGTTCTGCGCCGACTTGGGACAAGGCGAGGACCTTCAGGCGATCAAGCAAAAAGCGTTCAAGACCGGCGCCAGCGAGGTCGTCATCGGCGATCTCAAAGAAGAGTTCGTCAAGCATTTCGTCTTTCCAATGCTGCGCGCCAACGCGGTTTACGAGGGTTCGTATTTGCTCGGAACTTCCATCGCCCGGCCGCTGATCGCCAAGGGGCAGATCGACATCGCCGTGCGGGAAAAAGCGGACTCAGTGGCACATGGCGCCACCGGCAAGGGCAACGATCAGGTGCGCTTCGAGCTCACGTACTACGCGCTCAGGCCGGGCATAAAGGTTATTGCGCCGTGGCGGCTGTGGGACCTCAACTCGCGATCGAGCTTGATCGATTACGCGCGCAAGCATGGCATCCCGGTGCCGGTGACCAAGGCGAAACCTTATAGCACGGACCGCAACCTGTTTCATATCAGCTATGAAGGCGGCATTCTCGAAGATCCTTGGAAAGAGCCGCCGGAAGACATGTTTGTCTGGTGCCGACCCGTCGAGAAGGCGCCGAACCGTGCCGAATATATCGAGATCGATTACCGGCGCGGCGATCCCGTGGCGCTGAACGGGCGCAAGTTGTCGCCGGCCAATCTGCTCGCCCGCCTCAACGACCTGGGCGCCAGGCACGGCATCGGCCGGGTCGACATCGTCGAGAACCGCTACGTTGGTATGAAATCGCGCGGGGTTTATGAAACACCGGGCGGCACGCTGTTGCACGCCGCCCACCGGGCGGTCGAATCGATTACCATGGACCGGGAGGTGATGCGCCTGCGCGATTCGCTGATGCCGCGTTACGCGGAGATGATCTATTACGGTTACTGGTTCGCGCCGGAGCGGGAAATGCTGCAGAAGGCCATTGACGCGTCCCAAGCCAACGTTACCGGCCGGGTGCGCCTCAAGCTCTACAAGGGCAACGTCATCGTCGCGGGGCGAAAATCGGATACCTCGCTCTATGATTCCGATGTGGCGACCTTCGAGGCGGACCAGGTGTACCGCCAAAGCGACGCCGACGGTTTTATCCGTCTCAATGCTTTGCGCCTCAGGTTGCGGCGGCTCAGCCGGAACCGGAAGAAGGTTTGAAGGGTTCGAAAATTTGGGCGTTCAATCTAAAATCCAAAACCTGTACTTCGCGAAGCGAAGTATCCAAAATTAGAAATGGGAGACAGTGTGGCTCGGGGAAAGAAGCTATGGAGCGGGCGGTTCGGCGCGGCGACATCGGCTGCCGTGGAAGCGTTTACCGCGTCGGTGGACATTGACTCGCGCCTCTACCGCCATGACATTGCCGGAAGTATCGCTCATGCCAAGATGCTCGGGCGCCAGGGGATCATCACAGCCCGGGAAGCGCAAAAGATCGTTCACGGATTGAAAGCGGTCGAGCGGGAGATAAACCAAGGGCGCTTCCAGTTTTCGCCGGCGGATGAAGACGTCCATATGAACATCGAGCGGCGGCTGACCGAGAAAATCGGCGCCGCTGGCGGCAAACTCCACACCGCGCGCAGCCGCAATGATCAAGTCGCCCTCGACATGCGCTTGTTTTTGCGTGAAGAGCTCACGGCGATCATGAAAAGCCTGGGGGCGCTCAAGCGCGAACTCGCGTGGGCTGCCAAGCGGCACCTCGACGTCATCATGCCGGGCTACACCCATCTCCAACCGGCGCAGCCGGTGCTGTTCGCGCACCATTGGCTCGCCTACTGGGAAATGTTCGGGCGCGACGAAGAGAGGTTTACCAGCTGCCAGGAGCGCGTCAACGTGCTGCCGCTTGGTTCGGGAGCGTTGGCGGGCACGACGCTGCCCATCGACCGCGCTTACGTCGGCAGGTTGCTCGGCTTCCCGCGCATCTCCCAGAACAGCATCGACGCCGTGAGCGACCGGGATTTTGTTCTCGAGTTTCTGTCCGCCTCGGCGATTCTCTTTGTCCATCTGAGCCGCCTGGCGGAGGAGCTGATCTTGTGGTCGAGTCGGGAATTCGGCTTCGTCGAGTTGCCGGACCGTTACTGCACCGGTAGCTCCATGATGCCGCAGAAAAAAAATCCCGACGTGCCGGAGTTGATTCGTGGCAAGACCGGGAGGGTTTTCGGCCATTTGTACGCTTTGCTGACGATCATGAAAGGACTGCCGCTGGCTTACAACCGCGATCTCCAGGAGGACAAGATTCCGCTCTTTGACACGGTGGACACGGTGAAGTCGAGCCTGGAGATGGCGCGCGAGATTGTCCGCGGCTTGAAAGTGAACCGCCACCGCATGCTCGGCGCGGCCCAGGACGGCTTCATGAACGCGACGGATTTGGCGGATTACCTGGCGCGCCGGGGCTTACCCTTTCGCGCCGCCCATCAAGTGGCGGGGAAAATCGTCCGACATTGCATCGACCACGGCCGGCGAATCGAAGAATTGCCGCTCTCGGAGCTCAAGCGTTTTTCTGCTAGATTTGAAAAGGATGTTTACCGTTATCTGTCGGTGGATTCGATGGTGCAGCGGCGGCGCTCGGCGGGCGGCACCGCGCGGGCCAACGTGCTGCGTCGCTTGAAGGAGTTGGGAGTATGAATAGGACAGGCAAGAGGCAAAAGGCAAGAGGCAAAAGGGAAATCCGATTGATATTTATTTTCTATTGTCTATTGCTTCTGGTCTTCGGCGTCCCCTTGTCGGGCTGCGGCAAGAAGGGCGACCCGCGGGCGCCGGAGCTAGTCATCCCCGAAACCATCAGAAATCTTACCGCGCGCCAGGATAAGGCGGGAGTGGCGCTCACCTGGAGCCGGCCGACGCAATATGTTGACGGTCAGGCGCTCAAGGATCTGACCAGTTTCGTGATCTTTCGCAAAGAAATTCCGCCGAGCTGCGTCGATTGCCCCGTGCCGTACCGCCAGCTCACTACCGTGCATGTCGAAGACCAAGAAAAATTTGTCAAGCAAAAACAATATCGGTTCGTCGACGAGCAGGTGCAGCTCAAGGCAACCTATCGCTATCGCATCTCGTCTCAGTTGAAAGACGGTTCGCTCAGCGAGCCCTCCAATGAGGTTGAAATCGTCCGAGGTCCGTAATGCATCATTTCGAATACCGCAACGGGGAAATGCACGCCGAGGGTGTGCCGCTCAAGCGTATTGCCAAAGAGGTTGGCACGCCGGCTTACGTTTACAGCCTGGCGACGCTTAGACGCCACTATCAGGTCTTTGACCGCGCCTTCGCGCAGGTTCGCCATATCGTTTGTTTTTCCGTGAAGGCCAACTCGAACCTGGCGCTCTTACGCGCGTTTGCCAAGGAGGGGAGCGGCTTCGACATCGTGTCCGGCGGCGAACTGTTTCGCGCGCTGAAAGTTGGCGCCGACCCGAAAAAGATAGTTTTTTCCGGCGTGGGCAAGAAAAAGGATGAGATCGAGTACGCGCTCAATGCCGGCATCCTGATGTTCAACGTCGAGTCCGAGCCCGAACTGGTCGCGCTTAACGAGATCGCCGCCGGCGTCGGCAAGAAAGCGCCCATCAGCCTGCGTATCAATCCCGATGTTGACCCGCAAACCCACCCTTATATCTCGACGGGGATGAAAAAAGCCAAGTTCGGCATCGATATCACGAAATCCATCGACATGTACAAAAGGGCCGCGGCGCTGAAGAACGTCGCCGTGGTCGGCGTCGATTGCCACATCGGTTCCCAGCTCACTTCTGTTTCTCCGTTCGTCGACGCGCTGGCCAAGGTGCGCGAGTATCTGGACCGAGTGCTGGTGGGTGAATTAAAGAAGGAGGGGGCGCAGATTCGCTACCTCGACCTCGGCGGCGGGCTCGGCATCAACTACCACGATGAAACTCCGCCGTTGCCGGAAGAATATGCCAAGGCGATTATCCAGGGGTTGGAGGGTCTCGACATCACGCTGATTCTTGAGCCGGGCCGGGTTATCGTCGGCAACGCCGGCATCCTGCTTACCGAAGTCCAGTACGTCAAAGAAACCGACGCCAAGAAATTCGTTATCATTGACGGCGGCATGAACGACCTCATCCGGCCGGCGCTTTACGGCTCTTACCAGGCGATTCAGCCGGTGGTGGAGAGCCGGGCCGAGCGAATCGTTGCCGATGTGGTCGGCCCAATTTGCGAGAGCGGCGACTTCTTCGCCAAGGACAGAGAGATCCACCGGCCGCAACGCGGCGATCTCCTGGCGGTCATGAGCGTCGGGGCTTACGGGTTCACCATGGCCTCCAATTACAATTCCCATCCCAAGCCGCCCGAAGTGCTGGCCGACGGCGACCGATATTACGTTGTCCGCAAGCGGGAGAGCTTCGACGACCTGATCAACGGCGAAGCGATTCCCGTGGCGCTGCAATAATTTGGTTCAAGGTTCCGGGTTCAACGTTCAAGGTTCAAGAACGGAAGATGGAATTAGCGTTCACCAAGATGCACGGGGCAGGAAACGATTTTGTCTTCCTCGATTGCCTGAAGAAAAACATTGAGAACTTGGACTCGATCGCCAAACAGCTCTGTGACCGGCGATTCGGCATCGGCGCCGATCAGCTTTTAACTATCCATCCCTCCAAGGTCGCCGACTTCAGGATGGAGATCTACAACGCCGACGGCAGCCAGGTGGAGATGTGCGGCAATGGCATCCGCTGTTTCGCCAGGTACGTCTACGATCACGGCATCAGCAAAAAGCGCGAGCTCGAAGTCGAGACCCTCGCCGGCATCATTCGCCCGCGCATCGTCGGGGAAATGGTCGAGGTTGACATGGGTGAGCCGATCCTCGAGGGGCGCAAGATACCCGTAGGAGCCGAAGGTCGGATTATCAATTACCCGCTGACCGTGGACGGCGAGACTTACGAGGTTACCTGCGTCTCGATGGGCAATCCGCACTGCGTGCTCTATCTCGACGATATAGATTCGCTGGAATTGGCAAGGATCGGGCCCAAGTTCGAGCATCACCCGTTCTTTCCTAAGGGAGTCAACACGGAATTCATTAAAATTCTAAACCCGGCAGAGGTAAGAATGCGCGTGTGGGAGCGTGGCGCCGGCGAGACCTGGGCATGCGGCACAGGCGCAAGCGCAGTGGGCGTCGCCGGAGTGCTCACGGGTCGGACGGAGCGGGAAGTCACGGTTCATCTCAAAGGCGGCGATTTGCTCATTGAATGGCGCGACGATGGCCGCGTCTACATGACGGGTGGGGCGGAGGAGGTCTTTCGTGGAACGGTGAGGGTTTAGTTAGAAAAGCTCATGTTTCAATAGTGAGATGCGATTGATGCGGTCTGTGACAAAAAGGTATTGGACCTCGGTCTTCTTGATTTTTGCCTGCGCCACTCTCTTGAGCGCATGCGCTTCCGCTCCACGGGTGATCGCCATCTCGCCGGTTTTCGATTCAGTCAGACCGGCGGTCAATGGCTCCACGGACTACCCGGAGGCCTTAGCCGCGATCGCCTCTGTCATGGTTAGCGACTTGAACCTACCGGTCGTCGAAGCCTCAGTGACCTTTTATCCTTCACAGGCGTCGTACGAGGACGGTGCAGTGGCGGAATCCGAGAGAGATTTAGAGCTGCTGCGAATGCAACTGGGAGCCCGAGCGCAGCAGCTTAAGGAAGAGGACGTTGTGTTTGCGGCGCGGCGATCCGCCGTTAGCTCGGTGGCGGTTGGACTACACAAGCGGGTACTCGTCAACGAGTGGCAGTTTGTCAAACTGCCCTGGTGGGAGCGTATGCGGATTCTCGCGCATGAGTTGACTCACACGGTCGAGAAAGCATGGGTCGAAGGCCGGCTGACCAACTGGGATCGATGGCTCAGCGAGGGATTTGCCGAGTGGGTCGGTTACCGGGTGTTGGATCGCCTCGGCGCGCAGACTCTCGCTAGAAGTCGCCAGGGCAGCGTGGAAGCGGTTGTCAAGGCAAGGGTTGATCAAACGTTTCCCACACTGACCCAGCTGGTAACGGGGGAAGAATGGATCACGTGGTTGCGTACGCTCGGGCACGCGGCGACCTATGGGCAGGCATTTTTGGCGGTGGATTTGTTGGTCGAGCAAAAGGGCCTTCCCGCGGTCGTCGAATACTTTCGGCTGTTTGGAAAACTCAACAACCGGGAGCGCAACTTCGCGACTGCTTTCGAAGAACCGGTAACGAAATTCGAGGACAAATTTGCCGAGCATCTTATGACGCTGTTCGCTCGATGAAATCGCAGCCGCCACTCATGGCGGAGGAGGAATCTTATGTTTAGCGGTTCCATGGTCGCTTTGGTGACGCCGTTCAAGAACGGCGAGGTCGATTGGCAAAGCCTGGAAGGTTTAGTCGAATTCCACCTTCGAAGCGGCACCCACGGCATCGTGCCCTGCGGCACGACCGGCGAGTCGGCGACGCTGAGCCATCAAGAACATGATGATCTTATTAAAGCAGTCATCAAGGCCGTCAATAAAAAAGTGCCGGTGATCGCCGGCACCGGCTCCAATTCAACCGCCGAGGCGGTGCGCTTGACCCGGGAAGCCGAGAAGTCTGGCGCCGACGGCGCCTTGATGATTTCCCCCTATTACAATCGCCCCACGCAAGAGGGCATTTACCAACATTACAAGAAAGTCGCGTCGGAAGTGGGGATTCCGATTATCATCTACAACATCCCGGGGCGCACCGGATCAAAGATCGAGCCGGACACCTTGGCCCGTCTTTCGGAAATCAAAAACATTGCCGGCGTGAAGGAGGCCACAGGTTCCGTCGACCAGGCCATTGACGTGCTCCGCCTGTGCGGCGACCGCCTGGCGGTGTTTTCGGGCGAGGATTCGCTGATCTTTTCCTTGATGGCGCTGGGCGGCAAGGGTGTCATTTCGACGGTGGCCAACGTCGCGCCGAAGGAAACCGCGCAACTGGCGGAAGCCTGTCTCAAGGGTAACTGGGAAAAAGGACGCGAGTGGCAGTTCAAGCTCCTGCCGCTGATTCGCGCCGTATTCATAGAGACCAATCCGATTCCGATTAAGACGGCGCTCTCGCTCATGGGCAAGTGCACCGGGGATCTTCGCTTGCCGCTGACGCCGATGGGCGAGGGCAATTTGAAAAAGCTCAGGCAGGCGATGGCCGATTTCGGCCTGCCGGTGAATTAATATGTTGGGCGTCATCGTTTGCGGGGCGGCGGGTCGGATGGGAAGCACGTTGGTTCGTCTCATCCACGAAAGCGGCGCGATGAAGGTCGTGGGCGCCATTGAATTCGCCGGCAGCCCACAGCTCAAAAAAGATGCCGGAGAAATCGCCGGCGTGGGAAAGATCGGCGTGCCGATTACCTACAAACTCTTACCGCTGTTGACGGGCGAAGTTGTCGTCATCGAATTCAGCACGCCGGCAGCGACTCTCGAACATGTGAGGCTCGCCGCCGAGAAAAAGATTCCCATTGTGATCGGCACCACCGGATCGGATCAAAATCAACTGGCAGAAATTAAAAACCTCTCGCGCCGAACGCCTGTGCTTCTCTCCGCCAATATGAGTCTAGGAGTGAACCTCCTGGTGAGTCTTTTGGGCAAAGTCGCCAAGACCCTCGGCGATGACTACGACGTCGAAATCATCGAAGCGCACCATCGCTTCAAAAAAGACGCGCCAAGCGGAACGGCTCTGGCGTTGGGCCGTTCGGTGGCCCAGGGGCTTAACCGCGACTTGGACAAAGTCGGCGTCAACGGCCGCAAAGGGATCGTCGGGGAGCGAACCAAGCAAGAAATCGCAATGCTCTCGGTGCGCGCCGGCGATATCGTCGGCGATCATACGGTCATTTTCGGCGGCATCGGCGAGCGTCTCGAATTCATCCACCGCGCCCACAGCCGCGAGACCTTCGCCCACGGCGCCCTGCGCGCCGCCCAGTGGCTCGTCAAACAGAAACCGGGGCTTTACGGCATGCAGGACGTGCTGGAGTTGGATCGAACTTGATCCGTGGGAACTGTGCCATCGAGCCACCTTGCCGGTTGAAATTGCGCTGCGTCCCGAATTGCCTCGCTTTTTGACTCTGCCCCCCCTATCCTTTACATTGTCAGAATTCACTACTAGATCGGATTCATCAATGGTGGACATGGACAAGATCGTGTCGCTGTGCAAGCGGCGCGGGTTTATATTTCAATCGAGTGAAATTTACGGTGGCACGGGTTCCTGCTGGGACTATGGGCCGTTGGGCGTGGAATTAAAAAACAACGTCAAGCGTTTGTGGTGGCGCGACAGCGCGCAGGCGCGCTCGGACATGCTGGGGCTCGACTCTTCGATTCTCATGCATCCGCGGGTGTGGAGGGCGAGCGGCCACCTGGATCATTTCACCGACCCGATGGTTGATTGTCGGGCGTGCAAAAAGCGTTTTCGTTCGGACAAGATCGAAGACGATACCTGGGTCCACTACTGCGAGGCGACCAAGGGAAACAAGTTCATGGTTCCCGGAGGTCAGGCTTGCAAGCACTGCCACCACCTGCGCTCGCTCTGTCCGGCCTGCGGCAAGGGCGAATTAACCGAGCCGCGTCAGTTCAATCTAATGTTCAAAACGTTCATGGGGCCGGTGGAAGACGATGCCGCGGTAACTTATTTGAGACCGGAAACCGCCCAGGGCATCTTCGTCAATTTCGACAACGTGCTCCAGTCCATGCGCATGAAGCTGCCGTTCGGCGTCGCGCAGATCGGCAAAGCGTTTCGCAACGAGATCACGCCGGGCAATTTTACTTTTCGCACCCGCGAGTTCGAGCAGATGGAGATCGAGTTTTTCGTCATGCCGGGAACGGACGAAGAATGGCACCAGCGGTGGATCGACGAGCGTTTCGCCTGGTATCCGCGCTACGGCATGCGCCAGGAGAACCTGCGCCTGCGCGAGCATGAAAAGGACGAGCTGGCGCACTACGCCAAGCGCACCGCCGATATCGAATATCTATTTCCCATGGGCTGGAGCGAGCTGGAGGGCGTCGCCAACCGGACGGATTTCGATCTCAAACAACATGCCCAGTTCAGCGGCAAGGCGCTGGAATATTTCGACGAGGAGAGCAAGCAGAAAATCGTCCCCTACGTGATCGAGCCTTCGGCGGGCGCCGACCGGGCCACCCTCGCCTTTCTCGTCGACGCCTATCATGAGGAAGAGGTCAGGGGTGAGAAGCGCGTCGTTTTACGATTTCACGCCGAGCTTGCCCCGCTCAAGATCGCGGTCTTGCCGCTTTTGAAAAAGAACGACCGGATCGTCGATACGGCGAAAAAACTGACCGCCGATTTGCGCCGGCGCTGGCACGTCGTCTACGACGACACCGCGTCCATCGGGCGGCTTTACCGCCGCCAGGATGAAGTGGGCACGCCTTTTTGCGTCACGGTGGACGTGCAAACCGTGGGCGACGAGAAAGCCGTGGCCGATAACAAGGTTACGATCCGCGACCGCGACACGATGGAGCAGGTGCGCGTGCCCATCGGCAATTTGGAGACCGTGATGGCCGAGCTCATGACGGGCCAATGGAGCGCGGTGGCGGGCCAACACGGAATTGTCAAAAACTAGCGACGAGGCTTCGGTTCCCGCAGAAAAAGGAACTCAAATATTCTCCGTCATTACTACCGCGTCAAGTTTCTCATCGACCGCTATCGCCGCTTTCTGATCTTAGGCGTTCTCTCGCTCGTCGCTACCGACTTTGCCGGCATGGCCCTTCCCTGGCTGATCAAGGAAGGCATCGATTCGACGCTTCACCGTGGCGGCACCCCGCCGTCGCCGTTCAAATACCCCCTGCTGCTTCTGGCGGCCGCAGCCGTTCAAGGGTTATTCCGCTACTGCTGGCGCATCAATATCCACGGCTTCTCGCGGCGCTGCGAAGCGGAGTTGCGCGATCGCGTCTTCACGCACTTGCAGAAGCTGCCGGTGAGTTACTTCCAACACACCAAGACCGGCGATCTGATGTCGCGCCTGACCAACGACATCCACGCCGTGCGCGAGCTGATGGGCTTTGGCTCCCTCGCCATCGTCGACGCCCTGGTGGTGCTCGTTTTCAGCTTGAGCCTGATGATCGCCATCGACCCGTGGCTCACCCTGTGGTCGATGTTGGCGATGCCCATGATCACGGTGGTGGTGCGTTTCTTCGGGCGCCATATCTTTCGCTGGTCGCAGGAGACGCAGGAGCAACTTAGCGTCATGAGCGCCTATGTGCAGGAAAACCTCTCGGGCATTCGCGTCGTCCAGGCCTATGCGCAGGAGCAAAACCAAATCCGCGGCTTTGACGCCATCAGCACTGACTACCGGCGCAAAACCATGTGGCTGGCGACGCTCTGGGGAATCTTCTGGCCGCTCATGCAGGTACTGGCGGGCATCGGCGCGACGATCGTCCTGTGGCTCGGCGGGCGGCAGGTGATGCAGGGGACGATGACGCTCGGTGAATTTGTCGCCTTCAACGGTTACCTCGCGATGCTCACCTGGCCGCTGATGGCGATCGGCTACACGGTCAACCAGTATCAGCGCGGCACCGCGGCGCTCTCCCGGCTGTGCGAAGTGCTCGACGTGCCGGTCTCGCCGCGCTATCTCACGGAATCTTCCCCGGCCTCGCTCGCTGGCGACGGCGCCATCGAATTCCGCAATCTCACTTTTGCCCATGGGGCGGCGCACGCGCCGGTGTTGAAAAATATCAATCTTAAAATCCCTGCGGGAAAGATTTGCGGTATCGTCGGCGAGACCGGCTCGGGCAAGAGCACGCTGGTGAGCCTGCTGCTGCGGCTCTACGAGCCTCCGGACCAAAGCGTGTTCGTCGACGATGTCGATATCAAGAGCCTGCCCGTGCACCGACTGGAAGCCGCCATCGGCTACGTCTCCCAGGATATTTTTCTGTTCTCCGGGACGATCCAGGACAATATCCTATTCGGCGCCGAGAACGGCGAGTCGAGCAACGCGGAGACCCCCGGGCAAGCCCGGGGCAGCACTTTCGACCCCTCGACTTTCAAGCGGAATCCCGAGCGAGAGGCTCCTGGCTCTGGCCCAGGCCCGAGTCGAGGGGTCGAAGAGGCGTCTAGAGTCGCGCAACTGCTGCCGACAATTCGCTCCTTCAGCGCGCAGTTCGATACCGTCATCGGCGAGCGCGGCGTGCGCCTATCGGGCGGGCAAAAACAACGCACCGCGCTGGCGCGGGCGATCATCAAGAATCCGCCGATCCTGATTCTCGACGATGCCTTTTCGAGTGTGGACGTCGAAACCGAAGAGGAAATACTCCGAGAGCTCAGGCAGTTCATGAAGGGCCGCACGACATTGCTTATCTCTCACCGGAGTTTCACTGTGCGCGAGGCCGACCTGATTGTCTATCTGCGCGGCGGGGAAGTGATCGAGCAGGGCAGCCATGAAGAGCTGCTCGCCCGTCGCGGACTCTACTACCAGATGTTTCTGCGACAGCGGCTGGTGCGCGAAGTCGAAACCATGAGTCACGAGGAACAACGGCCGTGAGCGAAGCGCTGCACACCGATGATGAGATCCTCGGCAAGGCGTATGACGCGCGCTTAATGGCGCGCATGCTGCGCTACCTGCGGCCTTACTGGAAGCTGCTGGCGGTTTCGTTTAGCTTTCTCTTGCTCCACACCGCCACCCAACTGCTGGGTCCTTACATTACCAAGGTCGCCATCGACCGCTACATCGCCCACCAGGACGTTGCGGGACTGGATCTCATGGCGCTGGCCTACCTCGGCGTTGTCCTTCTCGGTTTCATTTTTCTTTTCGTGCAGACCTACACCACCGAATACACCGGCCAGCGGGCCATGCACGATCTGCGTCTGGAGATTTTTACCCACCTGCAGAAACAAGACATGGCCTACTTCGACCGCAATCCGGTGGGCCGGCTGATGACCCGGAACATCAACGACGTGGAAACGCTTAATGAGCTGTTCAGTACCGGCGTCGTCGGGTTGCTGGGAGATTTGTTCATCGTCTTCGGCATCGCGGGCGCGATGTTGTGGCTCCATTGGCAACTCGCTCTGGTTTGCCTCGCCGCTTTTCCGCTGATCCTTTATTTAAGCCGCTTCTATCGCCGCCGGGCGCGGGAAGTGTATCGCGAAAGCCGTCTGATCCTGGCGCGGCTCAATGCCGGACTGCAGGAAAATATCGCCGGGGTGGCTACCATCCAGGCCTTCGGCCAGGAAGAAAAAATGTACCGGCGATTTCAGGAAATCAATCTCGGTTATCGAGACGTGCTCCTGCGCAGCGTCCGCTACAATGCGGTGTTTTTTCCGATCATCGAAATTTTCAGCGCGCTGACCATCGGACTCCTGCTCTGGTACGGCGGCGGGTTGGTGGTGCAAAACGTCGTCGAGGCCGGCGTCATCGTGGCGTTCATCCAGTATATCCAACGGATGTATCACCCGATCCGCGACCTCGCCGAGAAATACAACATCATGCAGGCCGCCATGGCCTCGTCCGAACGGGTTTTTACGCTGCTCGACACGGCGGAAACGATCAAAAGTCCCGAGTGGCCCCAGAGCATCGAGCGTGTGCGCGGCGAGATCGAATTCCAAAGCGTCTGGCTCTCCTACCATCCGGGGGAGCCGGTGCTGAAGGACATCTCGTTTCGCATCCGGCCGGGAGAAAAGGTCGCTTTAGTCGGCGCCACCGGCGGCGGCAAGACCTCGATCATTTCCGCCCTTTGCCGTTTTTACGATATCGAGCGCGGCGCGATTTTGATCGACGGCGTGGACATCCGCGAATGGGACAAGCAAGCGCTGCGCCGCCAGCTGGGGTTAGTCTTGCAAGACGTGTTTCTGTTCTCCGGCGATATCGCTGAGAACATTACGCTCGGGGATGCGCGGGTCAGCGAAGCGTCGATGCTCGAGGCGGCGCGGCGGGCGCAGATCGCGCCGTTCATCGAGCGGCTGCCGGGCGGTTATCAAGACGAGGTTCAGGAGCGCGGTTCGACCTTGTCCCAAGGCCAGCGTCAACTGCTGTCTTTTGCCCGGGCGCTCGCCTTCGATCCGCGCATTTTGATTCTCGACGAGGCCACCAGCTCCGTCGATACGGAGACCGAACTGCTGATTCAGGCGGCCCTGGAGGAATTGCTCAAAGAGCGCACTGCGCTCATCATCGCGCATAGATTGTCGACCATCAAAAGCGCTGACCGGATTCTAGTCGTCCACAAGGGCGAGATTTGGGAGCAGGGGAGCCACGAGGAACTGCTCGCGCAGGGCGGGCTCTACGCGCGCTTGTACGACTTGCAGTACCGGTTTCAGGAGCGGGAAACCAGCGGCGAATCGGCGGCGGCCGAGTCATAAACCGCAGCAGCAAAGATAATTCTCACGTGTCTTTCGTGAGCTTCGTGGTGAATTGACTGAATGGTAAATCGCTTTACGTGACGATACCGAGCGGTGTCGTCCGAGGGAAGTTCGGGAAAACCTTGCCTAAATCTTTCTGGCCCAGATGGCGCGCCAGCGTTTCGCCGCAGACAGAACGGTAATCGGTCGTAAGATCAAGATCGCGGCCTTCATATAACACTTCCCGCGCCAGGCCGGGCCAGCGGCCGTAGACTTTGCCGCCGCGCACGCGTCCGCCCATGGCGAACATCACGTTGGCGTGGCCATGGTCGGTGCCGTGGTTGCCGTTTTCACGCGCGGTGCGGCCGAACTCCGACAGCGTGACCAGCATCACGTCGTCCATGCGGTCGCCGATGTCCTGATAGAACGCCGCCATGCCGTCACCCAATTCTTTCAGACGATTCGCCAGTTGCCCCGTCGCGCCGCCTTCGTTGACATGGGTGTCCCAGCCTGCGATTTCGGCGAAGGCGATTTCCAGGCCGACGTCCGCTTTGATCAGCCAGGCGATCTGCTTGAGCGTTGTCGCGAAACGACCCATGGGATAATTCCCAGCGCTCGCGGGAATCTTCGCATCGAGCTTGCGCAGCATGGCTAAGGCTTCGAAAAGGCTGTTCGCCCCCTGGCGAAAGAGCGGGTCCGAGACTTCGGCATAGAGTCTTTGCAGCGGTCGGCTCATACTCTCGTTGCGCAATCTGAATTCGTCAATAGAAGCGAGGGTAAGAACGGGAGCGTTGCCTGCGAGCATGCGTGGAGTTTGCGCCGTCAAGGCGACACCGCGAAAGGGCGAATCGGTCCGCGCGGGTTTACTCAAGTGCCGGTTGAGCCAACCATCGGGCGTGCTCTTGATGCCCGGTGTGCCGAGTTCCATATAATCCTGGGCGTCGAAATGGGAGCGCGTGTTGTCCGGCGAGCCGGCGGCGTGGACGATGGCGATATGGCCTTTGTCATAAATGCTTTTCAGCGGCGCCAGCGCCGGATGCAGGCCGTAAAAACCATCGAGATCGATGGCTCGCTCTGCGCCCGACGCGGGCTCGGCGATGGCGATGTTGGGCCGCAGGTTGTAATAGACGCGGTCTTTGAACGGCACAACGACGTTCAAGCCATCCATGCCGCCGCGCTGGAAGACCACCACCAAGACTTTGCCGCGCCCGATTTGCTGGGCGCCGGCGGTGCGAACGAGAAACGCAGGCGGCAGTCCCAATGCTAGAAAGCCGAGACCGGCGGACTTGAGAAACGAGCGGCGCGCGCCGTCCATGTCTATCTCCTTTGAAACTCCGGCGCCGCCAATAGCAGTGCGACGGCGTCCCGGCCCTCGGTTTCCGCCAGCACGGCCCGCGTCGCCGGCGAGAGCGAGTCGGGCGCGATCAATCTGGCAACGGTATCAGTGCTGCCCACCGCGTCGCTGCGCACGCGCGCGCCAGGTAGCCGGTTGCTTACCAGGTCGCTGGCGAAGTTCATGCGCGTGAGCAGCATGTCGGGACTGACCCATGAACTGCCGACGTCGGGATACCCCGTCGGCGGCTGGGCGAGGAAGAGCGGTTCGCCCATGCGCCCGAGATAGCGCAGCAATTGATGGGTGATTTGCGTCTCCGTCGCGGTGATGCGCATGGCGCTAGCGACGTATTCCAAAGGCTTCTTTACTTTGCTTCGGTAAACCTCCGGGGAGAAGAATTCCGGCGAATCGATGATAGCGCGGAGAACCGCGCGCGTGTCGCCGTCGCTCTGGCGGAAAGCATTCTCCGCCTTGCTCACAACGCTCGCCGGCGGATCGTCGGCGACCAAACGGCGCGTGAGTTTTGTTGCGATGAACTTCGCCGTAGAAGGGTGATGCGCCAGCACATCGATGACCTTCAATCCGTCTTCCATGCCGCCGCTGGCGGGGATATGCACACCGAGAACGGTTTTGGCGCCGCGGTCGTGGAGGCGCGGCTCGAAGGTAAATTCCGCTTCGCCCCGCGGCCGGCGGATCGTCCAGCCGGTGAAGCAGCGCGCCACTTCTTGAACATCTTGTTGCGTGTAGCCGCCGCCGACGCCGAGGGCGTGGATCTCCATCAGTTCGCGGGCGTAATTTTCGTTGATGCCCTGGCGGCGTAGATTCGGCGCGCGGGCGGCAAGGAAGGAGTTGGGAGCGACGCTCATCCAGTTGTCGAGATAAAAAAGCATCGCCGCGCTCTTGGCGGTGGCGAGCAGGATGTCGCGGAAGCGCCCGAGAGCGTGGGGACGAATGGTGTCGCGGTCGTAGGAAGTCGTCAGCCAGCGGTCCGCGCCCTTGGCGGCGAAGACATTGAAGTGATTGCTCCAAAAGTCGACCATCACCTCGTAGAGCTGGCGGCGGCTGTACACAGCGCGCAGCAGCCGGGCGAGCTGGAGCTCGAGAATCACTTGGCGCGGCCCCCTGCATCGGCGCCATGGACATCCCTTGCTCGCGCGCCTTCTGCGGCGCGGGATAGAGCTCGATCAGCTCGCGGCTGCTCAAGCGCATGGTCTTGAGCGCGGCGATTTTTTCTTCGACGAAAGTGTCAGAAATTCTATCCGGGTCAAGCTGTTCTTCAAGGTAGGCGCGCACGCCGATCCGATTCACGCGGTCAATGGTCTCGCGCGTGGGACCGAAGCTCGTGCGGTTCAGGAAGTGAACGGACCGTTGCTCCGGGGTTAACGGCGCGGTCATCGACTTTGCGCCCTTGCCGGAGCTAGCCCTGCTGCTGGCCGGCTTGAGGGCGGTGCCGCTCGCGCCATTCCTGAAAATGCGCCTTGCGCTGTTCCCGCAGTTCCTGCAGCTTCGCTTTCTGATCCGCGGTCAGGACGCTCGAAATCTGGTTCATCACAGCGATCCGTTGCACCATCATCTCCGCTTGCAGGTTCGCCAATTCCTGAGCCTGGAAGCGCACCGCGGCCTCATCGAAGGGTTGCGCCTGGGCAGCGTTTCTCAAGAGCTGGCGCTGCTCCTGAAGACGCTGATGCAGAGATCGAGCGTTGTCCTGGTTGGCGGCGAACAGCCCATCGATGGCCGCCTTTTGCTCGTTGGTTAGCTGTAAGGTTTCAAACAGCCGCCCGCCGTGAAATCCACCGCGAAATCCGGGGCCGGGTTGCGCCTCTGCGCGCGAGCTTGCCAAGAACCCGGCGAGCAGCAGGGCGCTAAGAGCTAGCGATTTACCGATCTTCATATCTTCCTCCTGTAAAAATTCGGGGCGGTTCCCCGAAACGTTGCAGTTGATTTTCCGATCATAGAGCCGTTTCTAGTCGTTATCCTTTTGACGTTTTTGCGGCCTGTCTTTAAATCGTTCGCGCATCTTGGCTTTCTCCTCCGGTGACAACCGCTCGAATTTCTCGCGCAAGCGCTCGCGTACTTCCCGCTTTACTTCCGGTGAGATATTCTTCAACCGTTCGCGCGTCTTTTCCCCGAGCCGTTTTTTTTCCGCGCTGGAAAGGCCACGAAATTTTTCCATCCGGCGTCTGATATCCTCGCGGCGCTCCGGCGGCAGATTGCGCCAGCGCTGCCAACGCTCCTGCAAGCGCTCGCGCTGGTCGGCCGGCAGCTCGCGCCAGCGCTCGAAGTTGCGCCGTATCGTGGCCTTTTCATCCCCTGGGAGCTTGCGCCAGCTTTCCATTTTTCTATTGAGATCGTCCTTTTCTGCAGGCGGCAGATTCTTCCAACGTTGATACCGCTCGCGTAGTTCATTCTGCTCCTGCGGCGTCAGCCGTTGCCACCGCTCCAGCGCTTCCCGCTCATGGGGGGCCCAGCCTTGCTGCGTTGAAGATTGCGCGTGCACCGGCGACGCCAACCCGCTAACTCCCAGGGCGACGAGCAGTGTCAAACAACCGATGATGCGGCTCATTTTGCCGGTTCCTTCTTGGTGGTCGGCGTGGATGGCCGTCCAGGGTCGCGAGAAGCCTGATCACGCATTCGCTCCAACTGACGGATGTCCTTCATCATCTCCATGTTTTTTATGACTTCCATGTCCTTCAGAAAATCCAGCATTCTGAGCATATCTTTATCCGGTTGCTCGACTTCTTTGCTTACAGCCGAGACCGCCGGGGGTGTCAGCACGAGCGAGAACAAAAAAACCCACTGGCCGCGCGACAGTATCAATCCCGACCTCCTCAGGCGGTTCCATTGCCTTGACCGCCGAGCGTTTCAAGCAGGTCCAGGTTGTCGAGGATCTCCATGTCGCTGAAGAACTCGAGTCGCTCGGCCATGGGCAGCACTTCCAAGAGGGTGTCGTCAATCGGCGCCGGAGTCGAAGGCTGCCAAAGGCCTTTGCCGAAGGTCAGCGCTAGCGCCAACAGCAGGACGGCGCCGGTAGCCAGTGCTGGCACGGGCAGGGGGGCGACTAAAGCCACAATACGTCGCCACCAGGTTTCTCTTTCCGCAACGGCATCAAGTTTGCGCCGCAACTCACGGCTGTAGTCATCCCAGAAAGCCTGCGCCGGCTCGTCGTGAGCGGCGGTCATGGGCAGGAGGCTGCGCATTTCGGCAAGGCTTGCGCGGCACGCTTCGCAATTCTTGAGATGGGTTTCGCAATTGCTTCGCGCGCTGTCGCTCAGTTCGCCGTAGTAGTAAAGGACCAAATCTTCTTCCAAGTTTCGGCAGACCTTCAATGCCGGTTTGTCTCGCGCAACCATAATCGACTCCTATACAAACTCCGCCAAACTTTGCCTGAGCGCCGTCACGGCTCGATGCAAATGGACCTTGACGGTGCCCTCCGCGGTCTCCATCGTTTCGGCGATCTCTCTTATGGAAAGCCCCTGATGATTTTTCAATATGAAAGCCATGCGCTGTTTCGCCGGCAGCAGCTCAAGCGCCGCGCCTACCCGGCGCGATAGCTGGCCCGCGATGGCCTGCTGATCGGGTGAGACCGGATTCGAGACGAGGGGGCTCGGTTCGACCCGGCCTTCAACGGTTTCGTTGAATTCCTCCGTGGACGTGCGCTTGGCGCGGCGCCGATAATCCAGGCAGACATTGACGAGGATGCGATAAAACCAAGTATAAAAGCCCGAGCGGCGGTCAAAGCGGCTGATATGCGTGAACGCCTTCAAAAAAGCTTCCTGGGACAGATCCTTGGCCTCTTCGCGATCACGGGAGAAGTCGAAGGCGATGCGATAGGCCTTCTGTTGATGCCGTTCCACAAGTTCCTCGAAGGCGCGGCGATCCCCCTTTTGGGCTGACGCCACCAGCTCTTCGTCACCGATCTGCGCCGTCGGAATGGCTGCCATCCTTCTTAAGTTAGCACAGCCGGGGGGGAAAAGTAGTCGGCTAAGAGCGGTGCACGAGTCGGTTGTCAAGGTGGTGTTCACGGGCGATCAGCTTTGGTTGGTCTAATTGACTAACTTATCTTTGAGGTCGCGTCTCAACTCACGCCGGTCTTTCACGAGCTCTCGGCGATCGGCTTTGCGTTCGATGCGATCGGTCTTGAGCTCCTTGCGGTCCCCCTTTCTCTCTTGCCGATCTCCTTTGATCTCTTGTCTGTCAGCGGCGATCTCTGCCGGACTGGCGCCTCTCCTAATATCCTTGCGCAGCTCGCGCCGGTCTTTGCGTAGTCCACGCCGGTCCCCGCGGAGTTCTTTGCGATCCTGGCGGATCTCTTTACGGTCGCCCTTGAGTACCTGGCGATTTTGTTTCAGTTCTTTGAAGTCGTCGCGAATTTCGCCGGCGCGCAAAAGCGCCGCGCCGGAGAGTAACGTAATCGCCGCGCAACTTATCCCCACAAGCATCCTTAGATTTTGCATAGGTCTAACTCCTCCGGGTGTGAAGTTTGGACAGTCTAATGAACTTAGACGGGTACGGAGGAGTAAGGTTTACCGATAGCCAGCGCAATCTCCGGCACTGGTCCCTAAGATCGCCCGTGCCAAGATTATTCTTTGTTATCGGTGGGTTTGAGATAGACCGGGGCGCGCCTCTGCGGTTCGCGCTCGATAGTTTTTTAGAGACTTACGCACTAGCCTGACAAAATGAGGTGATGGTTTTTGGCCTTTCGACTAAGGCTGCCGGCCTTCGCCGGGGGCCTTGCTCAGGATTTCGCCCCACGGGCGCCTCACAAAGTGCCACGGGCTTGCCCGTGGGGATCCACTTTGACAACCGATTCTAACTTGAGTAAATAGTTGGTTGTGATCGCTTCCGGCATGAAATCCAGCGCCTCTAGGCAACGCCGCATGGTGGGGTTTCTGCTGTTTCTCACGGTTTTTTTCCTGCCGCTTCATTTTCATTCCGTAACGGTAACGGCCCAGGTCGCCAAAGAATGCGGTTGCCTCTACGGCAGCCGGACGCAGGCCGGCCTGACGATCGCGCATTCGAACTCGCTGCCCGTCCTGGTTTGGCAGCCGGTTCGGACTGAGTCTCAAGAGTTCTTCGGTTTACGTTTTGGCACCAGTTGGCATAGTCGCGCACCTCCTTTCACAGTCTCCCTCTAGTCTCCCTTTTATTTCGTAATTGGTATTCGTCGCGGTCCCTCCCTTCGCTCGGGAGGCGACCTGCTCTTTCCTTTGGGAGGTGTGATAATGAATTTAATTCGGAAGGGAATCTTCTCTTATGCGATTTGTTGCGCCTGGCTGCTTTCGGTTCCGCAGGTGAGTCATGCTCAGATGTCCGAATTGGAATCGTTAAAGGCGTTGGTGGAAAATATGCAGCAGACGTTACAAAAGGCGCTGAGCCGCATCGATCAGCTGGAAAAGGAAAAGGCGGACCAGGCGTTGGCGCCGGCGCAGCCAGCCCAACAAGCCGTTCAATCCATCCCGGGAGCCTTGAATCCGGCCATTACCGTGTTTGGAAATTTTGTTGGCCGCGGAGATAGTCAGAGAGTCTTCAATGAAGATGGAGATCGGATTAGCAACAAGTTCAACCTGCGCGAGGTGGAGGTCGACATGCGGGCAGCAATCGATCCCTACGCAGACGGGGTCTTGATCGCGTCTTTTGAGTCGGAGACGCCCGGCCAATTTTCCGCAAGCGTCGAAGAGGCGTACGCCATGATCAAAAAGCTGCCCTTTCTGGACGAGCCCCCCTTGGGGCTAAAGTTGAAGGTCGGGCGCTTCCGGCCTGCTTTTGGCAAGTTCAATATCATCCACACGCATGATCTCCCTACGACATTTAGGTCCCTACCGACGGCAGAGTTCATGGGCGAAGAAGGGTTCATACAAAATGGATTTTCCGGAAATTTCTTCATCCCCACACCCTGGGATCGCGATTCCAGCCTCGACGCTACGCTGGAGGTTTTAAACGGAGGAGATGTCGCCATATCGCCTCACGCACGGTCCAGAATGTCCTACCTGGGACATCTCCGATGGTATCGCACGCTTTTCGACGGTCATGACCTGGAACTGGGGTGGTCCAGTTACTTGCACCCGGCCAATAAGAGCGTTGGTCCCGCAGATTTTCATGGAGTCGATTTCATGTACCGCTGGAAACCGTTCCGCCTGGGAGAATCCAAATCCTTCCTTTTAGGCGGCGAGTTGATGTTTGCTCGACGCCCCTATCCGACGGCATCGGAGCCCGCAGACGTCGCGCGAGCGATTACACTCCGGGAGCTGCAGCCGGGGAAAGGCAAACCGTTTGGGTATTCCCTTTTTAGCCAGTGGCAGTTCAATCAAAGAACCTACGCGGGACTGCGCTGGGACCAGACTACGACGCTCTTCGACCCGGGGCTCATGCGGCGAAGCCTGACTCCCTATGTATCCTACTATTTCACTGAGTTTCTCCGTGCTCGCTTGAGCTACGAGCGCCGGTGGAGCGATCTCTTCACCGAAAATAACCGCAACTCCTTTTTCTTCGAACTGAACTGGGTATTTGGTTCGCACCCGCCAGAACCTTTCTGGGTGAACAAGTGAAAGACCGCCGAGAATAGTGACGTCTACATGGAGGCAGAAATGAAGCTTTTGAAAACATTTTTTGCTGTGCTTCTTGGATCTTTCATGATGGTTTCCCTGGCGACGGCGCAAGAAAAAAAGGTGCGTGTGGTTTGTACGCTCCCCACCTTGAAGGCGCTCACTGAAGAAGTAGGCGGAAACCGGGTTGACGTGATTGCCCTCGGCAGAGGAGATCAGGACCCGCATTTTGTGACGCCTACCCCGGTCCTGATGCAGAAAACGCGTAATGCTGACCTTTTGATTGAGAATGGCTCCCAGCTGGAACTGTGGGCCGATCAAGTGGCAAACGGATCGGGAAACCCGAAAATCTTCCGCGGCACTCCGGGGCGGATCATTGCCAGCAACGGAATCTCCCCATTGGAAGTTCCCGCTGTCGTCTCACGCGAATTCGGGGACATTCATCCCCAAGGTAATCCCCACATGTGGCTGGACCCACTGCTTGCAAAAGTGCAGGCTGGAAATATTGCTGAAGCGTTGAAATCCGTAGATCCTGCGGGTGCAAGCTATTATGAATCGCGTAAAGCCGATTTTTTCAGACGCGTCGACAATGCGCTTTTCGGACCGGAGCTATTGAAGCTCGTGGGGATTCAAAAGCTCACCCGCCTGGCGTGGAGCAGAGAATTACATTCTTTTCTCGAGACCAACAAGATCGATGGCCAACCATTGGCAGCAAAAGCCGGCGGATGGCTCAAGACCGCCGAGCCGCTGCGTGGGATCAAGGCTTTCGAATTCCATAAGGTGTGGGTTTACTTCGCCAGGGTTTTCGGCATTCAGCTCGTGGGCACCATCGAAGAGAGACCTGGCATTCCACCCGGGCCGCAACATCTTTTGCAGATAACGGAGCGAATCAAGAGCGAGAAAGTTCCACTCATCATGGTGGACAATTTTTACGATCCCGGACAGCCCAACAGCATCGCGCGACAAACGGGCGCCAAGGTTGTTATCCTGCCGAACCAAGTCGAGGGGGAGGCGGGCGTGAAAACTTATTTCGATCTGATCGGGCACATCATCACCAAGACAACCGGTGTGCTCAAGAATTAAGCGGCTGGTCGAAGATGTGGCCTCTGCGCTAGAGTGATCCGGAGAAGCGTACGAATTAAGGAGATTTAATGTCTGGTATTGTCGAGCTCAAATGGATGCTGGTTCCTTTCCTCGCGTGCCTGGTGCTTTCGATCAATCACGTATACCTCGGCATTCACGTCATCGCCCGCAAGGTTATCTTTGTCGACCTCGCTCTGGCGCAGATTGCCGCCCTCGGCGCCACCTACGCGCTGGTTCTCGGTTACGATCCCAACAGCGATCCGCTCCAGGTCTCGCTCTTCTCCCTTGCGTTCACCTTTGTCGGTGCCGGCGCTTTTGCCATCGCGCGCATGCGGAAAGAGCGGGTACCGCAGGAAGCCTTCATAGGAATCATTTACGCGGTCGCTTCGGCGGCGGCCGTGCTGATCCTTTCCAAGTCGGCGACCGGCGGTGAGGAACTGAAGCATATGTTGGTCGGGGATGTATTGTTGGTTTCGCTTTCCGAAGTGCTCAACATGGCGGTCCTCTACGGTGTCATCGGAATTTTCCATGTTATCTTCCGCAAACAGTTCCTGGCCATTTCTCTCACCCCGGAAATCGCCGAGGCGTCGGGAATGAAAATTCGCGTCTGGGACGTGCTTTTCTACATGTCCTTCGGTGTCGTGATCGTGAAGTCCGTAGCGATCGTCGGGGTCCTCCTCGTTTTCTCTTACCTGGTGGTTCCGGCGGTGATCGCGCAAATGTTCAGCGAAACCATCATCGGCCGCTTGCTGGCCGGTTGGATGGTGGCGATCGCGGCCAGCATGCTAGGGATTCTGTGGTCCTTTTACGCGGATTATCCAACCGGACCGGCGGTGGTGGTGATGCTCGGGATTCTCTTGATCTTGTCCAGCTTGATCTACTATCTGCGTCACGCCAGTAATTTCGGCCGCGCCGTCGCCAATGTCGCGGTGCTGCTACTGGTGTCGTTGGGTTTTTTCTCGGGCCTCTCGGCGTTCAGAAAATCGACGCCGGTCACGATGGCTCCCAGGGCCGCGTCCATCGATCATCTGCTGAATGAACTTAAGGAAGGCGAACCGGTTCACCAGCTAGATGCGCTAGCCCATTTGAAGGGAATGCACGACGCAAAGATTACCCCCGCCCTCGCCGATCTCCTCGCGCGCAATCCGTCGGAACAGATTGTCGAGAGCGCAATCGAGTTGTTGAAAGAGCGGAACGATCCGCGCGCGCTGCCTGCGCTGCGGCAAGCGGCCCGGGGCAATCATGATAATTTTCTCAAGCTTTCCATCGCCGAGGCACAACTCGCGCTGGGGGACCGTGAGGGATTTTCAACATTAATGACGATTCTCCAGAGCGACGAGGCTGGCCTTGCCCGGCAACAGGCGAACGCGCTGCTGGAAAAGCAAACCGGCAAGCAGTTCGGCTATCAACCGGAGAAGGATGTAAAGCAGAATGCCCCGGCCTTGTCGCGGATCGCTGCTTGGTTGAACGGCGAAGCCAAGACGCTGCATTGGGATGCCACCACCCGCCGGTTCCAAGCTCAAAAATAACATCCCAGTTGTTTTCCTTTGCTTTGAATTGAAAAAGCTCTCTGCTATAGTTCGTCCCGTCACAGTAGAGGAGCAATCTTCCTCATGTCTTCGATCCTGATTAAAAACATCGGCACGCTGGTGACGGGAAAGTTGGAGATCCCGCTGCGCCGAGCCGATTCGATCTTCATTAAGGACGGCGTGCTTCAGTCCATCGGCAACGGCTTAAACCAGACGGCCGATCAAACCATTGACGCCAACGGGATCACGGCGATTCCCGGTTTGATCGATTCGCACTCCCATCCCTCCATCGGCGAATACACGCCGGCGCAAAACTCGCTCGGCTGGATCACCAACTACATGCACGGCGGCGTGACGGCGCTGATCTCCGCGGGCGAGCTTCACCTGCCCGGCTTGCCGCTGCCGCCGGACGCGCGCACGGCGCTATCCGTCGCCATCGTCACCAAGCGCTGCTACGACAATCTGCGGCCCTCAGGCGTGAAAGTCCACGCCGGAACCCTGCTCTTGGTGCCGGGATTAACGGAGAAAGATTTCGACGAGATTCAGTCGCTCGGGATCAAACTCGTAAAATTCATCTTCTACGATTACAGCTTGCTGCCCAACGGTGAAGCAGAGCGGTACGTGACGTGGGCGCATGCGCGCGGCATCAAAGTAAAGATTCATTCGGGCGGCGTGTCGCGCTCGGGCGTGAGCCAGGTGGCGGGGTTCGACATCGTGCAAAAAATCAAGCCCGACATCATCGGCCATATCACCGGCGGGCCGATTCCGATGCCCGAAGAAGACATGATCCGCATCGTCAACGAAACGAGTTGCTGCGCCGAGATTTGCAGCTCGGGCAACTATCGCCTGGCCTTGAGTCTCATTCGCGCCGTCAAAGCCAAGAACGTCTTCGACCGCGTGCTCATCGGCACCGACACGCCGGGCGGAACCGGCGTGATCCCTCGCGGCATCCTGCGCGAGATCGCGTTCATTTCGTCGGTCGGTGAAGTGGCGCCGGAAAAAACCATCTGCATGGCGACGGGCAACGTCGGACGGGCACATGATCTAAATCTCGGCATTTTGGAAGAGGGACGGCCGGCGGATCTCGTCTTGCTGCACAAAATCACTGGCTCGGTGGCCAAGGATGCCCTCGATTCCTTCGCCAAGGGCGACCTGCCGGGCATTTCCACCGTCATCATCGACGGCGAAGTCCGCGTCGCGGGCCGCAGCCAGCAGACGCCGCCCGCAGAGCGGGCAGCGGTGGTAATAAAATGAATGAGGATGGGGGATAGAAGATGGAGGATTGACAATTGCGCGATCTTCCATCCTCGATTCTCGATCCTCGGTTATTGGAGTAAACGATGAATTACGGCGTAGGTCTTTTTCCCACCGAACCGTTGCCCAAGATGGTTCACCTGGCCAAGGTGAGCGAAGAACTCGGCTTCAGCCATATCTGGGTCGGTGACTCCCATCTCATCTGGCGCGAGGCTTACGTTAACATGGCCGCAATGGCTCTGAGCACGTCGAAAGTGAAGCTCGGCACCGGCGTGACTAACCCGCTCACGCGCCATCCCTCCGTCGTCGCCAGCGCTTACGCGACGCTGGATGAGTATGCGCCCGGAAGAATGATCGTTGGCATCGGCTTGGGCGACAGTTCCGTCGAAACCATGGGGATGAAACCTTCGACGCTGGCGAACTTCGAAAAATCCTTGCAGCAGATGCGCGAACTGTTCGCCGGAAAAGAAGTGGAGCTGCCTTCCGGCAAGATTCACCTGCTCCATCCGTGCAAAGGCAAAGTGCCGATCTACATCGCTGCCAGCGGGCCCAAAATGCTCGAGCTCTCCGGCCGCATCGCCGATGGTATCATTGTTCTCGTCGGTGTCGCCGACGAGTACATCGCCCATGCAAGAGAAAAGATCGCCGCGGGCGCGAGAGCGGTGGGGCGGAAGCTTGAAGATATTAATCTAGTTCTCTGGGTCCCCTGCGCGGTCTCCGACAATTCGCCGGCGAAAGACGCCGTCAAAGCCCACGTCGCGCGCGTTGTCGCGCATCCGCTCCCTTACGTGCTCGATCCGAACGAACAGAAGGTCTTAGAAGAGATCCGCAAGACCTACGACTACTACCACCACATGGACCAGCAGGCGAACCACGCCGAGGTGATTCCCGATTGGCTGGTCGACAAATTCGCCATCGCCGGCACCGTCGCCCAATGCCGCGCGCAGATCGAGCGCATCAAGAAGACCGGCATCCAGCAGATCGCGATCATTCCCTACAGCTGCCCGGGCGAAGACCGGGAAGCCACGCTAAGGGGATTTGCTAAGGCGATGCTGTGAAATCGGGCGTCACCGATGAGATTCGCTGAATAATCCAGCACAGGAGAGACGGTTATGAAAATCGTACATACCATGATCCGTGTGAACGATCTCGATGAAAGCCTCAAGTTTTATTGCGACGGGCTCGGCATGAAACTTCTAAAGAGAAGGGACTTTGAGTCGGGCCGCTTCACCAACGCTTTTGTCGGTTATGGTTCGGAAGAAACCGATGCGGTTATCGAGCTGACTTATAACTGGGACACGCACGCTTATGATATCGGCAACGGTTTTGGCCATATCGCGCTCGGCGTGCCGGATGTTTACAAGGTCTGCGATGAATTCCGCGCCAAAGGCGTCAAAATCGTGCGCGAGCCGGGTCCGATGAAGCACGGCGGCAATGCCATTGCCTTTTTAGAAGATCCCAACGGTTACAAAATCGAGCTGACTACGCGGGCGAAGTAGCGATTTAAACCGCCCGGCTTACTCCATGCGCAGTTGGATGACCCTCGCGGTGCCGGTGTCCGTTCTGTTAGGGGACGCGGCTTTGCGCAAAAGTCCAGGCGCGACATTCCAGTGCTGTCCTATGTCGGTGATAACCGTGACCGTCTTCCTGTCGTAGCGAGTGACGATACCAAACAGCGGCGGGTGCCCTTCCGGATGAAAAATGACACGTTCACCGATCCTGAAGTCCAGCATCTGTGAGTGCGCGCCCAGGCCTGGCGCGTCTGCTCGCGAACGCGCCGTTATCTGGGCTCTCAGAAAAATCGCGCGACGACGAAAATTCCGATCATCGCGAAGGCAAGAGCCAGCTTGAGCGCTGCCCCGAGCACCAAGCCGATGGTAGCGCCGATGCCGGCACGGGCCGCTTTTTGAATGCCGCGCTGGGCGAGCAGCTCGCCGATCACGGCGCCGATGAACGGGCCAAAGATCACCCCGGGAAAGCCGAGAAAAACGCCGACGATGGAACCGATCACAGCGCCGATGATGGCGCGCCGTGACGCGCCGAATCGTTTGGCGCCGAACATGGTCGCCCACAGATCGACGCCGTAAGTCAGCAGGGCGAGCACGGCGAGAATCGCGAGGGTGCGCACACCGGCGTACATGAAATTCTCCGTCCACGCGGCAACGAGGAGACCGAGAAAGAGCAGCGGAGCGCCGGGTATCGCCGGCAGAACGAGACCGGCCACGCCGAGAACCACAAGCGATAGAGCAGCGAGCCAATAGAAATAGAAGAGGATGGGATCCATCGAGCGCTGGAAGCGACCGGCGGATGATTGGAATCAGTGCCGGCGTCGGTGCCCGGGTTTCGACGGGGAAGGGTTCGGGCCGACTTGAACCTCATTCGCCAGCCGCCGGGCGATGATCCTGAAGACCTCGGGAGAAAAACCGAAACCCATGTGAGTCGTGCGAACCTCGACATGCTCCACATTCGACCCGTGATGGTCGATGCAGGCTTCCCACGCGACGAACGCATCGGCGCGCGAGTAGATGGCGGTCACCGGCGTCCGAAGCAAGACTTTGTTGCGGGATTCGATCTCAGCCGCCATTGCGTCAAGATCGACCCCGCGGCGGTGAAACGCGCGCGCGGCGACCGTGTATTTGGGACCGCCGACAACGGGCGTTCCGAGAGTGATGACTTGATGGATGGCCTCGGGGCGCTCGCGCGCCGCTTCGCGCGCCAAATAACCGCCGAAGCTCCAACCGATGACCCGGACCGATTGCTGAGATTTGCGAGACATAGTGAGGATTCGCCTTAGTACCCGTGGCAGCAGCTCCACTACGTCGCCCGAACTACGCCCGAGGTGCCAGCCGCTTACCCGGTAGCCGAGAAGCCGCAAGTACGTTTTAAGAATCGCCGTCGATCCGTCGCCCGCGCCGTAGCCGGGGATAACAAGAACGGGCTCGCCATGTCCACGCGGCTGGCATGCGAGCTCGACAGAGCGCAATGCCAGGAGCGCAAACTCGAGGACGAGGCGAGCCTCGCGAATCAATCCCGTGGGGCGTGGCGGCTGCAGTACTTCGATCATCGTGGAGAATGATGTCTAACGCGCCGGCGTTGTAGATCGTGAAAATTGCTTGCCATCGACGGCAACAATCATATCACCGGTTCATGGCTGATCAAAGCAAAAGGATTGTGCCAACGCGCTAGGATTTCACTTTCTCCCGGTAAGGGCATAATTCCTCAATCGCGCACTCGGGACAGCGCGGTTTCTTGGCCAAGCACACGCGCCGACCGTGATATTGAAGTAGGTGGCAGAAGCGGACCCGTTGCTTTTCAGGCACGATGGATGTCAGGTCCAATTCGATCTTGTCGGGATTGGTGTTGTTTGTAAGGCCGAGTCGTTGCGACAAGCGCATGACGTGGGTGTCGACGCCGATCGCTTGCCGGCCGAAGGCGTTGCCGAGAACGATGTTGGCGGTTTTGCGCCCCACGCCTGAAAGCGACACAAGATCGTCCAACCGATCCGGCACTTTGCCGCCGAAGCGCGCGAGGATTTCGCTGCAGCAGTTGTGAATCGACCTGGCCTTGTTGCGGTAGAAATTGATTTTATGAATTTGTTCTTGGAGTACCGGAAGAGGAGCGCGGGCGTAGTCTTCGGCCGTTCGATAATTTTTAAACAGCGAGACGGTAACCTGATTGACGAGGTCGTCGCGAGCTTGCGCCGCGAGGATCAACGCGATCAACAATTCAAGCGGATTGGTGAAATCGAGATCGAGCTTGGCGTCGGGATGGACTTTGTCGAGCCGGTTAAGAACCTGTTTTACAACAACGGTCTTGGCTTTTGAACTCGGTTTGCGCGTGGCGGCCATTGTGGTTTCAAAGGAAAATATGCTACCAGAAGACAGGGATGTCAAAGGGAGGAAACAAATATGGACCTCAAGGAACTGAGAAAGCTGCCCATGCCGAAGCTGCGCGACCTGGCCAAAGCAGAGACTGATCTCCAGGGCGTCATTGGCATGGAAAAGGAAGCATTGATCAAGGCCATCGCTCTGGCCAAGGGCATAGCTTACGACGAGACGCACAAGGATCTGAACGCGATTCACGGCGTTAAAGCCGATATTCGGGCGCTGAAAAAGCAAAAGGCGGAGCTCATCACTGCGAACGGCGATCAGAAAAAGGTAAAGCGGATCAAGCGCAAGGTGAAACAGCTAAAGCGGCTCACGCGCCATCTGGCGCATGATGCCAAGACGGCCGCCGCTGCCAAGGCCGCGCAGGCCGCACCACCGGCTACGGCCACGCCACCCGCCGCCGGATAGCCTCCCATGAAATCCTCGCGTCCGGCGCGTGGCCGAGGATCGGCGAGCAACCCGAAGAATCGCTTCGAGACGATCGAGCGCATCCCCGAACCGCTTGACGACCAGGACGATACCTCATCTCCTCATACTCAATTTTTTGCCGATAGCTCCAGATCGATCATCGCGTACAACGACAGCCCCGACGTCGGCTTCGACGCCAGCGTCAACCCCTACCGCGGCTGCGAGCATGGCTGTGTTTACTGCTACGCCCGACCGACGCACGAGTATCTCGGTTTCTCATCGGGATTGGATTTCGAGACCAAGATCATGGTCAAGGAAGACGCGCCGGCGTTGCTGCGCGAGGAACTTTCCAGCCCGAGATGGCGGCCTCAGATCCTCGGCATGAGCGGCGTAACCGACTGTTACCAGCCGGCGGAGAAAAAACGGCGGCTCACACGCCGCTGCTTGGAAGTAGCGCTCGATTTTCGTAATCCGGTGATGATCGTGACAAAAAATTTTCTCGTCACGCGGGACATCGATATCCTCGCCGAGCTGGCACGCTATCAGTGCGTCGGCGTAAGGATTTCGATCACGACTTTGGATCACCAACTGTCCTCGGCGCTGGAGCCGCGCGCGTCCCGTCCGGCGCGGCGTCTGGCGGCGATCAAAATCCTCGCCGACGCGGGCATTCCAGTTGGCTACCTGCAGGCGCCAATGATTCCGGGTCTGACGGACGCGGAAGCGCCGGCGATCGCGCGGGCGGCGGCGAAAGCCGGTGCGAGCTTTGCCGGTTACACGGCGCTGCGGTTACCTTTCGCGGTGAAATCGCTCTTCGAGCAGTGGCTCAAACGCCATTATCCCGAGCGCAAAGACAAGGTGCTCAATCGCATTCGCGCCATTCGCGGCGGCAAGCTTAACGACGCGAACTTCAAGACCCGCATGCGCGGCGAAGGCATTTATGCCGAGGAGATGGCGAAGCTGTTCGAGCTCGCCTGCCGGAAGGCGGGTATCAACAAGCGTTGGCCCGGCCTTTCGACGAAATATTTTAGGCGACCCGGCACGACGCAGCTCAACCTGTTCGAAGGCGGCGCGGCGTAATCGTAGCCGACCCGCTCCATCGCCCTTTCAATCCACTCCACCTTAAGACTCTGTCCTAGGTCTTTGCGCCCCCTTTGTCATCCCGAACGAATGCGAGGGATCTAAGACGGTTGGCTACCTTCGTCGAAGCAAGGATTTCTCGCGGAGTCTACCCTGAGCATCGCCGAAGGGCTCGAAATGACACGATGGCGATCATCACCTACGGTATCGCGACGCAGCTTCATGGCACGAGTTTTTTCCGTCAGCCGTGATTGGCGATTGTTTAATCGCAGTAGTATTCGATCTGGTATCCGTTCGGATCGGAGATGTAGAAGGCGCTCTTGCCGCGGCGGCCGTCGATGGCGATTCCGTGCGCGTTAATCTTTTTCTCCAGGCGCTTGAGCGCCGCCGGGGTGACTTTGAAGCCAATGTGCTCCAAGCCCTGGTTGCCCGAAAGCCGCTTGTTGCTGCGGACAAAGTTCAAAAGATCGCTCGTGCCGGGCGTGCGCAGAAAAATCATGCTGGGTGGGTGACGAAAAGCGACTTTCAGTCCCAAGACTTCGGTATAGAACTTCTCGGTTGCCCTTAGATCGCGCGCCCGCAGCGCGATGTGACGTAGTCCGCCGTCGGCCATCGGCCTATGCCTCCGTGATCGTGAAACGTGATTGTGCTCAATCCCAGATTACCTCATATATTCGGATATTCACAAGACGCAACGTCTATTGCCGTCGTTTGCTTTTACAAGCCTGCCGATCCTTGCTACTTTGAATACTCTCGCAGCATGGTGAATCCGCTTTGACTTCTCACGCCCGCACTTTTGCGACTTCACACCGGCCGCGTTTCTTTTACGGCTGGACTATCGTCGCCGTGGGTTTTCTCTCTCATGTGGCCTGCGCTTTTCACATGTCGAGCACGCTCAGCGTCTTTCTCAAACCGCTGACGGAGGATCTGGCGGTCTCGCGCGGTTTGTTCTCGCTGCTGCGCTCGGGCGAAATATTGATCGGCGCGGCGTTGGCGCCTTTCGTCGGTCCGCTGGTCGACCGCTTCGGCGGACGCTGGCTTATGGCCGGCGGCGCGCTGGTTGCCGGGCTCGGCTTGGTCCTGCTCAGCCAGGTCGGCGCGTTCTGGCAGTTTCTTTTGCTGCGCTGGATCCTGGTCACCGTCGGCGGGGTGTTCATGTGTCACATGGTGGTCAGCGTCACCGTGGCGCGCTGGTTCGTGCGCAAGCGCGGCCGCGCCATCGCGATCGCCAGTTTGGGCCAGGGCGTTTCGAAGGTCTGCATACCCGTCGTCACCGCGACGCTATTTGTCTGGCTCGGCTGGCGCTCGACGTGGACGATCTTCGGCGTGGTCACGCTCGCGTTGGTGGTCATTCCGGCGCTCATCTTCATGCGCCCCAACCCCGAAGAGATGGGGCTTAGGCCCGATGGCATCGACGAGCGCATTGAAGCTTCGGCGACGCCGATTACCAAAGGCGGAGCCACTGCTGCGCGGCACGCTGCGGCGGACGAAAGGATTTGGACCTGGAAAGAGGTTCTCCGCACCCAAACGTTTTGGATCATCTGTTTCATTTACGGCATGGCCAACGTCGGCATCGCCGGGTTGAACTTGCATGTGTTCGCTTACGTTACCGACATCGGATTCGAAACCATCGTGGCAGCGACGGTCATGAGCATCATCGCCTCGGCGCAACTCGGCTCGACCATGGTCTGGGGCTTCGTCAGCGAGCGAATGGAGATTCGCCGCGCCAGCATGCTGACGTTTTTGATTCAGTCGACCGGTTTGGCTCTCGCTCTGGCCGGTAATCAGGTCGCGTCGCTTTATGGCGGATTCTTTTTTTACGGCATCGGCTTGGGGGGCAGTTGGGTGTTACAGGAGATGATCTGGGCGACTTATTACGGACGCGTTTCCCTGGGCATGGTGCGCGGCTTGGGCATTCTCGTCACCCACGCCTTCGGCGCCGCCGGGGCGCCGTTCTTCGGTTTTCTTCACGATGCAACCGGGAGCTACCGGTCATCCTTCGTCGCTTTTATTATCGCTTTGGTGGCGTCCGCGTTTTTGAGCCTGGCGGTGCGCGCGCCGCGGCAATCGGCACCGCAGCGCTGATCAACACTCTCCGCGGTTGACGATGCTGAACGGCTAAGCATAATAGAACCAAGCTTGCTCATGAGATCCTTCGTCCACGCTTCCGTTAACCTGCGTAAAGAGCCGCCGCGCGACGGCGTCTTGAGGCTCGCCATCGACGGGCGTTTGGATTCCGACGGTACGGGTCAGATCTGGCGCGACGCGACCAGCAGCGTGGCGGCGGCGAAGGCCGCCAGCGTAGTGCTCGACGCCTCGGGGGTCGACTACTGCGACGGATCGGGCATCGCGCTGCTGGCGTACCTACGCGATGGGCAGGCGCGGAGCGGCGGCGAGCTGACGATCGAGGGGCTGCACCCCGAGTTCCAACAGATGCTCGAAGGATGGGCGCCCGGCGATATCGCGCGTCTTGGCGGCGGACCGAGCGAAACATCGAGCCTCGCGGCGGAAATCGGCGAAGCCGCGGTGGAAGTCTGGCGCGACATTCAGGCCTTGATCAGCTTCGTCGGCGAATTGACCGCGGCGCTTGGGTACGCCGCGCTCCATCTGCGCAGCGTGCGCTGGCGCGACGCGCTTCGGGTCGCCGAAGCGGCAGGCGTCAACGCGCTGCCGATCGTCGCGCTCATCAGCTTTCTCGTCGGGCTCATTCTGGCGTTCCAGGCGGCGGTGCCGTTGCGCCAGTTCGGCGCGGAGATTTTCGTCGCGAACCTGATCGCGTTGTCCATGCTGCGCGAGATGGGACCGCTCATGACCGCGATCATCCTGGCCGGACGTTCCGGTTCGGCGTTCGCGGCGGAGCTCGGCACCATGAGGGTGCGCGAGGAGATCGACGCGCTCAAGACCATGGGCCTCGATCCGGTGCGCTTTCTGGTGGTGCCGCGGGTGACCGCGGCCGTCGTCATGACGCCGCTGTTGACCGTTTTCTCCGATCTTTTGGGATTGATGGGCGGCTCGGTAGTCATGCTCTCGCTGGGATTCCCTCTGATTACTTTTTTTAACCAAGTGCAATACGCGGTGAGCTACGGATCGCTCCTCGGCGGGCTGCTCAAGTCCTTCGTCTTCGGCATTCTCGTCGCTGCCATCGGTTGCTTGCGCGGCTTGCAAACCGGATCGGGCGCCAGCGCGGTGGGGGAATCGACGACCCGCGCCGTGGTCAGCGGCATCGTTCTGATCACCGTGACGGACGGGATCTTTTCGGTGGTCTATTATTATCTTGGAGTCTGAATGGCGGCGAACTCCCAGCGCGAGGTCATCATCAGGGTGGAGGATTTCACTGCGGCTTATAACGGACAAGTGGTTTTGGAGCACGTCAGCTTCGAAATTTACGCCGGCGAAGTGTTCGCGATCCTGGGCGGATCGGGCTGCGGCAAGAGCACGCTGCTCAAGCATATGATCGGTTTGTACCGGCCCGCCGCCGGCAGGGTTCTGATCGACGGCGACGATATCGCCGCGGCGCCGGCGGAAAAACGTCTGGCGATTCTGCGCAAGTTCGGCGTCATGTATCAGAGCGGCGCGCTGTTCGGTTCGATGACGCTGCGCGAAAACGTCTCGCTGCCGCTGGAAGAATTTACCAAACTGCCGCCCGAAGCGATTCGCTTGATCGCGCTGATGAAGTTGCACCGGGTGGGCTTGAGCGGCGCGGCGGATCGCATGCCGTCAGAGCTAAGCGGCGGCATGCAAAAACGGGCGGCCATCGCGCGCGCCATGGCCCTCGACCCCCAACTGCTTTTTCTCGACGAGTTGTCCGCCGGACTGGACCCGATTACCTCGGCGGGCCTGGACCAGCTGGTCTTGAATCTCGCGCGCAGCCTGAAGATCACCTTCGTAGTGGTGACCCATGAGCTGCCGAGCATTTTCGCGATTGCGGACCGGGTGATTATGTTAGATAAACAGGAGAAGGGGATCATCGCCATGGGAAGTCCGCAGGAGCTGCGCGACCACTGCGGCGATCCCCGGGTGCGCCAGTTCTTTTCTCGTGAGGCGCCGGAAGAAATTTAGGGCGGTCGTCGTGGAAAAATTCAGCTATTTCAAGATCGGATTATTCGTCATCAGCGCTACGATTATCGCGGTGATCGGCGTCGTCGTGCTCGGGGTTGGCGCGCTGCTGCAAAAAAAAACGATCCTGGAAACCTATATCGACGAGTCGGTGCAAGGGTTGGATGTCGGCTCGGCGGTCAAGTTTCGCGGCGTGTCGGTTGGAAAAGTCGAGCGGATCACTCTGACCAGTGTCGAGTATGCGACGCGACGGCGCTACGTACTGGTGCGCGCCGGCTTGACGTCGGATATCTTTCAATTTCCCTTGGCGGATGCGGGGAGCCCAGGTTTCACCACGGAAATTGCCAAGGGTTTGCGCGTGCGTCTGGCCGCGCAGGGTTTGACCGGCACCGCCTATCTCGAGGCGGACTACCTCGATCCCGCGCGCAATCCGCCTTTGGAAATCGACTGGCAGCCGCGCTTTCCCTACGTACCGTCTGCCCAGAGCCGGATCACGCAGCTGAGCGAAGCCGTGGAGCGTATTTTGCGCAATATCGAGGAAATCGACATCCAGCGGATCACCGACGGCATCGAGAAATCGCTGGCGACCATCACCAAAGTGGCCGATGGCGCCAATCTTGAAAGCGTCGGCAAGCAGGCCACGGCGCTGCTCACCGAGGTCCGGGACACCAACCGGCAATTGAAAGAGCTTGTCGCCGGGCCGGAACTTAAAGCCACGCTGGCGGACAGTGCGGCTGCCGCCGGTAGCGCGCGGCAAATCCTCGAGCGCGCCGAGAAGCCGCTGAATCAGATGCTCGCGGAGCTGCCGAAGGCGTTAGATGGCGTCAATCGAGTGGTCCAACGGTTGGATTCTGCCTCTGCGGATCTGCCGGACTCAAGCGCCCAGATGAAACAAACTTTGCAGCGGCTTAACCGCCTGATCGCCAACCAGCAATACGAGATTCAGGCTACCGTGCAAAACCTGCGCTCGATCTCGGAGAGTTTCAAAGAGATCACCGATAACTCGAAAAAATATCCATCGCAAACGCTGTTCGGGGCGCCGCCGCCGCCGTCGAAGGTCATGGGACGATGAAGAAGCTTCTCAGCAATCTCTGGCATGGCGCCTTTATACTGCTTGCGCTGGCATCCGGTTGCGTCGGCATCGAAAGAAGCTATCCGGACAAGCGCTATTTTGTGCTTGAGGTCAACCGCAACGTTAACCCCTCGAATCCGCCGGGAAACGGGGTTCTGCAAATTGCGAATATCCGCGTGTCGCCGCGCTACGAAGACAAAGGATTTATCTACCGCACCTCCGGCTCCAGTTATGAATCCGACTTCTACAACCAGTTCCTGGTTTCGCCGGCGGCCCTGCTCGGCGAAGAACTCCGCAAAGGCCTGGCCCAATCACAGATCTTCCGGCACGTCATCAATGCATCGAGCCAGTTGGAACCGACCCATGTCCTGGAAGGCGTGGTCGACGCGCTTTACGGCGATTTCCGCGACCCGGGCGCGCCCAAGGCCGTCCTGGAAATGGAATTTTTCTTGCGAAAAGAATCCGCCAGCAAAGCCGACATCGTTGCGGCCAGGCGCTATGCCAAATCCGTCGCCGTCAACGGGCGCTCCCCCGAGGCCCTTGTCAAAGGCTGGAACGAGGCGCTGGATGCGATACTCAGCTCGCTGGTAGTCGATCTGAGATCCTCCGCCCTGTGAGGGTGCATCCCCGATCTCACTCCGCCGGGCGAACTCTGCACAGATAGGAAGGGTGGGTAGCAAGCCGCTGATCGGATGGGCGATGACAGAGCAAAAGCGAAGACCTGCCTGCATCTGCCGTGTGGAAACGAGTTAAGAAAAAGTTTTCGTCCCCAAATGCGGCCCGTAAATAAATTGACAACTACTCGGAACCAAGGCAGAATCCGAACCGAATTGTGTATTGTCATCCCGTTAAATGTCCGTTAGAGCAGTTACTAGAAACAACGTTATCGACGAATAGTTAGATGGAGACGTTCATACGACCATTCGCCAAGTCTCGGCGAATCTGGATACAAAAATGAAAAGACCAATCAGATTGCAATCGAGACTTCCCGCTGGGAACGGGTACGAAGGCATCAAGCAATCATCAGGGCCCGAGCCACAGTTCAATAATCGCCGGCTGATAGGTCGCGCTAGTGATCGCCGCAGTAAGATGATTGCTTTCGGCTACTACGGTGGGAAGTTTTCACATCTTGATTTCCTTCTTCCGTTATTGCCAACTACCATTACTCACTTCTGCGAACCCTTCGGAGGCTCTGCCGCTATCCTAATCAATAGACCGCCAGCACCTGTGGAGACCTACAACGACTTAGATTCGGAGGTTGGCAATTTCTTCACGTGTCTACGCGACAGTAGTGATGAGCTAATCCGACTAACTAGTTTGACTCCCTTCTCTCGTGAAGAGTTGGTGAAGGCTTGCCGCCCTGAGCCGGGTCTATCAGATATAGAGCGTGCGCGCCGATTCTTCATACGTGCGCGACAAACCCGAACGGGATTGGCACAGACAAGCTCGGAAGGCCGTTGGGCACACTGCGTCTTGACATCTCGCGCCGGTATGGCCGGCGCTGTGTCTCGTTGGTTAGGGAGCGTAGAAGCTCTGCCTGAGATTGTCCAGCGGTTGCAACGCGTTCAGATCGAGAACGCACCAGCTATTGAAGTGATTCGTCGTTACGATTCCAAGTCGACGCTTTTCTACTGCGATCCGCCTTACCCCCACGAAGCCCGGGGGGACAGCAAAGCCTATGGTTACGAAATGACGAATCGCGAACACGAAGAGTTAGCCGAGGTTCTTAAATGCGTCAAAGGTTTGGTGGCAGTATCAGGTTACCGCTGCGCGTTGATGGATCGTCTCTATCGTGACTGGATGCGCGTAGACGCCAATACTCGTCTTTGCAATTCATCCAAAGGTGAACGAACAGAATCGCTTTGGGCAAATTACGATCCTCGATCGTACTCCAAAACTACCGGGTACGGCTTGACGAACAATAACCTTTATCTTTTTGAATCACCGGCTCGGTACGCCATGCGGAGATATGCCCAAAAAAACCGGTGATATAGGAACCGTAGACCTCGATCGGGCTGCTGAGCTGCTTGAGAGTCACTGGCAAGCCGTCGTGACCGAAGCCAGCGTAAACCCCACCGTTCAGTACGTTGGCGATGACGCTTTGCGCGAAGCAATTCGTATTTCCGTTAGTCACAATCAAGTTACCTACCGTTTTTGCCTTCCAGTGCAACTTCTTGGAAAATTAACAGACCCAAACCTCGATTGCCTCCGTCTTCAGAAGCGGAAAGGCGACACAAGCGACGTTACAGGATGGGACGCGCGGAGCTTGGCAAGTAAAGTTGTTGCACGGTTTAACCGACGGCAGGAAAACATTCTCGGCACCTCTTCGGACCCTTACGTCGGCAATCCGATGCGAATCCCCCGCATGGTCCGAGACGACAAAAGCAAGAAAGATGTGGGCGGGTGGAACACACTCGTGAGTGTCTTGGAGGCTGTGGAGTCGCGGGGCGACCCTGCTTTCACCGAAGCCGTGTTTCGAGAAGTCTTATTGGAAATGTTCCGTCGGCAGAAATCTCTTCGCTTTAGCTATCCGCTGCCACCTCGCATCAGTCTGGAAAGCACTCTTTCCGTTATTCGAGCCTTCCTCGGCGAGAAATCAGGCGGCGATCGAGGTCTTGCTGTTTGTGGCGCGCTCTTTGATGCCATCGGTAGCCACTTCGGCTTGTACGCGAAAGTGGATCGCGCTCGAATCAACGCTAGTGATGAAGCTACGGGTCAGGCCGCCGACTTGGAATGTGTCAGTGAGGACAGCAAGGTTGTGTTGGCGGTTGAAGTGAAGGAACGTACGCTCACTCTGACCGACGTTGAGGGGACGCTCACAAAAGGTCGGCAGCGCAAGATTAAGGATATTTTCTTTTCAACTCCTGGCGTACGAGACGACGACAAGCCGGCTGTTGAAGAACGTATTAAGAAAGCATTCGCCAGCGGCCAAAATCTCTACGTCTTCGACTTTTTTGATCTTGCTCGCAGCGTCTTGGCATTGGGGGGAGAACCGATTCGCTTCACGTTCATGAAGCAAGTCGGGGAACATCTCGATTTGTGGAACACTCAACCGGCACATCGTCAAGCATGGAAAAGACTTTTGGAGAGCCTTTAAGGAACGGGCCAACACAGAGCCTTCTGGGCGCTGGTGGCTGATCTCAAAGCGGCCAACTTGAAGCCCCGCAGCTTTTATTCCGCCGGGCGCACGTGATCCTTGCTAGGGGGCGGTGCGGTAAGGAGCCGCAAACACAAATTGGGTCCCTGTCTTGACATCGTGGACCTTAGAAGTCTATAGTTTCTTGCCGTCGAAAGGATGCTTGTGAGTAACACGACACATGAACAAGTCATGGCAGCCCTGAAGACCGTTCAGGACCCCGAGCTGCACCGCGATATCGTGAGTCTTGGAATGGTGAAAGCGCTGTCCGTGAACGACGGCAAGGTCGCTTTTACCGTCGAACTGACCACCCCGGCGTGCCCCTTGCGCGAGAGCATAGAAGGCGACTGCAAGCGGGCTCTGGGGAAAATTCCAGGCGTAAACAACATTGACATTACCTTCGGAGCCCAGGTGCGCGGCAGCAAGGCCGGCGCCGGCCAGACGGATCTTTTGCCAAACGTTAAGAACGTCGTCTTGGTGGCGTCGGGCAAGGGCGGCGTAGGGAAGTCCACGGTGGCCGCGAATCTCGCGGTCGCGCTAAAAATGCACGGCGCGGCGACGGGGCTGTTGGATGCCGATATCTACGGGCCATCGGTGCCGATTATCATGGGAGTCAAAGGCGAGCCGAGGAAAGTCGACGTGGAAGGCGGCGTCAAAATCGCCCCTATCGTCGCCCATGGCGTGCCGGTGATGTCTATTGGTTTTTTTCTTGGCGACGATCAAGCGGTGATCTGGCGCGGGCCGATGCTGGGCAAGGCGTTGAATCAGTTGATGGCGGACGTGCACTGGGGCGAGCTGGATTATCTCGTGGTGGACATGCCGCCGGGCACGGGGGATGTGCAAATCACGTTCTCACAGCAGCTCAAAGTCAGCGGCGCTCTGTTGGTCGCAACACCTCAGGACGTCGCGCTGGCGGACGTGATTCGCGCGAAATCAATGTTCGACAAGGTTATGATTCCGATCGTCGGCATGGTCGAAAATATGAGCTACTTTATCTGCGACGGTTGCGGCAAGAAGCATGAGATTTTTTCCCGCGGGGGGGCGCGGCGCGCGGCGGAACGGTTCAATATTCCTTACCTCGGCGAAATCCCGATTACGCCGGCGCTGAGGGAAGGGGGCGATGAAGGCGTGCCGATTCTCGTCAAGGATCCGAATTGCGAAGTGAGCAAGTGTTTTCTGGAGATCGCTGCCAAGCTGGCGGGGCAGTTGTCGATCGCATCCGAGCGGGCGCAACAGACCCAGGGTTTGAAGATCGTGTCGAGTTAGGCGAGCCTTTGAATGAGCCGCCTTGGGCGGCCGAGAGGAGCAATACAATGGCTACGAAAGAACAGGTCTACGAAGCGCTTCATGAGTGCTACGATCCGGAGATCCCGGTCAACATCGTCGAACTGGGGCTGGTCTATGACGTGGACGTCAAAGACGAGCATGTGGCGGTGAAAATGACGCTCACCGCGCCCGGCTGCGGCATGGGGGCGATGATCGCCAACGACGCGCGCCAGAGGATTCTTGCGCTCGACGGCGTGGTGGAAGCCACCGTGGATCTCGTGTGGGATCCGCCCTGGAACCCGAGCATGATCAGCGAGACGGCGAAACAAAAGCTCGGGATGGGTTAGTCGGCTTCGTCGATCCGTCACTATCGTCTCTAGTTCTGGTTCGCCGCTATCGATCATCTCGTTATGCAGGATCGGCCACGACTGCGCCCCATCGAGGCGTTTCCGGTTAATCACGAGGGAAAGCCCCTCATCTACCTCAAAGATCCGCTGAATCTTGCCGCGCCGTTGGGTATCTCGCCGGCCGGCTATTTTATTCTCGCCCACCTCGACGGTCACCACACTATGATCGATATCCAGGAGGCTTACTCGAAACAGTTCGGCAACTTGCTGATGAGCGACGAGTTGAAGGGCTTCGTGGAAATGCTCGACCAGAAACATTATCTGGCGAGCGAGCGGTTTTTCGCTTATCAAAAGTCCGTGGTCGATGAGTTTCGCCGTTTGCCGACCCGCGCGCCCGCGCATATGGGCGGCGGTTACAAGGAAGATCCGGTCGAGTTGAAGGCGCAGCTCGACGGTTATTTCATCGCGCCGAAAGGTCCTGGACTTCCCTCGCGTGAGGGAAAAGCTACGATGCCGAAAGCCATCGTCGCACCCCACATCGATTTTCACCGCGGCGGTCCCGCCTACGCGTGGGCTTATAAGCCGCTGGTGGAAAGCGAGGGCGCCGACCTTTACATTCTACTTGGCACTTCCCACTGCGGCGGCCAGACCCCATTCGTCTTGACGCCGAAGGATTTCGCAACTCCGCTCGGTATGGTCGAGACCGACAAGGAGTTTGTCTCAAGGCTGCAAGAAAAATGCGCCGAGGATCTCTTCGCCGACGAGTATCTGCATCGCGGCGAGCACTCCCTGGAATTCCAGGTCCTGTTCCTCAAATACGCCGCGCAGCGGCGCGCCGAGCTGGCGGGACAACAAGAGAAACCGTTTAAGATCGTGCCGATTCTGGTCACCTCTTTTCACTCCATGGTGATCAACCGAACGCCGCCGGAAGAAACGTCCTCCGTCGGAACCTTTTTACGGGCGCTCCGCGAATTGGCTGAAAATGAATCTCGGCGGGTCTGTTTTGTCGCCGGCGTCGATCTGGCCCATGTGGGGCGGCAGTTCGGCGACCGCGACCCGATCACCGACGACTTTCTCAAATGGGTCGAAGCCGAAGATCAGCGCCTCGTCGAGCGCCTCGCCGCGCGCGACGCCCCCGGCTTCTTCAACGAGATCGCCAAGGATCAAGACAAGCGCAGGATCTGCGGCTTCTCGCCGCTTTATTCCTTGATCCACCTGCTCAACGGCAGCCAAGGAAACACTCTCCATTATGGCCAGGCCTTCACGCCGGAAACCGGGTCGGCGGTGACGTTTACGAGCATGGTGTTCGATTGAGAGACTGCTAAAAGCATTCCGATCGAAAGGAAGATGTCATGGGTCACATTATTACGCGCAGGATCGCTGCGCTCGCGGTTGCGTGGTTGGCATTTGCCGGCGCCGCGTTCGCCGACGAGACCTGCAACTCGCCGTACATCTCCAAGTTGATCAAAGGCCAGGAGGATTATGTCTACGTCTGGGCCCTCGGCGTGGAGGGGCTCGGCGACGGCTTCGACAAGCTCGTCACCGTGGACGTGAATCCCAAGTCGAAGAGCTACGGCAAGGTGATCCATTCGCTGTCGACCGGCGCGCGGGTCGAGGCGCACCACATGGGCTTTACCGACGACCGCCGCCACATCTGGGCGGGCGGGCTGTCCGACAACCGGATCTGGGTCTTCGACATCGCCACCGATCCGGCAAAACCAAAGCTCACGCAGACCATCGCCGATCTGGGCGAGAAGTCCGGCTATCTCGGGCCGCACACCTACTACGCGCTTCCCGGCCGGATGCTCGTACAGGCGCTGTCGAATACGAAAGACAAGGGCGGTCGAACCGGCATGGCGCTCTATAACAACAAGGGGCAGTTCATCGCCTCATACGCCATGCCGACGGAGGGCGGCGGCGACGGTTACGGTTACGACCTCGCGGTGAACCCGAAGAAAAACGCGTTGCTCACCTCGAGCTTCACCGGCTACGCCAACTACATGCGGCCGCTGGGCGAGTTGATCAAGGACGGCGAAGCGATGAAGAAATTCGGCAACACGATGGCGCTGTGGGACTTAAAGGCGATGAAGCCCAAGAAA
>Ga0326597_10001084_pt1 | contig 45214 bp, 40 predicted proteins | sample RVTome_12_FD_203789 | JGI IMG/M metagenome (GOLD analysis project Ga0326597, IMG submission 203789) | Soil microbial communities from uranium-contaminated site in the Upper Colorado River Basin, Wyoming, United States - RVT100D185 | ecosystem: Environmental > Terrestrial > Soil > Contaminated >...
GACCCTTACAGGGTCGATTGGATGGGTGCGGCCGCCGTCCGGGGGCGGCGCTGCGCTTGCCCCCGGCTACTGTCTGGCAGGCCTCCGGCCTGCAATCACAGCCGCCGATTCTGTCACGGACCCGGGGCGCGTAGAGCGTAAGTGGGAAGCTCCCCGATCCCATACGGCGTGGGGCTCCGCCCGCTTTCTTACCAAGCTGTCGGAATAATATAAATGCTGCCAAGAAAACATGACTTTCCTTGTCCGAGACTAGGTATTTGGACCCGAAAGCACCTTCAAAAGGCCTGTCGGAATAGTCAAAACTGATTATTCCGACAGCCTGTTACGGGCGCGTCTCGGTGGGGCCGAGCCGACCTGTGCGCGGCGTCAGGGGCGTTAAGAGCAGGCCGGCGCGGCTCCGGATAGATGCACGCATTTCCACGCACGTTCTCAGGGTTGCGGCTGGGGAATCTCCGGATCGAGCGGCGGCTTTTCATCAGTTTGTAAGTCGTGTTGCGTCTGTGAATCGGGTCGCGGAGTCGTGAGCGACGTGGACAGTTCCTCAAGCGACTTGCACTCCGGTCCCTGTTCGATGGCGGCGTGCAGGAACTGGCGAACGACCTCGACATCGATCGCGCCGGCGAGCGCCGCGCGCAGGTGCTGCGCGGCCGCGTCACAATCGCCGTTGTGGAAGGCCAGGTCCGCGGCGATGAAATGCGAAACTGGATCATCCGGATCGAGCTCGATGGCGCGCCTCACCCAGCATTGCAACTTCGAGAGCAGGTCGGTGGGGGGTTTTCGCAGCACGCTGGCGACGCGCCTTCCGAGCAGGCCTTCGCACAGACTTCGATATCTGCGTCCCAGCTCGCGATCCAGGGTGCGCGGATCGGCCGCGGAGGAGGCCGATTCGCCGAGCAGACTTCGGGCCTCGTCTTCGTGGCCGGCGGCGAGGTAATAGTCGACCATGCGAAACTTGACGCTCTGGCGCAGGTCCCGGCCCCCAAGAGATTCGGGGGCGAGCTCGACCGCGCGCGCGGCACTTTCGAGTGCGTCCTCGGGGCGGTTCGGGTTCGCGTAGAATCTACAGTGGGCCAGTTCGGCATAACTGCCGGCGGCGCCAATGGGGGCCGCGGCGGCAAGTACGTCGTACTCCGCGCAGGCTATCTCCATGAGCGTGCGTGCGCCGGAGTAGTCGCCTCGACGGAAGCGCAGAGTGGCCGCCAGGCGCAGCTTCTCCGGGGCCCAGGATTCCGGTCGTTCGCCGGGCGCGGCGCGCTCGTGTGATGACAACAACTCGTCGCGGGCTTCCCTGACGATGCGCCTGAATTCCTGCGAAAACTGCGGTTCTTCGGTCATGTGCGCCAGCAGTTCGACCTGCGGGCCGGCCAGCCGCTGATGACGCAACGGGCGCGCGAGAACCTCGATCTTTCGAGACGGTTCAACTTCTGCACCAACGACGCTAAGAAACTCCAGGGCAACGGCGACGTCGAAAGGGCGGCGCAAGAGTTCGCGTTCGCTCGCGGCGGCGGCGTTCTTGATGTACTGGTCGCGCTCCTCCCTGGCGTCGCGGGCCGCGGCGTTGTCGGCGCGGATGAGGTTGAGCTCGTACTCGACGTGCCCGTGGCGAAAGTAACCGGGGGATCGCGCCACCAGTTCTTTCAATATCCTGCTGGCCTCGGCACAGAACGAGTCGCTCAACTCGCGGTCCTGGCGGGCTACGGCGCGCAGTTGTGCGTCCGGGAAGCCGCCTTGGCGGGCGCGCGTTTCGCGGTCGACGGCCCGTCGCCGATACATGGCCGCCGCGGCTACGTGAACGTCGCTGCGCAGAAGTAAATCTTCCATGGCCCTTTGCGGATTGAGCCTCACGCCGACGGCACCGGCGAGACGGACGGCTTCTTCAAAAGACTCGGACCGCAGGGCTTGGCGCGCGCGGTAGGCGAGGCGCGCCGCGGCGAAGTCATTGTGCGAGACTGCGAGGATGGCGAGTGCGATCGCAAGAGCGAGCGCCGTACCGGCCCATCGTCTGGCTGGGCTCGCCGACACGCTTACGATCAAGGAGTTCGGCCGGCCGGCGGCAAACGCCCAGATGAGCCCGACGAGAGTGAAGAACAGCGCGGGCGCGCCGCCGGCGCGCAGGCCCACGCCGAAACACTCCTCCACGCCCAGCGCCAGAAGTGCCGCGAGTGACCCTGCCAATGCCCAGCGCTGATCATACGGCAAAGCGCTCTCCAGTGCGGTCATGCCCGTGTGGAACGTCAATCCCAGGGCAGCGAGCATCAACGCAATACCCACCAGGCCGAGGTCGGCCATCACCTCCAGCCATTCGTTGTGGGCATGGGCGATGCGCGCTTCGAAGACGGGTGGGTCATTCAAAACGTCGTTCACGGCGCGCGCGTCGCCGGCCAGGACGAAGCCGCCCTGTCCATATCCGGTAAGGGGCTTCTCTTTGAACATGTCCCAGGCGTAGCGCCAGGCGTAGTTGCGAAAGCGGATCGTTGCGCCGCGTCCGTGTGCCGAGGGCGACTCGCTCCGGGAGGTGAAGTAAGACCCGGCCGACACCAGAGTAAGGACAATCAGGGCCACGGGCACGAGTCTGGCCCTTCCGCGCAGGGCGAAAAACCCCAGGGCGGCGATGCCGACGCCGCCGGCCAGCATGGCCCCGCGTGCCCCCGTCAACAGCAGGGCCCACGTCGCCAGGGCGCCCGCGGCCGATGCGGGCAGGGCGAGCGCGAGCGGGCCGATGCCGTGTGCGCGCAGTGCCTGCCCCGTGCGGTTACAGAGGGTAGCCGCGGCGAGGACGATTCCGGGAATGAGTGCGGCCGCCAGAAACGTGGGATTCCCGAAGGGGAACTTCGCACGCAGCGTGGGGTTTCGCCCGTAGAAGTACCATATCGCCACGACCGCGGTCAGGCCCGTAACGAGCACGACCAATCGTGATGCGATCAGCGCGGCCCTCCGATTCAGTCCGTTGCCGATTCCTACGGCCCAAAGGAATTGGATCGTGAGAATAGCGCTGCCCCCAAGCGCGAGGTCCGGCGCCGCGGACCAACGGGTGCTGGCGAACGACCAAAGTAAATAGAGCATGAGCAAGACCTGGGCCGCGGCCAACGGGGGAACGTGCAGAGCACGTGCGGACGGCCCGCCGGGGGACGCACCGGTTGGAGCGGTCACCACGTCGGGCAGCCCCGCGACGGCTCTCGGACGCCTAAGCAGAATTGCGATACCGATGGTGAGCGCGGCGAGGCCCGCTCCGACGCCCAGAACGTATTGCTTTACCGCGTCTTGGTGCGGCGTGGGGAACTCGTAGTTGAGACAGAGCAGTTGGACGACCGCGCGCAGGGGAGATTCGGTACGCCAGTCGACGGCACCGTCGACGGGGACCGGCGATTCAGCCGCGCTGAGGAGAAGCGAGACCCCCGCGAGGGCGGCACCGACGATGCAAACCATGACGACGTGTGCGGGTGCGAGCCCATCGGATTGGTGTGCTGGTGATTCGGTGTTCACTCTCGGCGTCCATCTAGACCTTCGGCGCGGTCCAGGGTATGTCCGCGACGCCGGCCCGGTGATTTGCCTGCCGCGCCAGCGCAAAAAGCAGATCGCTCAAGCGGTTCAAATACGTCAGAACTACACCGTCCACGGCCGCGTCCTCGGCGAGGCGCACCGTTTCGCGCTCCGCCCGGCGGCAGAGCACGCGTGCAAGGTGCAAGTCAGCCGCCGTTTCTACACCGCCGGGCAGCACGAAGTTCGCCAGCGGCGGAGTTGCGGCGCAGGCCTGGTCAATCCAGTTTTCGAGTTGGTAGACCTGGGCATCTCTGATGCAAACGGCCCGTCGGCCGGCCTGCGCCCCCGCAAGCTGCGCGCCGAGCACGAAGAGGTCGGACTGTATCGCACGCAGGATCGCAAGCAGATCGTCGTTGGAACAGTGCGCCGCGGCGACGCCTATCGCGGCGTTCGTTTCGTCGACGCTTCCGATGGCCACGATGCGTGCGTCGCACTTCTGCACGCGCTGGTTGCCCGCCAATCCCGTTGTGCCGTCGTCGCCGCCGCGAGTATACAGTTTCATTTACGGGTTCCTTTTGAAGCTCGGTCGGATTATAGGAGCGCGCCGCAGCGCGGCAATCGTTAGAGCGTGTCGCGTGCAAATCCATTGCCGTTGGCACGCTCGTGCGACCGTAGGCTTTACGCACCGGGCCGGCCGAACAGGACTTCAACGGTAGTTCGGCCGCGAATAATTTCCGGCAGTTGGAAGATAACGTTGCCGTCGGCGTCGCGCGAGACATCATCGAACACCAGATGATTCACATAGACCCAGGCCTGCGGTGCCGCGTCAGAAACGATCGTGAAGGCGGGCGAAAAATAAGGCTCGCGCCGGCCGTCGATGCGAAACCGGACTCGATCGTCATCGGGCAGGATCGTATAGCAGCCCGTGGCCGGATCGAACCCGGTTGCGGCGCCGGAGCCTTCGATTCCTTGAACGGGTGTTCCGAGATCCGGCTCGAGTGCGCCGGGCCGCGCGTATGCCACGGCGCGAAGGCGCGCCTCGTCCGGAGAAAGCTCGCTCAGCGATGCCAGGAAAACGTGGCAATGCCATGACCTTTGCTTCTCGGCCGAGATTTCCCTGCGCGCGCTGAAGCTGAGTCGCCGAGCGTTGACGTCATATTCTCTGGCAAGTTCGGTGAGCTGCCGTTGCGCGCCGGGCACAAACAAGAGTGCGGCGTCCGCTTGGGCGTTTGCGGCCACCGCATACCGCACGGGCCCGGAATCAGCCGCGCCTTGCGAACCCGCGACGGCATGTGCGTAGACCTCTCCCTCGACGATTCCGGCCAGGGTGACGGCGAAGCCGACCACGCCGTCGGCCGGCATCCGCGGATCTTCCCCCGATCCCACTTCGACGAAGACCTGCCCGGTCGGATAAACCGTGTACTTCCAGCTAATAAACGGCGGTTGCTGGGGAGCCGGCGTGTCGTCATGCGGCGCAAACCACCATTGCGATTCAAGGACCGCGCGCACGGCACTCATCTCCAGGATGCGCGTCCGCGCAACGACTCTGTCTCCGAACGAGGTGAGGTCGGTCGTTTCGCGTCCGTCGTGGCCGTGAACGACCGGGCTCGGCCCCAGCACGGTTCCGGACACGACGTTGCGGACGCGGTAGGGGTCGTTGGCAAGGTTGAAGGCGCGGACGATCTGGCCGTTGGCAAAGGTCAACTCGAATCGCCCTCCGGCACCGACGTTCCACCGCCGGCCGGCCTTTTGGACGTACAGTTCTCCGGCGCGGTTCGTGGAGTCTCCGAAAAGGTCGTCGCGGCCGGCGGTGAGGATCAAATCATCGAGTTGCAGCGTGACCGGCTTGACCGCGCCGCGGACCGCAAAGCGGATCTGCCGGACGTCGTCGAGGGCGACGTGGGCGCCGACGTCGGCGAGATCCAGCCGGATCGCGTTCCAGCCTTTCGCGAGCCGCACGGAGGAGCACACCCAATCGGCCTTGTCCACCGCTCCGGATGAGATCGTGATATCCGCGACGAGGTCTCCGCGCGGCGCGGCGACCTGCATCATTAACAGATCGTAGTCGCGCCAGTCGCGTTTCAAGTGCCAGTTTTCCGCCGCGCTGTTGTCAATCACGACGGCGTCGTTGCGCGCGGCGGTGGTAAACTCTAGGCACTGCCGGCCGGTCTGCGGAGAGCCGCGCCGCGGGTCGAGCGTGCAGGCGGCCTTGAGCGAAGAGCTTTCCAGGCGCACTATCTCCATGTGTCTGGGATCTTCGAAGTCGGCGATGACGACGAAGCGCCCGGCGCGCAGGTCGGGATACACGGCCATGAGGGTGTCGAGCCGTGTCGGCCCCGCTTGGCGCTTGAGCGTCAATTGGCGGCACCCCAAGGCCAACAGCGGAAAGGCCCCGGCGAGAGCAAGTACCACGATGCCCAGGCAACGCGGGGTGTTTCTCGTCGACATGAGGCGCGAAGCTATTCGCAACCGAAGCATCACGCAACCGGCCGCACAGGGCTGCGTTGCAAACCGTCGCGTCGTACCTTGTGGGCCGCGAACAACGAAGCAAGGTGCCAAGGGGACGTAGTCGCTCTGCGGGAAGAAAGGCCGCAGGAACAATCGCTGCCGGGGCCTCGGCCTCCGGGAGTAGGTCGGGACTAAGGGGCACCGGCGCGCTTGACAGAATCGGCGAGCCATTGACAAGCGGTGGATTCGGGGAGGGCGAGTCTCCTGACGAGCCACACCCGGTACACGAAATGGACCTTACAGTTCACGCTTCCGCCGTTCCCGCCGCAGGGGATGACGAACGTCGCCCGAAGCCCCGGGCACACGCTTTGCGCCAACCGATTCCGCTGGAATCACGGGCCGCCGCCGACTGCACTCAACACATGTCGATGTCCGTCACAGCAACTCCCGGAGCGCGACGACGTGTTCCTCGATCGTCTCGGGTTCGCATTGTGGTCTGGCGATCGCGTAGGCGAGCGGTTCAAGTCTTCGAGTCAACTCGCCAGCTTCGTTCGTCTCGACGGCGCGGTCATCGATGCGGCGCGCAAGGGACCGGAACAGGGAATCTAACCCCAGCCAGGTAAGCGTCGGCCTATCGCTCTTGGCACGACCGCGGCAGGCGTTCGCCAAATCGTACAGCGTATCGGCGCAGGCGCCGCTATCCAGCAGCTTTCTGCAACTTTCCTGTACTGACCTGCTCGTTCGACAGGCCCAGGTCCTTGATGGTGAGCAGCGGCCGGTAGGGCACGTTGCGTTCGGCCAGCGCCTCCGTCGCCCCGCTTAGCCGGTCGACAATGGAGATAGCAACCGTGACCGAGGATCCCTTGGCTTCTACCGCGTTGATTGCCTTAATGATCGACTCGCCAGTGGTCACAACATCGTCCACGATAGCAACTTGACCACCCGGACGAGGGAGGATTCCCTCAATCGATTCCTTAGTGCCGTGCGATTTCACATGCTTCCGCACGAAAAAGGCCGGTATGGGGTTTTCAGTTTGTGCGGTGTCGCACGCCACCGCTACGGCAATTGGAATCGCCCCGTTTTCAAGCCCGCCGATTGCGCCGACGTGAAACTCGGCAAGCTCCGCACGGATCGCCCTGGTAATGAGCTGCAAGCCGTGGGGATCACACGTGACTAGCTTCCCGTCGATGTAGTACGTCGACGTTCGCCCGCTCGCGAGCTGAAAGCTCCCTTCGAGTGTGGCTATTTCCCGGATGAACTGCGCCAGCTCTGTATGCTGGGTTTTCATAACGGCTCCTGTCAAACATACGCGACGGCCGTTAAGGCCGACTACGTTGTGAGCGTGTGCTGGGTTTGCACAACGGCTCCTGTCAAACCCACGTACTCCGCTTGATACACCCAAGAAACCCGTCTTGCCACGGCGGGATTCGGCTACTATCCTCTCAAAGTTACGGAATCACCTGCCTTCCGTCAATGAGTCCGCACAAAATCCGTCAGTTCAAATTCAACAGGGCTGCCGAGCCGTGCGGAAGCACTTGCGATCCATGTTCGATGCCGAACTCTCCGTCCGGGGCGACCTTGTCGTGCTGGCCCTTGCCGACCAGCCCTCATATGAGTTCCGATGTTAGTCACATTAGGAGCGCGGCGGCCCGAACGAGCCAAAGCCCGCTCGGCGGGAACGCCGATACTTGCAGTATGGCCGCCGCCGGATTCCCAGTCCTTCTCAAGTACCTCCAGAACGAAAGAAACGTCGCCGCGGACCGCGCGTGTGTCGAGGCTCTGCCCTACGCAGACGCGGATTTGCAGCGGGCGCTGGTCGAGCTACTTCTCCAGCGCGCCCACCAGCCGAGCCTGGTTGAGCTCGTGGGGCGATACTCTACATTCGCGGAAGCCGTCAAGGAGCTTCTGGTGCACCGCGCGGGAGACCTTTTCAGCGCCGCGGGAACCGCCGTCCGCTCCCCGGACCTGGACCAGCGTCGCGGGGCCGTGGAGTTCGTCTCCCGGGCCCGGTGCGGCCCGTTGTATCATCATCTCGGCGAGGCCCTGCGCAGCGGCTGCGCACGGACGCGCGAATCGGCCGCCGCCGGCCTGCGCGCAGCGGCTGCCGATCTTCTCGAGGCGTTCGACGCCGGCCCGGCCGAGGTTCCCCCTCGGCGTCCCCACGCTTGTGCGGATCAACTCGTCGAGGTGCTCGTCAGGGCCGTGATGAGTTGGGAGGTGCATCGCCAGGCGGAAGCACTCGAAGCGGCGTTGTGGTTTTCGGATCGGCTGGTCGAGCCGCTTTGCCGAAAGCTGAGGCAGCGGCGTTCGCGCTTAGCGCTCGCGATCAACAACATGCTGAATCACGCGTCCGACCCGCGCATCGCCGGGTTCACCATGCGCGCGTTGACGATTCCGGAGCTCCGCCCGGCCGCGGCCCGAGCGATCTCTCAAGCCACGTCCATCGGCTTCATACGCGCGTTGCTCGGGCAGAGTTACTTGCTCGCCGATCCGCAGGTCGAGCGCGGATTCCGCCTCGTCAATGGCATCCGTTTTTTCAGGGACAACCTCGACGATTTGCTGCGGATGGATCCGATTTACATGGCCGCGGCGGTACGAATTTCCGGCGCCGCGGGAGGCAAACGGGAGCACCGCAACGAGATCTTCACTGCCCTGATTGACGTTGGCTCGGAAGAGGTTCGGGCCGCGGTCCTCCGCGAGCTGATTCGGGACCGAAGCGACGCGGCCCTCGACGTGCTGATGATCGCGGCCGGCCGGGGCTACGGCCGCCTTTCCGAACTGGCCCTGCGAGAGCTCGAGAGTCGCCGCCCCGACGACGCCCCACCGCCCCGAACGGAAACGACCGCGGACGCGGCTCACCCCCGCACCGCCGCCCGTCTGGCGTTTGCGCGTTACTGGGACGAGTTCGACGGATGCGAGCCGGTGGAGCGCCGGCGGCTTACCGCAACCATCCGTGAGATCGCCGAGGACATCATTGCTTTGTTGCGGAAAAAGCTCTCGAGCTCATGGGCGCCGGACAGGTCCCGCGCTTTGCGCATCGCCGGTGCCCTCGGCGTCATCAAGGAGTTGAGCGCCCAAGTCTACGTTCTCGCGCGTGACCGCCATTCGCTCGTGCGGGGCATTGCCGTCGGTATGCTCGCTGAGCTTCCCGGTATGACGGCCCGCCGCATACTTTGCGAAGCCGCAAGCGATCCCGATGGCAGGGTGCGCGCGAATGCTATCGAGGCGCTGGAAACGCTGGGAGCAAGCGAGCGCGCCGCCGTGACTCTGCCGGGCCTCGAATCGACCGACGCGCGCGTGCGCTCGAATTCGGTTAAATCTTTGTTCAAGCTCGGGCTGCCCCAGGCCACGCAGACGTTGAGTTCCATGCTGGAAGGGCCGTCGCGCTCTCACCGTCTCAGCGCGCTGTGGGCGGCCGACAAGCTCGCGGTCGACCCGCCGCAAGAGCGCAGAGAAGAAATCACGCCAAGAGAACGCGGCAGCCGTTTTGGCGGCGGTGCTCAACGTCTTGATCCGAATCGCGATGCGACTGCCGGAAAGTTGCGCTCCGTCCATGAAACGCTGCGCGTTGAAACGAACGAACCACAGAGTGCGCAGTTCCTCGCGGGACCGGTGCCATGACGAACGTGTTATCGCAAATCGGCGAGCTCACTCCCGTGCAGCGCGCCGTGCGCGAACAGTTCGCAACCGGAGGGTCCGTAACAACGGTGCTTGCAGTGGTGACGTGTATAGCTGCCGCGCTTTTATTTGCGTACATTCTTACGCGGTGTCTGCGCGCGGGCCGGCGAGAGGAGTCACCGGTCGACAAGCCTCGGAAGCTCTTTGCGGACTTGCTGCGCCGTCCGGAAGTAGCGGATCATCAGCGTGAGATCCTGAGCCGTGTGGCCGCCGATCTCGATCTACAGCACCCCGCGGCCATCCTCCTGAGCGCGGCGTTTTTCGATCATTCCGTGGCGCGTTGGCGTGAAAACGAGGCGAAGACCGGGCGGTCGAACGAGGCGGAAACGACGGAGGCATTGATGGCAGAGGTTCGCAGGGCACTTTTCTCGGAGGCTGCGTGACCCGCACCCGTGGGCGGATGCGGCGTACGAACTCATGCGGCGCGTCGTAAATGAGCCGGCGCCCGAAAACGGCTGCGGCGGCGGTCGCCTCCTTGCTCGCGCCGGCCGCAGAACCGTAAGCTCTGATTCTCTCTTCTTGCCACCTCCGCCCCAAAGTCCACCGTACGCTTGGTAAATCAAGCGGGTGAGGCCGCGGCGCAGCTACAGATCGTTCAGTTCGTCGAGCAGCCAGTCCCCGAAGTTGATGTCGTCGTCGTTCCTGCCGCTGCGGTCGTGATCTAGATAGTTGGCAATCGCGTCAACGCCCGCGACAACGGCGCTTACATCTCGCGAGCTGCAATTCGACGAAAACAGCGAGCCGGCCACAAAGGTGCTGACGATCAGTTTCGTAATAGCTCCAGGTCTGGAATGTAATGCGGGCATCGTCTGATCCTTGCAAAATTTCAACAAACTTCGTTCGTCACGCGTCGAGTTTATCGGGCATTACGCCTTGAGAACTACAAGCAAAACGTCCAATATTCTTCCCAGTTTGACACCGCCGTGTAGGGGCTTGGGGTTATGGGGCGTTTTTAATGCTGGTGCGCGGGTCTTGGTGCGGCTTTGCCTAACTTGACCGCGGAGGTGGTCGGTATTAAGCTCGGCCTGCTTTGGGATGAATGTCCCTGGCGTCGGATACCCTACCGCGAAGCGGGCTAACGGCCGGGCAGGTTTGCGTTAGAAAGCGGTCGTTGGTGGGCGTTCCTCTTCGCGGCGGAGCGCTCAAGCCTCGGCGGTAGGGCCGCTGCCGCGATCCTTCCGTGATTTGCGTGCCGGGAAGCGATTGACAGCAGCTTGGCGCTGCGGGTGCGGATTCTTCTCGCGTGGGGCCAAGTCGGCGATTACCCGGTGGTGTAATTGGTAGCACACCAGGTTTTGGTCCTGGTAGTTCAGGTTCGAGTCCTGGCCGGGTAGGTCTGAGCATGGCACTCGGCGGGTCCATTCCGCTCGCAAGCGGTTGTTTTGCCAGCCGGCGCAGGGCGCGGTTCGACCGTGCGCGCCGAATGGCGCTGGGCGGAAGGAGTATTCCGCCGGGTTTGCGTCGGGAGCGATTGTTTGGAAACGACCGGGGGCGTTGGGTGAGTGACAGGGCGGCGATAATCCTCGCGGCCGGCAAGAGCACGCGCATGATGAGCGGCCTGCCCAAGGTCATGCACGAAGTGTGCGGACGGCCCATGCTCAGCTACGTGCTTTGCGCGTGCCGGCTCGCTGGCGTCGACCGCATCGTGGTGGTTGTCGGACATGGAAGAGAAGGAGTCGTGGATTCGTTCGGCTCCGAGCCCGACGTTGTGTTCGTGGAGCAGGCGGAGCAGCTTGGCACGGGCCACGCCGTCATGTGCTGCCGGGAGGCCCTGGCGGGCTTCAACGGCAGCGTGCTGGTGATTGCGGGTGACATGCCGCTGGTCAAACGAGTAACGCTGGCGAATCTCATGGAGGCGCGGGAGCGCCGGGGCGACGCGATGAGCATGGCGACGGCGGTCTTGGAAGACCCGAGCGGATATGGGCGGATCATTCGCGGCGCGGACGGAGCGATCGAGGCGATTGTCGAACAGCGCAACTGCACCGACCAGCAGCGTTCGGTGCGTGAAGTGAACACGAGCTTTTACTGTTTCGATTCGGGGCAACTTTTCGAGGCCCTTGCGAAGGTCCAGCTCAATCCGGAAAGCGGTGAGACTTATCTGACCGACGTGGTCAGTACATTGCGAAGGTCGGGTGCGGGCGTTTCCGCGGAAACATCCGTTACTGCGGAGGAGGGCATGGGCGTCAATTCGCGGATCGACCTTGCCGCGGTGGGGCGGATTATGCAGGACCGGATACAGGAGTCCCTGATGGAAGAGGGCGTGACCATTATCGATCCTGACAACACCTGGATTGACGCTGACGTTACGATAGGTAAGGACTCTGTGATTCATCCGTTTACGGTAATCGCGGCCGGTGCGACGATCGGGGAGGGCTGCCGCATCGGTCCCCTTGCGTACGTCGCGGCGGGCGAGACCGTGCCGGATCAAACGGCAATAGGTGCGGCGACGCTTGCGGGGGCGGGTGCACAATGAGCTATGTTAATCGCCCGGAAGGCGAATCCAACAGCATCGTGATCTTCGGAGGTTCGGCGAGCGCCGACTTGACGGAGAAGATATGCGGCTATCTCGAGGTAAAGGCCGGGGCGGCCGGCGTCACCGAGTTTCCAGACGGCGAAACGCTGGTGAAGATCGAGGAGGACGTGCGCGGACGGGACTGCTTCGTGGTCCAGTCCACTTGCCCCCCGGTAAACGAGAACCTGATGGAACTGCTCATCATGATCGATTCTCTCCGCCGGGCGAGCGCCAAGCGCATCACGGCGGTGATACCGTACTACGGCTACGCCCGTCAGGACCGCAAGTCGGAAGGGCGCACGCCGATCACGGCGAAGTTGGTGGCGAACATGATCGCCACCGCGGGCGCCCATCGCGTTCTCACCATGAATCTGCACGCGGACCAGATCCAGGGGTTCTTCGACATTCCGCTCGATCATCTCACCGCGGCCCCGGTGCTGGCCAAGCACTTCACGCGCAGCACGCTCGAGAACGCGGTTCTGGTGTCGCCCGACGTAGGCAACATCAAGTTCGGCGGCGACTTTGCGTCGCGCATCGGCTGGGAGCTCGCCGTCGTTTACAAGCGCCGGTTGACGGGCGACACTACCGCGGCGGTGACGATCATCGGCGACGTAAAGGGAAGAAACGTGATGATGTTCGACGACATGATCACCACGGCCGGGACCGTGTGCGAGGCGGCGCGGCTGGTGCGCAAGCATGGCGCCAAGGGCGTTTACGTTGCGGCCACGCACGGCGTGTTTGCCGGCCCCGCGGTGCGGCGTCTGGCCGAGGCCGAGCTGAACGAGATCGTAGTTACGGACACCATAGCGCTGCGCAATCCCACGCTGGAGACGCTGGACAACCTGACCGTGATATCAGTCGCGAACCTTATCGGGGAGGCGATTCGAAGAATACACGAGCACCGGTCCATAAGCGCGCTGTTCACGAATTCGTAGATTGGAGATTACAAGAACCGATGGAAAGCACGGCATTGACGGCCCAGCGGCGGGCGAAAACGGGAACGAAGGCGGCGCGGTCTCTGCGCAGCGGCGGTCGGCTTCCCGTGGTCATATACGGCCACGGTGAGCCGGTGGAGTGTGTTTCGTTATCGACGCACGACGTGACCGTAGCGATCGCCCACGGCGCCAGGCTACTGGAAGTAGACACTGGGAGTGAATCCAAGAAGTATCTGATCAAGGACGTGCAGTACGATCACTTCGATTCCACGCCGATTCACCTGGACCTGGCGCGCGTGGACCTCCACGAGCGCGTAAAGGTACGCGTGGGCATTGAGCTGCGCGGAGTGCCCAAGGGAGTTTCCGAGGGCGGTATAGTCGATCAGCAGATGCCGGATATCGAGGTGGAGTGCCTCGTGACGGAGATTCCCGACACGCTGCACCCGATGATAACGGAATTGACCGTCGGCGAATCGTTGCTTGTCAAGGACCTGGATCTGCCCGCGGGGGTCTTTGCGCTGGCGGACGCGGACGCGACCGTCGCGACGGTGCGCGCACCGGCCGCCGAAGTTGAGGCGGAGCCGGCCGCGGAGACCGAAGGAGTATCCGAGGAGCCGGAGCGGATAGGGCGCGTGCGCAAGGAAGAAGAGGAGACCAAAGAAGATAAGCGCTAGGGCCGGCGGATCGATGCCGTGAAGCTGATAGTGGGGCTGGGCAATCCTGGTGAAGAATATGCGGGGACCAGGCACAACATCGGCTTCGACGTTGTGGACGTTCTCGCTTCACGCTGGCGGATCGGAATGGGCGTGGAGAAGTTCCACGGCACGTTTGGAAAGGGCGACATAAGAGGCCGTCAGGTAGTGATGTTGAAACCGATGACGTTCATGAATCGCAGCGGGCGCGCCGTGGTCGCAACGGGCAGGTTTTACAAACTGGAACTGGCGGACCTGCTGGTTGTGACGGACGACCTTGCCCTTCCGCTGGGGCGATTGAGAATGCGGGCGCGGGGGTCGTCCGGCGGACACAACGGTCTGCAAAGCGTCATCGATAGAGTTGGCACCGACGAGTGGTGCCGGCTGCGCGTCGGAATCGGCCCGCCCGTGGGAGTTCCCACCGCGCACGTGTTGACGCGTTTCGAGGGCGACGAAGAAGCAGTAATGCGCCGGGCCCGGGGCCGAGCCGCGGACGCGGTGGAATGTTGGGTGGCGGATGGGCCGGACCTCGCCATGACGAGGTTCAACGCCGATCCCGGAGAGAGGCATGACGACAACACGAGCCCGTAGCCGCCCGGCCGGGCCTGAAGACCGCTTAGGAGATGACGAGCTTTGAACCAGTACGAGGCAATGATAGTGTTTGATCCGACGTTCGGCGCTAACTTCGACGGTTGCGAGTCGGAAGTCCGCAGGCTCGTCGAGCGCGCCGAAGGGGAAGTCGTGTTTCTGCACCGATGGGACGAAAGGCGGCTTGCGTACAAGATAAAAGGACGCAAGAGAGGCGTCTACGTTCTGTTCTATTTCAATGCCGAGCCCAACCGGATAGCCCGGCTCGAGCGCGACGCGCAGCTCTCCGAGCACGTTCTGCGCACGCTGGTGATCCGCGCGGACGGCGTTACCAGGGAGATGATGGAAAAGGCAACTATCGCCCGCACCGTGGAGTCCGAAGAGGACGACGATTCATCGGATTTCTCGCGACGCCCGCGCCGCGGCAGGCGCGGGACAGAAACGTCAACCGTCGCGGGCGGACGTGAAAACGACGGTGCGTCCGATCAGGAGGCCCTGACCGGCGCTTCGGCAAAGGGCGATTCAACGGAGCTTCCGTGAGATTCTTGCGGTCACGCCGCACCGCAGAAGAGCGCGCTAGTGAGGTGTTTTAGATGGCAAGCTACAATCGAATCGTACTGCTCGGAAATCTGACCCGCGACCCGCAGTTGAGCTACACGCCAAACGACACCGCGGTTTGCAAGTTCGGAATCGCGACGAACCGAAAATGGAAAGACAATGACGGCAGCATGCGCGAGGAGACCTGTTTTGTCGATTGTACCGTCTTCGGCCGTCAGGCGGATACTTTCAACAAGTACATGTCCAAGGGTAAACCTGTGCTCGTCGAGGGGCGCCTCCACCTCAACCGGTGGACGACGCCGGAGGGTGAAAAGCGCAGCAAGCATGAAGTAGTGGTGGAACGGTTCACCTTCGTAGGTAGCGGCCGCGGCGGCGACGCGTCCGATCGCGATTCATCTCCGTTTGAAGATACCTCGGATCATCACGCGGCCGGTGCTTCGGACTATGGCGCGTCCGTTGCTACGGATGACGACAACATCCCCTTCTAGCAGCGGCGCGGTGGTGCGGACTTACGATTGTACAGAATCAGTGAACCGACAATACGAGGAAGTCACATTCGAGGCGGCCCGGGTTGAGAAATTGTTCAGGAAAACGTTCGGCGCAAGTCGCGTGATCTGGTAGCATACTTCCACTTCTCGCACATGCGCCCTTAGGACCTTTTTGAGTACCGCAATATGAAACTTCTGCTTTGCAAAAACGTCGACAAGCTCGGAATCGTCGGTGACGTTGTGAACGTGTCACGCGGCTACGGCCGCAACTACCTCGTGCCGCACGGCGTGGCCACCGAGCCTACGGAGGCCAACATGCGGGCCTTGGCCGAAGCCCGCCGTACCGCCGAAGCGGAACGCGAGCGGAAGCGCACGGAGCTCGAAGAGCTCGCCCGTCGGCTCGAGGGCGTCGAGGTTACCATTAGAGCCAAAGCCAACGAGGAGGGAGGCCTTTACGGCTCGGTCGGGGTGCGGGAGATAGTCGCGGCGCTGGCCGAGGAAGACTATTTCGTATCGCCCGAGCAGGTCGATCTTCCCCGCCCGATACGACATTTGGACACCGTGCCGGTCGAGCTGAAGCTAGCGGACGATCTGTGCACCTCGATCAAAGTCTGGGTCGTGCGCGAGAAGAGCGACACGGAGGATGACGAGGGTGAAGAACTCCCCGAGGGGACCCGGGCCGGCATGGAGGCTGCCACCGATGACGACGCTGCAGACGAATAGCCCGCAGGCTCGGCCACCCACGGAGCGCATACCGCCGCACGATCTCGACGCCGAGATGGCCTTGCTCGGCTCCATGATGATGAGCCGCGAGGCCATTTCCGAGGTCGTTCCTCTAATAGGCCGTCATTGCAGTTCCTGGCTTTATGTTCCGGTTCATCAGCGCCTCTTCGAGACACTTCTGGATATATACGACGATCCCGCTAAGGCCATCGACCTGATAATCGTCTCGGACGAGCTCCGCCGGCGCGACCTGCTAGAGTACGTCGGCGGGCAGGACTACCTGATCCAGTTGGCGGAGAGCTTCGCGGACTGGACCAACGCCGAATACTACGCGAAGATCGTCCGCGACAAGGGGATGTTGCGCGACTTGATCCGCTGCGCCGGCGAGATCGCGGAGATTGCCTACAGCCAGGTTGACGATCCGCGCGAGATTCTCGACATCGCGGAACAGAAGATCTTCGCCGCCACCGAACGGCGCATAACCGGCCAATCCGTGCACATCCGCGAGGCCGTCGAGCGCCTGGTGAAGCACCTCGAGGAACGGGGAGACGACGATGCCACCGGTCTGCGCAGCGGGCTGGGCATGTTGGACGACCTGACGACCGGTTTTCAGCCCGGTGATTTGGTCGTTATCGCGGGGCGGCCCTCGATGGGGAAGACCGCGTTGGGACTTTCGATCGCCCAGCACCTCGCCATCAAGGAACACGTGCCCACGGCGTTCTTCTCGATGGAAATGAGCTGCGACCAGTTGGCCCAGCGTCTGGCCTGCTCCCACACCGGGATAGATTCGCAGCGGCTCCGCAAGCGGATGATCGGCGACGAAGAGATGAACCGCCTGCTGTATGCCTGCGAGGCGTTCAAGGAGGCCCCGCTCTTCGTCGACGACACACCCGGCATGAGCGCTATGGAGCTGCGCTCCAAGGCCCGGCGGCTCAAGCAAAGCGCCGACGTCCGCGCGGTCTTTGTGGACTACTTGCAGTTGATGCACACACCCAACTCGGAGAGCCGGCAGGCGGAGATTGCCTCTATAAGCCGCAATCTAAAGTCGTTGGCGCGGGAGTTGAAACTTCCGGTGATCGCCATGGCACAATTGAATCGCATGCCGGAGGGCCGCCAGGACAAACGCCCGCTGATGAGCGACCTTCGCGAGTCCGGGGCGATCGAGCAGGACGCCGACGTCGTGCTGCTGATTCACCGCGAGGAATACTACAAGCCGCACGAGGAGGAAGTGAAGGGAATTGCCGAGCTCATCGTCGCCAAACAGCGCAACGGCCCCACGGGCTCCGTCAAGCTCCATTTCGACAAGCGGCACGCCCGGTTCGCGAATCACCACGAGGGTGCCGTACCTCACATCGCCGAGGCGGACCTCGTTCCGTTTTAGACCGTGTGTGATAAGGGTCGGTGCTTTACCGAGCCGCATGTCTGCCCTGCCTGCCGGCGACCTTAAGGGAGCGGTTTTCGCACGGTTTTCGAGTTGTCGATCGCTCGCGGGTGCGCCTCACAACAGCTTGTCACACACGCTCTTCGAGCGGAGGCCCGATTTCCTTAATAGGCGGAGAACGCGGTTGTTCAAAGGCCGACGCTGATCCAGGGCCGTGCGCAGCGTAGAGGCGCTTCGCGGCCGGGAGAGTTATTCGATTTTATGGACGTTCGTAGCCTTGGGCCCCCTGTCACCGCGTTCCGTCTCGTACTCGACCCTGTCGCCTTCTTGTAAACTGCGCCTTCCCGAGCCCACAATGTCGCTGTAGTGTACAAACAGGTCCGCGCCGCCCTCCGCCGGCGTGATGAATCCGAAGCCCTTCGAGTCATTGAACCACTTCACCGTTCCTTGCATCGCGACGACCTCTAGTTCCAAAGCGCGCTCGACGGGTTCCGGATGAAACAAACGCCGTTTCGGCGACAGACTGACCTTCCCGTGGGTGCGCGCACCGGATAGTATGAAAAACTGCACCAGCCAGGTCAAGCTCGGCCGTTCATCAGATATGCATGTATCGAGGCGGCAGCGCTCTTGCCGTCGCCCATCGCCAGAATTACGGTGGCCCCACCGCGCACGATGTCGCCGCCCGCGAACACGCCGGGAATGCTGGTCATGTTGTCGGCATCAATGATTATGTTGCCCCACTTGTTGACCTCCAAACCGGGCGTGGTCTGTGTCAACAGGGGGTTGGCGCGCGTACCGATGGCCTCGACGAACACTTCGCACGGGATTTCGAGTTCGCTTCCCTCGATCGGCACGGGGCGCCGCCGGCCGGAGTCGTCCGGAGCGCCAAGTTCCATCCGGATGCACCGAACGCCTCGCACCCAGCCGCCGTCGTTGCCCAGTATCTCAATGGGGTTGGTCAGAAGGCGCATGACCACGCCTTCTTCCTCGGCATGCTTGACTTCTTCATTCCGCGCGGGCATCTCTTCGCGCGAGCGGCGATAGACCAGCGTGGCGGGCGCGGCCCCGAGGCGTCTTGCGGTCCGTACGGCATCCATCGCGGTGTTGCCACCCCCTACGACCACTACGCGCCCAGCCTTGATGACCGGCGTGTCGGTTTCGCCGGTACGGTACGCACCCATCAGGTTGACGCGCGTCAGAAACTCGTTGGCGGAGTAGACGCCCTTGAGGTTTTCACCGGCGATTCCCTGGAAAACGGGCAGACCGGCGCCGTTCGCGATAAACACCGCATCGAAGCCTTCCGCGTCCATAAGTTCCGGCACGGTGTATGTTCGGCCGATCACCACGTCGGGGACTATATCTACACCCCGCCGGCTCAACGTCGCCACTTCGGCTTCGACTACGCTGTTGGGAAGGCGAAACTCGGGAATCCCATAGACGAGCACACCGCCGGGTTTGTGGAGGGCCTCGAAGACGGTCACCGCGTGGCCTCGTTTCGATAGTTCGCCGGCACAGGTCAGGCCGGCCGGGCCGGAACCGACGATCGCGACTTTCTTGCCGGTCGGCGGCGCCGGCTCGTAGAGGTCCTTGCGATTATGCCGGGCCCAGTCGGCTACGAATCGTTCCAGGTGCCCTATAGCCACCGGCGCGCCTTTCTTGGTGCGGACGCACACTTGCTCACACTGCGTTTCCTGTGGGCAAACGCGGCCGGTGATACCTGGAAGGACGTTCGCGGAAAGGAGTATGTCAGCCGCCAGGTTCAGGTCGTTGGCAGCTACCGCATCGACGAACGCGGGGATGTCGATTCCCACCGGGCAACCCGCAATGCACGTGGCGTCTTTGCATTGCAGGCAGCGCGCCGCTTCCAGCCGCGCCGGCTCGTCGGCGTACCCACGGTTGACTTCAAGAAAGTCGCTCGCTCTAACGCACGCCTCCCGTTCCGGCATGATCTGACGTGCAATCTTCATCCGTTCCGAGGGTTTCATCTTTTGCATTCCGCCGTCTCTAACGGTCAAGTTTCGGGCAACTGGTACGCACAAGAGTACGACGAATTCCCGGTGGCCCTTGGGTTACACGCTTTGCCGGACTCCAACCGCACTCCGCTCGGCTTCACTGAGCCGGCAGAACTTGTTGTCTGGCTCGGAATTGAGCTTGGCGCCGCGAACGCGGTCCCAGGCTATGATTTCCTGCGTGTGGTAAGTCGTCAGGCGGTCGGCAAGCTCTTCGAAGTCAACTGCATGGGCGTCGAACTCCGGGCCGTCCACGCACGCGAACTTCATCGTTCCGCCCACGGTGACGCGGCACCCACCGCACATGCCGGTCCCGTCGACCATGATCGGGTTGAGCGAGGCGATGGTCTTGATTCCGAACGGCCGGGTAACTTCTGAGACGGCCCGCATCATCGGGACGGGCCCGGCCGTCAGCACCGCGCCAATCGGATCGCTCGTGAATTCGAGCAATTGCTTCAACTTCTCGGTCACGAAACCGTGGTAGCCGTAACTACCGTCGTCGGTGCATGGGTAAACGACGTCGCAGTGCTTCGACAGTTCCGTCTCGAGGATCACGTAGTCCTTCGAGCGCCCGCCGACGACGGCCGAGACCTTGCATCCAGACTCTTTGAGTGCGATTGCCTGGGGATAAATAACGGCAGTTCCGACGCCGCCGCCGACAAGCACCGCGTGTCCGTAGTCGGACACTTCCGTCGGCTTTCCGAGCGGTCCTACGACGTTGGCGACGTGCTCCTGGGCCCGTTGCCGGCAGAGAATCTCGGTTGTGGCCCCGACAACTTGAACGACAAGTGTGATGGTCCCCGTGTCGCGGTCGGAGTCGGCGATCGTCAACGGAATGCGCTCGCCACCCTCCCGCACGCGCACGATTACAAAGTGGCCGGGCAGGTGATGGCTTGCAACGCGCGGCGCCTCGATCGTGATCCGGCGGACCTTGGGAGCCAGCCACTCGGCTTCGGTAATCAGATACATGTTGTGTATTTCTCGAAATCCGTGGAGTTTCGTAGCACTTTGGCGCGCAACCCATGTGTCAGCGCGGACCATTCAGCGTTTCGGTACGTCCGGCGCCGTCATCGCTTCCCGCGCAATGGACATGCAAATTGCGCGCCACAAGTGCGAAATGTCTTCCGTAACGTGCGAAATCGCTGCGTGGAGATGTTTTTCATACGAATGTGGGTAGTTCGCCGTGCGGCGGTTGAGAAATCACCGCGATTGCAGGTTGTCGGCACAGCGCCAAGAAAACTCCTAGCGAATCTTACACGAGTGTAGATTGATTCGGTATGGGGCGCAATGGCAATGGGCTCTAGGAACGTAGGCCCGCGTCTGCACCGTACGGCGATAGCTCCTTACCATCGTTCGATCCTTTCCGCGCGTTATCGGAACCTGGCGCGGCGCGTCCCGTACTTCTTTCGATCCTCACAACCATAAAAACTTTCCTGAGTTTGCTAGTTAGCCGAATGTATTGCATGGTCATCTGCAGGGGATGTCGTGTGCTGGGGAGAGTGCGTGTCCGTCGACGTACGGGCTTCCTGCATTGCAGCGCGAGGCCCCGGCTAGCGTCGCAACTTCCTGTCACCAAAGTGCGTGCGAGCATTCTGGACGGACCATCTCGGCAGTTGGCTGGTTGATACTTCGAATCCCATTTAGGAGCAGAATGAGATGAAACGCAGACAGCTTCTGGCAGTATCGGTTGTGGCGACGGCGGCTTGCAGCGGCTGCGCCGTTACGCGGCCGTGTCCCGCGGCCAAGTCGACTCCCGGCTTCGCGAAGGTGACTGTGCGGTTCGCGATGCCAAGCGTACCGTTCGACGACGAGAACAAGTATGCCAACGAGGTGGACGCGGAGTTGGCTTTCCATGATCCGTCCGCGGGTTGGATACCGGACGACTTCTGGTTCGCCTCTTCGCCGCCGCCCAGCGACGGTCCTTATCACGTGGTGCTTTGGGGCGGAAACTTTGCCGGGCAGAACGTGACGTATTTCCCGGCACGGCTCGCCTCCGGCCAGTACACGTTCGGCCTGTTCGATCACGACCATGACGCCGTGTTCCAGGGCTGGATCAGCGTCAACGGCAGCGGCGACGACGTGCTGAATCTTTTCATGGACTGGCGCGATACCGTACACCAGCAGGAAGAATGGCTGGGATTCGAGAATCGCATCACCGGAAAGTTGGAAAGCCGCGAGGCGGAGCACTTCAAGAAGTTCACCAAGGACCTGCGAAGTATCCGGCGCCTGGAGCGGCGTATCGACGACGCAATTCAGGACGAGATCGCTGCGCGCATCAAGCAGCAGCAGATGCGCAACCGGTTTCTGGGTGGAACGGAGATCCTGCTGATGCCGGGTCAGGACAATCTCTTCAGGCCGGCTACGAGGCCGGCGTTCAGCAACGAGGAGCTGGCTCAGACCGCTTCGAGCGACCCGATGACAAAAGTCGTGCTCCTGGCTGACTACACCAACGCCGTCGAGAAGCTCCGCCGGGTCAGCAACCTGCGCGACGATCTGCGTCGCTGCCGGTCGGTCCTGTCCCAGGAACAGCAGAGGCTCGAGCGGCACAAGAGATACCTGACCGTCACGAATCACCTCTACAATCACGACGAGAAGTTTGTTGAGAACGAGATGCGCCTTCAGGAAGTGCTTCGCCTCTCCCAGCGGATCGACCAGCAGGTGGACGACCATCGTCGGCATTGTCTCGCGCTGGCCTTCATCGCGGGGCTTTCCGCACCGGGAGAAACCACGGACGTGTTCGCCGACGAGGAGCGGGCGGTCAAGCGCGAGTTGGCGATCCTCGAGGAGCAGAAGCAACTTCTCGACCGGCGATTCAATGCCACGCCCGAGGACAGCAAGAAGCGCGTTCACATGCAGCGGCAGCGGCAGGAGCTGTTGGCGCAGGTCGAATCGGCCGAGCGCCAGATCGAGAAGATCGACGAGGCCTTGGTGGCGTTCGGGAATCTGCGGAATTCGACGCGCGTGATCCACAGCTTCGGCCCGGCGCGAGTCATGGCGGCTACGATGATGGACAACGAAGTACCGCGGCACATCGCCGACGCGATCGAGCGTGAGTCGTTGATGACGGTTCGGCTGCAATCGACCGATTCGATGTATACGCCGCCCGCGGAAGTGACCTCGACGCAAAAGGACACACCGGCCCGCACCGTGTCCCACCGCTAGGCGGACCGGCCGGGCGGATTCGTGGCGCCGGGCATTGCCCGGCCCTTCGCAAAGTAGTTCAAGCGGCGCGCCGCAGGTCGATTACGTTCGGCCTGCTGCGCGCTCCAATTTTTTTCACTGCGGACCCGCGCACACGCAATACCGGCCGGCCGCGGTGTGACGTGCCCTTCCTGCCCAAACCAGAGCGCCGCCCTCTCCCCGGCCGGCCGCCCGTCGTCCCTTCTCGATACCCGAATCATCTACTGCGGCGACTGCCTCGACCAGTTGCGTAAGCTCCCCGACGCCTGCGTGGACCTGATCTACATCGACCCGCCGTTCAACTCCAACCGCAACTACGAGGTCTTCTGGGGCGAGACCAAGGAGAAGCGGGCCTTCGAGACGTACTTCGAGCGCTCGGATATGCGCGGCATCCGAGTCAGGACTCCATCTCGCCTCAAGTCTGAATCTGCTTCTCTTCTCCGCGGATGAACCAATCAATTGCCGCGTTCAGGTCATCCGTCCAGTCGTCATCCGGCTGGAGTGAAACGGGCTGGAACTTCAACACTCGCGTTGAGTCGTCTGGATGGGGGAGCAACCAGCGCGCCACGGTGTAGCGGAACTGAGTCCAATCGCCCGTGCTGGCTTCCATGCTCACCGCGAGGATATCGAACTCGCCGAACCGATAGGGCCTCGTGCTCGCGCCCCTGTTGTCTGTGCCCGCACGGGTTTTCTGCGTCTCAACCACCAGCTTGTGTTGAGAGAATCGCCGATACCCCTCTTTCGCCGTCATGGGCCGACCAGCCTTCCGGCGCTGCGACTTTACCTGAATCCTGACCCTCTCCGGTCCGCGCCCGAGGAGGAAGTCATAGGCATGGTTGCCCGGCGGGGTCTCGCTGGTCAACTCGCGATGCATCGGAAGGACGCGCTGCTCAAAGTAGGCCTCTGCAATCAGCCCGCGCACGCCGCGCTGCGAGAGATCGGACGAGCGCGAGATCGCCTCAAGAATGACCTCCGCTGGAACGCCCCACGACTCTTCAAGCGGATGAATTGGATGTAGCTCGCGCAGGCGAACCAGCAGCGCTCGCTGCACCTCCGGGGGAGCAGCTTGGACCAACGGAAGAATTTCGCGTAGGCTGTCCATGGTGCGCAATACGGAAAGGTATCACAATGCCCGCTAATGGCTACCTCTTCAAGACCAAGTCAACCCCGTCCGCGGCGGCGCTGCTGTCGGCGAAGCCGTACTACGCGACCGAAATGGGGGCGGCTGTCCTCGGCGATTCACTCGAAGTGATGCGCCAGATGCCGGACAGCTCGGTAAACTTGGTCGTCACGTCGCCACCTTACGCCCTGCACTTCAAGAAGGAGTACGGCAACGCGGATCAGGGTAAGTACATCCAGTGGCTCATCCCGTTCGCGAGGGAGATCAGGCGCATTCTCGCGGATGATGGCAGTTTCGTGCTGAACCTGGGCGGCGCGTGGACGCCGGGGCAGCCGACCCGGTCGATCTACACCTACAAGCTGCTCGTCGAACTGGTCGAGACCGTTGGCTTGCATCTCGCGCAGGAATTCTTCTGGTACAATCCTGCGAAGATGCCGGTTCCCGCCGAATGGGTCACCGTACGACGCATCCGTGTGAAGGATTCTGTGGAGTTCGTGTGGTGGCTGAGCAAAACGCCGTGGCCGAAGGCCAACAACCGTAATGTCCTGCGGGAATACAGCCCGGACATGATCCGCCTAAACCAGCGCGGGATCCGGCGCACGAGGCGCCCGGGTGGTCACGCAATCAATGAGGGATTCGCGAAGACGGAAGCAGGAGGATCGATCCCGCCGAATGTCATCGACGACGACACGCCGACCGACCTGCTCAAGTTCGGAAACAACTCCGCCAACGATAAGTACACGATGCGGTGTAAAGCGGCAGGAATCAAAATTCACCCGGCGCGTTTTCCTACGGTTATGCCGGAATTCTTCATCAGGCTGTGCACTGAGTACGAAGACGTGGTGCTTGATCCGTTCGCAGGCTCGAACACGACGGGTATGGTCGCCGAGGCGCTGGAACGTCGCTGGATTGCGATTGAGTTGAATGGCGAATACCTCGACGCGAGCAAGTTCAGATTCGACGCGGTGCACGACGAAACCGCGGCGAAACGCCAACTCAAACGCCGGAGTTCGTTCCGACGCCGCGCTTCGACTGCGTGATGCGGTGCATGGCGAGAGCATGTTAGCCGATGACTGGTACCCGATGCAGGTCAAACAAAAGGACCGCGTGGCTCGCCCGGACATCGACTCCTTCGAGGCCATGATGACCCGCGAGGATCGGCAAAAAGGCTTTTTTGTTGCCTTCGGTTACAGCGACGACGCCCTGCGCGAAATCGATGCCTTCTTCCGGAAGCAAAAGCGCATCATCGTCGCCCTGACCGTGCGCGAAATTCTGGACGAGGAGATTGCCAGAAAACTCGCGTAGCAGTCGCCCGGCGTATCACAAGGATTGAACGATGGTGCTCAAAGAACTGGTGAACGCGTCGCTCGGTTGCTTCAATTTCGGAGCCTACCACGCGTCCTTTCTGCTCGCACTCTGCGCCGCCGACGCGACAGCGAAGAAACGATTCCTCAACGAATCGTCCGTCGCCCGGCGGTTCAAGGACTTCCTTCAGGTCTACATGCCCCAGCTCTGCCGAGCGAAGAACTTCTGGGTTGCCGTCGATATGCCGGAAGATCGTTCGACGCTGACGCTCGATGCAAATGGAATGCCAGACCTTCCACGTGTCGATGATGATTTCTACAGACAGTCCGGACAGCCTCGGATGGTTCTAATGCAAGGTGTTCTCTATCACGCGTTTCGGTGTGCCCTCAGCCATCAAGCCGACCTTCCCGATGTTGAGCTTCTGCCCCCGACCCCGAACGGTGCCGTCGCCGTGAAGGTGGATAAGAAGGTCCGCATCTCCGCCGATATCATCGGTCGCTTGCTCTACGTGATTGTAAACGCTCCGGAGAACCAAGGGGTTTTCGGCACTAGGGAACAGGCGAGCGCCCCGGATGCGGGAAGCGCAACCGCTCCGGGGCAGGGCGGAGTCAAGTAGGGTCCGCATAATTCGGGGGACAAATTCAGGGGACACCATATTCATTTCCTGCGTGTTCTACACAAATTCAGGGGACACCATACTCATTTCCTGCGTGTTCCAGGCTCGCCTCCGCGCGCTCTAAACCTCCCACCCCCGGGCCCGCGCCGTCGCCCCCCGCGGAATCAAATTTCCTATCAGCGGGCTCGTAAGTGGACCGGCTGTCGCCGCGGCCCAGCTTCTGCGCTCCGTAGCCGTTGAAGCGCGGCACCTGCCACACCTCGACCTGCGCGCGCAGACCGGCCGGCACGCCCTTCACGAATTCACAGGCGAGTCCCCGGACGCTCGCCGCCATTCACTCCTTCAAAACCACAGATAGACGCAGATAAACGCGGATTCAGAGGAAACCCCTCACTCCTGGACCAACGCCGCCGCCCCTCGCGGGTTTCCAGGGAAAAACACGTGCGCTCGATTGAAGCCGTCCCGGCCGCGTCCGCCTGTGGATCCGCGGCATTCACGTTCGCGCTGATTTCCGTACGACGTACTTGCCTGGTTCGGCGCATCGGGTAAAGTCTCCAACATGCCTCGGACCGGAATCATCCTCGCGTGCCTCTTCCTGCTCGCATCGCCCGCGCCGGCCCAGTCCGACAAGCCGGAGTATCGCACGGGGCCGTGGCACGCATGGCTGGAAAGCCCCGGCGGCGAATTGCCGTTCGGGCTGGTCCTGGCCCGCACTACGGACGAATGGCGCGCGTGGATCGTCAACGGCCGCAAGCGAATCGAGGTGCCCCGCACGACCTTCGAAGGAACGGAGTTTCTCCTCGACGTAGATCACTACGACTCCACGATCAAGGCCACGCTCTCGCCCGACGGACACCGCCTTGACGGCGAATGGAAAAAGCGCCGTGGACCCGACAAGTGGCTGGCCATGCCCTTCCACGCGACATCGGGCAACGCGCCGCGCTTCGCGGCTGCGACACCGAGTCCGCCAAGCGAGTCGGCCGCATCGGTCGACGGCCGATGGAAGGTGAAGTTCTCGAAAGGTGACGACGCGGCGGTTGCGGAGTTCCACAGCCGAACCGACGGCACGGTCGCTGGAACGATACTCACGTCCGCCGGGGATTACGGATACCTCGCGGGAGTCCTCGACGGGCCCCGCCTGCGCCTGTCCACCTTCGACGGCGCGCAGGCGACGCTGTTAGACGCCCGGTTTCAGCCGGACGGCACACTCAAAGGGGATCTCTGGTCCGGCGATTCCAGGCACGAAACATGGACGGCCGCCCGGGATATCAAGGCCGCGACGCCCGATGGGTTCAATGTCACGCGCTGGAACGACGAGATCAAGCTCAGTGAGCTTTCTTTTCGGGACATAAGCAGCGGCGAGACGCGGTCGCTGGCGGACCCGGCGTTTGTCAAGAAGGTGCGCATCATCGAACTGTTCGGCTCCTGGTGCCCCAACTGCCACGACGCGGCGGAGTTGCTTGTCGAGTTGGACAAGCGCTACCGGGACAAGGGGCTCGGCATAGTCGGTATCGCGTTTGAGCGGTCCGGCGACGTGGAGCGCAGCGCGAAACAAATCCGCCGTTTCTTAAAGCGCCACGGCGTCAAATTCCCCGTTCTGGCCGCGCCTGACGCAGATGAGAACGAGCCCGCGAGTTTCCGGGCCATTGATAAAATTCGCGCGTACCCCACCACGATATTTCTGGACTCCAAGGGCAAAGCGCGTGCCGTTCACTCCGGCTATGCCGGCCCGGCGGCCGGCCGGGATCATCAGGCTCTCAAAGACCGGTTTGTGGAATTGGTCGAAGAACTGCTCGCCGAAGACAAGCCGGAGGAGAGCAAGGGCGCCACGCCACAATAGGCGGCGCGCCATCCACCCGGCGTTTCGGGCCGCGCGCAAGATGACCTGCGCCGCGCGCGAAATGCTTTGTCCGTGCGCCGCGGGCCCGTCCGTCCCCGTTTCCTGTTGGAGAATTCTACGCAATCTCCCATGGACCGTGCGTGCGTCCGCCCACCTGGGGACGGCGCAGCTCGACGACAATCCGGTCGGCAAGTTCATGGTCAATCTCGCGCGCCGTGCCATCGGGCAGCCGCACGGTCCAGGACGACCCGCTCCGTGGGCCTATTACCAGGTCAACGCCCAGGGGCAGGCCCAGCGCGGCAATCCTTGCGACCTCCGCGCCGGAAGTCGTCCGAGAAATCCCTTGCACACGCGCGATTTCCCGCTCGCGGAGTCGCGCCAGGGTCGTCACGACGCCCGCCCGGAGCAGCTCGAGCTCGCGAGGGATCCGGCTCCCGTGCGGGTCTTGAATCGGGTGACCGAGGATGTCATCGACGCGTTCGAGAAGCTTCTCACTGAGAAGGTGCTCGACTTCCTCCGCGTCCGGGTGAACGTGGTCGCTGGCGACGCCCATCTGATCGACGAGAAACGTCTCCCAAAGGCGATGCGCGCGCACGATTCTCCTGGCGCCCGCGGTTCCCTTCTCGGTCAGCTTCACGCCGGCGTTGCCGACGCGTTCCAGCCAGCCCGCGCGCTGGAGCCGCAGGCACGTTCGGTCAACGTCCTTGGGAAGCAGGCGAAGTCTCTGCGAAAGTTCCGCCGAAGTCGCCGCCTCCGCCGCCTGCGGTGCGGGATGCATCAGATAGATGGCGCGCAGCAGGTTCTCGCGCGCGATCTTCGCAGCGAGCCGCGAGCGCCGGGCGACGCGCATCACCACGCCGTGTCGCGGGGAGGCCAATAGCGCCGCGGTGAACATGACGGTAGCAACGACGGACATGGCCCCCGCCGTGGAACAATCCAGCCACAGCGCCACGTGATAGCCGAGCACGGCCGCGACAACTCCGCAACCTATCGATATCACGATCATGCGGCGGAGGCCGTCGGTCAGCAGATACGCCGTGGCCGCGGGGGCGATAAGCATGGTCACAACTAGAATCGCTCCGACCGCCTCCATTCCGCAAACCACCGTCACCGAAACGCCGGCCATCAGCGAATAGTGCACCGCCCTCGCGGGCACCCCCACCGACGCGGCCATCATCGGATCGAACGACGTGAACGAAAGTTCCTTGAAAAACGCCGCGACGCCCAGGACAAGCACCAGCGCAACGGCCGCCATCGTCTTCACGTCATCCTGGCGCAGCCACGAGCCCTCGACCTCACCGTACAGGACGCACTGGGCGTCCAGATCGACACCCTCGGTAAAGCGCGTGATAAGTACGACGCCCAACGCGAACAACGCGGTGAAAACGACTGCTATGGCCGCATCCTCTTTGATGCGCGAATTGCGGTGAATGGCCTCGATCAGCGCCACCGTCGCCAAACCCGCCACGATCGCCCCGGTTATCATGGCCGGCGCCCCCCTGCTGCCGGTGAGAAGGAACGCGCCGGCCAGGCCGACGAGAAGTGCATGGCTGATCGCGTCGCCGATCAGGGCCTTCTTTCTTAGCACCAGGAAACATCCCAGCACGGCACAAGCCACCGCAACCGACACTCCCATCGCCACCACCCAGAAGGTGATCTCGAAGTCCGTGGTCCAGGGACGGACAACGTGCTCATGAAAATCGAACGAGCGGATGAGTGGCTCACCGTGCATCGACGGCTCCTTCCGACGAAACCTCTGAAGGCGAAACGACGGACGGTATCGGCGGGGGAATTCGGCGCCCGTGCGGGTCGAGCGTGGGGTTGTCGAGATCCCGCTCCAACTGGGCCACGATCTCTTCCCCCAGAACGTGCTCGATCTCCTCCGCGTCGCGGTGCACGTGGTCCTCCGCCAGGCTGGCCTCGCGCGTCAGAAACAGCTCCCACAGCCGGTGATTTCGCACGACCTGTGCGGCGCGCCGGTAACCCGCCGGTGAAAGAACCATGCCGTTGTCCGTGACGGTCGCCATCCCGACGCGTCGCAGCGACCGCGCCACGCGCCTGACGAACGAAGACTCGTACGCGCGCGCCCGCGCGAGGTCGGCAAGCGCGATTTCCCGATCAGGCGGACCGCAGTTGAGTAAGCCGTAGGCGGCTTTCAGCAGGTTCTCGCGTTGAATCCTGCGGGAGTTGCGAATCCGTGTGATCAGGCCGGGCACGAGACCCATCTTGGGGCTGAAGAGGTAAGCGAGCGCAAAACAGGTGCTGGCCGCCAGTACGATGCACGGCCCCGTCGGGATGCGATCGAACACAAAACTCAGGAAAAGCCCGGCCAATCCGGAGAAAACCCCGACCGCGGCCGAAACGGCCAGCGTCCATTGCAGGCGGTTCGTCAGAAGATAAGCCGTCGCCGCCGGAGTAATGAGCATGGCCGAAACGAGCACCACGCCTACCGCCTGCAAGGCGACGACGATTGCCAGCGCCAGCATCGTCATCAACGCCGCATGCACCCCGCGCGCGGGAATGCCGATAGACGCGGCGAACTCTTCGTCGAACGTCGTGACCTGAAAATGTCTGAAGAACGCGGCCAATACCACCAGCACGGCCGCCGTGACGACGGCCATGAGTTGAAGATCGCTTCGCCCCAGGGCGGCCGCGTCGCCGAACATGTACTTGTCCAGCCCGCTCTGATCTCCGAACGACATCCGCTGTATTCGCGTGAGAAACACCACGCCCACACCGAAAAAACCGGACAAAATCAACCCAATGGCGGCGTCGGCCTTGATCCGGCTGTACCTGGTAATGCCGAAGATCGCCAACGCCGCGAGCACGCCCGCCAACACCGCACCCACAAAAATCGCCACGACGTTTTTCGTCTGCATGACGACGAATGCCAGGCAGACGCCGGGGAGGACCGCGTGTCCGATGGAATCGCCCAGCAGCGACATGCCCCTGAGCATGACGAACGAACCGAGCACGCCGCACGATATTCCCATCAGCACGACGCCGATCACGCCATAGACGAGCGTCAGGTGGCCGAACGAAAAGAAGGTGACGATCTGGTCGACGAGTGAGGCATCCGCGCTGACGCGCGACGCCAGCACCCCGATGGCGTCCATCAGTTCCCCCCTCGTGCGGCGGCCACCGCCTGTGCGGCGTCGGCCAGGATCGTGAGCCTGCCCCCATAAGTCTTTTGCAGAAGCTCATGCGTGAATACTTCGGAGGTGGGCCCATACGCGACCAGGCGCATGTTCAGGAGCATCACCGCGTCGAAATACTCGGCGGCCGTCTGAAGATCGTGATGCACGACCAGACAGGTCTTGCCCTGGCTGCGCAGCTCCTTCAATAGCGTGACGATCGCGGATTCCGTCGCGGCGTCGACTCCGGCGAAAGGCTCATCCATGAGATACACGCGGCTGTCCAAGGCCAGGGCCCGCGCCAGGAAAACGCGCTGCTGCTGCCCGCCCGAGAGATTGCTGATCTGGCGGTCGGCTAGGCCCCCCACGCCGACCTTCTCCATGCACGCGCGGGCGATCTCACGGTCTTTCCGGTTAGGCCGCCGGAACGGACCCAATTGGCCGTACCTGCCCATCAAGACCACGTCGAACGCCGTCACCGGAAAGTCCCAGTCCACCGACTCGCGCTGGGGCACGTATCCCAAAATCCCGCGGACCGCTCCCACCGGCCGGCCGTAGCACTTGATCCATCCGCTGGAAAGCGGCAACAGGCCCATGATGGCTTTGATGAGCGTGCTCTTGCCCGCCCCGTTGGGGCCGATGATTCCGACGAGCTGGCCCTCCTTGATGGACAGGTCTATGGCCCACAACACCGGCTTCTTATGGTAGGCAACCGTGAGATCGTGGATTTCCAGCGCGGGTTCGTTGTTGTCGATCGTTTCCTTCACAAGCCCCGGCCTCTACCTGAGCGCGTTGACGATGGTGTTCACGTTGTGCCTGACCATACCGATGTAGTTCCCCGCCGGCTTGCCGCGCTCATCCATCGCGTCGCTGAAAAGCTGCCCGCCCTCGCGCACGTTCCACCCCGCGCCCTTGCAGTTCTCTATTACCGAGTGGATCGCTTTCGGTGACACGCTCGATTCAGTGAAGATCGCCTTCACCCTGCGCTCACGTATCATATTGGACAGGTCGACGATCGCCTTCGCGGTGGCCTGCTCCTCGGTGGATACCCCTTGTACGCCGATCACCTCGAAGCCATACGCCCTGCCGAAGTAGTTGTAGGCGTCGTGGCTGGTGATGAGCACGCGCCTCTCGGCCGGCAGCTCGGCGGCCCGCGCGCCGCACCATTCATGGAGCCGTTGAAGCTCGGCTAGATACGCCCGCGCTGAAATCTCGTAATCATCGGCGTGGCCGCCGTCGTGCTCCGTCAGTGCGTCGCGGATGACCTCTACAACCTGCATCCAAAGCGACACGTCGAACCAGACGTGCGGATCGTAATGACCGGCGAACGCCGGAGGTTCCAGGAGCATCGACGGATCGATTCCCCTGGTCGCGGCTGCGACGGGCTTGTGGTGCGCGAGCGTGACGAAGAGATCGGTCATCTTCCCTTCGAGAAGCAGCCCGTTGTAAATAACGAGGTCCGCACCGGCCAGACGGGCGTTGTCCCCCGCAGAGGCCTTGTACAGGTGCGGATCGACCCCTGGACCCATCAGGGCCGTAACCTCGACGTGCTCCTTGCCTATGTTCTCCACCGCGTCGGCCAGCATTCCGATCGTACACGTCACTTTCAGCCGCCCGGAACGCGGGGCGGAGTCCGACCCCGACGAGCCCCTTTCCTTGCATCCCGGAAGCAGGACGATGCCGGCACAAGCAGCCACGCGGAGCGCCTTGGCACGCCGCGAACATCTTTTCGGTATTGGCATAATCAACGGCCTCGCACGGAAAAACCCGTGAACTTTCTTGGCCGGCGGGATCACGGGCTCGTCGGCGTTCGCAATTCACACTGTCATTTAATCGGCACAATAAGGGCATGTCAACTACAAACTTTGGAATACCTAATTTTCGGCGCCACTTGATCGCAACGCTGTGCCTGCGGCATTCGCGAAACCCCGTGTCAGTGCATCCTACAGGCTCGTTCACGCTTTCCGGCTGATCCACCGATCAGCGCACATGTTATGCATATAGACGACACGGCCGCGCCCCTTCCGCGCGGTGTCCAAAGACCGGATTCTCACTGCCTCCCCACTTTGCAAAGGGAGAATCGAGGGGTTACGACTGGCCCGCGAACGAATCGCCAAACGTGCTTTAATGCGCTCGCGGGTAGGACTATCCGCGTTTGAGCCGGGCTCAGCATGTTGTCTCAAAAACAATCGAACCCATGCCGAATTCGCGCAACAACGCAAACCAGACTGTGCCACTTTACAAAACGCCGATTGAAGCTCACCAAGCATGGTGCCAATTCTCCCGGCAGTCGCGGAGACAAAAAACTACCAAACGAACCCATTAATACGCCCTGGCGCTATCGAAAACGCTGTTCGCGCCCGAAAAACGAACCCAAACGAACCCAACGACCAGCCCTGGTGCTGCCCAGAACGCGCCTCTTATTCGAACAACGAACCCACAGAGACCTCAAAGGGAGATTGGACAAGACGTGAACGTCGAGTTCTTTATCAGAGCCGTACCGGCCCTCCCATCACGCGCCCGCAGTGGCAACATGGATCACCACGCCGACACTCCCAACCCCTTCACTAAAGCGGCGCTAAAACAAGAGCTCCCGCGCGCTTCCGCCACGCCCCCCGTTCCGAACCGGCCCATTCACACGACCCACGACGCCCGCTTAAGCCCCACCACAGCCCGCCGACTCCTCGTCGCCGCGGTACAAAAATCATCACTCCCGCGTGCCGGCAACTTACGGGCTCACGTGCGACGCAGCGTCCGTACGCCGCCGTACTCTGTACGCAAGCCGCCTTGCTCTCCCCTCGCCCTGCTCGAACCAAACGCCATCCCGAGTTATCGCTCCGCTTCGACCGCCGCTTCCCCCGGCGGGCGCTCCACGCCAAACCGCCGGCCATTATCGGATGCCCCGGCAATTGCCGGCGCGTTCTATTCTTCCACGGGGCGTGGTTCCTTGTGTTCCCGCGAATGTGCGTGTAAACTGGGTTTTCTGCGCCTCAGGCGCAATGGTTCGCGCCCGGGCAAGCCGGGCGGAGTGGCCCCTTTGTTTCGGCGCTCTTGGCCTCAGACACTGCTGCGGGCCTACAATATTGCGTCTGCCACCGGTGGGGACGTGGCCGACGTGAAGCGCTGAACCGCGTTGATCATTCAATTGGAGACACGACATTGACAGGCAGAGTCTTGACCGTCGCCTCGACGCTCGCATGGGGGCTGGCATTGGCAACGAACGTGCGTCCGGCGAACGCCCAAACCGCAGACTGCGAGACCGACATCCTGCGGCTAACTGGAACCGGAAATGACGCCGGAGCAACGACCGATCGATTCGGATGGTCTGTAGCTGTCCAGGGCGACCTGGCGTTTGTAAGCGCTAAGAACCTCGAGGACTTGGCGCCGCCCAACTTAACACCTCAGGATAGCGGGGCTGTCTTCATCTACGAGCGTGACGGCGTAGATTGGATTAAGGCACAGCGGCTCACGGCGAGCGACGCCCTATTAGATAATCAGTTCGGGTATTCGGTCAGCGTCAGCGGAGATCTCCTCATCGTAGGAGCCTTCAAGGGCGACGCCGGCGTTACCGACGCCGGCGCTGCATACGCATTTCGCAACGACGGCGGAACCTGGGATTACGAGACACGCCTGGGCCCGTTCAGCGGTTTCGCCGCGGGCAATGAGTTCGGCAGCGCCGTGGGAATCGATGGAGACTGGGCCATCGTCGGTGCGCCTGGAGCAGATCCGGTTGCGACAAACGATGCGGGGACTGTATACTTTTTCTGGCGAAACCCGCAGGACGGACAATGGAGTGGCAGCCAGAATCCTCCGGCATCTCCCCGCGTCGCCGGCGACGAGCTCGGGAGCGCAGTAGCAATTAGCGGCGACTGGGCCATTGCCGGGGCCCCTTTTCACGACGAGGCAACCATATGCCTCGGGGGGCCCGGAGCAATCTGCAACAGTGGTACAGCAATCGTGTTCCGCAAGAGTGACGCGGGTACTCCCGGCGATCCCAGCGACGATCAGTGGCTTCAACACCCGCCTATACTCGTACCCACCGATTTGACACAGGGTGACGAGCTTGGCACTTCCGTCGCGATGGACGGCGACGTGGCCGTCATCGGCGCTATCAAGGCAGACGGGACTACCAGTGCAACGGGCGCAGCTTGGGTTTACCGTCGGAACGACAACGGCACGCCGGGCGATCCCGCCGACGACTCTTGGGAGCAGGAGCAAAAGCTATTCGCTGACGATGGGGCCGCCAACGTACGGTTCGGTCAGTCCGTGGCGATCAAAGGTGACACCATAATCGTTGGCTCGTACTGGGATGACGACGCTTGCCCTGGGGTTACAACTTGCCGCTCCGGTTCCGCGTATGTCTTCAGATTTGACGGCAACACCTGGAACCAGGAGGCCAAGCTGACGGCGTCCGACGCTAGACAGAGCGATCAGTTCGGTAGTGCTGTCGCGCTGAGTGACGACTACGCCGCCATCGGTGCGCCCGTTAACAACACCTCAACGGGAATGGCTCTTGTATTTCGCGTCGCGCCGGGCGAGGACTGCGAACCCAACGGCGTGACCGACGAGTGTCAGCTTGCGGGGGACCCGGAGTTGGACACAAACCAGAACGGCCTGCTCGACACCTGTGAGTGCGAATTCAACGAAGATTGCGACGACATCCTCCCCTGCACGATAGACGTCTGCAACGCGGAAAGTCGCTGCGCGCACACTCCAGATCCGAACTCCCCGGGATCATGTGCCATAGACGGCTTTTGTACGCTACCCTTCAGTCCGGACAATCCATTAAACCCTTGCCAGACATGTGATCCCTCCGCGAGCTTCACGGAGTGGACGGACAAAGCGGACGGAAGTGAATGTGACAACGACTTCAACGACTGTACGCAGGACGTGTGCAGGTCGGGCACGTGTACGAAGGAGAACCTCGCGGCCGATACCGCCTGCGGAGACCCCACCGAGACCGACTGCGACCTGGCGGACACCTGCAACGGCTTCGGGCTTTGCGGCGACAACTTCGTCGCCGGCGGGACAGCTTGCACGGACGACGGCAACGACTGCACCGACGACGTATGTGACGATGGGTTCTGCATTCACCCCGACAGCGCGCCTGATACACCCTGCGGCGACGCCACCGACGACGCCTGCACCGACGCCGACACGTGCGACGGCGCCGGCGCATGCCTGGACAACCATGCCGACGACGGCACGCCGTGTCTCGACGCGCTTTTCTGCAACGGCGAGGAATCCTGCGAAGGCGGCGTGTGCGTCGCGGGCGACCCCGAGTGCGACAATCCGGGCCTGACCTGCGACGAAGACACTGACACCTGCAAGTGCACCGACGCCGAAGCGTGCGACGACGGCCTGTTCTGCAACGGCCTTGAGATTTGCAACGCCAACGGCGTGTGCGAATCGCCGGGCGATCTCTGCGACGGAAACACGCCGCTCTGCGACGAGTCCGAGAACCGGTGCGTGGAATGTTTGGACGCCTTCTTCGATTGCGGCGACGGCAACGAGTGTACGGACAATGTATGCGACGATGGAACCTGCACGTTCCCGCCTCTTGTCGACGGCACGCCGTGCGGCAACCCGGCCGGCACCGACTGCACCGCCCCCGACACGTGTGACGGCGCCGGCGTTTGCCAAGACAATCACGACCCGGCCGGCACGCCCTGCGGCGACTTTACGGACACGATCTGCAACCCGGCCGACACGTGCGACGGCAACGCCAATTGCCTGGATAACATCCCCCCCGCTGGAACGCCATGCCCCGACGGACTCTTCTGCAACGGTGAAGAAAAGTGCAACGCGACCGGAATCTGCAATCCCGGCGCCGGCAACCCCTGCGCCGCGTTGGGCCTGACCTGCGTAGAGGATGACGGCGGAAAGTGTCAATGCGAAAGCGACGCGGAGTGCAACGACGGCGACAACTGTACCGACGACGCCTGCGTGGACGGCGGGTGCCAGAATGCCGCGGCCGTTTGTGCGGCGGGGACCTTCTGCGACCCGGCGGACGGCGCCTGCGTGGCGTGCCTGGTCAACGCCGACTGCAACGACAACCTCTTCTGCACCGGCGTCGAGACCTGCGTGGCGCGGGCGTGCCAGGCGAGCGGTAATCCCTGCCCGGCGGGCAAATTCTGCGACGAGGCCGTCGACGCCTGCGTGGACTGCACCACGAACGCCCAGTGCCCCAGCGACGGAACGTTCTGCAACGGGCCGGAAATCTGCTCCAACGGAACCTGTGTCTCGGCCGGCAGCCCGTGTACCGGCACCTCGTCCATCTGCCTTGAAGAAAGCGACACGTGCGTGCAATGCATCACCGACGCGGACTGCAACGACAACAAGTTCTGCACCGGCGTGGAGACCTGCACCGGCGGCCTGTGCGTAGCCAGCGGAAACCCTTGCAGTGCTCCCGAGCCCAAGTGCGACGAGCGGCTCGATGACTGCTTCGAGTGCTTCGCGCCGGAGGACTGCGACGACAACGACGACTGCACCGACGACCGCTGCCCCGACGGCTCGTGCGTCAATGATCTGATAATACCGTGCGACTTGGACCAGGATGGCATCAGAAACGAGCTTGACATCTGCCCGGACACGTCGCCCGGCGCTGCCGTGGACGGCCGGGGCTGCTCGGTGAATCAGATCGACGACGACGGGGACGGGTTGCCGAACGTCATGGACGCATGCCCGGACACGCCGCAGGACGAGACGGCTGATGCCTTCGGCTGCTCCCCTTCGCAGCGCGACGACGACGGTGACGGCTTGTTTAACGATGAGGATGAGTGCCCCGAAACACCTTCCGGTGAAGCGGTCGATTCGGACGGCTGCGGGCAGTCTCAGCTTGACGACGACAACGACGGTGTATTTAACGACGCGGATGAGTGCCCGGACACGCCGCAGGACGAGCTCGATGACGTAAACGCCGACGGGTGCTCGTCTTCACAAATCGAGCCGCCTCCGCCGCAGCCGATTCCCGACGAAGATGATGACGGCGTTTCCGACGACGAGGACGAATGTCCCGACACGCCCGCCGAGGAAGTCGATGAAGTTGATGCCGCCGGCTGTTCTCCGTCACAGTTCGACACCGACAATGACGGGGTATCGGACGCGGTGGATCAATGTCCCGATACTCCCGCGGGCGACGAAGTGAACGACGACGGCTGCACGGTGGAGTCGCCGAACGGCCCGGATGGACCTGGGAGAGGTCCGTGCGGCTTCTTCAACCTGACGATATTCGCGTTCATGTGCATGTGCCTGGGTGCCATGCGGCGGTCGGTTCGCCGGCGGGGCGGTGGTTGAAACGCAGTCCGTTGGGCCCGAGTTTTGTTTCACGCACTCCGTGCGAACCGCCCGCGCATTGGTGATTCCACCTCGTTGTAAGCCTGATACGCGAGCCGGAACGAGTCCGTATGGCTGCCCGCGTTGAAGTTGATCTCCCGGTTGTCTGACAGCCGTTCGTCGCAGAGCGTCGGAAGATCGAACAGGCTGCCGAACGGGGGGATAGAGCCCGGCGTCAGACCGGTAAGCTCGAACACTTCGTCTTTGGTGGCGAAGCGCATTCTCTTGCAGCCGAGATGCCTGCGCACCGCGGCGCTGTCGAGCGCGAGGTCCGCGGGAAGCACGACCATGACGAACCGCGCACCCGCCTTGAGGACAATTGCCTTGGCCCCGGAATGGAGCACCGCCCCGCGCACCTCGGCCGCCTCGGGGCTGGTGTAGACCGGGCGATGGCGCGTATGGACGAAGTCCACACCCGACTCTTGCAGCTTTCGCCGCAACCTGCCGAAGACGGTGGAACCGCTGTCGGGCACGCTCACGCCCTCAGATGCGCGTGTGCCGCGGAACGTCGAGAAGAACCGTCGTGAAGCGGAAGAATCACTTCCGCCGAAGACCTCCCCACAACACCTCATTCCTCGAACAACGAGCGCTGGTCGGGGCTGTCCTGGGCAACGCGAACGCGCACATCGCTGATCTCGTCGATGAACTCGTCTATCGTCCGGTATTTCCGGTAAACGCTCATGAACCGAACGTAAGCCACCGGGTTGAGGCGCCGAAGGTGTTCCCCGACGTAGCTCCCGATTTGTTCGGTCGTCACTTCCCGGTCGTGATTGGAGAAGAGATCCACCTCGACGCGGTCGACGAGCGATTCGAGCCGTTCGCTGCCGATCTCGAGCTTGTTGCAGGCGCGCTCGACGCCGGTGAGGATCCGCTCCCGGTCGTAAGGTGTTCGCGCTCCGTTGGATTTGATTACGATAAGACGCAACTCGCGCTCGACGCGCTCCTTGGTCGTAAAACGCCGATGGCACACGAGGCAAACGCGGCGCCGGCGAATTGCCGTCCCACCCTCCGTCAAGCGGGAGTCAATGACCTTGTTCTCACCTTCTTGGCACGACGGACACAACATTCGTCTTGACTCTTGCCCGGCAAGCCGCGCGCGTCAGCAGCATTATTGACGAACTGCAAAGCGCTCGACTGCCGCAGGCCGGTCCGACATCTGGGACTGCGCCAAGCCTACCGGCACCAGATGTTGGGTGTCAAATACGCGCAGGGCTTTGCCGCCGGTTTGGTCGAGCGGGATTTCCTTGATGACCGGTTGGTGAACCAGCCCCCGAAACAATTTCGCCGGACGCGCTGGACGAATCGGGTGAGTATGGCGTATCTAGCAGGCATGGGCAGATTGGTCCACAAGGAAGTTGGAGGCATTCGCGTCGTGGGATTCTCGCTCGGGGGCGAAGAGACCGTGGTCGGCGTCCCGGAGTACAGCACCTGCTTTGACATCGGGCGCGCGCCGCGGGAGATCATATCGATCGACAACGTTTGCCTGAGTCACGGCCACATGGATCACGCGGCCGGAATCGCCTATTACTTCTCGCAGCGTGCGTTTCTGGGGAACTCGCCCGGCCGCGTGATAGCACACCACGGCCTCGCCCCGCACATTCAAGCCCTGATGGCCGTGTGGGCCGATATTGAGGGACACCCATCCCCGGGGGAGGTCCGCGCGGTACGTCATCTGGATGAAGTGGAGATCAGAAAAGGTCTGATGGTCAGGGCCTTCAACGTCAATCACCCGGGGTGCGCTCTGGGCTTCACGCTCGTAGAGGTGCGCCACAAGCTGAAAGCGGAGTTTCAGGGAAAGACGGGACCGGAACTTGTGGCGCTCAAGCGCGCGGGAGTCGCAATCGAAACGCCCGTGGAACATGCCATCGTGACTTTTACGGGTGACACGGCGATAGGCGCGTTTTTGGATTTGGATTTCGTTCGCAACTCCCGCGTGCTGATTGTGGAGTGCACGTTCTTTGACCCTGAACACCGCTTGCGGGCGCGGGCGGGCAGGCACATTCACGTGGACGATCTTCCACAGGTCTATGCGGCCGTTCCCGCGGCGCAGATTCTGCTCACTCACGTGTCGCGGCGGACGGAAATGAGAATCGCGAAGCGAATACTCGAGCGCGCGATTCAACCATCGGACCATTCACGGACCGGCTTTCTCATGGATCGTCCGGCGCGGCCTCGAAGATACGGAGAGGCGCGACCCGGCCGCAACGACTATGAGACACCGAATCAACCGGAGCACAGCCGGACCGGGCGAACGTAACCGCATCCTCACCGGTCAGGAACATGCCGGCGTTTACTGTGAGCGAGACAGATTGCAAGGTAGCGGACCGTCGCGCCGCCGGCACCGTGCCCCGCGTCGGGCCGCGCAATTGACCAATGAACAAGGTAGGGGAAAGTAAGTCCGAAACGCTCTACACACGGCAGTTCTTCCAGGTCTTCGCGGCGGTCGTCCTGTTCATGACCGCAAACTCTTTGCAGTACCATTTCGGGCAATACATCGAATTTCTGGGATATGGCGTCGACACGCTCGGCCACGTGCTGAGCATGAGCATGGTCGGTGTGCTCTTGATCCGGCTTCAGATCGGGCAGTGGATCGACCGGTTCGGCTGCCGGACGACGTGGATTGCGGCCAGCGCATTCGTCGCGGTGATGGTCGGGTCAATTCAGTTTGCGAAAGCGCTGTGGCTGATCGTCCCGCTGCGAATGGCTTCGATGATGGCGACGGCGTGCGCGATGACGACCGTTGCGGTGTTCGCCGCACAGATCGCACCGCCGACGCGGCGGGCGGAGAGCATCGGAACACTCGGCCTGGCGGGCTTCATGGGGATGATAATCGGTCCGTCGCTCGGTGACTGGATATTCGGCGGGGCAACCGATTCGATCGCTCCCTACCGCGTCTTCTTCACGGCGAGTGCCGGCTTCAGCGCCTTGGCGGGCCTGATCATGCTGCGTCCCATAGCACGACCCGGCACAACGACACTCGGCGGTTCCAGCGCCGCCATTACGGCCTCCCCCGGCGCACGGACGCCAGTATTGCGCATGATTCGCTCTCATTGGCCCGGCACCATACTGATTGTCGGCGTCGTCTTCAGCATGGTGTTTTGCCTTCAGTCGGCGTTTCTGGAGCGTCTGGCCGAGCAGCGCGGATTCAAAGACGTGAAAGTGTTTTTTCTCGCCTACGCGCCGACGGCGATGACCCTGCGTGTGATCTTTCGGCGCCTTCCCGAACGATTTGGACGAACGCGCACGCTCTTGGCGGGGCTGGCGTTGCAGGCCGCCGGTTTACTCTGCCTGGTCGGCACAACCCAGCAGTGGCACCTCGCGCTTCCGGGACTGGTCATGGGCGCCGGGCATTGCTTCGTCTTCCCGTCCATGGTCGATCTTTCCGCCGAGAGGCTGCCCATGGAGCACCGCGGACTGGGCACGTCCCTCATCCTCGGTGCGGGGGACGTAGGAACGCTGACGGGCTATTTCGTCGTCGGCGAGTTGATAGACGCCTACGGTTTTGACGTGTCCCTGGCCGCCCTGGCGGTTACGGTCGTTACCGGTGCGGCCATGTTCGGTGCCGTACAGCGCAAGGCGGTCTTCAGGCGGCGGGCTGCCGGCCGACCTGCGGGGGAAGGACACCATGCTCCACAGTGACGACGGACTTTATTCCGCCGCGTGTACTCCAGGACGAGCGCACGCGCATCCACTTCGGCTTGCAGCAAGCCACCAGCGCGTTAAGGATCAAATTGGTGACATCCTCGTAATAAACGCCCTTCGACCGATACGTCTGCAAATAGAGCTTAAGGCTCTTGAGCTCGATGCACGACTCGTCGGGCACGTAGGAGATTCTGATCCGGCCGAAATCAGGCTGGCCGGTCTTGGGGCATACACTTGTAAACTCGCGGACGAAGTGCTCGATAAGATAATCGCGGCCGCGCTGCGGGTTTCCAAAAGCTTCGAGCATGGTAACGTCTGCCATTTCAAGCTCTAACAGCGTGTTGAAGAGCTCTTCACTCCTGTGGGACCGACTCTCCGGTCGGTCATTCTGCCGGCACCAGAGCCGCTTGACGGGCTGGACGTGCCTGCCGGCAGGCAGGAAGTCCGCCCCACAGACTTCTGCAACAGGCTGCTAAGGCGCGGGAGAATTTTGGTTCGGCCGCCGCGCGCCTAAACAGCGACAATCAGATGGGAAACCGCCGTCGTCCGCCCTTCGGGTGGAGCAAAGTCGGGAGTCCCGCAACCAGGGGCTGCAAGCCCCTGGCAACCGTCGATCGCCCTATATCCGACTTCCCTTCTTGTTGGTGCTGATTAGCTGAACAGCATAAGCTGTCCGTATGCTTCACGGCCGGCTCGTACCGTGGCCCTGAGCGGCAATCTCGCCGCACGCCGGTCGCGCGCGGCGGCGACGAATCCCTCGAGATTCTGCCAGTCCCACTCCTCCCGCGGGATGGGCGCGCGGCAGCGGTCGCGTACGACCGACCCATAATGGTCCACCAGGAATCGTGCCGCGAATCTATCACACATTGATTCCTTTTGCCTCGTGTTCCGTTTCGCCTTCTTCACCAGCAGGTGGTATAACTCGTGCATAAAGATGAACGCGGCAAGCTCTTCTCCGTCGTTCATTTGCATCGTGTAGACGGGTTTGTACCATTTCCTTCCCGCTACCTTCGCCCGCGCGAGGTTGGTTCCCAGCGCGTACGGGTAAACCAAGTGGCGGCCGAGATTGATATGAATGCGGCGGTCCGCGTAGAAGCACGTCCCTGAGAAGTCCGCACCGCGGCTGTAACGCACGCGTATGGAAAGGCGCCGAATCGCCCAGCCGCCGGCTCCTTTTCTGAACGTGGCGAGAAGCCTGTCGCTGCACAGGTGCGTCGTGTTGAGAAAGTTAATGTTGGTCATACCGCGAACTTCCCGGGCGATTCCCCAAACTCGCGAATTACGGATTCTTTGGAGTTTAGCGCCTGCCCTGCCGGGCGTACAGCCTATTCTACGGCCTGGGGTGGCATTGACTATGGACCTGTTTCAGTCTGGTTTCGTCCACGTGAGTATAGATCTGCGTCGTTGCGACATCGGCATGACCGAGCAACTCCTGCACGATGCGCAAGTCCGCACCGCCGGCGAGAAGGTGCGTGGCGAAACAGTGCCGAAGCGTGTGCGGTGAAAGGCGCGTGTCAATTCCGGCGGCGCGCGCGTGCTTGCGCACGACCCGCCACATGTTGGTCCGGTCGAGCGGCCGGCCCGTCCGCGAAAGGAACAGCGCCGCCGATTGCCCCAACCCCAGAAGGCGCGGTCTGAGAATATCAACGTACTCCGCCATCGCCTCGATCGCGAAACGGCCCACGGGAATTATCCGCTCCTTGCGCCCCTTGCCGATGCAGCGCAGATAACCAAGTCGGAGGTTTATCTGTTCGATGCTGAGGTCCACGGCTTCGCTCACCCTCATACCGGTGGCGTAGAGAAGTTCGAGAAGGGCGCGGTCTCTAAGGTACAAATCGTCGGCCCGCTTCGGCGCGGCCAAGAGCGACTTGATCTGCTCGTAGTGCACGGCATTCGGTATGTTACGCCAGCGTTTGGGTGATTCCATGAACGCGGCCACGTCTCGCCGCAGGACGTGCTCCGCGAAGAGATGCCGGAGAAAGACCTTGATCGATGAGAAATGCCGCGCGATTGACGACACGCAAAGGCCACGTGCCTGAAGTTTCATCAGGTGCCGTTGAATGTCTTCGACGGAGATCTCGGCGGGCTCCACGTCGGCCAAGACCAGATGCTCCCAGAACTCCGACAGATCTCGCTTGTATGCCGTAACCGTCTCCCCCGCGAGGCCGCATTCCAGGAACAGATAGTCCAGGAAGCGCTTCAACAGCGGAGCCGGCGCCTTTGTCTTGTTTACCGGCCGAGTCGCGACAAGCATATAAGTTCTTCCGCAAGTAATCCGACGCATGGGAATGCCGAACACGTTCGGCGAGCGCAGCCGCGCCGTCCGGCGCATCGAGCCCCGTCCCCCCAACTGACGCGCCATTCTACTGGTTTCGTTAGCGCCCTTCCAGAGTTCTTTTGAGGTTATGGGTACAAGCCGCGCGCTGAACTTAATGTAATATCGGACTGAGGGCTAAATGTTCGCTAGCCCAAGACGAGAAACTGCGCAGCGCGGGCCCTTAATCCTCGCGGCGCGCCGGAAAGGTCCGCGCCAGAGCGTTCAGCAGCTCCCACTGCGCCCTGATATGGTCTTGTAGTACGACGGGATCTCCGGCTTGGCCGGCGTAGCGCCGTTGATGTGTTACGTATTCGTCAGCCGGAGTGGAGTCGGGGGTGGCGTTTATCCGGTAACGCGTTCCCTCAAAGATCTCGTAGAGTGGAAAGAGGCCACAACGAACCGCGCAGGAGATGAGATCGACGCTCTCTTCCGGCTCGGATTTCCACCCCGTGGGACAGGGAGAAAGCATGAGCAGAAACTTGAATCCGCGCAGGCTTCGCGCCTTACGGATCTTGCGCAGAAAATCTTCACGATGTGCTATCGAAAGCGTTGCGGCGTATGGAATTCGGTGACCCGCCATGATGGCCATCATGTCTTTCTTGCGCTCCACCTTGCCCGTGGGAGTGGTGGTCGTGCGCACGCCCTGCGGCGTGGCGCTGCTGCGCTGGCCTCCGGTGTTTCCGTAAATCTCGTTGTCATAGCATATATACAGAATGTTCTCGTTGCGCTCCGCGGCGGCGGACAGAGTTGCGATGCCGATGTCGTAAGTCCCGCCGTCGCCCGTCCAGCATGTCACGACGGTGTCCTCGTTGTTCAGTTCGGCAATGGCGGTGATGCCGGTGGCGACGGCCGGAGCACTTGCGAAAGTGCTTGCCGCGGTGGGGACTCCGTAAGCGCTGGTGGGAAACGCCCCGGCCGTGACGATTCCACAGCACGCGGGGATTACAAGTATGGGTTTGTCATCGCCCAGGGCGTGATCCAGCCATTGCAGCCCGATGGACATCCCGCAGCCGGCACAATTCGTGTTTCCCGGGCGAAGAATGGCGTCGCACTTGGGAATGTCCGTGGAAACGGCCTGCGTCACGCGGCCACCTCCTTCCATATCGGCTCGTCCGCGGTCTTGCGCGCATACATGTCGTTAACGATTTCTTCGATTATGCCGGGCGTCACGTCTCCGCCGCCCAGCCCAACGAGGTAATTCTGAACCATCACGTCCGGCCGGAGGCGCAGCGA
>Ga0326597_10001085_pt1 | contig 45191 bp, 44 predicted proteins | sample RVTome_12_FD_203789 | JGI IMG/M metagenome (GOLD analysis project Ga0326597, IMG submission 203789) | Soil microbial communities from uranium-contaminated site in the Upper Colorado River Basin, Wyoming, United States - RVT100D185 | ecosystem: Environmental > Terrestrial > Soil > Contaminated >...
GGAGGCCCCGAAGAAGGCCGCGCCGAAGAAGGCCGCCCCGAAGAAGGCCGCCCCGAAGAAGGCCGCCCCGAAGAAGGCCGCCCCGAAGAAGGCCGCCCCGAAGAAGGCCGCCCCGAAGAAGGCCGCGCCGAAGAAGGCCGCCCCGAAGAAGGCCGCACCGAAGAAGGCGGCACCGAAGAAGGCGGCACCGAAGAAGGCGGCACCGAAGAAGCCCGCACCGAAGAAGCCCGCACCGAAGAAGGCGGCACCGAAGAAGGCCGCACCGAAGAGGGTCGCCCGGAAGAGGTGACACCCACCCGGTGGTGGGGCGACCGCCCCGCCCGGCGGCTCGCCGCGTCGCGGTCGGGAAGCCGGGATCAGACGTCCGCCGCCGACTCCAGCACCAGGCCGTCGCTGTCGCAGCGCAAGCGGATGCCTCCGGCCAGGAAATTCTCCAGCAGTTCACCGACCAGGCCCCGGCGCCAGTCCAGCAGCAGCGGCAGGTCGCGCTCACCGCGCACCAGCGCTTCGAGATCACGCCGGGTGGCCAGCGTCGCCGCGGCCACCTGGTGGCGCTGCGCCTGCAACCGCACCAGCGCCATCAGCGCGTCGACGCTCGCCTCCTCGGCAGCGGTCAGCGGCCGCGGGCGCTCGGGCCGGGTGTCGGTCGCCGGCGCGGCCTCCTGCGCCGCGCGCAGCACCTCCAGCAGGTCGCTGCCATGGCGACGCAGCAGCCCTTCCCCCAGCCCGCGCACCTTGGCCAGCTGTTCGCGCCGTGTCGGCGAGTTGCGCGCCAGCGCCAGCAGGGCGGCGTCGTCGAGCACCCAGCGGCGCGGGCGGTCGGCGGCGGCGGCGTGGCGCTCACGCCAGGCGGCGAGGCCCTGCAGGGCGAGCAGCTGGCGCCCGCGCAGCTGGTTGGTGCCGCGCACCTTGCGCCAGGCGGTCTCCGGATCGTTGCGGTACTGCGCCGGATCGACCAGGGTGGCGAAGTCGTTGGCCAGCCACTCCAGGCGGCCCGACGCCTGCAGTTGCTCGCGCAACTGGTGGTAGGCGGTGCGCAGGTGGCGCACGTCGTCGGCTGCGTAGGCGAGCTGCTCCGGGTCGAGCGGGCGGGCGCTCCAGTCGGTGCGGGTCTGGCTCTTGTCGAGGGTGACGCCAAGCAGGCGCTGCACCAGCTCGGCGTAGCCGACCTGGTCGCCGAAGCCGGCCAGCGTGGCCGCCAGCTGGGTGTCGAAAACCGGCTGCGGCACGCGCCCGCCACTGAGTTCGTAGAAGATCTCGAGATCCTGCCGCGCGGCGTGCAGCACCTTGGTCGTGGTCGGATCGAACAGCACCTCGAGCAGCGGCTCGAGCCGCTCCAGCGCCAAGGTGTCGATGCACGCGACCACCTTGTCGGTCGCCACCTGGACCAGGCAGAGCCGGGCCCGATAGGTGCGCTCGCGGATGAACTCGGTGTCCAGCGCCAGCCACGGCTGGCCGCGCAGGCGGTCGCACAGCGTGGCGAGCTGCTCGGGGGTGTCGATGTAGAGGTCGGTCATCGTTCATCCTGGAACGGCAGAGGGAGGCGCGGTGCCCGGCCCGGTGCGGGTATTATAGGCCCCGCCTTCACCTGATCCCCGAACCGATGCCCCTGCTGCGGCTGTTCATCGACATCTGCCTGTTGCGCGCGACGCCCCAGCAACTGCCGGCGGCGCCCTTCCTGCGTTCGCTGGCGCTGTTCGCCTACGTCGCCAGCGGGCTGCTGGCGCTCACCCCGGGCGAGGGCGTGGTGCGGGCGAGCGGCATGGTGGCGGTCGACACCCTGGTCATGCTGGCGCTGCTGGTCGCGGCGCTGCGCTGGCGTGGCCACCCGGCGCGCTTCGAACAGACGGCCAGCGCCCTGTTCGGCACCGGGGCGCTGCTCGGCCTGCTGCTGTTGCCGGTGCTGGCCCTCGGTGGTGCCGGCGACGGCGGGGTCGCGCTCGCCTTTCCGCTCTGGCTGACGCTGTTTCTCTGGGGCCTGGTGGTGACCGCGCACATCCTGCGCCACGCCCTGGAGCTGCCGCTGGCCGGCGGCATGCTCGCGGCGGTGGCCTATTTCGTCGTCTCGCTGTTGCTTATCGACCTGCTGTTTCCGCGGGTGGCCTGAGATGCGCATCCACATCCTCGGCATCTGCGGCACCTTCATGGGCGGCCTGGCGCTGCTGGCGCGGGCGGCCGGCCATCAGGTCAGTGGCTCCGACGCCGACGTCTATCCGCCCATGAGCGACCAGTTGCGCGACGCCGGCATCGCCGTGGGCGAGGGCTACGACCCGCGCCACCTGCAGCCGGAACCCGACTGCGTGGTGATCGGCAATGCCCTCTCCCGCGGCAATCCGGCGGTCGAGCATGTCCTCGATCGCGGCCTGCCCTACACCTCGGGCCCGCAGTGGCTGGCCGAGAACCTGCTGGCGCAACGCTGGGTGCTCGGCGTCGCCGGCACCCACGGCAAGACCACCACGGCGGCGATGCTGGCCTGGATCCTCGAGGAGGCCGGCCTCGATCCCGGCTTTCTGATCGGCGGGGTGCCGCTCGACTTCGGCTGCTCGGCCCGCCCCGGCCAGGCGCCGTTTTTCGTCGTCGAGGCCGACGAGTACGACACCGCCTTTTTCGACAAGCGCTCCAAGTTCGTCCACTACCGGCCACGCACCGCCATCCTGAACAACCTGGAGTTCGACCACGCCGACATCTTTCCCGACCTGGCCGCGATCCAGCGCCAGTTCCACCACCTGGTGCGCACCGTGCCGGGCAACGGCCTGCTGGTGGCGCCGGCGGCCGATCCGAACCTCGACGCCGTGCTGGCCCAGGGCTGCTGGACGCCGGTCGAGCGGGTCGCCGCGACGGCGGGCGTGGTGGCGCTCGGCTGGGGCGCCAGCGACCTTGCGCCCGGCGAGACGGCGTTTACGGTGCACTGCGACGGCCGCCAACTCGGCCGCGTCAACTGGGCCCACAGCGGCCGGCACAACGTCGCCAACGCCCTGGCCGCGCTGGCCGCGGCGCGCCACGCCGGCGTGCCGCCGGCGCTCGGCATCGCGGCGCTGTGCCGGTTCCAGGGGGTGAAGCGGCGGCTCGAACTGCGCGGCACCGCCGCCGGGGTCGCGGTCTACGACGACTTCGCCCACCACCCCACCGCCATCGCGACCACGCTCGCCGGTCTGCGTGGCCGGGTCGGCGCCGCGCGCATTGCCGCGATCCTCGAGCCGCGCTCCAACACCATGCGCCTGGGCCACCATGCCGCCAGCCTGGCGCCGTCGCTGGCTGGCGCCGACCGCGTGCTGCTGTTCCGGCCGGCCGACCTGGGCTGGGACCTCGACCCGGTCCGTACGGCCCTCGGCCCGCAGGCCTCGGTCCACGCCACCCTCGACGGCCTGGTTGCGGCGCTGTGTGCCTGGGCGCGGGAGGGCGACCAGGTCGTGGTGATGAGCAACGGCGGTTTCGGCGGCATTCACGCGCGGCTGCTGGCCGCGTTGCAGCAACGGGCCGGCACTGGCTAAAGTAGCCGCGAAGGGCAGCAGACGGGAGCGAGGTTGAGCCGCGAGACTTCCATCGACCAGGGCGACCGCCGCTGTTTCGAAGGCAAGGAGATCCGATGACCACCACCGGCACGCCCGCACGCAGCGGCCGCCAGGCCGTCGGCCTGGCCGTGACCGGTGCCTCGGGCGCGGTCTACGGCCTGCGCCTGCTCGGCTGCCTGCTGGCGGCCGGCGAAACCGTCCACGCCATGTTCTCCGACGCCGCCCGGGCGGTGCTGGAGATCGAGGACGGCCTGCTCCTGCCGGGGGACAACGACGGCCTGGCCGCCGCACTGCGCGACCGCCTCGGCGTCGCCGCCGGCGAGCTGCGGGTCCACGGCCGCGACGAGTGGACCGCGCCAGTGGCCAGCGGCTCCAATGCCCCGCGCGCCCTGGTCGTCTGCCCCTGCTCCATGGGCACCCTGGCGGCGATCGCCGGCGGGGCGAGCAACAACCTGATCGAGCGCGCCGCCGACGTTGCCCTCAAGGAGCGGCGCCAGCTGATCCTGGTGCCGCGCGAGACGCCGCTGTCGGCGATCCACCTGGAGAACATGCTCAAGCTCGCCCGCCTCGGCGTCACCATCCTGCCCGCCAGCCCTGGCTTCTACCACCGTCCGCAGACGGTCGACGCCCTGGTCGACTTCGTCGTCGCCCGGGTGCTCGACGCCCTCGGGGTGCCGCAGGCGCTGGTTGACCGCTGGGGCGCCGAGGGATGATTTAAGGCCCGATCCGCAGCCGGTCGCCGGCGAGCTGCCGCGGCCAGCCGGCCGGCAGCGCCTGCGCCAGGGTGGCGAGTTCGGCCCGGCCGGTCGCCTCTCCGCGCGCGTAGGTCACCAGGCCGAGCAGCCGGTCGGGCCGCTCGCGCGCGATCTGGCCGATCCAGATCGGCACCCCGGCCGGCGCGTCCAGCCGCCAGCCGCTGTCCCACAGCCGCACCACCAACCGCCCGTCGCCGGCCAGCGTCCGCACCCGCCGCACCACCTCCTCGCGGCCGTCGCGCACCTGCGGCAGCGGCGGCAGCTCGGCCAGGGCGGCCTCCGGGTTCAGGGCACGCAGCCAGTGGGCGGCACCGTCGCCTTCGAAGCGGTCCCAGCCGGCCTGTGCCAGCGCCGCCTCGACCCGGTCGCGGGGCGCGGCCCAGGCGAACAGCGGCGCCGGATCGTCAGCGACGGTCTCCGGCGAGCGCAGCTGCAGCAGCGGCCAGGGGTCGGCGCGCCACTGTTCCAGCGCCATGCTCGCCGGCGCCAGCGCCGCGTCGTAGCGCGCCGCGTCGCCGGCCTGGCGCGCCGGGAGGTAGGCGGCGGCGACCAGCAGCAGCGGCAGCAGGAGCACGGTCAGCAGGCGTCGGGGGGCGACCGCTGTCGCCGCGCGGACATGGAAGGCGGTACCGAGCAGCGCCACCCAGAGCAGGCCGAGCAGGGTGCCGGCGACGACATCGCTCGGCCAGTGGACGCCCAGGTAGAGCCGGGAGAAGGCGATCACCGCGACCAGCAGCGCCGCGGCCCAGTACGGCGCCCAGCGCCAGGGTACCGGCACGCTGCGCGCCAGCAGCACGGCGCCGAAGCCGTAGACCACGGCCGCGCGCAGGGCGTGGGCGCTGGGAAACGAGGTGCTGCCGAGCAGGGCGGCGAACGGCTCCGGCCGCGGCACCTGGAACAGCCCCTTGAACAGCAGCGGGGCGAGGGCGGCGAAGGCGGCGGCGGCGAGCCAGTGCAGCGCCGCACCGCGGTCGTGCCAGGCCAGGCCGATGGCGACCAGTGGCACGTAGAGGGCGAGGAACAGGCCGTCGCCGAGCTGGGTGAAGGCGATCAGTGCCAGGTCGGCGTAGGGGCTGCGCAGGCCGAGCAGCAGGCCGTGCAGGGTGCGGTCCAGGGCGCCGGGTGGCGGGAACAGCAGGTGGCCGAGGCCGAACAGCAGCGCGGCGCCGGCCAGCAGCACGCCGGCGAGCACCGCCAGGCCGCGTGCCTCGGGTCCGCCCGGATCGCCGACCGCCGCGGTCAGGGCGGCGAAGCGCGGATGCCGGTGGCCCCAGTCGAGCAGGCGCAGCACGGTCATGTGCGCATGCGCGGCCCCCAGCCGCCACAGCCCGCGCGCCAGGCCGAAGGTGATCCAGCCGAGACCGGCCAGCAGCAGCAGCAGCAGGACCAGGCGGCCGGTGACCGCGGCCGCGAGCTCGAGGGAGGCGCCGAACAGCATCCCCGGCAGCAGGTAGGCCGGGGCCCAGGCGAGGCCGGAGAGGAGGTTGATCACCAGGTAGCGCCCGACCGGCATGCCGAGCATGCCGGCGACGGCCGGCATGATCGGGCGCACCGGACCGACGAAGCGGCCGAAGACGATGCTCTTGCCGCCGTGGCGGTGGAAGAAGTCGACCCCGCGGTTGACCAGCCGCGGATAGTTGCGGAACGGCCAGATCGCCCGCAGCTCCTGGTGGTAGTGGCGGCCGAGCCAGAAGCTCAGGCCGTCGCCGAGGAGCGCGCCGGCCACCGCCCAGGCCATGGTCGGCAGGAAGGCGAGGTGGTCGAGGGCGACCAGGGCGCCGATGCCGAACATCAGGAACGCCCCGGGCATGAACAGCCCGACGATGGCCAGCGACTCGGTGAAGGCGACCAGGAACACGGCGCCCCCGGCCCAGTGCGGGTGGGTCGCGATCCAGTCGAGCAGGGCCTCCACCGGCGGCGGTCGCCGCGAGGATCAGAGCTGGCGCAGGACGCGCCCGGCCGCGGCGACGGTCTGGTCGAGCTCGGCGTCGCCGTGGGCGGCCGAGACGAAGCCGGCCTCGAACGCCGACGGAGCGAGGTAGACTCCGGCCTCGAGCATGCCGTGGAAGAAGCGCTTGAAGCGCTCGACGTCGCACGCCATGACGTCGGCGAAGCAGGTGACCTCGTCCGCCGCGGTGAAGAACAGGCCGAACATGCCGCCGACGCGGTTGGCGGTCATGGCCACGCCGGCGGCGCGCGCCGCGGCCAGGATGCCGGTACAGAGCCGCTCGGTCCGGGCCGTCAGGTCGGCGTGGAAGCCCGGCTGGGCGACGATCTCGAGCGTGGCCAGGCCGGCGGCCATGGCCACCGGGTTGCCGGAGAGGGTGCCGGCCTGGTAGACCGGGCCGACCGGGGCCAGCTGCTGCATCACCTCGCGCCGTCCACCCAGCGCCGCCACCGGCAGGCCGCCGCCGATCACCTTGCCCAGCGTGGTCAGGTCGGGCTGGATGCCGTAGAGCGCCTGGGCGCCGCCGAGGGCGACGCGGAACCCGGTCATCACCTCGTCGAGGATCAGCAGGCTGCCGTGGGTGTCGCACAGCTCGCGCAGCCCGGCGAGGAAGCCGGCGCGCGGCGGCACGCAGTTCATGTTGCCGGCCACCGGCTCGACGATGACGCAGGCGACCTGGTCGCCGATTTCGGCCAAGGCGGCGCGGCACGCCGCGAGGTCGTTGTAGGGCAGTGTCACGGTATCCGCGGCCAGCGCCGCCGGCACCCCGGGGGAGGTCGGCACGCCCAGGGTCAGGGCGCCCGAGCCGGCCTTGATCAGCAGCGAGTCGGAGTGGCCGTGGTAGCAGCCCTCGAACTTGACGATCTTGTCGCGGCCGGTGAAGCCGCGCGCCAGCCGCAGCGCGGTCATGGTCGCCTCGGTGCCGGAGCTGACCATGCGCACCATCTCCAGGGTCGGCATCAACTCGAGCACCCGGCGCGCCATGCGCGACTCGATCTCGGTCGGGGCGCCGTAGCCGAGGCCGCGCGCCGCCGCCTGCTGCACCGCGTGCACCACGTCGGGGTGGGCGTGGCCGACGATCATCGGCCCCCAGGAGCCGACGTAGTCGATGTAGCGCTTGCCGTCGACGTCGATCAGCCAGGCGCCCTCGGCGCGGTCGATGAAGACGGGCTCGCCACCGACGCCGCGGAAGGCGCGGACCGGGGAATTGACGCCGCCCGGGATCATCTCCTGGGCCTCGGTGAACAGGTCGTGCGATCGGGTCATGCTGGCTCCCTGGGATCTCTGTGCGCGCGGCTCCGGTGAGCCGCCGCGGCCGTTCATGGCGGCGCCAATGATACCCGTGGCGGCGGGTCAGCGCAGGCGGCCGGCCAGGTCGACCTGGACGCTGCCGTCGGCCGCCGGGCGGCCGGCCTGGCGCAGCAGTGCCGTGCTGTCCGGGTCGGCCGCGGCGCCCGGCGCCAGCCGTGCCGCGAGGCGGTAGCCGCCGTCCGCGGCCAGCAGCAGGCGACCGGTGCCGGTGAGCGCGGCGTCCGCTGCCAGGGTGAAGTCGACGACCAGGCGCGCGCCGTCCATGCCGAGCGTCCCGGCGACCGTGGCGAGATTCAGGGCGACCGGCGCGCTCAGCACCGCCTGCTGCAGCTGGAAACCGCCGCCGGCGCGGCCCGGCCAGCCGGTCGGGTCGAGGTCGACGGCCAGCTCCTCCAGCAGCAGCCGCCCGCGCGCCCGGAACGGCAGCCGCGGCAGCACGCGCCCGAGCCCGTCGAGGTCCAGGCTGCCGCGGACCGCCGCCAGTTCCAGGAGGTCGGACCCGGGGGCGCGCGTGGCGTGCAACGCCACCCGCCCGGCCCCGCTGTCGACGCTGACCTCGAACCCCAACCGGCCGGAGAGCAGCGCCGACGGCCGCCAGCGCCAGGCTGCCCGGTCGAGCGCCACGCCGGCGACGGTCAGCGGGTCGACCCGGCCGGCGTGGGCGTGACCGCTGAGCGCGCCCAGGCGGACCTCCGGCAGCCAGGTCTGCAGCGGTCCGCGCAGCAGCTCGGCCGGGACGGTGAACAGCAGGGCCAGGAGGTAGGCGGCGAGACCGGCGCCGAGCAGGCGGCCTCGGCTCACGCCGCACGGCCGAGCAGCAGCCGGGCGGTGATCCGGCCCCGGGTCGCGTGGCCCTCCATCTGTACCGACACCACGTGGATGCCGTGGCCACCGAGGGCGTCGAGCCACTGCAGCGTGGCGGCGTAGGAGGCGTCGTCGAGCCAGACGCGCACCCCCTGGTCCCCTTCGGGGGCGAGCCGCTGCAGCGCCGCGCCGAGCCCGGCCTGGGCGGCCGAGCGGTCGATGACGCTCAGCAGCGAAGCGCCGTCCTGCGCTTCCGGGACGCGCGCGCGCCGGGTCAGGGTGCGCGCCTCGCTGGCGGCGTCGACCAGCCACGCCAGCTGGGTCCGCTGCTGGGCGATGCGTGCCGCCAGTTCGTGCTCGCGCTGGGCCAGCGGCTCCCAGGCGAGCAGGTAGAGCAGCAGCGCCGCGAGCAGCAGCGCCGCGCCCGCCAGCACCTGGCGTTCGCGCGCCGATCGGGCCTGCAGCCAGTTCATGCCCCGGCACCGCGCACGGTGACGCTGCCGCGCACCGCGCCGTCGACGCTGCCGAGGGAACCGACCTCGGCGACCACGCCGGTGCGCGCGGCAAAGCGGCCGCGCAGCCGTTCGAAGTGGTCGAAGCCGGGCATGCGCAACTGCAGGCGCAGGGCGCCCTCCTGGTAACTCAGCCCCGCCAGTTGCCAGCCCGGCTCCTCGGCCAGGGCGTCGGCGGCCGCGGCCAGCAGCTCGAGGAAGCGGTCGTCGCCGCCGGCGCTGCGCAGTTGCTCCAGGCGCTGACGCATCTGCGCCTCCGGGTCGACCACCCGGGTGATGTCGGGGAAGGTGGCCTGCAGCGTGCCGGCCAGCTCCGCCTGCAGCCGGGCGCTCTCGCGCTCGAGTTGCTGCACCTGCCAGCCGCGCTGGCCGAACAGCAGCAGCAGCAGGCAGACGGCCAGCAGCAGCGGCCGGCGCCAGTCACGCCAGGCGACCTGGCGTTCCTGGAAGCGGGCGAACGGCCCCTGGCGCAGGTCCAGCGGGTCGGGGCCGTCGGCGGCATGGCGCGCCAGCAGGGTGGCCAGGTCGGGCGCGCTGCTGACGCGCAGCTCGGGCAGGCCATCGCCGCACGCTTCCAGTTCCGCGGCCGCGACGCCGCACAGGGTGATCGAGGCGGGCGCGACGGCCGCCTCGGCCAGTGCCGCGCGCAGCAGCTGCGGCAGGGCGTCACGGTCCAGGGCGCAGCCGGCCAGCGGGCCGCTGCGCAGCAGCAGGCGCGTGTCGTCGCCGGCCAGCACCCAGTTGGCGCCCGGGTCGGGCAGCGCCAGCGGTTCGGGCAGCAGGACGTCGGGATCGAGGCCGGCCTCGACCAGGGTCGCCAGCCACTGCGTCAGCAGCGCCCGGTCGACCACGGCCACGGCCACACTGCCGTCGGCGGTGCGCGGGCCGATGGCGAAATGGAGGGAGGCGACGTCGGCGGCGAGCTGCTCCTCGAGCAGGAACGGCACCGCCTGGCGGATGTGGTGGGGCTTGCGGCTGGGCACCGCGACCCGGGTCAGCAGCACGCTGTCGCCCGGCACCAGGGCGACGATCCGCCGCCCGCCGGCATGCGCTGCGGCCTCGTTCAGGGCATCGCTGCCGCGGGCGACGGGCTGGCCGTCGTCACACGCCAGCCAGGCGATGGCGCTCGCGGGGGCGGACGGCAGGCGCAGCAGCAGCACGGGGCGCATGTCAGAGCTGCTCCCGGCTGCGGCGCAGGGTGGTCACCGTCCCGTCCTCGGCCCGTTGCAGCAGGCTGGCCAGGCGCACCCGGCCGCGGCCGAAGCGCGCCTCGCCCTGGAACAGGAAGTGCCGGCTGGCGACCGCCAGCGCGGCCGCGGCCACCTGGTTGCGCAGCGCCTGGCCGGCGAGCGCCTCGACCTGTTCGAGGAAGGCGTCGACGCTTTCGAACGGGGTGTCGCTGCGGGCGTCGACCAGCTGCTCCGCCAGGTCCAGGCCGAGCTGGTCGGCCAGCCCCTGGAGCAGGATCGCCGGGGCGCTGTTGACGTTCAGCGGGGTCGGGGTCGGCAGGGCAGTGACGTAGGGTTCAAGACGTCGGTAGGCGGCCATGTCGAATCCTTCGATCAACAGCAGTTCGCTCGCGCTGGTCAGGGGGCGACCGGCGCTGCGGTAGGCCGGCTGGCGGCGCAGATACTCGAGATCCTCGGCCCCGCCCGACGGCGCGGGATCCTGGTCGCCGTCGAGCCAATCTACCACATTCCAGGCGGTCGCCGGCGGCAGATCCAACTGCTGCAACAGCCTCTGGAACTGCGCCACCGGGAGCGCCGCCGGCCGGTCGTCGACCACCAGGTTGTTGAGGTTGAAGCGGCCCTGCAGGTCCTCCAGGCGGCCGACCAGTTCGCCGCCGTCGATCACCGTCGGCGGCACCAGCGCGGCCCAGCCCTCGTCGAGGTGGTCGATCTCGCTGTCGGCGGCGTCGCGGCGCAGCACCTGGCGGGCGAAGCCCTCGGCGCCGAGGGCGTAAAGGTAGGCCTGCTCGGCGTTGAGGATATTGGCGCTGCGCTGGATTTCGAGCTGCTGGCGGCGCGCCAGCGCCGTGGCCGTGGCGGCGGCGATGGCCACCACCAGCAAGGCCGTGATCAGCGCCACGCCTGCCTGCCTACCCACCGATTACCACCAGCCGCGTGATCCGGCCGAAGCCCTCGACCTCAAGCGCTATTTCGACCGCCAGCGGCAGGGCCCCGTCCGCGGGCGCGCCGGCGGCCGGCGGCCAGGCCGCCTGCCAGCGCGCCTGGCGGTCGGCGCGGAAGCGCAGTTCCAGGGCGGTGACGCCGTCGAGCAGGCGCTGCTCCAGCGGGGCGCTGTCCGGGGCGCGGTCGAGCACCGGCCAGATCCGGCGCACCAGGGTGCCGTCGACCAGGTCGTAGGCGATCCGCTGCAGCGAGCTGCGCGGCTGCCCGGTCGGGTTGGGCCAGCCGCCGCGGGTCAGTTCAAGCGCTGTCACCGCGCCGGCGCCGCCGGCCAGGGCCGGGAGCGGATCGCCGAAGGCGTCGCGCACCGGGCGCCGGCCGGCCAGGGTGAGGTCGTCGACCAGATGGGTCACCGTGCGCTGCAGCTGCCCCAGCCGCGCGCCGCGCGCGCTGGTCAGTTCGCTGCCGTCGAGCACGCTGGCCAGACCGCCGTAGGCGAGCAGCGAGAGCACCGCGAAGATTGCCAGCGCGACCAGCAGCTCGACCAGGGTGAAGCCGCGCATCAGCGCGCCGTCGGCCGGTCGAGGTAGGCCGCCAGGGTCACCAGCGGCGTCGGGTCGTCTTCGTAGCGCTGTACGGCGATGTCGAGCCGGCGCAGGTCGGCGTCGCTGGTGGCGCTGGTGGTGGTGCGCCAGTGCCAGGTGCGGCCGCCCAGGTCGCTTTGGCCGCGCTCGACTCCGGGCTCGGGCCAGCTGCCGTCGAGGCGGTAGCCGGCGGCAACGTTGGCCGCGGCCCACTGCGCCAGCGTGCGGTCGGCGAGGTAGGCGGTGTTGCGCGCCTGGCTGGAGACGGCGGTGATCAGGGCGCCGAGGCTGACGGCCAGGACCGCCAGGGCGACCAGGATCTCGAGCAGGGTGAAGCCGCGCGCGCAGCGGTTCATGTCGGCTCGCAGGCGGCCGGGGCGAGGTCGGCTAGGCCGTCGCCGGTCAGGCGGCAGACGCCGCCCGGGCCCGCCAGTTCGAGGGTGAACGGGGTCATCTCGCCGCTGGAGAAGAGCAGCAGCTGGGGTGCGCCGGCCGGCAACTCGGGCAGGTCGACCGCGCGCCCCTCGACCGTCAGCTGCAGCCGCACCTGCGCCGGCAGGGTGCGCGGGCGCCAGATGGACTCGGCCAGCGGCTGCCAGGTGCGGTCTTCGAGCGCCAGCAGCCGGTAGCCGTCGCGCGCCAGCTCGAGACCGTGTTCGACTCCCTGCAGCACCGCCTGTTCGCGCGCCAGCTGCAGCAGCGCAGCCAGGCGCGCGGCCTCGTCGCCGCTGTCAGCCGCGCCGAGCCGCGGGCGCACGGCGAGCGTCGCCAGGGTCAGGATGATACCGATCAGCAGCAGCACCACCAGCAGTTCGAGCAGGCTGAAACCGCGCCCGGCGCGGCGCCGGTCAGTCGAGGTTCCAGTTGCCGATGTCGACATTGATGCCTTCGCCGCCGGGGACGCCGTCGGCGCCCAGCGTGTAGATGTCGATGGCGCCGTGCTCGCCGGGACTCAGGTAGAGGTAGGGGCGCTGCCACGGGTCGACCGGCAGCCGGTCGACATAGCCGCCGGCCGCCCAGTTGCGTGCTTCCGGTTCGCCGGTCGGCTTGCGGATCAGCGCCTCCAGCCCCTGTTCGGTGGTCGGGTAGCTGTAGTTGTCGAGGCGGTAGAGGTTCAGTGCGCTCTCCAGCGTGCGCAAGTCCTGCTTGGCCTTGACCAGACGCGCGGTGTCCGGCCGGTCGAGGACGCGCGGCACGATGATCGCGGCGAGGATGCCGAGGATCACCACCACGACCATGATCTCGATCAGGGTGAAGCCGCGCTGGCGCGGGCCGGGGTCGGCGGCGGACCGGGCGCCGCCGCAGGGTGGGTTCGCGGGCTTGATCACAGGGTCACCAATTCGTTGAGCTGGAAGATCGGCAGCAGGATCGCCACCACGATGGCGAGAATGATACCGCCCAGGAGTACGATCATCAGCGGCTCGAGCAGACCGACCAGGGTCGCCAGTCCGAGCTCGATCTCGCGCTCCTGCTGGGTCGCCGCGCGGTCGAGCATGTCGTCCAGGCGGCCGCCGCTCTCGCCGCTGGCGATCAGGTTCAGCGCCAGCGGCGTGAACTGGCCGGTTCCGCGCAGGCCGCTCTGCAGCGTGCTGCCCTCACGGATCTGGCGGCCGACGCCGGTCAGCGCGCGGCGCAGCGCCAGGTTCGGCACCACGCCGCTGGCCAGGCGCACGCCGTCGAGCAGCGGCACCGCGCTGGCGGTCAGGATCGCCAGCGTGCGGATGAAGCGGGCGGTGTTGATCCGGCGCACCGCGGTCCCGGCCAGCGGCAGCGCCAGCAGCGCGCGGTCGGCGGCCAGGCGCACCGCCGGCAGCCGCAGCAGCAGGCCGCCGCCGAACAGCAGTGCCACGGTGAGCAGGGCCGCGGGCAGCGCCAGCACCCGCACCTGGTCGCTGGTGGCGATCAGCGCGCGGGTGAACCACGGCAGCTCCTGGCCGATGCCGGTGAACACCCGCACCACCTCCGGCACCACGTAGATCATCATCACCCCGACCACGCCGACGGCCACCAGCAGCACCAGCGCCGGATAGACCAGCGACAGCACCAGTTTCTGGCGCAGCGTCTGGTGGCGCTCGACATGGTCGGCGAGGCGCTCGAGGACGTCGGCCAGCCGGCCCGACTGCTCGCCGGCGGCGACCGTGGCATGGAAGAAAGGCGGGAACACCCGCGGGTAGGCGGCCAGGGCGTCGGACAGGGCGCTGCCCTCGATCACCCGCCCGCGCACCCCGAGCAGGACCCGACGGGCGCTCGGCCGCCCGGTCTGCTCGGCCACCGTGCCGAGGATCTCACCCACCGGCAGGCCAGCGCGTGCCAGGGTCGCCAGCTGGCGTGTCAGCACCACCAACTCGGCCACCGGGATGGTGTCGCGTGCCCCCGCCGCCGTCTGCCGCGTACCGCCCCTGACCGGAGCGACCGCGAGGGCGTTGAGGCCGCGCTCGCGCAGCAGCTGGCGCACCTGGCGCGCCGAGTCGCCCTCGAGGACGCCGCGCTGCTCGCGCCCGTGGCCGTTCAGCGCGTGGTACTCGTACGCCCCCACGCTACTCCTCCCGGGTGACGCGCAGCACCTCCTCGAGGGAGGTGTCGCCGAGCAGCACCCGGCGCAGACCGTCCTGGTGCAGATCCTGCGTGCGGGTGCGCACGTGCGCGGCCAGCCGCTGCTCGCTGGCGTCGTCGTGGATCAGCGTGCGCAGTTCCTGGTCGACCACCAGCAGCTCGAAGATGCCGGCGCGGCCGCGGTAGCCGAGCTGGTCGCAGGCCGGGCAGCCGACCGCGCGGTACAGGGTCAGCGCGCCGTCGGCGTGGCCGAGCCGGGCCCGCTCGGCGGCGTCCGGGGTGTAGCCGCGCTTGCACTCGGGACAGAGCAGGCGCACCAGCCGCTGCGACAGCACGCCGATCACGCTCGAGGCGAGCAGGAACGACTCGATGCCCATGTCACGCAGCCGGGTGATCGCGGCCACGGCGCTGTTGGTGTGCAGCGTCGACAGCACCAGGTGGCCGGTCAGGCTCGCCTGCACCGCGATCTTGGCGGTCTCCAGGTCGCGGATCTCGCCGACCATGACCACGTCCGGGTCCTGGCGCAGGATGGCGCGCAGGCCGCGGGCGAAGCTCATGTCGACCCGGGTGTTGACCTGGGTCTGGCCGACCCCTTCGAGGTAGTACTCGATCGGGTCCTCGACGGTCATCAGGTTGCGGCTCTGGTCGTTGAGCTGCAGCAGGGCGGCGTAGAGCGTCGTGGTCTTGCCCGAGCCGGTCGGCCCGGTCACCAGCAGGATGCCGTGCGGGCGCCGGATCAGGTTGTCGAGCCGGCCCAGCTGCTCCGGCGGCACGCCGAGCTGCTCCAGGGTCATGCGCCCCGACTGCTTGTCGAGCAGGCGCAGCACCACCCGCTCGCCGTGGGCGCCGGGAATGCTGGAGACGCGCACGTCGACCGCGCGGCCGGCGATGCGCAGCGAAATGCGACCGTCCTGAGGCAGCCGCTTTTCGGCGATGTCGAGCTTCGCCATGACCTTGATGCGCGACACCAGCAGCGGGCCCAGCGCGCGCCGCGGCCGCAGCACCTCGCGCAGGATGCCGTCGATGCGCAGGCGCACCCGCACCGCCTGCTCCAGCGGTTCGATGTGGATGTCGGAGGCACCGCCGCGGATCGCCTCGGCCAGCAGGGCGTTGATCAGGCGGATGATCGGGGCGTCGTCCTCGCTCTCGAGCAGGTCCTCGGGCTCGCCGATCTCGCGCGCGATGTCGGCCAGCGCCAGGTCCTCCTCGACATGGCCGATGATGGCACCGGCCTGCTGGGCGCCGCCCTCGTAGGCGTGCGCCATGGCGTCGTCGAACTGGTCCGGCTCCAGGGTCGCGAACAGCAGCGGCCGGTTGACCAGGCGGCGCGTCTCGGCCAACGCGGCCAGGGTGGCGTCGGGCCGGTGCAGGGCGGTGGTCCGGCCGTCGGGCGCGACCCGCAGCAGCACGCCGTGGCGCTTGGCGAAGGTGAACGGCAGTCGCGCTATTGGCGGCAGGGGCTGCGGGGTATCCCCCGGCGCGCTCATCGCAATTCGGCTTCCGGCAGCAGCGGTTTTTCGGTGGCGTCGAGCAGCATGTCGTCGCGCTCGCGCTGCTGCTGCTGCTGATTGCGGATCAGGTTGTACTTGCCGAGGCTGATGCGTTCACTGGTCTCGCCGTCGCGCAGGATCTTCGGCCGCAGGAAGATCATCAGGTTGCGCTTGCTCACCTGGTCGCTGCGGTAGCGGAACAGGGCGCCGAGCCCGGGGATGTCGCCGAGCAGCGGCACCTTGCTGACCCCCTGGCGCAGGTTGTCGTCCATCAGCCCGCCGAGGACGATGACGCGGCCGTCGTCGACGATCACGCTGGTGCGGATCTGGCGCTTGACGGTGATCAGGTCGACCGCGCCGGTGTCGGCGGTGGTGCCGAGGTTGGAGACCTCCTGCTCGATGTCCATCTTGATGGCGTCGCCCTCGTTGATCTGCGGCGTCAGCCGCAGGGTCAGGCCGACGTCCTGCCGCTCGATGGTCTGGAACGGGTTGACCGATCCCTCGGCGGCGCCGGTGTTGGTGAAGCGGCCGGTCAGGAAGGGGACGTTCTGGGCGACGACGATCTCGGCCTCGGAGTTGTCCATGGTCACCAGCGTCGGCGTGGCCAGGATGTTGGTGTCGCTGTCGGAGGCCAGGGCGCGCAGCAGAAAGCCGATGTTGAGGATCTCCTCGCCGAGCAGGCTCAGCGTGCCCTCGATGTAGCCCAGGCTGAGGCCGTCGCCGAGATTGCCCGGCGTCACGCTCAGGCCGCGCAGGCCCTGGCCGGTGAGGTCGAAGCTGGTGCCACCGAAACCGCCGGTTCCGTTGGTGCTGTTGGTGATGAAGTTCCACTGCACGCCGAGCTCGGCGCTCTTGCTGGCGTTGGTCTCGGCAATGATCCCCTCGACCAGCACCTGGGCGCGGCGGATGTCGAGCTGGCGCACCACGTCCTCCAGGGCGCGGTAGCGCTCGGGGTCGGCATGGATCACCAGGGCGTTGGTGGTCTCGTCGGGCTGCACCAGCGTGCCGCCCACCCCCGGCCGCTGGCCCTCCTGCGGCTGCTCCCTGAGTTCGGACTCGATGATCCCCTGCAGCACCTTGGCCACGTCGGCGGCCTTGGCGTAGTGCAGGTAGAGGACGCGGATGTTGCCGCTCGACTCCAGCGGCGTGTCGAGGTGGACGATCAGCGCTCGTGCCTGCAGGCGCTGGCTCTTGTCGCCGCTGAGGATGACGCTGTTACTGCGCGCGTCGGCGACGTAGCGGATGGTCTCGGGGGCGGCCGGGGCGTTGCCGGCCTGGCCGAGGTTGGCCTGCAGCGCGCCGAGCATCTTGGCCACCTCGGCCGCGGAGGCGTGGCGCAGGCGCACCACCTCGATCTCGCTGTCGCTGTCCTGGTCGATGCGCCGGATCACCTGCTCCAGGCGGGCGACGTTCGCCGCCTTGCCGGAGATGATCAGGACGTTGCTCGAGTTGTGCGCCGCCAGGTGGCCCTCCTGTGGCAGCAGCGGTCGCAGCAGCGGCACCAGTTCGGCGGCGCGCACGCTGCGCAGTTCCACCACGCGGCTGACCTCGGCGTCGCCGGGGTTGGCCCCGGGATCGCTGACCAGCGGCGTCGGACTGGTCTTGGTCCCGGCGGCGGGGATGATCTTGGTCACCTCGCCGCTGTCGACGGCGGCGAAGCCGTTCAGTTCCAGGATCGACAGGAACACTTCGTAGACCTGGGTCTCGGTCAGCTGGCGACTGGTGACCACGGTCACCTTGCCCTGCACCCGCGGGTCGACGATGAAACTGCGGCCGGTCAGTTCGGCGACGGTCTCGATCACCGCGCGGAGGTCGGCGTCCTTGAGATTGAGGGTGATGTTCTGCGCCGTCAGCGGGGCGGCGTGCAGCAGCAGCGCGAATCCCAACGCGGAGAGCATGCGGCGTGCGCCTGACAGCGACCTGCGGTTCATTCCATTTCCCCTGTTAGGTTACTGGCTGGTCCAGGCGCGTTCAATCAGAAGACCACCGCTCACAGCTGGATATCCAGCACCTGGGGCTGGCCCCGGCGCAGGAACTCGATCTGGAAGTGGCTGGCGGAGGCGAGCTGGTTGAGCAGATCCATGCCGCCCGCCGGGTCGTTGAGCGGCAGGCCGTTGATCCGGGTGACGATGTCCCCGCGGCGCAGGCCGGTCTCGCCGAACAGCTCCTGTTGCTGGCCGGGAAACAGGCGGAAGCCCATCAGGGCGCCGTTTTCCAGCACCGGCAGCGCACGCACCAGTTCGCCCATGCGCGCCGGGTCCGACGGCAACAGGCTCAGGTACTCGCGGATCCGGCTGCTCGACTGGGGCGAGAGCTGGATGAGTGGAGTGCCGGTCGCGGCGACCGGGCGCGCCGTCGTCGTCGGGGGCGGTGGCGCGTCGCTTAGGTAGAGTGCCTCGAGCGCCCCCTGGTGGCGCAGGATGATGCGGTCGTCCTCGACCCGCATCAGTTCCGCCGCGCCGGGCAGCAGGTCCCCGGGCCGGTAGGGCAGGCTCTGGCGGTCGGTGCCCTCGACGATGGCCCAGGAGAGCACCTCGTCGTCGGCCACCGCGACGCCACGCAGTTTCAGGTCGAGTTGGGTCGGTGGCGCGGTGACGGCCGTGGCAAGCGCCGTCGCGGACGGCGTTTGCGCCTCGCTGCCGAACAGCGGGACGGCCAGCCCGGGGCGGGCCCGAGGCGATGTGCCGGCCGTCTCCCCGGTCGGGGCGGAGGTCACGGGTGGGGCGGAGGCGGTCGGCACTGCGGGCGTGAACAGCTGCCAGGTCAGGCGGGCAAGAACGATCCCCAGGGCTGCGGCCAGCAGCAGCGAGGCGAGGCCGGGCAGGCGAGCGTGGAGCGGGCGGACCTGGGTGGTGGGCAAGGGGGACCCCGGTGCATGGACATGACCCGAGTATACCAGAGCGCCCAAAGGGTCTTTCAGGTCGGCGGCGCCGGCCACAGGGCGGCATAGGCGGCCGCCCGCGCCTGTGGGTCAGGGGCCTCGGCGAGGTCGGAAATGACCGCCAGCAGGTCGCTGCCGGCGGCCAGCGCCTGGCCGGCGTTGGCGAGGGTGATGCCGCCAATGGCGCACACCGGCAGGGCGAGCTCGCGCCGTGCCCGGCCCAGCAACGCCAGTGGAGCCTGGGGGGCGGCCGGCTTGGTCGGTGACGGAAAGAGGCTGCCGAAGGCGACATAGTCGGCGCCGCCGCTCGCAGCGGTGCGAGCGCGGTCGAACTCCGCGTAGCAGGAGACGCCGACGATCGCGTCCTGCCCGAGGCGCTGCCGCGCCACCGCCAGCGGGGCGTCGTCGCGCCCGAGATGGACACCGTCGGCGCCGATGGCGACAGCCAGGTCGAGGTCGTCGTTGACGATCAGCGGCACCCGGTGGGCGCGGCACAGGACGAGCAGCGCCGCGGCCTCGGCGTGGCGGCGGGCCGCCGATACCTGCTTGGCGCGGTACTGCACCAGCGCCGCGCCGCCGCGCAGCAGCGCATCGACGAGGTCGAGCAGGGCATCGCCGCCGCGGCCGTCGGTGACGGCGTAGAGGCCGCGGAGCGGCCGGGTCATCGTCGGCCCCGGGCCGCGGCGGCCCAGAAGAAGCGGTCCGGCAGGTGCTGGCCGTGGCCGGGGCGGCGCCCGTGGCGCAGGCTCTCCCAGGTGAAGGCCTGGGCCGCGGCCACCGCCCGGCGCGGATCATGGCCGTGCGCAAGCAGGCCGGCACAGGCCGCCGCCAGGGTGCAGCCCGAGCCGTGGTAGCTGGGGTCGAGGCGGGGCCAACTGCGGGCAGAGACCGTGCCGTCGCCGCCATAGAGCCGGTTGACCACCGCGTCGCCGGACTCATGGGTGCCGGTGACCAGGACCCAGGCGCAGCCCCGGGCGAGCAGCTCGGCCGCGCAGCCGTCGAGATCGGCGGCGGCTGGGGCCAGGCGCCGCGCCTCGTGGCTGTTGGGAGTCAGCAGCGTGACCCGTGGCAGCAGCCGACGCAGCGCCTCGAGCAGGGCGTCGTCGGCCAGCTCGGCGCCGCCGCCGGCGGCGGTGATCGGGTCAAGGACCAGCGGCAGGTGCGGCCGTTCGGCGACCACCTGCTGCACTGCGGCAGCGACCGCGATGCTGCCGAGCAGGCCGATCTTGAAGGCGGCGACGGGGAGGTCGGCGAGCACGGCGCGGGCCTGGGCGGCGACCAGTTCGGCGGCCAGCGGCTCGACGCGGGCGACGTCACGGGTGTCCTGCACGGTGATCGCGGTGACCACCGGGGCGGCGTGGCAGCCGACGCCGGCCAGGGCCTCGATGTCGGCCTGGATGCCGGCACCCCCGCTCGGGTCGTGGCCCGAGAAGGTCATCACGACCGGAATCTGCTGCGCCTGGGCCATCTCCGCGGTGTCCATGTCGCGGCGCAGTCTAGCAGACCCCCGCAGCCGGACAGCGGCCGATTATTGGCTACACTGAGAACGGTCTGCAGGTGGAGGAGGATGGTGCCGTGTCCGGTGACCTGAACGGTCAGCCGCTGACCCGCGAAATGGCCGGGTTGGTCCGTGACTTCTGCCGTCTGATCGAGAGCGCCGGCGAGCGCCGCGATCCCGGCTGGCTGCGCGAGGTCTTCACCCTGCTGCCGCGCCTCCATGTCGCCGTGGTCTCGCTGACCGATCCCGAGTCCCAGGCGGACGAGGAGCCCGATCCGCAGAACTGGTTCGGCGAGGAGCCGGGCCAGATGGCCGCGCTGGAGGACCGCTTCGAGTTCTATTCGCGCCTGCGCAACGAGCTGGGCGAGCACGACGGCTACTGGCTCGAATTCGACCCGGTCGGCGACGCCCACGACAGCATGAGCGGCAGCCTGGCCGATGACCTGGCCGACATCTACTACGACGTCAAGCAGGGGCTGGAGCTGTTCGACACGGCCGCGGCCCACGACCCGGCCGCCGAGGCGATCCATTTCTGGAAGCGCTCCTACCGCCTGCACTGGGGTCAGCACCTGGTCGATGCCGAGCGCCACCTCTATTCGCTGAAGGCACGCAACCGGCTCGACCACTGAGGCCCGCCGGAGCGGCCACATGCCACCGCTTGACCCCGGTCATGTAGGATGGACCCTGCCGGTGCCACCATGGGGCACGGAACCCGCCACCGGCGGCGATGTCACAATACCCAGTCCGCCCTGCCAGGGCCGTACCGATGGAGAGTCCAGATGAGCGAAGTTTCCGCCCAGACCGCCGAAATGCCGGCCTACAGCACCGAACTGCGTGAGTCGGACATGAATATCACCGAAACCGCCCGTGCGGCCCTTGCCGGTCTGCTGCAGGAGGCGAGCGGCGAGGACGGCGTCGATGCGGTGCGCGTCTACGTCTCCGGCGGCGGCTGCGGGGGCATGACCTACGGCATGACCTTCACCGACCAGTCGACCCCGTTCGACCGGGTCTACGACCGCGATGGCCTGCGCCTGTACGTCGACGCCGTGGCCCTGAGCTACCTGCGTGGCGCCGAGATCGACTACGTCGACCAGGCCATGGGGGCCAGCTTCGTCTTCCGCAACGCCTTCCAGGCGGTCGGCGGCAGCGGCGGCTGCTCGGCCTGCGGCGCGGCCGGTGGTGGTGGCGGCGGCGGGTGTGCCTGAGCGGGAGAACCCCGCGCGCGCACCCCAGACCGAACGCCTGCTGCTGCTCGCCCCCCCGGGCAGCTATCGCACCGTCGCCTACCTCCGGGCCGCCGAGCGGCTCGGGGTCGAGGCCGTCGTCGCCTCGACCGGGCGCCATCCCCTGATCGGCGGGCCGGGCGGGCTCAACCTCGACCTGCCCGACCTCGACCGCTCCCTGCAGACCCTCCTCGACGCGGCCGGAGCAACCCGGTTCGATGCCGTGGTCGCCACCGACGACCTGACCGTCGACCTGGCCGGGCGCGTGGCCGCGGCCCTCGGCCTGCGCGGCAATGCGCCCGCGGCGGCGCGCCTCAGCCGGCGCAAGGACCTGGCCCGGCAGCGGCTGGCCGAGGCCGGACTGCCGGTGCCGGCCCATCGGGTCGTCGACCTGCGCCAACCGTTCCCGGGGCAGGTGGAGGGGTTCAAGTTCCCGTGCGTGATCAAGCCGCTGGCCCTCTCCGGCAGCCGCGGCGTGATCCGCGCCGACGACCCCGCCGCGCTCGAGGCGGTGCGTGCACGCGTGGCGGCGATTGCCGCGCAGGCGCCGTTCCCCGACGAGCGCCACCACGCCCTGCTCGAGGCCTACCTGCCGGGTGACGAAATCGCCGTCGAAGGGCTGCTCGAGGCGGGCCGGCTCGAGGTGCTGGCCCTGTTCGACAAGCCCGATCCGCTCCACGGCCCCTATTTCGAGGAGACCTACTACGTCACCCCGTCACGCCATCCGCCGGCGTTGCAGCGGCGTGCCGCCGAGCGGGTCGCGGCGGCGTGCCGGGCCTACGGCCTGCGCGAGGGGCCGGTGCACGCCGAACTGCGGCTGCACGACGGCGAGGCGTGGCTGCTCGAGGTGGCGGCGCGGACCATCGGCGGGGAGTGCGCCCGGCTGCTCGACTTCGGCGCCGGGACCGGCCTGGAGACGCTGGTGATCGCGCGCGCGCTGGGCCGGCCGCTGACCTGGTCGCCGCCGGCCGGAGGGGCCGGCGTGCTGATGCTGCCGACCGCCCGCGGCGGCATCCTGCGCCGGGTCGAGGGGGTGCTCGAGGCGCGCCGGGTGGCGTACGTCGAGGCGGTGGAGATCAGCGTGCGCGAAGGCTACGAACTGGTGCCGCTGCCCGAAGGTCAGAGCTACCTCGGCTTCGTCTTCGCCCGGGCGCCGGATGCGGCGACGGCGGAGGCCGCGCTGCGCCAGGCGCACGCCTGCCTGCGGGTGGTGACGGCACCGGTGCTGTCGCGCGGTCTGGTCGAGGCGGTGCCGGTCTGACCCTACTTCTTCGCCCGTGGCGCCTGCTGGAAGCCGGAGGGGAGACCGCCGTAGTCGCCCTCGCCGAACAGGAAGCCGACCATGTGCTTTTCGATCAGCTCGATGCTGCTCGGATCGGCGGTGTTGAGGCCGTTTTCGTTGATGATCATGGTCAGCCGCTGCAGCCACTGGTCCCAGCCCGCCTTGGAGACATTTTCGTAGATGCGCTGGCCGAGTTCGCCGGGGTGGGGCGGTTCGTCGAGACCCTCGGCGCGTGTCTTGAGCACGGAACAGTGAACCAGTCGGGTCATGGGGAATCCTCGTCAGTGGCCCGCCGCGGCGGGACTCAGAATGGTTTGAGGGTCGCCAGCAGCACGATGGCGATCAGGAACAGTACCGGCACCTCGTTGAACCAGCGGAAGTAGACGTGACTGCGGCGATTGCGGTCGTCCCGGAACGCCGTCAGGTGCCACCCGCAGATGAAGTGGTAGACCACCAGCCCGGCGATCAGTGCCAGTTTGGCATGCAACCAGCCCATCTGTCCGTACACCTGCCAAGCGTAGGCCCACAGCATCCAGACGCCGAAGCCAACCGTCAACACCATGCCCGGCATGGTGATGCCGTAGTAGAGCTTGCGCTCCATCACCTTGAACCGCGCGTTGCCGGCCGCGTCCTCGCACTGCGCATGGTAGACGAACAGGCGCGGCAGATAGAACAGCCCGGCGAACCAGGTCACCATGAAGATCAGGTGCCAGGCCTTGATCCAGAGCATCTCACTTTCTCCCGTGGTGGCGTCACTCGATGCCGAGCTTCTTCAGCCGGTAGCGCAGGGTGCGGAAGCTGACCCCGAGCAGTTCGGCGGCGGCGGTCCGGTTCCAGCGGGTCTGTTCGAGCGCCGCGACGATGCGTCGCCGCTCGATCTCCTCGAGGTAGGCGGGCAGCGGCAGGGCGGCATCCGGCAGGTCGTCGGCCGCGCTCGCTGCCGGCGCCATGGCGGCCGCCTTGGGGCTGTCCAGGCCGAGGTCGTCCGGCCGGATGGTGCCATCCTCGCACAGCGCCGCGGCGCGCTCGAGCAGGTTCTCGAGTTCGCGCACGTTGCCGGGGTAGTGGTAGCCGGCCAGGGCGGTGACCGCGGCGGGGTCGAGACTGACCGGCGGGGTGATCCCCTCCTCGGCCAGGTGGTTGATGATGTGCCGGGCCAGGTCGGGGATGTCCTCGGGGTGTTCGCGCAGCGGCGGCACCGGCAGTTCGATGACGTTGATGCGGTAGAACAGGTCCTGGCGGAAGCGGCCGTCGGCCACCAGGCGGGCGAGGTTCTGGTGGGTGGCGCTGAGGATGCGCACGTCGACCCGCACCTCGCGCTCGCTGCCGACCGCGCGCACCGCCTTCTCCTGGATGGCGCGCAGCAACTTGACCTGCAACAGCAGCGGCAACTCGCCGACCTCGTCGAGCAGCAGGGTGCCGCCGTTGGCTGATTGGAACAGGCCCGACTTGTCGCGCACGGCGCCGGTGAAGCTGCCCTTGCGATGGCCGAACAGCTCGCTCTCCATCAGCTCCGCCGGGATCGCCCCGCAGTTGACCGCGACGAACGGGCCGTCGGCGCGCGGCCCGAGGTCGTGGATCATGCGCGCCGCCAGCTCCTTGCCGGTGCCCGACTCGCCGCTGATGTAGATCGGCGCCTGGCTGCGCGCCAGCTTGGCGATCAGCGCCCGGGTCTGTTCCATCTGCGGCGACCGGCCGATCAGGGTCAGGCGGGTGCCGCGCCGGGCGCTGCCGCTGCCCAGCCGCAGCGCCGCCTGGGCCAGATCGCGCAGGGCCTGCAGGTCGACCGGCTTGGAGACGAAATCGAAGGCCCCGGCCTTCAGTGCCTCGATCGCCGTCTCCATGTTGCCGTGCGCGGTGATCACTGCCGTCGGCAGGTCGGGATGGTGGCGCTGGATGTGGCGCACCAGGTCGATGCCGTCGCCGTCGGGCAGGCGCATGTCGGTCAGACAGAGGTCGAAGCGGTGGTTGCCGAGCAGCTCGCGCGCCTGCCGCAGGTCGTGCGCGGCATGGCTGTCGACCGCCATCCGCTGCAGGGTCAGGCCGAGCAGCTCACAGATGTCGGGCTCGTCGTCGACGATCAGGGCGAGGGGGCGGGTCATGGCTGGGCGTCAGGGGGAGTCAGCTCGGCGAAACGGATGCGGAAGCAGCTGCCGCCGGCGGCCGGTTCCAGGTAATCGAGGCGGGCGAAATTGTGCTCGCACAGGGCCCTGGCAATATACAGCCCGAGTCCGCTGCCGCGCGAATCGGTGGTGTAAAAGGGCTCGAAGATCTGCTGCGCCGTGGCCGCGTCGATGCCGGGACCGTGGTCGACCACCTCCAGGTAGGGGCCGCGGATGCCGTGGCCGAGGCCGCCTTGCAGGTGCACCACGGCCGGGCCGTGCGCCGGCCGGCCGTAGCGCAGGGCGTTGCTGCACAGGTTCCAGAGAATCTGCTGCAACTGCACCGGGTCGAAGCGGATGCAGGTGTCGGCGGGCTCGATCGCACTCTGCAGCTGGCCCGGTTCGACCCCCTCGCTGCGACTGAACTCGCTGATGAAATTGGCCACGGCCGGCCCCAGCCGGAGCGTCTCGGGCCGGCTGCCGCTGCGCCGCGACAGCTGCATGACGCTTTCGATGATCTCGTTCACCCGGCCGGTGTGCTGGCGGATGATCTCGATCAGGCGGGTGTCGCCGGGGGGCAGGGCGTCGCTCTCGCCGAGCAGCTGGGCGGCGTGGCTGATGGCGCCGAGGGGGTTGCGGATCTCGTGCGCGATGCTGCCGGTCAGGCGCCCCAGCGAGGCCTGTTTCATCTGCACCATCTGGCGCATGACGCTGCTGCTGTCGTCGAGGAAGATCAGGGTGCCGCTGTCGGCCGCGGTGCCGAGGCGGGCGAAGCGCGGCAGGATATCGGTGCCGACGTCGGTCATGCGCAGGATCCCGGTCTCCGCGGTCGGGTCCTTGCGCCAGGCCGCGAGGCGCGCGGCCAGTTCCGGCGACAGGTCGTCCAGGGCGATCGGCTGCTCGTGCTCCGGCAGGCCGAGCAGGGTGCGCGCCGAGGTGTTGACCAGGCGGATCTTGGCCGTGGCGTCGACCACGATCACCCCCGACTGCAGGCGGCGGATGATGTAGTCGTTGAGCTGGGCCAGGTTGGCCAGGTCGAGGCCGCGCTGGGCGGCGATCGCCTCGCTCTGGCGCAGGTGGCCGGCCAGCCAGCGGGCGACCAGCGCGGTGGCGAAAAAGACCGTGCCGTGGATCCCCGCCTGGGTGTAGTGGGTGTCGCCGAACAGCTTGAACCACTGCGCGAACATCTGCTCGCCGAGCATGCTCAGGGTGGCCAGGGCGGCGTAGAGCAGCGCCATCTCGCCCGCCAGCAGGACGCCGCCGGCGGCGACCGGGATCGCCAGCAGGGTGCCGAGGCCGCTGGGCAGGCCGCCGCTGGCATGCATCAGCAGGGTCAGCGCGGCGATGTCGATCAGCAGCAGCAGCGTGACCTGGATGCCGAAGTCGGGCTTGCGCCGGGTGACCAGGGCGAGGCCGAGCGCCGCCACCACCAGGTAGCCGATGCTGCAGAGCGCGAACAGCGTCGGGTCGAAGGAACCGAGCAGGCTGGGGCCGAGGCGGGAGAAGTAGAGGCCGGCGAACAGGCCGGCCAGCAGCACGCGGTAACTGGCGTAGAGCAGCAGCGGCTCCCACGGCCGGCCGTCGACGAACGCCGGCGCCGCGCCGCTGTCCGCGGTCTGCGGCAGCATGGCCGAGAGGTCGGCTTCAGCCGTCGTCACGGGCGTGCTCGAGCGAGCAGTAGAGGCGGCCGTCGCTGTGTTGCAGTGCGCGGTCGGCAGGAAGGTGGATGCCGCAGCGTGCGCACTGGACGGTCATCACGGGTGGCGACGGCGGGGTGCCTCGCAGGCGTCGCCGTCGCCGGGCGTCGCGGATCAGCACCAGGGCGATCCAGACCGCTAGCAAAATCAGCACCAGGCGCAGCATCATGGTCCGATTGTAAGGGCGCCCGGTGGGGGCGCAAGCCGGCAGGGGCCGGTCGTGGCCGGCAGCGTGGCCAAACTCCTCCCCGCCAGGGGCGGGCGGCTGTACCTGCGAGGGGAGGCGCGGGTATAATTATAATTTATGTGCCGATAATCACCGCATTCTCGATCAAGGGGGAAGCCAGTCTATGAATCTGCATGAATACCAGGCCAAACAGCTGTTCCGGGAGTACGGGCTGCCCGTCTCGGAAGGGTATGCGGCGAGCACGGCGCAGGAGGCGGTCGACGCGGCCGCCAAGATCGGCGGCGACCGCTGGGTGGTCAAGGCCCAGGTGCATGCCGGTGGCCGCGGCAAGGCCGGCGGCGTCAAGCTGGTCGGCAGCAAGCAGGAGATCGAGGATTTCGCCCACCAGTGGCTGGGCAGGAACCTGGTCACCTACCAGACCGACGCCAACGGCCAGCCGGTCAACCGCATCCTGGTCGAGTCGTGCACCGACATCGACCGCGAGCTCTATCTCGGCGCGGTGGTCGACCGCGGCAGCCGCCGGGTGGTCTTCATGGCCTCGACCGAGGGCGGCGTGGAGATCGAGAAGGTCGCCGCCGAGACGCCGGAGAAGATCCTCAAGGCGGTGATCGATCCGACCGTCGGCGCGCAGCCCTACCAGGCGCGCGAGCTGGCCTTCAAGATGGGGCTCACCGCCGACCAGGTGAAGCAGTTCACCAAGGTGTTCCTCGGCCTGTCCAAGCTGTTCCACGACTTCGACCTGGCGCTGCTCGAGATCAACCCGCTGGTGATCACCCGCGCCGGCGACATCCACTGCCTCGACGGCAAGATCAACGTCGACGGCAACGCCCTCTACCGCCAGCCGCAGATCCGCGAAATGCACGACCCGTCGCAAGAGGATGCGCGCGAGGCGCATGCGGCGCAGTGGGAGCTGAACTACGTCGCCCTCGACGGCAGCATCGGCTGCATGGTCAACGGCGCCGGCCTGGCGATGGGCACCATGGACATCGTCAAGCTCTACGGCGGGGCACCGGCCAACTTCCTCGACGTCGGCGGCGGCGCGACCAAGGAGCGCGTCTCCGAGGCGTTCAAGATCATCCTCTCCGACGCCAACGTCAAGGCGGTGCTGGTCAACATCTTCGGCGGCATCGTCCGCTGCGACCTGATCGCCGAGGGGGTCATCGGCGCGGTGCAGGAGGTCGGGGTCAACGTCCCGGTGATCGTCCGCCTCGAGGGCACCAAGGCGGCCGAGGGTTCCAGGCTGCTCGCCGAGAGCGGGCTTTCGATCATCGCGGCCACCAGTCTCGCCGACGCCGCGCAGCAGGCGGTCCGCGCCGCGGAGGGCAACTGATGAGCATCCTGGTCAACAAGGACACCAAGGTCATCTGCCAGGGGTTCACCGGTGGTCAGGGGACGTTCCACTCGGAGCAGGCGATCGCCTACGGCACGCGCATGGTCGGCGGCGTCACCCCGGGCAAGGGCGGCCAGACCCACCTCGACCTGCCGGTGTTCGACACCGTGCGCGACGCCGTCGAGGCGACCGGGGCCGAGGCCTCGGTGATCTTCGTCCCGGCGCCGTTCTGCAAGGACTCGATCCTCGAGGCGGCCCACTCCGGGATCCAGCTGATCGTCACCATCACCGAAGGCATCCCGACCCTGGACATGCTCGAGGTCAAGGTGCTGTGCGACCAGCTCGGCGTGCGCCTGATCGGTCCCAACTGCCCCGGCGTCATCACCCCGGGCGAGTGCAAGATCGGCATCATGCCGGGGCACATTCACCAGCCGGGCCGGATCGGCATCGTCTCGCGCTCGGGCACGCTGACCTACGAGGCGGTCAAGCAGACCACCGACGCCGGGCTCGGCCAGTCGACCTGCGTCGGCATCGGCGGCGACCCGATCCCGGGCTCGAACTTCATCGACATCCTGACCCTGTTCCAGGACGACCCGCAGACCGAGGGCATCGTCATGATCGGCGAGATCGGCGGCACCGCCGAGGAGGAGGCCGCGGCCTTCATCAAGGCCCACGTGACCAAGCCGGTGGTCTCCTACATCGCCGGCGTCACCGCCCCCAAGGGCAAGCGCATGGGGCACGCCGGGGCGATCATCGCCGGCGGCAAGGGCACCGCGGACGAGAAGTTCGCCGCCCTCGAGGCGGCCGGCGTGCACACCGTCCGCTCGCTGGCAGAGATCGGCAACAAGATGCTCGAGGCGCTCGGCTGACGCCGGCACGCCGACCGGCCCTGGAGCCGCCCCCTGGTGGGGCGGTTTCCTTTTGGGCGAGCTGCGTCCGGGGTCATTCGCTCGGGATGCTGCGCCGTGGGCTGGCCACGCCACGCCCGCGCCGGCCTACAATGCAGCATCCCCTGACCGGTCAACCGACATGCCCCTGACCATCGTCCTCGCCCAGGTCGACCTGCTGGTCGGCGACCTCCAAGGTAACGTCGCCCGGATCAGCGATAGCAGCCGGCGCGCCCAGGCGGCGGGTGCCGATCTGGTCGTCTTCCCGGAACTGGCGCTGACCGGCTACCCGCCGGAGGACCTGCTGTTGCGCCCCGGCTTCATCCAGCGTGCCACCCGGGCGCTGCAGGAGCTGGCCGGACGGGTGGCCGGCATCGACGTGATCGTCGGCCACCCCGAGGCCGACGGCGGGGCCCTGTACAACGCCGCCTCGCTGCTGCGCGGCGGGCAGGTGGTCGCTACTTACCGCAAGCACGAACTGCCCAACTACAGCGTGTTCGACGAAAAGCGCCACTTCCGTGTCGGGACCACGCCCTGCGTGGTCGAGATCGCCGGCGTGCCGGTCGGCCTGACCGTCTGCGAGGACCTGTGGCACCCGGGCGTTGCCGGCGCCAGCTTTGCGGCGGGCGCACGCTTGCTGGTCAACCTCAACGCCTCGCCGTTCCATGCCGGCAAGCAGGCCGAGCGCGAGGCGACGCTGCGCGCGCGCCAGGCCGAGGCCCCGCTGCCGATCGTCTACGTCAACCTGGTCGGCGGCCAGGACGAGCTGGTGTTCGACGGCGGCTCGTTCGTGCTCGACGCCGCCGGGCAGGTGCGCGCCCGGGCGCGGTCGTTCGACCAGGACCTGTTGCTGGCCGAGTTCGTCCCCGAGGCGGACCTGCCGCAGCCGCGGCCGGGGCGGATCGAGGCCTCCCCCGACGGGGTCGCCGCGATCTACCAGGCGCTGATGCTGGGGGTGCGCGACTACGTCGACAAGAACGGCTTCGACGGCGCGGTGCTCGGCCTCTCCGGCGGCATCGACTCGGCTCTGACCCTGGCCCTCGCCAGCGACGCCCTCGGCCCGCGGCGGGTCGAGGCGGTGCTGATGCCGTCGCGCTACACGGCGCAGATGAGCCTCGACGACGCGCGCGCCCAGGCCGAGGCACTCGGCGTCGGTCATCGCGAGATCCCGATCGCGCCGGTCTTCGACGCCTTCCTCGACCTGCTCGCCGAGGCGTTCGCTGGCCTGCCGGCCGACACGACCGAGGAGAACCTGCAGGCGCGCTGCCGCGGCGTGCTCCTGATGGCGCTGTCGAACAAGTTCCGGCGCATCCTGCTGACCACCGGCAACAAGAGCGAGATGGCGGTCGGCTACGCCACCCTCTACGGCGACATGGCCGGCGGCTTCGCCCCGCTCAAGGACGTGCCCAAGACCCTGGTCTACCAGCTCGCCGCGTACCGCAACGGCGTGGCCCCGGTGATTCCGCGCCGGGTCATCGAGCGACCGCCCTCGGCCGAGCTGGCCCCGGACCAGAAGGACAGCGACTCGCTGCCCGACTACCCGCTGCTCGATGCCATCCTCGAGCGCTTTGTCGAGCGCGACCAGTGCCAGGAGGAGATCGTGGCGGCCGGTTTCGACCCGGCCACGGTGCGCCGGGTGATCGGACTGGTGGTACGCAACGAGTACAAGCGGCGCCAGGCGCCGCCGGGGGTGCGCATCAGCCGCAAGGCCTTCGGCCGCGACCGCCGTTACCCCATCACGTCGGGCTACGGCGCCAGCTGAAGGCGCCGGCGCGCCGCATGTATACTTCCATGCACTCCGTCCGCCCGGCCGGGCGCGTCAACGCCATCCAGACACGAGGTACGCAATGAAGAAGATCGAGGCGATCATCAAGCCGTTCAAGCTCGACGACGTCCGCGAGGCGCTGTCGGAGATCGGCATTGCGGGCATGACGGCCACCGAGGTCAAGGGGTTCGGGCGCCAGAAGGGCCACACCGAGCTCTATCGCGGGGCCGAGTACGTGGTCGATTTCCTGCCCAAGGTGAAGGTCGAGGCGGTGATCGGCGACGACCTGGTCGACCGGGCGATCGAGGCGATCACCCAGGCCGCGCGCACCGGCAAGATCGGCGACGGCAAGATCTTCGTCAGCGACGTCTCCAAGGTGGTGCGCATCCGCACCGGCGAAGAGGACCTCGAAGCGATCTGACCTGACCGGCCCGCCGCGCGGGCTGTGCGAGGCCTCTGCGGCCGGCCATCGCGGCCGGGGCGCGTTAACGCCCTAGTCGAACAGCTGCCACCGGAACGGCCACCAGCCGCCGTCGTCTGCGGCCAGCGCCTGCGCCCGATCGGGGTAATTGGCCAGCAGCACCCGCTGGCTATCGGCCGCCAGGTCATCCATGCCCAGCTCGCGGTACACCGTGGTCGCGATCTCCAGCGCCTCCGGCACCGCCGGGGTGCGCTGGTAGTGCTCGATGACGTACTTGGCGCGGTTCAGGGCGGCGATGTGCGCCCCGCGACGGACGTAGTAACGGGCCACGGCGACCTCGTACTCGGCCAGGTTGTTGCGCAGGTAGACCATGCGCCGGCGCGCATCCTCGGCGTAGCGGCTGTCCGGGAACTTGCGTACCAGCTCCTCGAAATCGTAGAACGACTGGCTGGAGGCGCCCGGGTCCCGCTCCGAGTTCTTGCTCGGGATGAAGCGCTCGAGCACGCCGAAGCCGCGATTGAAGTTGGCCAGCCCCTTGAGGTAGTAGACGTAGTCGACGTTCGGGTGCCTGGGGTGGAGCTTGATGAAGCGGTCGCAGGCGGCGATCGCCTGTTCCGGTTCATCGTAGCGGTAGTAGGCGTAGGCAATCTCGATCTGCGCCTGTTGCGCATAACGGCCGAACGGGTAGCGCGACTGCAGCGTCTCGTAGAGCTTGATCGCCTCCTCGTAGTCGCCGTCGTCCAGGTTCTCCTTGGCCTCGGCGTAGAGCTGCGCCGCGGTCCAGTCCTTGGTCTCGTCGACCTGGTCGGGGAGCAGCCCGCAACCGGCGACGACGAACAGCAGCAGGGTGGTCGGAATAAGCCGGCTAAGGCGCATGATAGGATCGCCCGGATGTCAGATGGGGTAACAGGATTCGGGGTCGGAGTATACCGCATTAGCCGGGGGGCGAAATGGCGCCGGTCGCGGTGAGCGACGGCGTCGGCGAGACCGTCCGGCTGCACGCCACCATCCCGCCGGCGGCGGCCGGGCGGCGCCTGGATCAGGTGCTGGCCGAACTCTTTCCCGACTTCTCGCGCAGCCGACTGCAGACCTGGATTCGCGCCGGCCAGGTGCGGATCGACGGCCGCCCGGCCCGGCCGCGTGACCCGGTCGCGGGCGGCGAGGAGGTGGTCGTCGAGGCGGTGGCCGCCGTGGACACGCGCTGGCTGGCCGAGGCGCTGCCGCTGCAGGTGGTCTACCAGGATCGCGACCTGCTGGTGATCGACAAGCCGGCCGGCCTGGTGACCCATCCGGCGGCCGGCAACTGGAGCGGCACCCTGGTCAACGGCCTGCTGCACCTGGCCCCGGAACTGGCGGCATTGCCCCGGGCCGGCATCGTCCATCGTCTGGACAAGGAGACCAGCGGCCTGCTGGTGGTGGCGCGCACCCTGCAGGCGCACCAGGCGCTGGTCGCCGCGCTGGCGCGGCGCGACGTCCGCCGCGAGTACCTGGCCGTGGTCCACGGCGTGCCGACTGGCGGCGGCAGCGTCGACGCGCCGATCGGCCGCCACCCGGTCGAGCGCACGCGCATGGCGGTGGTCGCCGGCGGCCGGTCGGCGGTGACCCACTACCGGGTCGCCGAGCGGTTTCGCGCCAACGCCCTGCTCGACGTGCGCCTCGAGACCGGGCGCACCCACCAGATCCGCGTCCACCTGGCCCACGTCCGCCACCCGCTGGTCGGCGACCCGGTCTACGGCGGTCGGCCGCGGCTGCCGCGCGGCGCCACGCCGGAGCTGCGGGCGCTGTTGCAGGGCTTCCCGCGCCAGGCCCTGCATGCCGCGCGCCTGGCGCTGGCGCACCCGCGCAGCGGCGCACCGCTGGCCTGGGAGGCGCCGCTGCCGGCGGACCTGGCCGGGCTGCTGGCGGCGCTGCGGCGCGATGCCGCGACCGTGGGCGACCGTGGCTGAGGCCGACGCCTGGATCGTCCCCGACTGGCCGGCCCCGGCGACGGTGCGCGCCCTGGTGACCACCCGGGCCGGCGGCGTCAGCCGCGGCGCGCATGCCCACTGCAACCTCGCCGATCACGTCGGCGACGACCCGGCGGCCGTCGCCGCCAACCGCGACCGCCTCGCGGCCGCGCTCGCCGGCGCCGGGCCGATCCTCTGGCTGCGCCAGGTGCACGGCAGCGCGGTGGCGTCCGCGGCCGCGGCGGCGCCGGGGACCAGCGCCGACGCCGCCTGGTGCGACCGCCCGGGCCCGGTCTGCGCGGTGCTGACCGCCGACTGCCTGCCGGTGCTGCTGTGTGACCGGGACGGCACCCGGGTGGCCGCCGCCCATGCCGGTTGGCGCGGGCTCGCCGGCGGCGTGCTCGAGGCGACGGTCGCGGCGCTGGGGGTGGCCCCGGAGCGGCTGCTCGCCTGGTTCGGACCGGCGATCGGCCCGGCCGCCTACGAGGTCGACGCGACAGTGCGCGACGCCTTCGTCGTCCCCGACCCCGCCAGCGCGGCGGCGTTTGTCGCCACCCGGCCCGGCCACTGGCAGGCGGATCTCTACCAGTTGGCCCGGCGGCGCCTGGCGCGCCTCGGCCTGACCGCGGTGCACGGCGGCGGCCTGTGCACCGCCAGTGCCGCCGACCGCTTCTACTCCTACCGTCGCGATGGGGTCACCGGGCGCATGGCCAGCCTGGTCTGGCTGACCGGCGCCGACGCCGGCTGACCGATTCGGTATCATCGCCCTCCGGGCTCGCGCCAGCGGGCCGTCCAGCGCGGGAGTCAGGCAATGCAGTGGACCATGGTGACGGTGATCGGCAACGACCGCCCGGGCATCGTCGCCCGGGTCAGCGCCGTGCTGTTCGAGCACGGCTGCAACCTCGGCGAGGCGTCGATGATGCGTCTCGGCGGCAACTTCACCATCATGCTGATGGTCGGCCACGACCGCCCGGCGGCCGAGATCGAGGCGCTGCTGGCGCCGGTGACCGACGCCCTCGGCCTGCGCCTGCACGTCGACGCCATCGACGGGCACCTGCACGACCACCGGGTGCCGGACGTGCGCATCACCGTTTTCGGGGCCGACCGCGCCGGCATCGTCGCCCAGGTGACCGGGGCGCTGGCGGCGGCGGGGCTGAACATCCTCGACCTCGAGTCCGACGTCGGCGGCAGCGACCAGGCGCCGATCTACGTCATGCACATCGAGGGCAGCGCCAGCCAGGGGATCGAGGCGTTGCAGCAGGCGCTGGCGGGCCTGACCGACGCCGGCATCGACATCCGCATCCAGCCGATCGAGACGCTGATCGGCTGACATGGCGGTCCTGGAGCTGCTCACCTACCCGGATCCGCGGCTGAAGCAGGTCGCGGAGCCGGTCGCCGCGATCGACGACGCCCTGCGCGCCTTCCTCGCCGACCTCGAGGAGACCATGCGCGCCGGCCCCGGCGGCGTCGGCATCGCCGCGCCGCAGGTCGGGCGCTTCGTGCGCGTGGCCATCGTCGACGTGCCGCCGCGCAAGAAGTCGAGCAGCCACGGCCGGCTGGTGCTGGTCAACCCGGAGATCACCGAGTGGGACGGCATGGCGGTCGGTCGCGAGGGCTGCATGTCGGTGCCCGACTACACCGGCAACGTGATCCGCGCCCAGCGCATCGCCCTGCACGCGCAGGACGAGCACGGCACCTCCCGGTCGTTCGAGATGCACGGCTTCGAGGCGCGCGCGGTGCAGCACGAAATCGACCACCTCGACGGCTTCCTGTTTCTCGACCGCCTGGTCAGCCGCCGCAATGACCTGTTCCGGCGCCAGGCCCCACCCGGGTGAGATGAGCGCCGGCCACGCACCGGGCTGGGCACCGAAGCGCGAGCTCTGGGCCTGGGCGTTCTACGATTTCGCCAACTCCGGGTACACCACGGTCGTGCTGACCGCGATCTTCAACGCCTACTTCGTCGGCGTCGTCGCCGCCGGCTACGGGCCGGGCGGGGCGACGTTGCTGTGGACCGGGGTGGTGGCGCTGGCCAACCTGATCGTGCTGCTGAGCGGCCCCCTGGTCGGCGCCATCGCCGACGCGCGGGCGGCCAAGAAGCCGTTCCTGGTGGTGACCACGGTCGGTTGCGTGGGCCTGACCGCGGGGCTGGCGACGGTCGGCCCCGGCGACGTCGTCCTCGGCAGCGCCCTGCTGGTCGGCTCCTATGTCCTGTTCACCAGCGGCGAGAACCTGATCTCGGCCTTCCTGCCCGAGCTGGCGCCGCCGGAGGCGCTGGGACGGCTGTCGGCGCGCGGCTGGGCGCTCGGCTACGTCGGCGGCCTGCTGGTGCTCGGCCTCTGCCTGGCCTGGCTGCAGTTTGCCGCGGCGCGCGGCATCGAGACCACGGCGGCGGTGCCCGGGACGCTGCTGATCGTCGCCGTCGCCTTCGCCCTGGCCGCGCTGCCGACCCTGTTCTGGCTGCGCGACCGCACGCCGCCACCGCCGCCGGGCGGCCGCAAGGTGGCGCTGACCGCCGGCTGGCAGCGGCTCGGCCAGACATGGCACGAGGCGCACCTTTTTGTCGATCTGCGCCGCTTCCTGGTCACGCTCGCGGTCTACCACGCCGGCATCCAGACCGTGATCGTGCTGGCGACGGTCTACGCCCAGCAGGCGCTGGGCTTCGGCACGGTCGAGAGCCTGTGGCTGATCCTGGTGGTCAACGTCACCGCCGCGCTGGGCGCGCTCGCCTTCGGCCACCTGCAGGACCGCATCGGCTCGGTGCGCACGCTGGCGCTGGCGCTGGCGCTGTGGCTGGTCGCCGGCGGCCTCGCCTGGGCGGCCGAGGGGCGGCCGCTGTTCTGGCTGGCGGCCAACCTGGTCGGCATCGCCCTCGGGGCGAGCCAGTCGGCCGGGCGCGCCCTGGTCGGCCGCTTCGCCCCGGTCGGGCGTACGGCGGAGTTCTTCGGCCTCTGGGGGGTGGCGGTCAAGCTCGCCGCGATCGTCGGTCCGCTCACCTACGGCCTGCTCGGTTTCGTCACCGGCGGCGATCACCGCACCGCGCTGCTGTCGACCCTGGCGTTCTTCGCCGTCGGGCTGCTGCTGCTGCTCGGCATCGACGAGCGCCGCGGCATGCAGGCCGCCGGGCGCGCTTGAAAATCCGTCCCGCCGGCCGCATCTAGACCACACAAACACAGCCTTCCGAGACCTTAGTGATGCGCATGGACAAGCTGACCAGCAAGTTCCAGATGGCCCTGGCCGACGCCCAGAGCCTGGCGGTCGGGCGCGATCACCAGTTCATCGAACCGGTGCACCTGCTGCTCGCCCTGCTCGACCAGGGGGGGGGCAGCGTGCGCCCGCTGCTGGCCCAGGCCGGGGTCAACGTCGCCCAGCTGCGCAGTCGCCTCGGCGAACAGCTCGACCGGTTGCCGCGGGTCGAGGGCACGGCCGGCGACGTCATGGTCTCGAACCCGCTGTCGCGCTTGCTCAACGTCACCGACAAGCTGGCCCAGCAGCGCGGTGACCGCTTCATCTCCAGCGAACTTTTCCTCCTCGCGGCCAGCGAGGAGAAGGGCGAACTCGGCCAGGCGCTGCGCGCGGCCGGCGCCAGCCGCCAGCTGCTCGAACAGGCGATCGACCGCATGCGCGGCGGCGAGGCGGTCGACGACCCCAACGCCGAGGACCAGCGCCAGGCCCTGCAGCGCTACACCATCGACCTGACCGAACGCGCCGAGCAGGGCAAGCTCGATCCGGTGATCGGCCGCGACGACGAAATCCGCCGCACCATCCAGGTGCTGCAGCGACGGACCAAGAACAACCCGGTGCTGATCGGCGAGCCCGGGGTCGGCAAGACGGCCATCGTCGAGGGGCTGGCACAGCGCATCATCAACGGCGAGGTGCCCGAGGGACTCAAGGAGAAGCGCCTGCTGGCGCTCGATATGGGCGCGCTGATCGCCGGGGCCAAGTTCCGTGGCGAGTTCGAGGAGCGGCTCAAGGCGGTGCTCAACGACCTGGGCAAGCACGAAGGCCAGATCATCCTGTTCATCGACGAGCTGCACACCATGGTCGGTGCCGGCAAGGCCGAGGGCTCGATGGACGCCGGCAACATGCTCAAGCCGGCGCTGGCGCGCGGCGAGCTGCACTGCGTCGGCGCCACCACCCTGGACGAGTACCGCAAGTACGTCGAAAAGGACGCCGCCCTGGAGCGGCGCTTCCAGAAGGTGCTGGTCGACGAGCCCAGCGTCGAGGACACCATCGCCATCCTGCGCGGCCTCAAGGAGCGCTATGAGGTGCATCACGGGGTCGAGATCACCGACCCGGCGATCGTCGCCGCCGCGGTGCTGTCGCAGCGCTACATCACCGACCGCAACCTGCCCGACAAGGCGATCGACCTGGTCGACGAGGCCGGCAGCCGCATCCGCATCGAAATGGATTCCAAACCGGAGGAGATGGACCGGCTCGAACGGCGCGTGATCCAGCTCAAGATCGAGCGCGAGGCGCTGCGCAAGGAGTCCGACACCGCATCGAAGAAGCGGCTCGAGGATCTCGAGGGCCAGCTGGCGCGGCTCGAGCGCGACTACTCCGATCTCGAGGAGGTGTGGAAGGCGGAGAAGGCGACGCTGCAGGGGGCAACCCAGGTCAAGGAGGAGCTCGAGCGCGCCCGTCTCGAGCTCGAGGCGGCACGCCGGGCCCAGGACCTGGGGCGGATGTCCGAGTTGCATTACGGCCGCATCCCCGAGCTCGAGAAGCGCCTGGCCGGCGCCGGCCAGGCGGCGGCGCAGGAGACCAGGCTGCTGCGCAACCGCGTCAGCGAGGAGGAGATTGCCGAGGTGGTGTCGAAGTGGACCGGCATCCCGGTGAGCAAGATGCTCGAGGGCGAGCGCGACAAGCTGCTGCGCATGGAGCAGGCGCTGCACGGGCGCGTGGTCGGCCAGGACGAGGCCGTGACCGCGGTCGCCGACGCCCTCCGCCGCGCCCGCGCCGGGCTCGCCGATCCCAACCGCCCGACCGGGTCGTTCCTGTTCCTCGGCCCGACCGGGGTCGGCAAGACCGAGCTGTGCAAGGCGCTGGCCCAGTTCCTGTTCGACACCGAGGAGGCGATGGTCCGGATCGACATGTCGGAGTTCATGGAAAAGCACTCCGTGGCCCGGCTGATCGGCGCGCCGCCCGGCTACGTCGGCTACGAGGAGGGCGGCTACCTGACCGAGGCGGTGCGGCGCAAACCCTATTCGGTGATCCTGCTCGACGAGGTCGAGAAGGCCCATCCGGAGGTGTTCAACGTCCTGCTGCAGGTGCTCGACGACGGCCGCCTGACCGACGGCCACGGCCGCACCGTCGACTTCCGCAACAGCGTCATCGTCATGACCTCCAACCTCGGCTCACAGCTGATCCAGGAGCTGGCCGGGGAGGAGAACTATGCACGCATGAAAGAGGCGGTGATGGAGATCGTCGGCCAGCACTTCCGCCCCGAGTTCATCAACCGGGTCGACGAGGTGGTGGTGTTCCACCCGCTGGCGCGTGATCAGATCCGGGCCATCGCCGACATCCAGGTCGACCACCTGCGCCGGCGCCTGGCCGAGCGCGACCTGACCCTCGAACTGACCGTCGCCGCGCTCGACCAGCTGGCCGCGGCCGGCTTCGATCCGGTCTACGGTGCGCGGCCGCTGAAGCGGGTGCTGCAGCAGCGGCTGGAGAACCCGCTGGCGCAGCGCATCCTCGCCGGCACCTTCAGCGCCGGCGACACGGTGGTCGCCGACTGGGTGGACGGGGCGCTGGAGCTGACCGCCAGGCGAGGCGCGGCGAGCGCCGCCTGACGAACTCCGAGCCTGAGAATAAATCTACTGCGCGGTTCGATCGCTGCGTTGGGTGGCGCTCGCTCCTCGCCTATCGACTCGCTAGGTCTCGTCGCCGCGCTCCGTCCACCTTGCGCTCAAACCGCTCGCTACGATTTCTTCTCAAGCGCTCAGCCGATCGGGTTCTCGGCGAAATCCGCCTGCACCCGGGCCAGCTCGTCCGGGTTCTTGTGCAGCGCCTCGAGGCAGCGCGGGTCGAGCTTGCTGCCGGCCAGGTTGGCCATCTGCGCCAGCGACGCCGCGGTGCTCAACGCCTGCTTGTAGGGCCGGTGGCTGGTCAGGGCGTCGAAAATGTCGGCCACCGCGATGATCCGCGCCTCGATCGGGATCGCCTCGCCGCGCAGGCCGTCGGGGTAGCCGCTGCCGTCGAACGCCTCGTGGTGGTGGTGGACGATGTTGCGCAGGATGGTGACGTTGCCGAACTGGTGGAAGCCGAAGTCGTCGATCATCTCCTCGACGATGGCGCGGCCGACGTCCACGTGCAGTTTCATCTGCTCGAACTCCGCGGGATCGAGCTGACCCGGCTTCAGCAGGATGGCGTCGGGGATGCCGATCTTGCCGATGTCGTGCAGCGGCGCGAACAGGAAGATGAATTCGATCGCTTCGTCGCTCAGGTCGTACGCCTCGGCCAGGTCGAGGGCGATCAACCGGGCGTAGCGTGACATGCGGTCGAGGTGCGCCCCGGTGCCTGCGTCGCGGTGCTCGGCGAAGGTGCGCGCGGTCTTGATCGCCGCCAGCATGGTGCGCCCGACCGCCAGTTCACGCACCACGGTCAAGGCGACCAGGTGGGCGAACGGGTCGATGGCCGCGAGCCGCGCCGGGTTGAAGTGGCCGGGCTCGATGGCATCGAAAAAGATCAGGCCGACGAAGCGCCCGTCCATCTGCATCGGCATGGTGTAGCTGGAGCGGTAGCCCTCGGAGAGGATGTGTGCCGGGCTTCCGGGTCGTCCCGAGTCGTAGGCGGCCAAGTCGTCGACCACCCGCGCCTGGCTGCTCTGCGCCAGCGTCTGCAGCGCCGGCGAGTCGGCCAGCGGGGCGGCGTACTTGCGCAGCGGGTTGTTGCGCAGGTCGCTGCAGCAGAAGGTCTTGAGCTGGTCGGTGTGCGGGTCGTGCAGGGCGACGGTGATCCGCTGCAGCGCGGGAAACTGGCGCTGCAGGATGGCGTGGATATGGTCGAGCTTGGCGCTGACCGAGCGCAGCCGGTCGAGGTCGCCGAGCAGGTTGGCTTGATCGTGCATGCGTACTCTCCCCACGCCTTGATGCGAAAGCGACGATTCAGTCGGCCAGGACGATCCGGTCGCGGCCGGTCTCCTTGGCTTGGTAGAGCGAGGCGTCGACCCGGGTGAGCAGGGCCTCCGGATCCTCCCCCGGCTGCAGCGTGGCGACGCCGATGCTGGTGGTGAAGGCCACCTCGGTGCCGTCGGCGGTGGTGGCCGGCGAGGTGTGGCAGCCGCTACGGATGCGTTCGGCGACCTCGCAGCCCCGCTCCGGGCCGGTCTCGGGCAGCACCGCCAGGAACTCCTCGCCGCCGTAGCGCCCGACCATATCGGACGTGCGCAGCGCCGCCTCGACCACCCGGGCGAAGTGGCGCAGCACGGCGTCGCCGGCGAGGTGACCGAGGGTGTCGTTGACCCGCTTGAACTTGTCCAGGTCGAACAGCAGCACGGTCAGCTGGCGTTGGTAGCGGGCTGCGCGCTCCATCTCCACGGCCAGGCGCTCCATCAGCAGGCGCCGGTTGAACAGCCCGGTCAGCGGGTCGCGGGTCGCCTGGCGGTAGAGGCGCAACAGCATCTGCAGCTGCGACATCACGGCCCACAGCGTCAGCGTCAGCAGCAGCCCCAGCAGCCACAGGTCGGCGACGGTGGCGGCACTGAACAGGGTGCCCTTGAGCGCGGCCGTCGCCAGGACGATGGCCAGCACCGGCAGGGCCAGCGCCAGCCCCTCGATCAGGGTCAGCGCAAAGACCGCCAGCTGCACGATCATGACGAACGGGTAGAAGCCGTAGCCCATCGCCGCCCATGCCGAGGGGTGGGCGGCGAGGATCAACTGGGAGGTGAAATAGAAGGCGCACGGGATCGCCACCAGCAGGCCGAGGCGGGTCCGCGCCAGGGGCAGGTGGTTGGGGCGGTGGCCAACCAGGGCCACGGCGAGGAAGGCGAGGCCGGCGCCGATCCGGGTGAGCGCCAGGGCGACCAGGGTGGCGGTCGGAACCAGCACGGCATCGATCGGGATCCACAGGATCACCAGCACGGCGTAGATCAGGCCGAGGATGCGCACCCGGCTCTGGATGTAATCGGCGCGCGAACCGTTGAAGTCGGACGAGTGGTGATTCGAGTGGATCAGGTCGCCGACATTGGCCAGCAGCGCAAACCGCGACGCATGTGGGTGTTCGGCGGTCTCCGGCTCGCTGCGGGTGGGCCGCTCCTCGATCTGGGTCATCCGGGCGTTTCCTGGGGCGCTAGCGTGTACCGTTTTTTGGCCGTTCGTCGACCTCGACCGTCCATTCGGCCGGCGCCTGCTGATGCCAGCCCTTGAGGACCACGCGTTCGCCCGGGGCCAGCCGGACGATCAGGTTCAGGGCCCGGGCCGGGTCGTCGATGGGCTTTCCGGCGACCTCGGTGACAATGTCGCCCGGCTCGATGCCGCCCCGGTCCGCCGGCCCACCCTTCAGCACGCCGGCGATGATGATGCCGGCGGCGGAGTCGAGGCCGAACGATTCGGCCAGATCCGGCGTCATCTCCTGGATCTCGACCCCGAGCCAGCCGCGCACCACCCGGCCGTGATCGACGATCTGCTGCAGGATTGTCTGGCCGAGGGTGGTGGGGATGGCGAAGCCGATCCCCTGGGAGCCGCCGGTGCGTGAGAAGATGGCGGTGTTGATCCCGACCAGCTCGCCGCTGGCGTTGACCAGGGCGCCGCCCGAGTTGCCCGGATTGATCGCGGCGTCGGTCTGGATGAAGTTCTCGAAGGTGCTGATCCCGAGCTGGCTGCGTCCGGTGGCGCTGACGATGCCCATGGTCACCGTCTGACCGACGCCGTACGGGTTGCCGATGGCCAGCACGATGTCGCCGACACGCAGGGCCTCGGACGAACCGACGAGGATCTGGGGCAGGTCGGGCAGGTCGATCTCGAGCACCGCCAGGTCCGATTCGGGGTCGGCCCCGACCAGGGTCGCCTCGCCGACGCGGCCGTCGGCGAGCTGCACCAGGATCTGGTCGGCCTCGGCGATGACGTGGTTGTTGGTCAGCACGTGGCCCCGGGGGCTGACGATGACCCCGGAGCCGAGGCTGGTCTCCAGCCGCTGCCGTGGAGTGCCACCCGGACCGTCGCCGAAAAAGCGGCGGAACAGTGGATCCTGGAACAGCGGATTGGGGCGCTCGGTGACCACCTTGGCGGTGCTGATGTTGACCACGGCCGGGGCCGAGCGCGCGACTGCATCGGCGTAGGAGCCGGGCGCCGGCGCCATGCTGGCGGATAGGGCGGTCACGGTGGCGGGCGGGGGTGACGCCGGCGGTGCCAGGTCGCCGAGCAGTTCGGGTTTCAGGATCACGGCAACGAACGCCAGGGCGAGCCCGGCGGTGATGACCTGAAAGGTGAAAGTCAGCGATTTCCCGAGCCGCATACCCTGCTCCTTGAGGTGGGAATGCCCCCTTCCGTTGCGGGGCCCTGATGGGACAATCAGTGTAACCTACCGCCTCCAGGGGTGGCAGAGACCCGTGTTTCCTGACGGGGTGAAGATGACGCATACAGCGCTGACGACGGACGGACTCGAGGCGCACGACCTGGTCGCCTACCTCGATCGTGAGCTGGCGGTCGAGCGCTTCCATGACTACTGCCCGAACGGCCTGCAGGTGGCCGGTACCCGGCGCGTGCGCCGCCTGGTCGCCGGGGTCACCGCCAGCCGGGCGCTGATCGAGGCGGCGCGGACCGCCGGCGCCGATGCCCTGCTGGTCCATCACGGTTACTTCTGGAAGGGCGAGGACCCGTGCCTGGTCGGCATCAAGCGCGACCGCCTGGCGCTGCTGCTCGAGGCTGGTCTGAGCCTGATCGCCTACCATCTGCCGCTCGATGCCCACCCGGAGTGGGGCAACAATGTCGGCCTCGGGCGCGCCCTCGGCTGGCAGGTCGACGCGGCCTTCGGCGGCGAGCCGCCGCTGGCGCTCGCCGGCCACCTGGAGACGCCGCTGGCGGCGGCCGGGCTCGCGGCGGCGCTGACGGCCGCGCTCGGACGCGAGCCGCTGTGGATCCCGGGCGGCGAGCACCCGGTCGCGCGCATCGGCTGGTGCACCGGCGCGGCCCAGGACTACATCGAGCAGGCCGCCGCGCGCGGTCTCGACGCCTTCGTCAGCGGCGAGGTGTCGGAGCGGACCGTGCATGTCGCGCGCGAGGCCGGCATCCACTTCTACGCCGCCGGCCACCACGCCACCGAGCGTTTCGGCGTGCGTGCGCTCGCCGCCCACCTGGCCGACCGCTTCGGCCTCGCCTGCGACTACGTCGAGGTGGACAACCCGGTCTGAGCGCGGTCGGTTTTCGCCCGTCGGGGCGGGCTGGTATGCTGCGCAGCCTTCGCGCGACCGATACGAGGACCCTGCCGCATGCTGACGCCCGCCGAAGCGCTCGCCGAGATCCGTCGCGGCAGCCACGAGATCCTGCCCGAGGGCGAGTTGCTCGAGCGCCTCGGCTCGGGACGGCCGCTGCGCATCAAGGCCGGCTTCGACCCGACCGCCCCCGACCTGCACCTCGGCCACACGGTGCTGCTGAACAAGATGCGCCAGTTCCAGCAACTGGGGCACCACGTCATGTTCCTGATCGGCGACTTCACCGGCCTGATCGGCGACCCGACCGGCAAGAACGCCACGCGCCCGCCGATGACCCCGGAGGAGATCCAGGAGAACGCCCGCACCTACGAGGCGCAGGTGTTCAAGATCCTCGATCCGGAGGCGACCGAGATCTGCTTCAACTCCAAGTGGCTCGGCGAGCTCGGGGCCGCCGGACTGATCCAGCTCGCCGCCAAGCACACCGTGGCGCGCATGCTCGAGCGCGACGACTTCAGCAAGCGCTTCAAGACCGGCCAGCCGATCGCGATCCACGAGTTCCTCTACCCGCTGGCCCAGGGCTACGACTCGGTAGCGATGCGCTGCGACGTCGAGCTCGGCGGCACCGACCAGAAGTTCAACCTGCTGGTCGGACGCCAGATCCAGGAGGCCTACGGCCAGCCGCCCCAGGTGATCCTGACGGTGCCGATCCTCGAGGGCCTCGACGGCGTGCAGAAGATGTCGAAGTCGCTCGGCAACTACATCGGCATCGACGAGCCGCCGGCGGAGATGTTCGGCAAGCTGATGTCGATCTCCGACGACCTGATGTGGCGCTACTTCGAACTGCTGTCGCTCGACCAGGGTGCCGACGACCAGGCCCGCATGCGTGCCGAGACCATGGCCGGGCGGCTCAACCCGCGCGATTGCAAGGTGTCGCTGGCCCTCGAGGTGGTGACGCGCTTTCACGACCGCACCGCGGCCACGGCGGCGCTGGAGGCCTTCGAGCGCCGCCACCGCGAGGGGGCGCTCCCGGACCGGATCGACGAGGTCACCGTCGCCGCCGCGGACGGGGAGATGCCGCTCGCCAACCTGCTCAAGGAGGCGGGACTGGTCGCCAGCACCTCCGAGGCGCTGCGCCTGATTGACCAGGGCGGGGTGCGCATCGATGGCGAGAAGGTGGGTGATCGCGGCCAGCGCATCGCCGCCGGCAGTTGCGCCGTCTACCAGGTCGGAAAGCGCCGTTTCGCGCGGGTTACGCTGGCCTGACCGGCCACGTTCGCGGGTGCGGTTGACGCCGCCCGAAGCGCATGTATAATGCGCGCCTTCGCTAGCCGGGTCGGCCCTCAACGAGCCTCCCGAAAGCGACCACCTGACACGATTCAGGTGTTGACGGGGACGAAAATCAGAGCGTATGATTCTCGTTCTCGGTCGGCCAAACACCGACCCGCTCTTTTAAAATTCGGATCAAGCAATTTGTGTGGGCGCTCGCGTGCAACTAGAGGTTGCTCCAGAGATCGCGAAGCCCCGGCCTCAGGGCTTGGGTGGAGCAAAAGAGATAGGCTGCCTCGGCAGCCGACTGTCTTGAACTGAAGAGTTTGATCCTGGCTCAGATTGAACGCTGGCGGCATGCTTAACACATGCAAGTCGAACGGTAACAGGCCCTTCGGGGTGCTGACGAGTGGCGGACGGGTGAGTAACGCGTAGGAATCTACCTTGAAGTGGGGGACAACCTGGGGAAACCCAGGCTAATACCGCATACGCCCTACGGGGGAAAGTGGGGGATCTTCGGACCTCACGCTTCTAGATGAGCCTGCGTCCGATTAGCTTGTTGGTGGGGTAATGGCCTACCAAGGCGACGATCGGTAGCTGGTCTGAGAGGACGATCAGCCACACTGGGACTGAGACACGGCCCAGACTCCTACGGGAGGCAGCAGTGGGGAATATTGGACAATGGGCGCAAGCCTGATCCAGCAATGCCGCGTGTGTGAAGAAGGCCTGCGGGTTGTAAAGC
>Ga0326597_10001086_pt1 | contig 45168 bp, 38 predicted proteins | sample RVTome_12_FD_203789 | JGI IMG/M metagenome (GOLD analysis project Ga0326597, IMG submission 203789) | Soil microbial communities from uranium-contaminated site in the Upper Colorado River Basin, Wyoming, United States - RVT100D185 | ecosystem: Environmental > Terrestrial > Soil > Contaminated >...
CGAGGCGGTGGGGCTGAGCCGCACGCTGGTGTCGGCGTTCTTTCCCGGCATGGCGTCGCGCATCTCGGGCATCGGGCTGGCCGGCGTGCAGCGCATGGTGACGCGCCAGCACGCCAGGGCCTTTTCCGGCGAGGCGACGACCCTGCCCATCGGCGGGCTCTACCGCTACCGCCGCGACGGCGAGACGCACGGTTTCCAGGGCGACCTGATCCACATCCTGCAGGCGGCCTGCACCAACGATTCCTACGGCACCTACAAGAAGTATTCCGAGGCGGTGCAGCGCCAGCCGCCCATCTCCCTGCGCGACCTGATGGAATTCTCGCCCCGGGGCGAGGCGGTGCCGCTGGACGAGGTGGAATCCATCACCGAGCTGCGCAAGCGCCTGGTGGCGCCCGGCATCTCGCTCGGCGCCCTCAGTCCGGAAGCGCACGAGACCCTGTCCATCGCCATGAACCGCATCGGCGCCAAGTCCGACTCGGGCGAGGGTGGCGAGGACCCGGCGCGCTTCAAGCCGCGCCCCAACGGCGACAACGCGTCCAGCGCCATCAAGCAGATCGCCTCGGGCCGGTTCGGCGTCACCGCCGAATACCTCACCAACTGCCGCGAGATCGAGATCAAGATCGCCCAGGGCGCCAAGCCCGGCGAGGGCGGCCAGCTTCCCGGGCTCAAGGTCAGCCCGATGATCGCCCGGCTGCGCCACTCGACGCCCGGCGTCACCCTGATCTCGCCGCCGCCGCACCACGACATCTATTCCATCGAGGATCTGTCGCAGCTCATCTACGACCTGAAGCAGATCAACCCCGACGCCAAGGTGTGCGTGAAGCTGGTGGCCCAGTCGGGCATCGGCACCATCGCCGCCGGCGTCGCCAAGGCCAAGGCCGACGTGATCCTGGTCTCCGGCCATTCCGGCGGGACCGGCGCCAGCCCGCAATCGTCCATCAAGTACGCCGGGCTGCCGTGGGAGATGGGGCTGGCCGAGGTGCACCAGGTGCTCACCCTCAACCGGCTGCGCCACACCGTGACGCTGCGCACCGACGGCGGCATCAAGACCGGGCGCGACGTGGTGATCGCGGCGCTGCTCGGCGCCGAGGAGTACGGCATCGGCACCACCTCGCTGATCGCCATGGGCTGCATCATGGTGCGCCAGTGCCATTCCAACACCTGCCCGGTGGGCGTATGCACCCAGGACGACCGGCTGCGCGCCAAGTTCGCCGGCACGCCGGAAAAGGTGGTCAACCTGTTCAGCTTCGTCGCCGAGGAGGTGCGCGAGATTCTCGCCTTCCTCGGCGCCCGTTCGCTGGATGCGATCATCGGGCGCACCGACCTGCTGATGCAGGTGCGCAAGGGCAGCCCGCATCTCGACGACCTCGACATCAACCCGCTGCTGGTGCAGGCCGACCCGGGCGACTATCCGCGCGTCTCCGACCGCAAGGCGCGCAACGAGGTGCCCGATTCGCTCGACGCGCAGATGATCAAGGACGCCGCGTCGGCGCTGGAAGGCGGCGAGAAGATGCAGCTCGCCTACAATATCCGCAACACCCAGCGCGCCATCGGCACCCGGCTGTCGTCCATGATCACCCGGCGCTTCGGCATGGACGGGCTGCAGCCCGGCCACCTCACCGTGCGGCTGCGCGGCTCGGCCGGCCAGTCGCTCGGCGCCTTCGCCGTGCAGGGGCTCAAGCTGCAGGTGTTCGGCGACTCCAACGACTACGTCGGCAAGGGACTGTCGGGCGGCACCATCGTGGTGCGGCCCATGACCTCGAGCCCGCTCAAGACCAACGAGAACGCCATCATCGGCAACACGGTGCTCTACGGCGCCACCGCCGGCAAGCTGTTCGCCGCCGGCCAGGCGGGCGAGCGCTTCGCCGTGCGCAACTCCGGCGCCGAGGCGGTGGTGGAAGGCTGCGGCGCCAACGGCTGCGAGTACATGACCAACGGCACCTGCGTCATCCTCGGCCCCGTCGGCGACAACTTCGGCGCCGGCATGACCGGCGGCATGGCGTTCGTCTACGACGCCGACGGCAGCTTCAGCCTGATGGTCAACCCCGACACGGTGGTCTTCCACCGCATCCAGTCGCCGCACTGGGAGAAGGTGCTGAAGGACCTGGTGCAGGAGCACTGGAAGGAAACCCAGTCGCGCTTCGCCGAACGGCTGCTCATCGACTGGGACCGCGAGGTGCGCCGCTTCTGGCAGGCGGTGCCGAAGGAGATGCTCGACAAGCTCGAGCACCCGGTGCTGATCGAGGCGGAAGAGGCGGCGCGGGCCTGATCCGGCCGGAACCGCGCCGGCTGTCTTGTGTCAGGGTTGCTGACCATTGTTTCACGCGAAACAATGGTCAGGATTATTGTCCTATAATGGCACAACCCGTTGATATGAAACAATTCCTTTAACGCGGTTGCCGGCGCGGTTGGCCGTTTTCCGACATTATGCGACAATTTTTCCGACCCGGCGCCGCCCCGCGACCCGCAACATATGGAGGCCGCCGCCGACCGGAGAGAGGACGCACCGTCATGGCCGACACCGCGCCGTCGCTGAGGCTGACCTACGAGGGGGCGCAGAAGGCGCTCGCCGCCGGCATGCGGCGCGCCGCCGAAACGGGCGTGCCGCAGTGCATCGCGGTGGTGGATGCGGGCGGCCACCTCATCGCCTTCGCGCGCATGGACGGCGCCTATGCCTCGGCCATCGAGACCGCGCTCAGGAAGGCGCAGACCGCCGCCGCCTACGGCCGCGAGACCGGCTTCATCCCCGACGGCCTCGACCTGCGCCTGGCGCTCGCCACCGACGGCCGGCGGGTCAACCTGCTGGGCGGCGTGCCGGTGGTGATCGACGGGCTGGTGGCGGGCGCCGTCGGCGTCGGCTCGGGCACCGGCGAGCAGGACCGCGCGGTCGCCCGCGCCGCCGTCGCCGCCATCGACGGCGCGACGCGCTTCGGGTAGACGCCGCCTACATCCCGAGCGCGGCCCCCCATCCCAGCGCGAACAGCCCCGCGGCCAGGGCGGCGCCGGCGGGCTGCACCCCGCGGCGCTGTGGAAAGTGCGGCGCATGGGCGAGGGCGAAGCCGAGCCCGGCGCCGGCGGCGAAGCCGGCCACGTGCGCCGTCACGTCGGTGCGCTCGCCGGCGAAGCCGAGGAAGGCCAGCAGCATGATTCCCGCGGCCACCGGCGTCCAGCGGCGCAGGAACCCCGCCCGCGGCGCCGCGCGCAGCTTCAGCGTGTAGCCGGAGAGCGCGCCGAGCGCCCCGAAGATCCCCGTCGAGGCGCCGATGGAGGCATGGCCGGGCCCCTGCACCAGCGCCACCGCCAGGTTGCCGAGCGTGCCGGCGAGCAGGATCGCCAGCCATGCCAGCCCGCTGCCGACGAGTTGCGCCAGCAGCACGCCGAACAGCGCGCCGAAGCCGAGATTGCCGGCGAGGTGGGTGAAATCCGCGTGCAGCCCCAGCGCGGTGACGGCGCGCCACCATTCGCCGGCGCGGATCGGCCCTGCCTCGGCCGCGCCGGCCGCCAGCCAGTCGATGCCGAAGGCGTGCCGCCGCGCCGCGCCGAACAGGAAGGCGAGCGCGACGCCATAGGCGAGCGCCGCGTCCGCCCCGTGCAGCGCGCGGCGCAAGGGCGGCGGCGCCCGGCGCGGCGGGTTCTCCTGCTCGTAGAGGGCAAGCTGCTCGGCGGCGCGGGCCGCGTCCGCCGCGGCGACATGGAGCCCGACGCTGCGGTAGCCCGGTATCAGGCGACAGTCGATGCCCACCGCCACCAGCACCAGGGCGAGGCTGCGCGCCTCCGCCCCGTTGCGGCAGCGGCGCAGTTCCACCAGCCCCTCGGCGTCGTCGTCGGCCACCCGTCCGTCCTTTCCCTGCCGCATCGACGGCGTCCCTGCGCCAACCCTGCGAGGAGAAGGCCCTACACTATGACGCCCCTGTTCGATGGGCGCTAACTTTGCACGTCATGCGTGGGCTTGACCCACGGCTGTCCGGTTCGGCTTGATACCAAACGCCGTCGAAAGGCGAATTTCCGCGGCGCGTCGGCGTTTCCCGCTGGACGCCAACCGCCGCTTTACCGTCATGGTCGGCGAAGGCCGACCATCCACGAGTTTTTTCTTTCCTGACCGCAAAGAAACAAAAGAAATACGTGGATGCTCGGTCGGAGCCCGTCCTCGGGCCGCGCTCAGCGCGGACCCGTGGGCCGAGCATGACGACTTGTGTGAACGAGTCCGAACCGGACAGCCGTGGGCTTGACCCGCGCATCTTGCCCCGGCAAGCGAGATCGCCGCCGGTTCCGACAGGAGCCGGGCCGGGGCAGGCTCTCGTCAAGCCCGGCGATGACCACGTAACCATGCCGGCACGCCGCTCCGAGGAGCTTTCGCCCGACGATCGCGCCCGCCGTCAGCCGTCGTCGTCGAAGAGCTCCTTCAGACAGCGCGCCGGGTTGGCGAGGAAGGCGCGGGTGACGCGCACGTGTTCGGTCTGCTCCGCCGTGGTCTCCGCCAGCCCGTCGCCGTCGAAGCTGACCAGCCGCGCGCCGGGATAGCAGAGCAGGATGGGCGAATGGGTGGCGATGATGGCCTGCACGTTTCCCGACCGCTCCCAGTCGCGCATGACGGCGAGAAAGGCGAGCTGGCGCGACGGCGACAGCGCCGTCTCCGGCTCGTCCATCAGGTAGAGCGCCCGCCGGTCCCCGGTCAGCCGGTGCGAGAACAGGGCGAGGAACGCCTCGCCGTGGCTCTGCGCGTGCATGGCGCGCCCGCCCAGCCGGTCGCGGTCGGCAACCTCGTCCAGGTAGCCGGCGACGTTGAAAAAGCTCTCCGAGCGGAAGAAGAAGCCCTGCGTCACCCGCGGCAGCCAGGACGGGCGCAGGGCGTCGGCGAGCCTCGCCACCCCCTCGTCATAGCCGCGCCCGCCGGTCCGGTGGTCGCTGCTGCCGCCCTCGGCGGAGAACCCGCACAGCCGCGCGATGGCTTCCAGCAGTGTCGACTTGCCGGAGCCGTTCTCGCCGACGAAGAACGTGATGGGCGTCTCGAAGCCCAACTCGAACCGGCCGTTTTTCAGGAAGCGCAGCGTGTCGAACGGAAACGCCGCCGCCTCCACCCGCTCCGCCAGCAGGGTGAGGCGCTTGAGGAAAGGGGCGGCGAGGACGGTGCGGCGGGGCATGGGCGGCTCCGTTTCCGGCAGTTGCAGAACCCGCGGCGCGGAGAATGGCGTCACCGGACCCGCCCGCCGCCGGGTTGTTAGGATTATTATGGCTTTCCCGGTGGAACCGTAGGTGGATCGCTGCTGTCATCCCCGCCAGGCGGAGGTCCGCCGCGCCAGGCCGGCCTCTGGCGCCGCACCGTGCGGCTCCGGACCCCGGATCGCGCCCCGGCGCAGGGCCGGGGCTTGTCCGGGGCGACAGCATCTTTTGCACCGCCATACGTGATTACCCTGAGTTCCTCCCCGCCTTGCCCGCCTCTTCCCGCTGCGAGGGCACGGCGGCGAGCGGGCTGAGGTTGAGCCGGTCGCGCAGGCGGCGGCGCAGGCGCGGCGGGCCGTGCGCGTCGAGCCGGCGGTCCTCCAGCGCCGCGCCGAGCGTGATGTCGCCGCGCCGGAGGCGGGTCATGCCGGCGAGGCTGGCGGTCACACGGCGGCTTTCTCGAAAAGGTCGACCGGCTCGCCGTCGGCGTTCACCGGCACGAGGCCCTTCTTCGTCAGCATGCGGACGATCAGCCGGACGGCATTCTGGCGGGCCAGTTCCGGCGTGGCGCCGTCGACCCAGCCCGGCTGCGCCATGGCGGAGCAGAAGAACCGGCACTCCGCCGAAACCCAGCCGTCCGGCTCGTCCTTCACGAGTACCGGCGCCCGGATGGCGATGTAGAAGGGCTCGAGCGCCCGGGCGTCGTTTTCCGGCCTGACGAATAGATCGGCGATGAAGTCCTGCATCGGGTTCCTCCTCACAGGCGGCCGGGCGGGCGCGTCGGCGCCGGCGCGCTTCCTCCGGTCGTTCCACGGTCCGGAGCGCGCCCGCCCCCTCCACCGTCCCTTCGCTATCGCTCGGGGCCGGTCCCCCTCCCCCGTTTCACGGGGGAGGATGGGAATTTCTGCCGTCCCCTCTCATCCTCCCCCGCGCGAGCGGGGGAGGGGGACCACCGCCGGGCGTCGGCGCGGCGGTGGTGGAGGGGGCGCGATCCGTCGCAGGGCCGGGGTGGGCCGGGCTCCTATCCTTGCGGCCCAGTTATGCCATTATAGGAATAATAACCTGTCCGCCGTCCCCGCGTCAAGGACTATTTTCCGAGCTGGCGCGCGGACGCTCCGTCACGTGTCCAGAACGCTCTCGTGGAACAGGCTCTCCACCGCATAGGGCGCGCGGATCAGGTTCTGGTCGGCGAGGTAGGTCATGAACCGCTCGACGCTGGCGCGGTTGGCCGCGAGGCCGGTCACCCACGGATTGCGGCCGAAGAGCTGCTGCTCCTCCTCGAAGGCGTTGCGGGCGAAGGCGAGCTCGGCATAGCCGGGGTCGTCGTAGAACCCCGCCGCCTGGTCGCGCGCGTCGTCCCACATGGCCATGAGCGCCCGCGGCAGGCCGGGATGGGCGGCGGCGACCGCGTCCTTCATGGCAAGCACGTGCATGATGGGATAGTCGCCGTATTTGCGGAAATAGCGGGCGCACTCGGCGCGCGTGTCGGGGAACAGCCGGCGCACCGTGCCGCGCGCCAGCCCTTCCAGCAGGGCGTGCGGCGGGTGGGGGTGGATCATCAGCGCGATGTCGCCGGCGATGAAGTCCTGCATCGCCGGCTCCTCGTCGATGCGCTCCACCGCCACGCCGTCCTTGCCCGGCCACGGGTTGAGCTCGTCGTCCAGCGTCTGCCAGCGCATGGTCTCCCACGCCACGCCGTACTCGAACTTGAGATCGCCCTTGGCCAGCACCGACATGGTGGTCTGGAAGGCGCGGGCGCAGACGCGTTTGCCTTCCAGGTCCTTCGGGCCCGTCACGCCGGAGCGCGCGCTGACGAACATGTGGTTCTGGCTGAACAGCCGGCGCGGGAATACCGGCACGGCGGTGAAGGGCAGCCCGCGGTCCTTCGCGGTGAGGTAGCTTGAGACCGACATTTCGCAGATGTCGAACTCGCCCCTGAGCAGGAAGCGGCGGTGGCGGTCCACCCCGTCGCGGCGCGGCGGCGCCATGCCCACCTCCAGCGCGCGGATGGCAAGCCCCGGCGGCGACGCCACCATGCCCATGAAGAACGGCACGTGGCGGTCATAGCGCTCCAGCGCCATGGTGAGGTCGGCGGTCATGGTGGCTCTCCCTGCTGTTCCGGCCCGGAGTCTGCGCGAGCGCGGGCGGCTTGTCACCTGGGGGTGTCGCCCCCACCACCCCATCGCGCGGGCGCTCCGCGAACGGAAAGCGCCGCGGGGATTGCCCGCGGCGCCAGTGACGTGATTCGCGACACAATAGGAATTATAGAGCAAGCCAAGCCATGATATAAATTTTAAGATGCGCCCACTTTCTTGGAATAGCGCTCTGCCATTTCCGTGAGGATCATGAGGGCCTCGTACGCGTTGCCCGACCTTCCCATCAGCATCGGACGGCCGTCGCACTGACTCAACTGGCGCCGCGCCGCGATCAGCATGTCTTCGTCTTGCCATACCTCTGGATAGACGATTCTCCAGTGCCCGCCCTTATTCTGCTTCACGAACCTCGACAGCGCTGACAGGATCGGGAAGACGATGCCGTCCGAGATTTCCTTAATGATGCCGTCGTCGTTGCGGACAGCTTGCCTGAGGTGGCCCAGAAGACGCTTGTCGTTCCAGTCCGGGTGCGTCTTCCAATTCAAGTATTCGCGCCAGGCATAGCCGGCCATGTCGATGAAAAAGGCGTATCGAGCCGCGTTGCCCTGATCGGTCGTACGCGTGTCAAAGATCTGCATGAAATCCTGCAAGCAATACGCCGCGTTCTTGTAAGCGCGCATCCGAGCTTCTATCGTCCGCCGATTTTCGGGCGCCAACTCCTCTGGCATCATCGCCCACAGGACCTGAAGGAGCATCCGGGAGTCGACGTATTTCTCCTCGACATCGGTCTCCGAAGTCGCGAGCTCCTGATGCGGATGGACCTTCCTGAAGGATGCATTTAAATCCTGGAAGTACCCATGCTTGCCCGCAATTGAAATGCCTTGAATTCTAGTGGCCGTGTTCCTCGCCACCGCAATGTTCGTGCGAGACGAGGAGTCGGGCTCAATCGAAAGCTCGCAGCGGATTGCGAAGTCGACTGGAGTTTCGCCACGCTTGGCGCATTCCTCAATGTACTGGTTGATCTCTCCTTGGGACTGAGCGCCGTTATTCACTGACGCGTCCCTTAACGTGACGGTCTTTTTGTTGTCGTCGACGGTGATCTTTGACGCCCCAATCAGGAACCCGGCATTAAGCTGGGAAAACCTGTCCGGGTTTTCTCTAATGGTCCTTGCGATTGCCTTGTGGACAAGGTTTCTCTTTTTGCTTTCATGGGCCGGGATGTAGGAACGAAGGTTTCCGTCCGTTCCAATCTTCAGAATTTCTGCGGCGGGCAGTACAGCCACGTAAGTCGAGGCGCCGTTGGCCTCCTCGTCCTTCGTGGTGACGTCGCGGATTTTGAGGTAGGAAAGGCGCACGCTGGCGCCAGAGGTGCCATTCAACATTTCATTTCTCCTTTGCCCCACCGTCTCATGACACGGCACACCTGCGCCGATCACCGATGGAGGCAAAAATAGCCTGTAAATTTGCCATGCGATTCTGTCAACATAAATCGCATCCGAGTTGGCTTCACCGCTGACCGCGCTGCCGCAATCAATTCATCCGTCGTCTCGTCATTCTACTCCCCCGCGTCGCGGGGGAGGATGATCGACGGCGCGTATCCTCCCCCCCCGTCGCGGTCGCTCCGGGGACCATGCGCAGCATGGTGGAGGGGGCGCCATGAGCCGATGTCGCGCCACGCCGCCGTTCCCGCGATTCAGTCGATCCGTTAGACTGCGCCGCTATGCGGGTCCTCTATCATCTCTGGCTGTCGCCGTTCTGCCGCAAGGTGCGCGTGGTGCTGAAGGAGAAGGGGCTGGACTTCGACCTGCGCACCGAGAACCTGTGGCAGCGGCGGCCGGAGTTCCTCGCCCTCAACCCGGCCTGCGACGTGCCGGTGATGGTGGAGGACGAGGGCCGCGTGTTCGCCGACTCCGCCGCCATCTGCGAATATATCGAGGAAACCGCGCCCGACCCGCCGCTGATCCCGGGCGACGCGGCGGCGCGCGCCGAGGTGCGCCGGCTGGCCGCCTGGTTCGACGGCAAGTTCAGCCGCGAGGTGAGCGAGAACCTGGTGGGCGAGAAGATCATGAAGCGCTTCCTGCGCCTCGGCCAGCCGGATTCGCGCGCCATCCGCGCCGGCAAGCAGAACATCCACATCCACCTCGACTACATCGCCTGGCTGACCGAGCGGCGCACCTGGCTGGCCGGGCCGGCGTTCAGCCTCGCCGACATCGCCGCCGCGGCGCACCTCTCGGCGCTCGACTATATCGGCGACGTGCCGTGGGCCGACCACGACGAGGCCAAGCAGTGGTACGCGCGGGTCAAGTCGCGCCCGTCCTTCCGCCCCATCCTCGCCGACCACCTGCCCGGCGAGCCGCCGCCGAAGCACTACGCCGACCTGGATTTCTGATCCGGGGGCGCAGCGACCGCCGATATCCATCGCAGGATGGTCCCGGTATCGCCCCCTACGCTCCGAGCACCCGTCGTGTAGTCGGCGAGCGCCCGGGACACCACCCCCCATCCTGCCCTTCCCCCGCAAGGGGGGAAGGAACCCACGGCAATGCCTCGCGAAAAATACCCCCTCCCCCTTGACGGGGGAGGGTTGGGGTGGGGGTGGGAAACTCTACCCGGCCGTGTCCTACTCCGGCGCGTGCCAGCCCCAGCGGCCGGCGGCGGTGGCCTCGGCGACGGCCGTCTCGATGAGCCCGCGCGCCGCCGCCACCGCCGGGGTCTCCGGGCGCCGCGCCGGGCGGGCGAGGTAGAGGGTGCGCTGCAGACGCGGGCGCACGATGGGGCGGGCGAACAGCCGGCCGGTTTCCACCTCGCGCGCCACCACGCCCCAGGGCAGCACGGTACAGCCCAGACCGCGCTCCACCATCTCGCGCTGCATGGGGATGGAATCGATCTCGTGGCGCACGTCGAGGACCAGCCCGTGCGCCGACGCGGCTTCCTCCAGCAGCACGCGGATGCCGTGCGGCCGGCTGGGCAGGATCAGCGCATGGCGGGCGGCGGCAGCGAAGCCGACCGTGCGGCCCCGCGGGGCCAGCGCCGCCGGGCCCACCAGCCGCAGGCTTTCCTGCAGCAGCGGCGCGCAGGCGAGCCCGCGCAGCGCCTGCGGGTTGTAGGTGAAGGCGAGGTCGAGCCGCTCGTCCGCCACCGCGCGCATCACCTCCTCGCTCAGCGCCTCCGACACGGTGACGGTGAGGCCGGGAAGGGTCGCCGCGAAGCGCTCCAGCAGCTCGGGCACCAGCACCCGGCCCACCGTCGGCGTCACCCCCAGCGCTACCGTGCCGCGCGGCCCGCCGGCCAGCTCCGCCATGGCGCTGCGCGCGGTCTCGATGCGGTCGAGGATGGCGGCGGCGTGGCGGGCCAGCAGACGCCCCGCTTCGGTCGGCGTCGCGCCGCGGGCGTGCCGCACCAGCAGGGCGGTGCCGAATTCTTCCTCCAGCCGGCGGATCTGCATGCCGAGCGCCGGCTGCGACACGTGCAGCAGCACGGCGGCGGCGGTGAAGCTGCCGGTTTCCGCCACGCGCAGGAAATAACGCAGCTGGCGCAGGTCCATGGCCACGGGCTCTCTCAGCTATAAGCGTCCCTTATATCATGCAGCAGCCAACGGTATTTGTGCGACATATCGCCCCCGCCTAGCTTCGGTCGACACCGCCGTACAGGGCGGCGAGGAACGGCGGAGGACGACCATGACCAGCGAGACGAAGACACGCGATGCACAGCCGGCGACGGCGCGCAGCAACATGGAAAAGCCCGATTCGTTGCGGGCATGGATGCAGCAGGCCGAGGCCATCGGCGAGCTGAAGCGCATCTCCGCCGAGGTCGATCCCGATCTGGAGATGTCCACCGTCGCCTATCTGAGCGGGCGCGAGATCGGCAGCCCGGCGCTGCTGTTCGACAACATCAAGGGCCATCCCGGCGGCCAGGCGCTCTACAACATCATGGGCTCCAGCCTCAACCGCGTGGCGCTGTCGGTGCGCGAGAAGCCCGGCACCGGCGCCATCGAGCTGGTGGGCGCGCTGAAGGAGAAGATGAAGCGCCAGGTGCCGCCGAAGCTGGTGGACGGCAAGGACGTGCCGGTCAACCAGAACATCGAGCGCGACGACGCCATCGACATCACCCGCTTCCCCGCGCCCAAGATGTGGCCGCGCGACGGCGGCAAGTACATCGGCACCTGCGACGCCATCATCACCCGCGACCCCGACAGCGGGCGCATCAACCTCGGCACCTATCGCCAGATGATCAAGAGCAGGAACCAGGTGGGCTACTACGCCTCGCCGGGCAAGGACACGCTGCTCGACCGCGAGCTGTGGTGGCAGAAGGGCCAGCCGGCGCCGGTGGCGGCGGTCTATGGCCTCGATCCGCTGATGTTCCTGGTGGCGGCCACCAGCTTCCCCAAGACCAACACCGAATACGACTATTACGGCGGCATCAACGGCGCGCCGGTGGAAGTGTTCGAAAGCGACGTCACCGGGCTGACCCTGCCGGCCAACGCCGAGCTGATCGTCGAGGGCTTCGCCTATCCCGACAAGACCTTCGTCGAGGGGCCGTTCGGCGAGTTCACCGGCTATTACGGCCGCCCCGGCGGGCCCACCCCCTATATCGACATCAAGGCGGTGCGCTACCGCGACAACCCCATCCTCTCCTGCGCCCTGATGGCCGACTGGCCGTCCAACGAATGCGGCCTGTTCTGGGCCATGACCAAGGCGGCCAAGGTGTGGGCCGACCTCGACGCCGTCGGCATCCCCGGCATCCAGGGGGTGTGGTCGCCGCCGGAAGCCGCCGGCTGGGGCATGACCGTGGTCAGCATCAAGCAGCGCTACGCCGGCCACGCGGCGCAGACCATGGCGCTGGCCGCCCAGTGCATGGGCGGCGCCTACTTCACCAAGTACGTGGTGGTGGTGGATGACGACGTCGATCCCACGAAGCTCGACGAGGTGGTGTGGGCCATGGTCACGCGCTCGCGGCCGGAGAAGTCCATCGAGATCCTGCGCGAGACCTGGAGCACCTATCTCGATCCCAGCCTCAATCCGCCGGAGGACCGGCCGTGGGGATCCAAGTGCCTGATCAACGCCTGCATGGACTTCAAGCACATCAAGGACTTCTCGCCGCGCACCAAGCTGTCGAAGCCGGTCTACGACAAGGTGGCGGCGGACTGGGGCAAGTTCGGCTTTTCCGGCGACGTGCCGGCCATCCGCATCTTCGAGGAAGACGGGAAGTAGGAGCCATCGGGGGACGGCCGGCTGCGGCCCTCCCCCTCAGCGCTTCCCGATATCCAGCTTCTCCAGCTCGCGCCGGGCGGCCTCGCGGTAGGGGCCGTCCCGGCTCAGCTCCAGCACCTGCATCCAGTCGGTGCGTGCGCCGGGGACATTACCGCGGGCGTGGCGGATCAGCCCGCGCTCCAGCAGCGCATCCGGCCGCCCGGGATCGAGGGCAAGCGCCCGCGCCGCATCGTCCTCCGCCAGGTCCAGGCTCTTCAGCGCGCGCCAGGCGCTGGCGCGGAACACCAGCGCGTCCACCCGCTCCGGGTCGAGCGAGAGCACCCGGTTCAGGTCGTCCAGCGCTTCCCAGTAATTGCCGGTGCCGGCAAGGGTGATGCCGCGGTCGATGAGTAGGTCGATGTCGTCCGGCTTGAGGGCCAGAGCCGCCGATTGCGCCTTGAAGGCGAGGTCCGGCTTGCCGGCGATGGTCCACGCGCTGCCGGCCTGGCCGAGCAGGTCGGCGCGGTTTTCCGGCGTCGCCCCCGGCGTGGAGCGGGCCAGCGCCTCCAGGTTCTGCGCCGCCTGCACGTAATCGCCCATGCCGAGCAGGGCCACGGCGATGCAGTGCAGCGCACCATCGCCGCCGCCGGCCATGCGCCAGCCCACCGCCTCCTCGTGCGCCTTCTTCGGGTCCCTGCGCACCAGCGCCATGCAGTCGGTATAGCGTCTGGCGTCGGACTGGAACGGGGAAAAGAGCTGCTGCTGCGCCGCCGCCGGCGCCGGCAGGGCCAGAACGACGGCCAGCGCCAGCGCCGCATCGGCGCGCGCCGCCCGCCGGGAGTTGAGCCGCTTGTCGCTGGCGGACATAGACCGCTAAAGTTGCCGGACCGCAACCCAGCATAAACGCAAATCGCTCCCGTGTCCGCGTCCCCGTCACGCCTGTTCTGCTTCGGCCTCGGCTACAGCGCGCTGCGCCTGGCGCGGGCGCTGAAGCGCGACGGCTGGGCGGTGGCCGGCACCTGCCGCGAGGCCGGGGCGCGCGACCGGCTGGCGGGCGACGGGATCGAGGCGCATCTTTTCGACCGCGTCCGGCCGCTGGACGCGGCCGTGCTGGCGGGCGCCACCCATCTGCTGTCCTCGGTGCCGCCCGACGGGGCCGGGGATCCGGTGCTCGACGTCCACGGCAGCGACATTGCCGGCCTCGCGACGCTGCGCTGGGCGGGCTATCTTTCCACCACCGGGGTCTACGGCACCCGCGACGGCGGCTGGGTGGACGAGGACGCGGAGCGGCGTCCCACCGGCGAGCGCCAGCGCCGCCGCGTCGCCGCCGAGGACGGCTGGCTCGCGCTGCATCGCGACCGCGGCGTGCCGGTGCATCTCTTTCGCCTCGCCGGCATCTACGGGCCGGGGCGCAGCGCGCTCGACCAGCTGCGCGCCGGCACGGCGCGGCGCATCGTCAGGCCCGGCCAGGCGTTCTCGCGCATCCACGTGGACGACATCGTCGCCGTTCTGCGCGCGTCCATGGCGCGTCCCCGGCCGGGGACGGCCTACAACGTGTGCGACGACGCGCCGGCGCCGTCGTCGGAAGTGGTCGGGTTCGCCGCGACCCTGCTCGGCATCGCGCCGCCGCCCGAGATTGCGTTCGAGGCGGCCGAACTCGGCCCCATGGCGCGCAGCTTCTATGCCGACAACAAGCGGGTGCGCAACGGGCGCATCAAGACCGGTCTGGGCGTGCGGCTGCGCTATCCGTCCTATCGCGAAGGGCTGGCGGCGATCCTCGCCGAAGAGCGGGCCGGACCGGGCTGACGCCGTCCGGCGGGCCGATGCCGCCGCCTTCGGTGCGGAGACCTGCGGATCAGCGCTTTGCCGCGTGGTTCCACGGCGCGATGCGGGCTTCGACCTGCTTCAGCGCTGCGGTCAGAACCACGCCCATGAACATCAGCAGGATGACCGGCACCATGGTCTTGTCCATCTGGAAGATGTGCGTGTAGCGCGTGACCATGTAGCCGAGGCCCGAGATGGCGGTGTAGAACTCGGCGATCACCATGCCGACCAGCGCGCGGCCGATGGCGAGGCGCACGCCCGCCGCGATGTAGGGCACCGCCGAGGGCAGCATCACGTCGATCCACAGGCGGCGTTCGGGCGAGTTGAACGACCGCGCCACCTCGATCAGCCCGGGATCGACGTTCTTCACCCCCTGGTAGGTGTTGATCAGGATGGGGAAGAAGGCGAACAGGAAGACGACGGTCACCTTGGCGACGACGCCGATGCCGAGCCACAGCACCAGCAGCGGCACCAGCGCCACCATGGGCGTGGCGTAAAGGGCGTTGACGTACATGTCCAGCACCCAGTCCACCCTGGTGAAACGCGCCATGATCAGCCCGGTCGCCAGTCCGAACACGATCGCGAACAGCATGCCGTAGAACAGGATCTGCACGCTCTGCCAGGTGTATTTCTGCAGCTCGCCGCTGGCCGTCAGCTCCCAGAACGCCTGTGCGATGGCCGACGGATGGGAGAAGAAGATGGGGTCGATCCACGGTCCCAACGCTTCCCACAGCACCAGCACCAGCACCAGCGATCCCAGCCGCCATGCCTGCGGCGAGGCGGACAGCCGCTTCGCCGGACGCGACGCCTTCCGTTCGCTGGCGGCCATCTGGGCGGCGGCGGAGGTCGTTTCGGTGTTGCTCATCGCTGCTGTCCGTCTTTCCGGATACGGTGCCGATTGCTGTCCGGTCGCCGGCGCACCCGTCGGGCACGCCGGCGACCGGAAGGTCCCTTGCGCCGTTTAATCGACGTTGGTGCAGGTCGACCCCTTGTAGGTGCCGAGATCCTTGAGCGCCGCGTCGGCGATGGAAAGATCGACGATCTGCTCGTAGGTGGGCACGTCGCCCTTGATGTTGCCGACACGCTTCATCTGCGCGGCAGTGGAGTTCACGCGTTTCTTGGTCAGGCCGATATTGGCGTTCCACACGCAGTTCGCCACCAGCTCGTCATAGGCGTCCGATACGATCCGGGCGCCGAGCCCGGAATGCTTGACCATGATGGGCTGCACCGTCGCCTTGTCGGTGTAGATCAGCCGCGTCGCCCTGATGATCCCCTTGGAGAAGGCGACCAGGTCGTTGCGCCGCTTGGCGATGGTGTCTTCCCTCACGACCAGCGCGTTGTAGAGCTGGGTCGGGGCCACTTCCCACAGCTTGGCGATGACGTGCAGGTCCGGCTTCTTGCTCTTCGCCAGCATGAACTGCTCGACATGCAGGATCGCCGTGTCGATCTGGCCGGCGACCAGCGGCGGCACGTCCTCGCTCAGGATGCTGACGAAACTGACGTCGCCTTCCTTCAGTTTGGCCTTGCGCAGGACCATCATGCTCAGCACCCAGGCGAAGCCGCCGGGCTGCTGGATGCCGATGCGCTTGCCCTTGAGGTCGGCCAGCGACTTGATCTTGCCCTGGACCGTCATGGTCGATTCGAGCTTGGGCACGTTCGCCAGAATCATCCGGGTCTTGGCGCCGCGGGCACGGCCGACCATGGAGAACGGCCCGGAGGCGGACGCGACGTCGAGGTCGCCCGACACCATGGCGCGGTACGTCTTGACGCCGCCCTCGAGGCTCAGGATGTCCACATCGAGACCGGCATCCTTGAAGAACCCGAGATCCCTGGCGATGTAGGGCGCCATATGGACCAGGTTGGGCGGCGACGTCGGCATGCCGATCGAAAGCTTGCTGGCCGCAACCGCGCCTTGGGTACCCGCCGCAAACAGCGCGAAGACCGCGCCGGCGAGAACCGTCGTTGTCCGGGCGCGGCATGTCATCGGTCGCATATTCATTTTTTCCTCCCAATGCTTACGAACGTATCGGAATTCGACAGGACGCTTCTTATTTACCTTTGATAATCGAATTCTAGGTGTTATCTCCCGCGCGCGCAATTCATGTGATTTCCATCGAAACATTGTGTGTTTTGTTTACGTTTGCCGTGTCGCGACGCCCCCATCCGGCCCGTCGCACAGCGCATCGACGATGCGGCAGAGGCGGGCGATGTCTTCCGGGCGCGACAGCCGGTGGTCGCCGTCCTTCACCAGCGTCACGGCAACGTGCCCGGACAGAAGCTGCCGCGCGATCAGCAGCGCGCGCTCCCACGGTACGTCCGGGTCTCCCATCCCGTGGATCAGGTGCACCGGGCAGTGGACGGCGACGGGCCGCTCCAGCAGCAGGTGGCGGCGCCCTTCCTCGATCAGCTTCATGGTGATGGGATAGGGAATTTCGCCGTAGCGGGACGGCTCGTAATACACCCCGTCGCGCATCAGGGTTTCGCGTACCTCGGGCGAAAAGCGCTGCCACATCAGCGCCTCGGTGAAGTCGGGCGCGGCGGCCAGCCCGACCAGCCCCGAGACGCGGTCGGGCCGCGCCAGCGCCGCCAGCAGCATGATCCACCCGCCCATGGACGATCCCACCAGCACCTGCGGCCCGTCGGTCAGCCCGTCCAGCACGCAGATGGCGTCTTCCGCCCAGCGGCCGATGCTCCCGTCGACGAACCAGCCCGACGACTGGCCGTGGCCCTGATAATCGAAGCGCAGGAAGGCGCGCCCCCGGCGGCGGCAATGGGCCTCCAGCGATGTGGCCTTGATTCCGTCCATGTCCGACATGAACCCGCCGAGGAAGACCACGCCGGGCCCTTCGCCGTCGGATCTGTGGTAGGCGATTGTCGCGCCGTCGCCGCGTGATAATATCTGCGGCTTCGTGCGCGCGGGGGGCGTGGGCTCGTCGGGTGTGTGCGTCATGTCTGGCGTAGCCGGACCGCTACGAAACAATCGATGCTGGCTGCAACGCGAAATCAGGATAGCACGACCCGCTCCCGTGCCGCGGCGAAAACCGCGCCGGTGGTGCTGCAGATTCTTCCGGCGCTGGAAACCGGCGGGGTCGAGCGCGGCACGGTGGATATCGCCCGGGCGGTGGTCGAGGCGGGCTGGACGGCGCTGGTCGCCTCGCGCGGCGGACCCATGGTGCGCGATGTGGAGCGCGTCGGCGGCCAGCACATAGAGTTTCCCGCCGAGTCGAAGAACCCGCTGGTGATGTGGCGCAATGTCGGCCGGCTGTCGGCGCTGCTGCGCGAGCGGTCGGTGGATATCGTGCACGCGCGCTCGCGGGCGCCGGCGTGGAGCGCGCTGGCCGCCGCGCGCAGGGCGGGCGTTCCCTTCGTCACCACGTTTCACGGCAACTATGCCGCCGCCAATCCGCTCAAGCGGTTCTACAACTCGGTGATGGCCAGGGGCGACCGGGTGATCGCCATCTCCCAGTTCATCGGCGAGCAGCTGCGCGACCGCTACGGCGCCGACCCCGACCATATCCGCGTCATTCCGCGCGGGGTGGATACCGTCATCTTCGATCCCGCCGCGGTCAGCGCCCAGCGGGTGATCCAGATCGCCGAGCAGTGGCGCCTGCCCGACGACCGGCCCGTCGTCATGCTGCCCGGCCGGCTGACCCGCTGGAAGGGCCAGTCGGTCCTGATCGAGGCGCTGGCGCGCATCGAGCGCCACGGGCTGCGCTGCCTGCTGGTGGGCAGCGACCAGGGACGCAGCAGCTACCGCGCCGAACTGGAACGGGAGATCGCCCGGCTCGGGCTGAGCGATACGGTGCAGATCGTCGGCGATTGCCGCGACATGGCCGCGGCCTACATGCTCGCCGACGTGGTGGTGTCGGCCTCGGTCGAGGCCGAGGCGTTCGGCCGCGTCATCGCCGAGGGGCAGGCCATGGGGCGGCCGGTCATCGCCACCGACCACGGCGCTGCGCGCGAAACGGTGATCCCCGGAGTCACCGGCTGGCTGGTGCCGCCGGGCGATGCGGCGGCGCTGGCGGCGGCGCTGCGCGAGGCGCTGGCGCTGGACGCGGATGCGCGGGCGCGGATGGCGCGTACCGCTATCCAGCACGTGCGCGACAACTTCACGCGCGAACTCATGTGCAACCGCACCATGGCGGTGTATCGCGAGGTGCTCGCCGCCGCCGGCCGTCCCGCCCCGTGGCCGTGATCCCCGGCGGCGCCGGCGGGCGCATTCTGGTCATAAAGCTGGGGGCACTCGGAGATGTGGTCCTGGCGCTCGGGCCGTTCGCCGCCATCCGCCGGCATCACGGCGGCGCACACATCACCCTGATGACGACCGCGCCCTTTGCCGGGTTCCTGCGTGGCTCGGATTATTTCGATGCGGTGTGGGCGGAGGGCCGTCCGCGCGTGCTCGATGCGTGCCAGTGGCTTTCCCTGCGCCGCCGGCTGCGCGCCGGGCGCTTCGACCGGGTCTACGACCTGCAGACGTCGGACCGCAGCGGGTGGTATTTCCGCCTGATGGGCCCCGGCCGGCGGCCCGAATGGTCGGGGATCGTGCGCGGCTGCTCGCACCCCCATGCCAATGCGCGGCGCGACTTCATGCATTCCATAGAACGCCAGTCGGAACAGCTCGCCATCGCGGGTATTGCCGAGGTTCCGGCGGCGGATCTCTCGTGGGTGCAGGCCGACGTGGCGCGATTCGGCCTGCCGGCCCGCTATGCGCTGCTGGTGCCGGGCGGCGCCCCCCATCGTCCGGCCAAGCGCTGGCCGGCGGAACGCTATGCCGCGCTGGCCCGCAGTCTCGCCGCGCAGGGGGTGGTCCCGGTGGTGCTGGGCGGGCCGGACGAACTGCTGCTCGGCGGTGCGGTGTGCGCCCTCTGCGCGGAGGCCGAGGACCTGACGGGCCGGACGACGCTGGCCGATATCGCCGTGCTGGCGCGCGGTGCGGCGGGGGCCGTGGGCAACGATACAGGGCCCATGCACATGATCGCCGCCGCCGGATGTCCCTCGGTGGTGCTGTTTTCCGCCGAATCCGATCCGGCGCTCACCGCCCCGCGCGGCCCGGCGGTCACCGTGCTGCGCCGCGACAGCCTCGGGGACCTGGCCGTTGCCGCTGTTGAAGCGGCGTTAACAATGCGTTAAACCGCTGCGCCTAGCGTCGGCCGCCGGAAAAACGGCCGGAACGGAAGCGGTTACCGCCCACATGCACGTCCGATGAGTATCGCCAGCGACAGCGCCGCGCCCGCCTCCGCGCCGGGCGGGGTGGCGCTTACCCTGCCGGACGGCAGCGTTCGCAGATTCGACGGCCCGGTAACCGGCGCCGCGCTTGCTGCCGCCATCGGTCCCGGCCTCGCCAAGGCCGCGCTCGCCATCGAGGTGGACGGCGCGCTGTGGGACCTGTCGCGCCCCATCGGGAAGGACGCGAAGGTCCGCATCATCACGCGTCGGGACGACGAGTCGCTGGCGCTCATCCGCCACGATGCCGCCCACGTGATGGCGCAGGCGGTGCAGGCGCTGTGGCCCGGTACCCAGGTGACCATCGGCCCCGCCATCGAAAACGGCTTCTATTACGATTTCGCGCGGGCCGAGCCGTTCACGCCCGACGATCTGGAAAAGATCGAGGCGAAGATGCGCGAGATCGTCGCCGCCGACCTGCCGTTCGTGCGCGAGGTGTGGAGCCGCGACGACGCCATCCGCACCTTTGCCGACATGGGCGAGAAGTACAAGGCCGAACTGATCGAGGCCATCCCGGCGGGCGAGGACGTCAGCATCTATCGTCAGGGCGACTGGTTCGACCTCTGCCGCGGTCCGCATCTGCCATCCACGGCGCAGGTCGGCAAGGGGTTCAAGCTGCTGAAGCTGGCCGGTGCCTACTGGCGCGGGGATTCGCGCAACGAGATGCTGCAGCGCATCTACGGCACCGCCTGGCGCGACGAGAAGGAGCTGGCGGCCTATCTGCACCAGCTCGAGGAAGCCGAGCGCCGCGACCACCGCCGGATCGGGCGCGAGATGGACCTGTTCCACTTCCAGGAAGAGGCCGTTGGCTCCGCCTTCTGGCATCCCAAGGGCTGGACGCTCTACCGCGCCATCGAGCGCTACATGCGCATCCGGCTGGAAGCCGCCGGCTATGTGGAGGTCAGGACGCCCACCCTGTTCGACCGCGCGCTGTGGGAAAAGTCGGGCCACTGGGAGAAATTCCGCGAGCACATGTTCACGGCCGACACCGAGGACGAGCGCACGCTGGCGGTGAAGCCCATGAACTGCCCCGGCCACGTGCAGATCTTCCGCCAGGGCATCAAGAGCTACCGCGACCTGCCGCTGCGCATGGCCGAGTTCGGCTCGTGCCACCGCTACGAGCCGTCGGGCGCGCTGCACGGGCTGATGCGGGTACGCGCCTTCACCCAGGACGACGCCCACATCTTCTGCACCGAGGACCAGATCACGTCCGAGACCGAGGCGTTCTGCGCCCTGCTGCTCGCCATCTACCGCGACTTCGGGTTCGAGGACGTGGCGGTGAAGTTTTCCGACCGGCCCGCCGTGCGCGCCGGCGACGACACGGTGTGGGACAAGGCGGAAGCCGCGCTAAAGGAAGCGGTCGGCGCCGCGGGGCTCGAATACGCCCTCAACCCCGGCGAGGGCGCCTTCTACGGGCCCAAGCTGGAATTCGTGCTGCGCGACGCCATCGGCCGCGACTGGCAGTGCGGCACGCTGCAGGTGGATTTCGTCCTGCCCGAGCGGCTGGACGCGGAGTACGTTGGAGAGGACGGGCAGAAGCACCGGCCGGTCATGCTGCACCGCGCCATCCTCGGCTCGTTCGAGCGCTTCATCGGCATCCTGATCGAGAACTATGCGGGACGCATGCCGCTCTGGCTTGCGCCGGTCCAGGCGGTGGTGGCCACCATCACCGGCGCGGCGGACGGTTACGCCCGCGAGGTCCGCGAGGCGCTGACGGCGGCCGGCATCCGTTGCGATCTGGACCTGCGCAACGAGAAGATCAATTACAAGGTGCGCGAGCACAGCCTCGCCAAGGTGCCGTGCCTGCTGGTGGTGGGGGCAAAAGAGGTAGAGAACCGGACGGTGGCGGTACGTACCCTGGGCGGCAAGGATCAGGAAGTCCTTGCGCTGTCGGAGGCCGTCGCTAGACTGCAAACCGAATGCGCGCCGCCCGCCGGCTGACCGGACCGGACCGGGACGGGAGTGAGCCCCGGCGCGGGCAAACGACAACGGAGATTGGCCCCATAGCAAGACGTCCTTTCCTCGGACCGCCGCCCGTCAAGGACGACCGGCGTGTCAACGAAGCCATCAGCGCGCCACAGGTGCGTGTGGTGGGTCCCGATGGTGAAATCCTCGGCATCCTTTCCGTCGATGAAGCGCTGCAGAAAGCGGAGAGCTTCGGGCTCGACCTGGTAGAGGTCGCGCCCGGCGCCGAACCGCCTGTATGCAAGATCCTCGATTACGGCAAGTTCAAGTACGAGGACCAGAAGCGCAAGGCGGAGGCGCGCAAGAAGCAGAAGACCATCGACATCAAGGAAATCAAGATGCGTCCCGGCATCGATGCGCACGACTACGATGTCAAGATGCGCTCCATGCGCCGGTTCCTCGATGAAGGCGACAAGGTCAAGGTGACGCTGCGCTTCCGCGGCCGCGAGCTGGCCCACCAGGAGCTGGGCTACAAGGTGCTCGAACGCGTGCGCACCGACCTGGACGAGCTTGCCAAGGTGGAGCAGATGCCCCGTATGGAAGGCCGCCAGATGATCATGGTGGTCTCGCCCAGATAGGGATCTGGTTTCCGGTCAGGCGCCACCGCGCGTCTCCCCGCGCGCCGCGCCGTGTGGTAGTTTCTCCCGCCACCGGGAGCCAGAGGAGGTAAAGCGTGACCCTGCAGATCCGCCGCGTCGTCACCGGTCACGACAGGAACGGAAAGGCCGTCGTCAGGATCGACGAGATCGCGACGAACGTGCTGTCGAACCGGCCGGGCGCCCAGTCCACCGTCGTCTGGGCCACCGACGGATGGCCCGTCGACCTGAACCGGGAAGACGATATCTCCGCCGGGGTGAAGACCACCACCGTGCCGGACGGCACCGTCTTTCGCATCGTGCAGTTCGATCCCGGCGTTGCGCCGCGCAACCATCGCACCGAGTCCATCGACTATGCCGTGGTGATGGCGGGCGCCATCGACATGGAGCTGGATGACGGGGTGGTGGTGACGCTCAGGGCCGGCGACGCGCTGGTCCAGGGCGGCACGGTGCACAACTGGTTCAACAGGGGAACCGAACCCTGCGTCATCGCCTTCGTTCTGGTCGCGGCCAGGCTGCCCGACTCGGTAAAGGGGGCGTTCGGGTAGGGGGCGCCGCCGCGGACCGGCCGGTCGCTATTCCGCTGCGGAAGGCGCAATCGCCCGCCGGCGCGGCGCGACGAGGCCCCAGATCGTGCGGGTGGCAGGCAGCAGGATCATCCACAGCCCGGCCATCAGCCCGACGCCGGCAACGGTGAACACCACCAGCCACGGCGCCACCGCCGCGGTCATCTCGGCGAACGATCCGGCGAACGTGCCGCGGACGAGCCCGGCTCCGATGAGCGCGAGGAAGAACGCCAGCAATGCGCCGTTGGTCAGCCAGAACCCGGCCCGTACGGCCGTGCGATAGCGCCGGGCGGCGGCTTCACTGGCGCGGGTTTCGATGACGTAGAAGACCGAGGCGAGCAGGATCATCGTGTTGATGCCGATGGTGGTGCCCATGGCGTGGGCGACGGTTACGTGCGTCCCGTGGGTGAACAGGTTCGCCGCCGGTATGGAAATGACGATCGCCAGCAGCAGGTTCAGGAACACCCACAGATCCGCCGCGAACAGAAACCGGCAGGCGTCGCGATGCCGGAACCGGCGCCAGGTCGCAACGGTGCCGCGCCAGTCCCAGATGATCTTTCCCAGCACCAGCAGTTCGGTCATGCTGACCACATAGGCGAAGTGCCTGATCCACGGCGCCGCGGGGACCGGATAGGCGTGGTGCGCCCAGCCGAACATCAGATTGAACAGCCCGAGGAAGAAAAGGCTGAAGGCGAGCTTCGAGGCGGCGAGCGTCTCGTCGCCGCTGATCTTCTCCATGACGAGGATCGCCGTGCCGTAAACCAGCATGTTCCACGAACCGACCAGCGCACCGTAGGCCTTCCACTGGACCGTCACCTCGCGCACCATGTTTTCCCGGAAGAACGGGATCAGCCACAGGTGCGCTTCGCTGAAGGTGATCAGGAAGAAGACGATTCCCGTTCCCCACATCCAGTAGTAGACCGGCCAGGCGCCGCGCCGCCGCAGGACGGAACGGAAATAGTTCCAGCCGAACAGGATCCAGGACGCAAAGATCGGCAGCGACAGGACCGGGGGGAACTCCCAGTATTCGCGGCCGCCGAACCGGCCGGCAAGGTAGGCGCCGAGGATGGCAATCCCGGTGACGGCGAAGAGCCGGAAATGCCATGCCGCCGCCCGCGGCGAGAAAAGAGCCGGCCCGCCGCCCTTGTGCAGGTGGTGGTAGATGCCGCCGATGGCCGCGAGGAAGATCCACGATACGGCGAGGGACACGTGCAGCGGCCGGACCTTGTGGAAGGGCAGCGCTTCCAGAAAATCCGGATCGAGAAACTTGACGGCACCGAGCGCGCCGAAGGCAAGGCTGGCGGCGAGCGCCAGAAGTCCCAGCAGCATGAACCGGAGACCGATGTCATCGGTCGTTGTGGCGGGCGGCGTCATAGGCAACGGTTCCGTTCCAGTTGATTTCGGGGCTTTTCGGCGGATACGCACCGCTTGCGTCGACGAATTCCAGGAAGCGGACGAGGTCGTTTACCTGTGCCTCGCCGAACCCGAAGTTCGGCATCCGCGCCGTACCGTTTTCGATGAAGGCCCGGGCGTAGTCGGGACCCTTGTCCGGCGCCGAGACGACGTTGGTCAGGTCGGGCCCCATGTAGCCGCCCAGCCCGTAGAACTGGTGACAGGCGATGCAGTTGCTTTGCTGGAACAGGGCAAGCCCGTGCTGCACGGCGGGGGTAAGGGCGGGACCGCCCGGCATTTCGGTGCCGACGGTGTAGACGTTGACGGAATAGACGGCGAAGGCGGCGCAGAACCCGGCCATGATCCAGCGTCGCGCGGCCGGGGCCGCCGTGTGTTTCATGGTCTGACCGGCATCGCGCTGCATCGGGCCACCCCACATGGTCGTCGGAACCTGGATCCGGATCAGGGTACCGTCGCGGACGGGAGAAATCTTTCCAAATTTTGTTCATTGTCGGAAAAATTAGAAATAAACAACCCGATTTTTGGTGAATAATGGAAAAAATTATTATTTTTATGTCGCAACCGGGCAGATATATCTTCTGGCTGCGCCATGGCGCCGTCTTCCGCCGGGCGTGGTTTTGCGCATGGTGCGCGGGGCAAAATCATCCGGGAGTCCTTGCGTTTCAGGGGTTGGGCGGCTATAAACCCGCCTCCACGCGACCGGTTTCGGTCGCGTACCGGACCGGCCCGGCCCCAAGGGCATGCCGCGGCGGTCCCGAACCGGGGAGAACCCCGGATTTTTCAACGCGTTACGCGAGGATACGAGAATGCCCAAGATGAAGACCAAATCGAGCGCCAAGAAGCGCTTTTCCGTCACCGGCAGCGGCAAGGTGAAGCGCGGCTTCGCCTTCAAGCGCCACTGCCTGGAAGAGAAGCCGAAGAAGATGAAGCGTCACGCCCGGGGCACCACCCTGGTGGCGGCCGTCGACGAGCGGCTGGTGCGGCACTTCATGCCGTACCTCAAGGGCTGAACCGCCGCCGGGCGCCCGCCCGCGCGGCACCGTTTCATCGCTGACGGCAAGTCGACAGACGGAGATCGATCATGGCACGCGTCAAGAGGGGTGTGACCACTCACGCCCGCCACAAGAAGGTTCTCGCGAAGGCCAAGGGCTATCGCGGCCGCAATTCCACCAACTTCCGCATCGCCCTTGAAAAGGTCGAGAAGGGGCTGCAATACGCCTATCGCGACCGGCGCAACCGCAAGCGCACGTTCCGCGCCCTGTGGATCCAGCGCATCAACGCCGGCGTGCGCGAGAACGGGCTGACCTATTCCCAGTTCATCAACGGCCTGAAGCGGGCCGGCATCGAGCTGGACCGCAAGGTGCTGGCCGACCTCGCCGTGCGCGAGCCGGGGGCGTTCAAGACCATCTGCGAGAAGGCCCAGGCGGCGCTGGCCGCCTGAGGCCGGCCGCGGCGCAGGGGCCACGGCGCCGACCGCCATGGACAGTCTCGACAAGCTCCGCGACCAGATTCTCGCCGAGGTCCAGGCGGCGGCGGATCTCGACGCGCTGGAAGCCGTGCGCGTTTCGGCGCTGGGCCGTTCCGGTCGTATCACCGAGCTGATGAAGGGCCTCGGCCAGGTGCTGGCCGAGGATCGGCGCGCACGCGGCCAGGCGCTCAACGCGCTCAAGGACTCTGTGGGCGAGGCCATCGCCGGGCGCAGGACGCTCCTCGACGTCGCGGCGCTTGGCACCCGGCTGTCGGAAGAACGCGTCGACATTACCCTGCCGCCACGCCCCGCGCCCGAGGGCCGCATCCACCCCGTCAGCCAGACCATCGACGAGATGGTGGCCATCTTCTGCGAGATGGGGTTCACCGTGGCCGAGGGGCCGCATATCGAGACCGACTTCAACAACTTCACCGCGCTCAACATCCCGCCCGAGCATCCGGCGCGGCAGGAGCACGACACGTTCTACCTACCGGAAAAGCCGGACGGCTCGCGGCTGGTGCTGCGCACCCACACCTCGCCGGTGCAGATCCGCACCATGATCGACATGGCGCCGCCCATCCGCATCGTGGTGCCGGGGCGCACCTTCCGCGCCGATTCCGACGCCACCCATTCGCCCATGTTCCACCAGATCGAAGGGCTGGTGGTGGACGAGACCACCCACATGGGCCACCTCAAGGGCTGCCTGACCGATTTCTGCCGCGCCTTCTTCGGCATCGACGACCTGCCGGCGCGCTTCCGCCCGTCGTTCTTTCCCTTCACCGAGCCGTCGGCGGAGATGGACATCGGCTGCCGGCGCGAGGGCGGCGGGCTTCAGATCGGCGCCGGCGCTGACTGGCTGGAGATACTGGGCTGCGGCATGGTGCATCCGAAGGTGCTGGAGAACTGCGGCATCGATTCCAGCCGCTATCAGGGCTTCGCCTTCGGCCTCGGCATCGAGCGCGCCGCCATGCTGAAATACGGTATTCCGGATCTGCGCACGTTCTACGACTCCGACCTCCGCTGGCTGCGCCATTACGGCTTTCTGCCGCTCGACGTGCCCACGGTGGCGGCGGGGCTGTAGGCCATGAAATTCACCCTCGGCTGGCTCAGGGAGCACCTGGACACCAACGCCACGGTCGATGAGATCGCGGCGGCGCTCACCATGCTCGGCCTCGAGGTGGAGGGGGTGGACGACCGCGGCGCTGCGCTCCGCACCTTCGTCATCGCTCATGTGAAGGAGGCGCGCCAGCATCCCAACGCCGACCGGTTGAAGCTGTGCACGGTGGACACGGGCAGCGGCACCATGGAGGTGGTGTGCGGCGCGCCCAACGCGCGGGCCGGGATGAAGGGCGTGTTCGCCCCCGTCGGCTCGGTGATTCCCGCCACCGGCACCGAGCTCAAGCGCGCCAGGATCCGCGGCGTGGAGAGCAACGGCATGCTCTGTTCCGAGCGCGAGATGGGGCTGTCGGACGACCACGAAGGCATCATCGACCTGCCCGCCGATGCGCCGGTGGGCGCGCGCTTCGCCGAGTGGGCGGGACTCGACGATCCGGTGATCGACGTGGCGCTGACGCCCAACCGCGGCGACTGCGCCGCCGTGCGCGGTATCGCGCGCGACCTCGCCGCCGCCGGGCTCGGCACGCTGAAGCCGATCGACGCAACGGCGGTGGCGGGTACGTTCGAAAGCCCCATCAAGTGGCGGCGCGACTTTCCCGACGGCGCCGGCGACGCCTGCCCCATGGTGGTCGGGCGCTATTTCCGCAACGTGAAGAACGGCGACAGCCCCGACTGGCTCAGGCGGCGGCTGGAAGCCATCGGCCTGCGTCCCATCTCGGCGCTGGTGGACATCACCAACTATTTCACTTTCGATCTCGGCCGGCCTCTGCACGTGTTCGACGCCGGCGCGGTGGCGGGCGACCTCGTCATGCGCCTTGCCCGCAAGGGGGAATCCATCGGCGCGCTGGACGGGCGAACCTATGCGCTCGACGACGCCATGGTGGTGATTGCCGACGACGACGGCCCGCAGGGCATCGCCGGGGTCATGGGCGGCGAAGGTTCGGGCTGCGGACCCGACAGCGTCAACGTGTTCCTGGAAGTGGCCCTGTTCGACCCCGATCGCATCGCCGCCACCGGGCGCCGGCTCGGCATCGCGTCCGACGCGCGCTACCGCTTCGAGCGCGGCGTCGATCCCACCTCGGCGCTGTGGGGTGCCGAGATGGCGACCCGCATGATCCTGGAAATCTGCGGCGGCGAGGCCAGCACCCTCACCATCGCCGGCGAGATGCCCGACGTTCGGCGCGAGCGTGCCTTGCGCGCCGCGCGGGTGCTGTCGCTGGGCGGGCTGGGTATTCCGGCATCCGAGTGCGCGCGCATCCTCGGTGCCCTCGGCTTCGAGCCGCGCATCGACGGCGACACCGTTCATTGCACGGTGCCGCCGTGGCGGCCCGACATCGACGGCGAGGCCGACCTGGTGGAAGAGGTGCTGCGCATCCACGGTTACGACAATATCCCCGCGGTGCCGCTGTCCCGCGATGCCGCCATTCCCAAACCCGTACGCAGCGCGGCCCAGCACCGGGCCGAGCTGGTGCGCCGGACGCTGGCGACCCGCGGCATGGTCGAGGCGGTGACGTTCTCGTTCCTGCCGCGGGCGCAGGCGGAACTGTTCGGCGCGGTCGCGCCGGGGCTGGTGCTGGACAATCCCATCAGCGCCGATCTCGACACCATGCGCCCGTCCGTCCTGCCGAACCTGGTGGATGCGGTGCGCCGCAACCTGGCGCGCGGCATCGAGAATCCGGCGCTGTTCGAGGTCGGCCCGCAATATGCGTCCGACGAGCCGGACGGGCAGAGCCTGGTCGCCGCCGGCGTGCGTGCCCGGGAAACCGGGCCGCGCCACTGGGCCGCACGCCCGCGCGCCGTGGATGCGTTCGACGCCAAGGCCGATGCGCTGGCAGCCCTCGCCGCCGCCGGGGTGCCGCTCGACGCCCTGCAGACGGTGGCCGAGGCGCCCGGTTGGTACCATCCCGGCCGGTCGGGCGCGCTCCGGCTGGGCCAGTGGGTGCTGGCCCATTTCGGCGAGCTGCATCCGGCCACGCTGCGCGCCATGGATGCGGACGGTCCCGTCGCCGCGTTCGAGGTTCATCTCGACCGCCTGCCGGCGCCGAAGGAGAAGAAGGGCGCGGCGCGCCCGCCGCTGGCCCTGTCGCCGTTCCAGCCGGTGAAGCGCGACTTTGCCTTCCTGGTGGATGCGGACGTGACCGCCGCGGCGGTGATCCGCGCCGCGCGCGGGGCGGAGAAGACGCTGATCACCGACGTATCGCTGTTCGACCTGTTCGAAGGCAAGGGCGTCGGCGACGGCAAGAAATCGCTCGCCATCGCCGTGACCCTGCAGCCGACCGAGGCGACGCTGACCGACCAGCAGATCGACGCGGTGGCGAAGAAGATCGTCGCCGCGGTGCAGAAGGCCACCGGCGGCGAACTCAGGGGCTGATCGCCGGTACCCGGCGACGTCAGCCTGCGTCGCCTACTGCTGGCGGATGGTGCAGGCGAACCCCCCGGTGGAATAGAACAGGATGTCCTTGTTGGACGGCGTGGTGATGATCCACAGGTGCACGTCGGTGGACTTGTCGTAGTACTGACGAATGCGCTGCGCGTGGACCTGGCTCGGTCCGCCCGGATTGCAGCCCCAGAGCAGCAGGGGCTTGCCGTCGCCGAGCGCGCTCAGCTCCGACTGGAACCTGAATCGCTGGCCGTCGGGTTGCACCGATTCCTGGTACGCCAGCGCCGGCGCTGCGCTGCTCATAGCCAACGCAACGGCGAGCCCCGTTCTTGCGCGCGTTCCCATGTCGACCTCCGCCCGGTTTGTCCGGGCGGAGGTCTACTCCGCCACCGCCGGCTCTTCACGCGCCGCCTCGGTACCTTCGGCGCCGCGCCGCTTGCGGGCGAGGTAGCTGTAGGCGGTCGGCACCACGAACAGGGTGAACAGGGTACCGAGCAGCAGACCGCCGACGATCACCCAGCCGATCTGCTGGCGGCTTTCCGCGCCCGCCCCGGTGGCCAGCGCCAGCGGGATGGCGCCCAGCACCATGGCGCCAGTGGTCATCAGGATGGGACGCAGGCGCAGGGTCGCCGACTCGATCACCGCCTCGGTCAATCCGCTGCCGCGGTCGCGCAGCTGATTGGCGAAGTCGATCAGCAATATGCCGTGCTTGGTGATCAACCCCACAAGCGTCACCAGTCCGATCTGGCTGTAGATATTGAGCGACCCGCCGGTCAGCTTGAGGGCCAGCAGCGCGCCGGTCATCGACAGCGGCACGGTCAGCATGATGATGAACGGGTCGATGAAGCTTTCGAACTGGGCCGCCAGCACCAGGTAGATGAAGGCCAACGCCAGCAGGAAAGTGACGTAGAGCCCGGTGCTCGATTCCCTGAATTCGCGCGATTCGCCGGCGTAGTCGGTCAGCGCCGTCGGCGGCAGGGTCTTCTTCGCCGCCGCCTCCAGCACCGCCAGCGCCTCGCCCAGCGACACGTTGGGCGCCAGGGTGGCGCTGATGGTGGCCGAGCGCAGCTTGTTGAAATGGTTGAGCTCGCGCGGCGCCACCGACTCGTCGACCCGGATCAGGTTGGCGAGCGGCACCATCTCGCCCGCCCTCGAGCGCACGAAGATGGTCTGCAGCGCGGCGGGGTCGCGCCGGTCCACGTCCGCCACCTGCACCATCACGTCGTACTGCTTGCCCTCGCGCTTGAAGCGCGTCACCTGGCGGCCGCCGAGCAGGGTCTCGACGCTGCGCCCCAGCCCCTCCACCGCGATGCCGAGGTCGGCGGCCTTGTCGCGGTCCACCGTGACCTTCAGCTCCGGCTTGTTGAGCTTGAGATCGGTATCGATGTTGAGCAGGCCGGGGAACTTGCGCGCCTCCGCCACCAGGGTATTGACCATGCGGTCGAGGTCGGCATAGGGCAGGGCCGTCATCACCACGAATTGCAGCGGCTTCGCCACCGGGCTCTGGCCCAGAGACGGCGGGTTGACCGGAAAGGCCATCACGCCGGGAATGCCGAAATACTGCGGGCCGAGCGAGGCGACGATGTCGCTCGCGCGGCGCGTGCGGCTCTCCCACGGCTTGAGCAGGGAGAACGAGATGGCCTGGTTCACCACCGGGAACCCGACGACCATGAAGTACTTGTCCACCTCCGGCACGCGCGACAGGATTTCCTCGATGCGCTTTGCGTACTTGTCGGTGAAGTCGATGGTGGCGCCTTCCGGAGCGATGGCGATGCCGATCACATAGCCACGGTCCTCGGTGGGCGTCAGCTCCGACTTCAGCCCGGTGAACAGCGTATAGCTCGCCGCCGCCACCGCCAGCCCGGCCAGCACCACCGCCGGGCGCGCCCGCAACGACAGCGCCAGCAGGCGGCGGTAACCGCTGGTCATGCCGTGGATGAACCCTTCGATGACGTTATAGATCCAGCCATGACGCTTGCCATGGCTCAGCAGCTTCGAGCACATCATGGGCGACAGGGTCAGCGCCACGAAGCCGGAAACGATCACCGCGCCGGCAAGGGTCAGCGCGAACTCGGTGAACAGCCGTCCGGTGCGCCCGGTCATGAAGCCGATGGGCGCGAACACGGCGGCCAGCGTCAGGGTCATCGCCACCACGGCGAAGCCGATCTCGCGCGAGCCCATGATGGCAGCGCGGAACGGAGCCACCCCCCGCTCGATGTGGCGGTAGATGTTCTCCAGCATGACGATGGCATCGTCCACCACCAGGCCGATGGCCAGCACCATCGCCAGCAGGGTCAGCGTGTTGATGGAGAACCCGAACAGCTTCATCAGCGCGAAGGCGCCGATCAGCGACACCGGGATGGTGACGAGCGGGATCAGCGTGGCGCGCACCGAGCGCAGGAAGAAGAAGATCACCAGCAGCACCAGCAGGATGGCCTCGCCGATGGTCTCGAACACGTTGGAGATGGAGTGGTCGATGAAGATGGAGCTGTCATAGGCCACCTGCACCTTCATGCCAGCCGGCAGCGAGGCCTCGATGGACGGCAGCGCCGCGCGCACCAGCCCGGACACTTCCAGCGGGTTGGCGGTCGACTGCTTGACCACGCCGAGCGCCACCGCGCTCTCGCCCTTGAACCGGGCGCGCACGCGGGTGTCGCGGGCGGCGATCTCCACCCGCGCCACGTCCTTCAGGCGCACCAGATAGCCCTTCTCCTCCTTGAGGATCAGGTTTTCGAACTGGCGCACCGTGCGCAGGTCGGTCTCGCTGACCACGGTGAACTCGCGCTCGGCGCTCTCGATGCGGCCGGCCGGGATCTCCACGTTCTGGTGGCGCAACGCCTCCTCCACGTCCTGCGGCACCAGCCGGTAGGCGGCGAGGCGGATACGATCGAGCCAGATGCGCATGGCGTAGCGTCGCTCGCCGAAGATGCGCACGTCGGCGACCCCCTTGAGGTTCTGCAGCCGGTCCTTGACGAAGCGGTCGGCGAAGTCTGTCACGTCGAGGGCCGAATGGCGGTCGCTTGAGAAGGCCAGGTAAATGATGGGCTGGGCGTCGGCCTCCACCTTGGCGATCACCGGCTCGTCGATGTCCTCGGGCAGCCGGCCGCGCACCCGTGCCACCCGGTCGCGCACGTCGTTGGCGGCTGCGTCCACCTCGCGGTCGAGGCGGAAGCGCACCGTGATCTGGCTCTTTTCCGACCGGCTGATGGAGGTCATGTAGTCGATGCCCTCGATGCCGGAGAGCGAGTCCTCCAGCGGCTGGGTCACCTGGGATTCGATGATCTCGGCGCTGGCGCCGCGATAGGTGGATTCGACGGTGATGACCGGCTCCTCGATGCGCGGGTATTCGCGCACGCCGAGTCGCTGGTACGAGATCAGCCCGAGCAGGATCAGCGTCAGGCTCATCACCGTGGCGAGCACGGGCCGACGGACCGAAATCTCGGAGATCTTCACCGGATCATCCCTCCGGCCTGCCGGCCGGGTTTGCGCCCGGCGGCTGTCCGCCGGGTGGCTTTCCGTCCGGCGGCGGTCCGCCGCCGGGGGGCACCACCCGCACCGGCGTTCCGGGCTGCAGCTTGATCTGGCCGGCGGTGATGACCATGTCGCCGGCGCCGAGGCCGCTCAATACCTGCACATCGGAGCGCTGGCGGTCGCCGATTTCCACCCGCATTTTCACCGCCTTGCCGTCGCGGATGACATAGACGAATTGCGCCGTGCCGACCGGCACCAGCGCTTCCTCGGGGATCAGCACCGCGTTCTCGGTCACGGTCAGGATCAGGCGCACGCGCACGAACAGCCCGGGGCGCAGCAGCCCGTCGGGATTGGAAATACGGGCGCGGATGACGATGCTGCGCCCCTTCTCGTCGATCATCGGATCGATGGCGTAGACCTCGCCGGGAAAGGTGCGGTCGGCCCAGGCGTCGGCGGTGACGTCGATCCGCTGGCCGGCGGCCACCGCGGCCAGGTAGCTTTCCGGTACGCGGAAATCCACCTTCATGGGGTCCACGTCTTCCAGGTTGGCGATGTCGTGGCCGATGGCGACGTAGTCGCCCGCATCCACCTTGCGCAGCCCGATGAGGCCCCTGAACGGGGCGTTGATCACGGTCTTCTCGAGCTTGGCCTGGACCAGCGCCAGTGTCGCCTCGTCGTTGCGCAGCTTGGATACCGCTTCGTCGCGCGCGCGTACCGTGCCGGCGCCCTTCTGCAGCAGCTCGGTGGCGCGCTGGTAGTTTGCCTTGCTCAGCGCGAGGCTGGCGCGCGCCTGCGCCACCTCGGCACGGGCGATGGAATCGTCCAGCGTGACCAGCGGAACGCCTGCGGCCACCTTATGCCCTTCGGTGAAATGGATCTTCGCAATGCGCCCGGCAATCTCGGGGCGGATGACCACGGACTGGTTGGAAAGCAGCGTGCCGACGGCAAGCAGCGTGCGCTCCAGCCGTCCGCTGCGCGCCGCAACCGCTTCCACCGGCATGGCGAACCCGCCGGGCGGACCGCCGCGCATGGCCGGGGCCGGTCCGGGCTTGCCCGGCCCGGCCGCGTGCTGGCCGGCGCCAAGGTAATAATAGAGCCCCGCGCCGGCGGCGCCGGCGGCGATGACAAGGGCGGCAACGGCGATTGGCCGCATGGTCTGATCCTGTGTTCAGGCGGGCGCAGGAAACGGCAGGGCGCGAGCGTATCCTCCACCATTCCGACCGTTACCGCGTCGGCTTGGCCCTTACTTGGGGATTACAGGCAAAAATGCAATTATCCATGCGGCCGGCCGGGCGGATTTTTCGCTGCAACCGGCGGGACGGGGCCATGCGCCGGGCGCAGGACCGGGAGACTCCGGGATCGGCCGAACCCCCTCACGCCGCCGTACGCATGGCCTGCCAGTCGTGGCCACGGGCCATGCGCACAAGCACCTCCACCGCCGGGGCGAACCGCCGGCCGCGCACGGTGACCAGGCTGATCTCGCGCCAGATCTCGGGCTCCACCACCACGCGGGTGGGGATCTCGGGGTGCAGCGGCATGTATTCGGGCATGAAGGCGCAGCCCATGCCGGCCAGGATCATCGCCTGGATCCAGTCCTCGCGTTCGCTCTGGTAGCGCACGTTGATGGGCACGTCCCATTCGCCCGCCACGCGCTGGTAGAACTCCAGATATTCGCAATTGGTCCGTTCCAGATAGTTTTCCCCCGCCATATCGGCGACCCGCACCGCGTTCTGCGCTTCGAACCGGTGGCCGGGCGGAAAGGCCACCACGTAGCGCTCGCGGTAGAGCGTCTCGGCACGCAGCCTGCGGGGATAGTCGGGCAGGCCGATGATGGCGGCGTCGACGGCGCCGTCGGTCAGCGCCTGCACCATGTCCCTGCCGTTGCCCTCGCGCAGCCGGAACTCCAGGCCCGGCACCCTGGTGGACAGGCGGTTGACCAGCGGCACCAGCCGCTGCGGCCCGATGGTGCACATGACGCCGAGGGTGACCGGCGCGCGGCGCATCTTGCGGAAGCTGGCCGCCTGCGCCCGCGCCGTGTCGGCCGCGTCCAGGGTCTGCGCAAAATGGGGCCGCAATGCGCGGCCCAGCTCGGTCAGCGCCGTGCGGCCGCGCTCGCGCAGGAACAGCGCCCCGCCCAGCTCGTCCTCCAGCTTCTGGATGGCGCGCGTCAGCGACGGCTGGGCCACGTTGCAGCGCGCCGCCGCGCGGGTGAAGTTGAGGGTGTCGCACACCGCGAGGAAATAGCGGATCTGGTGCATCTCCATGGCTGTTTCCCCCGCCCCGGGCCGCGATAGCCAGAGGCTATCACAACCCGAGCCCATCGGCATTGGCGGAGATGGGGTCTCCCGCGTACCTGTTGCAGCGGGGAGAAGCCCCGGACCACACCCAACCCCGAATCGAGGAGACGACGCCATGAAGACCCTCACTCTCGCCATCGCCGGGCTGATGCTGGCCGCCACCACCGCCTTCGCCGGTTCCGACGCCACCTACCGCGTGACCTTCAACAGCACCTGGACGGCCCGGTCCAACCCGCTGGAATACCCGGCCAATGCGCACCATTCGGGCATGGTCGGCGCCACCCACGGCAGCGGCTATGCGCTGTTCCGCGCCGGCGGGATCGCCACCGACGGGCTCAAGGCGCTGTCCGAGCGCGGCGCCCATTCGCCCTTCGACAAGGAGGTCCGCGCCGCCATCGAAAAGGGCGCCGCCGGCGCGTTCTTCGAGAGCGATCCCATCTTCGGCCCGCCCGGCAAGTCCGTTGCCATGTTCCGCATCGACGACGCGCACCCGATGGTGTCGGTGGCGGCGATGATCGCGCCGAGCCCCGACTGGTTCACCGGCGTCGCCAACCTGTCGCTGAAGCAGGAGGGCAAGTGGATGGCGAAAAAGACGGTTACCGTCTACGCCTGGGACGCGGGCACGGACAGCGGCACCACCTACGCCGCCGCCGACGCGCCCACCGAGCCGCGCCAGCCGGTGGCGTCCAGCGAGTCGCCGCACTTCGTGCAGGACGGCCGCATGGTCCCCGTCGGTACGCTGGTGTTCGAAAAGATCGCCGAGATGCCCGGCAAGATGCCGGCGAAGTGACGGCACGGCCCGTTCCGGCCGGGTGCGGACGCCTCTCCCCGCCCGGCCGGCGCGCGGCCGGCAGCGACAATCCGCGACGGAAGGAGAGACCGCTATGAAAACAAGACTCGCCATTGCGCTGGTGATCGGCGGCATGCTGGGCACGGCATTCGGTTTCGCGCTGGGCATCTTCGTCTACCCGTTCTGGTTCCTGACCGACGTGGCGGCGGAAACGGTGACGGACGCCGCTACCCGCACGACGCTGGCGAGCGGCCGGTTCGTTCACGCCAACCCGTCCGATCCAGTCCACTGGGGCAAGGGCGGGGTGCGCATCCTCGACGGGCGCGACGGCGGCGGGCGGGTGGTGCACCTGCGGTCCGATTTCGAGGTGGGGCCGGGGCCGCGCTTCCACGTCTACCTGGCGGACCGGCGCGACATCCGGTCCAACGCCGACTTCCGCGCTGCGGTCACCCTCGATCTGGGCCGGCTGCGAGCGTTCAGGGGCAGCCAGGTTTACCCCGTTCCGGCCGGCGTCGACCTCGCCCGGATCGGCAGCGTGGTCATCTGGTGCAAGGAATTCGGCGTCCTCATCTCGCCCGCCACGCTGGACAGGGCCGGATGACGCCGGGCGCACGGCGGGCGGCGGGGGCAGGGAAGCGGGTTACTGCCGCTTCCCGGTGCCGGCCGCGGCGCCGGGCCTCGTCCCGCTTGCGCCCCCCTGCCCGGCACCCTATGTTCCGGGCGGGTTTTCCGCCGTGCGCCATGACCGACCTTTCCCATATCCGCAATTTCTCCATCATCGCCCATATCGATCACGGCAAGTCGACTCTTGCCGACCGGTTGATCCAGCTCTGCGGCGGGGTGACGGCGCGCGAACTGAAGGAACAGATGCTCGATACCATGGATATCGAGCGCGAGCGCGGCATCACCATCAAGGCCCAGACCGTGCGCCTGAGCTACAAGGCGAAGGACGGCGAGGTCTATCAGCTCAACCTGATGGACACCCCCGGTCACGTGGACTTTACCTACGAGGTCAGCCGCTCGCTCGCCGCCTGCGAGGGCTCGCTGCTGGTGGTGGACGCCAGCCAGGGGGTCGAGGCGCAGACTCTGGCCAACGTCTACCTGGCGCTGGACGCTAACCACGAGATCATTCCGGTGCTCAACAAGATCGACCTGCCGGCGGCCGAGCCGGCCCGCGTGCGCCAGCAGATCGAGGACGTGATCGGGCTCGATGCCTCCAACGCGGTGGAGATCTCGGCCAAGACCGGGCTCGGGGTGGACGAGGTGCTGGAAGCGCTGGTCATCCGCCTGCCGCCGCCAAAGGGCGACGCGGCGGCGCCGCTGAAGGCGCTGCTGGTGGACAGCTGGTACGACCCCTATCTCGGCGTCATCGTGCTGGTGCGCATGCATGACGGGGTGCTGAAGAAGGGCATGCGCGTACGCTTCATGCAGGCGGCCGCGGTGCACCAGGTGGACACGGTCGGCGTGTTTACCCCCAAGCGGGTCGAGGTGGACGCCCTCCATCCCGGCGAGGTCGGGTTCATCACCGCCTCGATCAAGACGGTGGCGGAAACCAGCATCGGCGATACCATCACCGACGAGCGCCGCCCCGCTGCCCGGCCGCTGCCCGGGTTCAAGCCCAGCGTGCCGGTGGTGTTCTGCAGCCTGTTCCCGGTGGACGCCGCCGACTTCGAGAACCTGCGCGAGAGCCTGGCCAAGCTGCGGCTCAACGACGCCAGCTTCACCTTCGAGCCGGAAACCTCGGCGGCGCTGGGCTTCGGTTTCCGCTGCGGTTTTCTCGGCCTGCTGCACCTGGAGATCGTCCAGGAACGGCTGAGCCGCGAATTCGACCTTGACCTGATCACCACCGCGCCGTCGGTGGTCTACCGTGTCCGCATATCGAACGGGACGGTGCGCGAGATCCACAATCCTTCGGACATGCCCGACCCGACCCAGATCGAGCGCATCGAGGAGCCGTGGATCAGGGCGACCATCCTTGTGCCCGACGACTATCTGGGCGCGGTGCTGACCCTGTGCCAGGAGCGGCGCGGGGTGCAGAAGGAGCTTACCTATGCCGGCAACCGGGCCATGGTGGTTTATGAGTTGCCGCTGAACGAGGTCGTGTTCGACTTCTACGACCGGCTGAAATCGGTCAGCCGCGGCTACGCCAGTTTCGATTACCAGCTCGAAGGCTACCGCGAGGGCGACCTGGTCAAGATGGCGATCCTGGTCAACGCCGAGCCGGTGGACGCGTTGTCCATGATCGTGCATCGCAGCCAGTCCGAACCGCGCGGGCGCGCCATCTGCAGCCGGCTCAAGGAACTGATCCCTCGCCAGCTTTTCAAGATTCCGGTCCAGGCGGCCATCGGCGGGCGCATCATCGCGCGCGAGACCATCAGCGCCATGAGGAAGGACGTGCTCGCCAAGTGCTATGGCGGCGACGTGACGCGCAAGCGCAAGCTGCTCGAGAAGCAGAAGGAAGGCAAGAAGCGCATGCGTCAGTTCGGCAACGTGGAAATTCCCCAGTCCGCCTTCATCGAGGCGCTGCGCATCGGCGACCAGTAGGGCGCATTATCCCCGGCGGCCGGCCTCAGCCGAACCGGCGGTCGGCATGGCGCGTTCGTCGGCGAAAGCCCCACAGCATCAGCAGCCCTGGCACGCCGAGTACGGCCCAGCCGGGAAGCCGCAGGATGGTGGTGATGCCGGGCTCCCAAAGCCACGGCGCGATGTGGCGCTGGATGCCCGCCTGGGCGGCGTTCAGGCTGGTCGCGTGCAGCTTGTACCAGAGTTCGCCCATGGCGACGGGCCGCCACGCCCCGGCGTTGAATGCCGCCATGGCCTCGTATCCGGCGGCGGCAAGGGCGGCCAGCAGCAGCAGCCAGCCGAGGATGCGTCCGACGATCATGCGGCGGCCTCCTTCCGACCCCCCAGGGCCAATCCGGTTGCGCCCCGGCCGGGGACCGCAGGCGACGAGGGTAGAGAGGGACGCCGCCGGCCGCAAGGCTTGTGCCTTATCCGCTCTCCCGGCCTCGCCCCGGCGTCGGCGGCCTTGAGATCGGACGCCGGGCTGCTTAAAGTGCGCCCCGCATGTGCCGGAGGGATGGCCGAGCGGTTGAAGGCGCACGCTTGGAAAGCGTGTATACGGTAACCCCGTATCGTGGGTTCGAATCCCACTCCCTCCGCCATTTCCGGTTTCGTGTCAATGACTTATCAACTTGGCCGGATTTAGGCCAAACCATGAACGAAGCCGTTTGAGAGGTAAATTGCAAACATTCTGCAAACAGCGACATTTCAAAGGGCATTCCAAAACTGATTCTAAAAAGTTCTAAAGCGTCCCAAAGCGTCCCAAAGCGGCTCAAAGCACTCTTTGATCCTCGGCGATTGGAGCGGGCCGGGCGCGCCCCGGCAGGGCTCGCAAAGATATCTTCATCGCGATTTCCGCCATCTCATCGCAGCCGCGGGGCCACATCGTGCCCGCCGGCTCGATCACCCCCTCGGCCCGCGGCAGAGGCGCCGGCCACCGACTGCGCTTGTTCCGGTCCGAATACCTGCGTTCCGCCGACGAAGGTGCGCTCTACCGGAATGTCCTTCATGCGATCGAACTCGCACGTAAGCGGGTTTTCCGCGAGCACGACCATGTCGGCCTCCTTGCCCGCTTCCAACGTCCCGTTCCGGTATTCGTTCCATGTCAGCAGATGGCCGGTTTGGGCGGCCATGCGCAGCGCCTCCTCGCGGGTGAGCCGGCTGTTCCCCAGGGTCTGCTGGCCGTCCTCGTCCCAGCGCGCGATGGCCTGCCACGCCGTCCACAGCATCGAATAGGGGACCCCGTCGGTCGACAGCGCAACCGGTACGCCGCCGTCGACAAGCCGTCGGATCGGGATCCCGTCCTCGCCCAGCTTGTCGAGTCCGTACCGGTCGCCGGCCATCCATAGGAAACCCGGCACCACCGTCGCGATGACCCCAAGCTCCTTCATTCGCCTGATCTGATCGTCCGTCGCCTGGTTGACGTGAACCATCACCCAGCGGCGCTCGGTGATGGGCACCACGCTGTTGATCTCCTCAAAAACGCCCAGCCCATATTCGAGATCCCGGCTGACCACACAGTTCACCCGGAGCCCCAGCCGTGCCGCCTCCACGCCAAGCTTGACGAATCGCTCCCGCGCCATCGCCTGATAGAAGTGTCCGGCCCATTGGTCGTACGGGTAGTGCCTCGCGATGATTTCGGCCACGGCCGTATCCGCGTGGCCCCCGAGGTTGACGCCTTCGACGCGGAATCTGCCGTTGCGAAGGCCGCGGCCCGCGGCAACGCCCGCATAGTGATAAAAAAGATCGACCAGCCGGTCGTCGCAGAAGGCGGCGCTCGGCATGCTGACCGGCGTATGCATGCGCAGGGGGAGTTCACCGCGTTCCGCAAGTTCGCGGTACGCGCGGATCACGGTCGGAGTGAGGCCGTGGCCCTCGTAGAGGGATGTCGTGCCCGCCGCTGTGAAGGCGTTCGTGCCGCGCCGCACGCTGTCGACGCGTTCGGGATAGCTGAAGCGCGGGATCACCTTGAACAGGGTGTACTCGAGAACCGGGACGAAGTTCCTTTCGAGGAATACGCCCGTCGGCTCCCCGTGGTCGTTCTTCACGATCTCGACGTTATGGGGCGCAGCCGTCTCGCCCGTGATGCCCGCGACCTTCAGCGCGAACGAGTTGGCGACGGAAGGAAACGGGCGGCGACTCCACCAGCCCCAGACGGCCCGTATATACACGGGATGGTTCGGCGCGACCGCGTCCAGATCCTGGCGCGTCGGGAAACGGCCTTCCTTAAGTTGCTCCGGCCGGCTGATATAGTCGTGTGGCGGCTCTCCCATGGGCATCAGGACGATCCAGTCGCCCTCCCGGGTGGTTTCCGCCGCCTGTCTGACGACGTCGGCGATTTCCGCCACCGAATGCAGCCCCGCAATGGGAATGCCCCCGTGGGCCTTCATGCCTTCGCGGTCCGCGTGGGGGTGCGCATCGAAGAAGCCCGGCAGGACCGATCGACCGGCGAGATCGATGCACCGCGTGCTCTGGGCAGCCCGCTTCAAGACCGGGGCATCCTCGCCGACTGCGGTGATCCTGCCGTCCTCGATCGCGATCGCCTGGGCGATGCGCGACTCCCCGTCCAGGGTGATGACGTTGCCGCTGTGCAGGACCAGGTCCGGAGAGCCCATTTGTCCGCCTCCGTTTGGCTGTTGGAGCTCCGGTGCGGCGCACAGGCCTCTCCGACGGCCACCTTAGTATAGACCGGGAGCCCGGGCCAACCCGGACGGCCTCATGACCTTCGGTATCGGGCCGGGAGGACTTCTGGTAACGACGGCGTTGTATGGGCGCGGCCCGTGCGGCCGATAGCCGTGATCAAGGCACCTTGGTTCAGCCTTCCTCGAAAAGTTTTTCGAGCTTCGAGATCAGGCGTTCACTGCCTTCGGGGCTCGAAAGTGCGCCGTCGCAGGCCTCAATCCAGTCCTCGGCATTGTCTTCACCGATGAGCCGGTCCGTCAGCGTGTGAAACTTCTCACGTACCTCGGAAGCGCTGAAGCGCCGGTCGGGATCGCCCGGCGCGGCAACCACCGTTTCCACAAATTTAGCCTTGGGTGTCGCTACCTCGACGCGGGCCGGCCAATACGTCGGCATATACTGCTCGTGTGAATCGTCTACCTTGATCGCGACCTTGTCCATCAGGGCGTCCAGTCGGGCGTCGTATATGCGTTCCGATCTCGCCGCATCGAACAATCCATCGGGATGGAAGGCGGCGAGGGCAAACTGGTACCGCAAGTTCCCAGTTGTCGAGCGGTTCGTCCCCGGCATCAGGCGGCGATCGACCATCGCCGCGTAGCGCTTCGGGACATGAACCTCGATTTTCGTTGCGGCTTCGGGATCCAGTCCCTCCGACAGAAGCTTCTGGAATGCCGCAAGAGCCGCCGCCACCTGCTTGCCGGTGCAGCATGGCTTCATGCTGATATCGGTGACAATGCATTTGCGTCCGAGTTTTTCGGTCAATGCATCAGGTTTTCCGCGCAGTCCATGCGACTGGCTGAGCCACTCTCCGTCGAGCAAGCCCAAGTCCGCCGTAAACCCATGTGCGGCCGCAAGGGCGGCTGCCACTCCCGCGCGAGCGGCCTCGCCGATCACGAACCAACGACCCGGGCGGTTGCGCCCCGGGGCTCCTGCGCCGCCCGTGCATAGTGTCAGGGCATTCGCCAAGGCTTGGGCCGTAGCGTCTGCGGGCAAGTTCATCAATCGCGCGGTCGCGGCAGCAGTACCGAACGGTGCACAGAAAAACGTCGGCCAGATACCCTCATACATGACTATCGGTCCATCTATCGCCATGCCCAATCGAAGGATCGCTTCATAGCCCGAAATCAGCGCACTGCCGATCAGGGCGGGATCGGAAACGCCCAGGCGCGCACACATTGTGAGCGTCGAGGGGACGATGATGGAACTCGGGGTTACGTTCGAACTGGTATGTATGTCGTCGATTTCTGTATGGCGGACGGTTCCGGTACGAACTGCGACATCGTCAATTGTGCCGCGATTCCACACTGCGGTATCTCCGCCTGCGGGTGTTTGCAGTTCACGCAGTGCCCTGCCATTCGGCGTCCTGCATCCCGCAATCGCCGCGCCCATAGTGTCGAGCAGGTGAAGAGAAAGAGTCTCCCTTTCCGGATCGGAGAGATCGGGATACCGAACGTGTGCGGAAAAATCGGCAAACGTCTCTAGGACCGTCATCGGGTGAGCGGCTTTACGGGGCACGGAATGTGTTTAGCCAGGCAACCTCTGCGGATGGCTTTATAGCATCCTTCTGGTCCCTACTGTTCTTTAGCTGCGAGTTGCCCCGGCCAGACGACGACGTCACGCTCACGGAGCGCTTCGATTTCTTCTTCCTCCAGCCCCAGTTCGATAAGGATTTCCTGTGTGTGTTGCCCGACCTCGGGCGCCTGACGCCGGACGCCGAAATGGTGGCCGCTGATCTCGATCGGGAGCGCCGGCATCCGCCCATGCTTCTCGTCCGGAAACTCGATATCCAGCATATGCCCGCCTTGGTTCATGTGCGGGTCGTCGAACAAGTCCCCGGGCATGGCGACCGGTGAGAACGGAACTTTTATGGATTCGCAGATTTCGATCATGCGCGGGAGGGTTTCCTTCGCCACCACCTCGGCCACGATCGGGGTTATGCGTTTCTTCGCTTTCACTCTCAGCGCATTTGTTGCATAGCGTTCGTCTTCTATCAGGTCCGGGCGATCAAAGTGCGTCCAAAAACGTCGCCAGTGATTGTCGGTCGTTAAAGCGACAAAAATCTGCTTTCCATCGGATGTATCGAATGTCTGGTAAACAGGCCACGCTCCAGTTCTTCTTTCTTTGTCCGCCATTGGTGGCGGCGGCGCGCCCGTTATCACTTGGCTCGCCATATGCTGGGTCATGAGAAACGCCGCACTCTCGAATAGCGATGATCTCACGAGTTTCCCTTTTCCAGTTCGGTCCCGCTCTCTCAAAGCCGCCTGGACAGCTATTACGGCGAACATTCCGCCCATTACGTCAATCACGGATGCGCCGGCCCGCAAAGGCTTGCCGGGAGGTCCGGTCATATATGCAAGTCCACTCATGTACTGAACGACTTCGTCCAGGGCCAGGCGGCGCTCGTACGGGCCGGTCAGGAATCCTTTCATTTCCGCATAAATGAGTTTCGAATTTAAATTCGAGAGGGCCGTATAACCGCATCCCAGACGATCCATCGTGCCGGGACCATAGTTCTCGATGACTACATCGATCTGCGGCGCCAGCCGGTGAATAATTGCTTTCCCATCCCCCGATTTCAAGTCTACGGCTAAGCTTCTCTTGTTGCGGTTGAATGCATAGAAAAATCCGTTGGCAAAGCCGCGCATGCGGCGCGTCGAGTCGCCAAGCGGAGCGGCCTCTACCTTAATGACATCGGCGCCGAGATCCGCCAGTAAGACTCCTGCAGCAGGCCCCATTACGGTGTGGCAGAATTCAAGGACCCGGACGCCCTCGAGGGGCAATGAAGCAGGCTCGGCCATTCCTCATATCTCTCCATTAACGGCTTGATGACACATTGGCATTTTCGGCCGGTAATCCGTTGCGGAAGTCGCCTGCCGCACTGGCTTTGACTCCCGGCTGCCATAGTCACACGAAAGTCAGCCACCCGATCAGTGACGATAGACGACCGCTTATCCGACCTTTGCCGCCGATTTAACGGAAGGGTCGCGAAGATTCAGAATCCGGCGTGCGTTTTCGTAAAAAATCTTGTTCCGGTCCTCCTCCGATAATTCGATTTCGTCGAACAGTTCGAGTGCCTGGGCGGAATTCCAGCACGGGAAATCGGTTCCATACATGACATGGTCAACGCCATAGTATTCTATGGCGAATTTCATCCCTGCGGCATGGGGCGAAACGATGTCGGTATACATCCGCTTGATGTAGGTGCTCGCCGGTTGCGGCTGCTGGGGGGACTTCATGTTCTTATCCATCCGTCCGGCTTGGTAGGGAAGCGCACCGCCAGTGTGCGATATGACAAGCTTCAGATTCGGATGCCTCTCCATGACACCAGAGACGATCAGTCTCGACGCGGCGACGCTGACTTCGGTGATCCGGCCGATGCTCTGGTGCAAGGCTCCCCCGAAGCCCTCGAGCATATCGGCGAAAAGTGCATCCGTCGGATGCAGGAAGAGTGGGAGGTCGAGTTCCTCTACCCTGTCATAAAACGGCTCCAGCCGTTCCGCCTCGATGTGGGGATCGGTCCCAATGCTTCCCGGAAGGGCCACACCCATTAGCCCCAGCCTGCTGACGGCGTCCTCGAGCACCTCGAGCGCCATTGCCGTGTCTGTCAACGGAACGGCAGCACTGCCCCAGAACCGGCCGTGATGGCGGCGCTGGGCCGAGGCCATCTCTTCGTTCCAATGGATCGCGGCGTCGCGGCCTTCGTCGGGAGGAAGTTGGGAGAAGAAGACCGAAAACGTGCCCGCCGAGCAAACGACGTCAATTTCGTGCCCGAGCTTGTCGAGTGTCTCCAACTCGCCGTCAAGATCGAACCAACCGCCAGGACTGTTCGACGTTGGCCCAGCGCTGTCGCTAAGCCAGACGCTGAATCCACCTCGCTCGTTTGGCACTACCCGCGGAAAACCCTTGCGTTTGCTGAGGCGCTCATACACAGGACGGGGCTTCCAATGAAAATGGGACTCGATGATGTGCATCCGTAGACTCCGAAATTCAGCAGCGAGATGAGCGGCGGCCCGTTTGGTTTCAACTTCAGTCCCTTAGGATAAAACTTCGGCGCCAGTTGGCGAATTGGCAAAGGCCGGAGAAACCGCCCCTCCTACTTGACGGGCCATGCGCTACCCTGCGCCAGGAGCGCGCCATGGTCAACCAAGTGCGCTGTCACCGAAGTACTGCTGAGTGCGCTTTGGCTGGGTTCCGGTCCCGTAATCACAAATATTCAAAAAAAGCCTTGCAACGATGATCAGTATGTCAGCTCCCAAAGACCCCGGTCGTGTCCCCGGAGGTGGTGTAGGTGGATAGAGCAAAGCCGCCCGGCCGCGCGCTTTCAGTTAGCGCTGTAGCGGTCGGGCGGCTTTGCGGTGGTCACCGGCGATTTTCCGGTA